>Ga0307510_10008149_pt1 | contig 12478 bp, 11 predicted proteins | sample 12_EM_MG_FD_207224 | JGI IMG/M metagenome (GOLD analysis project Ga0307510, IMG submission 207224) | Populus trichocarpa ectomycorrhiza microbial communities from riparian zone in the Pacific Northwest, United States - 12_EM | ecosystem: Host-associated > Plants > Roots > Unclassified | place...
CCGAACTCTGATTTGGCCGCATAGGCCTCTCCCTCTACCAGTCGAACCAAATATCGGCGAGCAGCACGATTTCGCTCAGGAATTCAGATGTCGACCTGTAGGTGTGGGTCGGGATCGTGTGTATACGCCTGCTTGTCCACTCTGTCTCTTCTTCGGGAGGCATAGACACCGCGTCCCCATCTGCACCTATCATCACAGGCCCAGGTATCAACTTAGTCACAACTAGTGATCCTAAAAGATCTCCGGAGTGTCCTTTAAGATGATAACCAGCGGTGCCAAGTGGCCCGGTCGGCGCAAACCGTCGGGTCAGTACTGTCGGCCTCCTTGGAGGGTAATGTTCGGCTTCCTCGTTCAATCCCCCAGGGACGCCCACCATTGCTTAAGGCGAAGATATGTCACCGAACCCAAATATTGTAGAACGTCTGCTCTTACCAGTTCAATTGACACCTTGTCTGAGATGGCACATTAACACCAGCCACACGATCCGCTACCAACACAAGGCGGGGAAGGCAATGGGAGCTTCAAGTTGGCTATTTCTTCTGTCGAAGCGAACTGTGACTGGGTCCCCCTGTTTCGTCCCATCCTCGGATATCTGCGGTACTGCCAGCACAGTACAAGGGGTTGTCCGTATCCGGCCTTCGGCATCGTCCAAGACCGTTAGACTCTTATGGGAGCTGACGAGGTGGGCGATGAACAACGACTTGGAAGTTGGAAAGGTGTGGACAGTTAGACGAGTCATCGAACGCTTTGTTTTATCGCTGAATGTGCGTTAGGAAATGTCTTGAATCTTGCATAGTGGCGTCAGAAATATTGGCGATATGCCATCGGCTTAGCCCAGCACCATTTCCCCTGCACAAGTTGGTGCTGGAGCCATGCGGAAACTGAGCCCAAATTGCATGTGACATTCCACGTGTCCCCCCAAAGTGATGTATGGCTTTAATGTTACTCCCAGGGCCCTTGTATTGACAATGACTTGGGCGTTTCGAACACCTGGTCCCTATTCCTCACGATTTCGAACCAGATTAAGTGTATCTACAATAAACCACTGTCCGCCATCTCTCTGCTGCTATTCTCCCTCTATGGCCTGCGGAGCCATCACATATCAACAACTCGAAAAAATGCGCGCTCGCCTCCATTCCTTTACCTGTAGGTTAATGGCGGCCTAGAGTTGGCAATGTCACTTGGCATGAGTAGTCGAGGTGTCTGACATATGAATCAAATCAAATCCATTAGTTGCTGGAGGTTCGCCATCACTTCTGTGATCTCAATTTCTGGATTTCATCATCAGGGTAAAACACCACAGCGCTCCTAGCAGGCCATAGGTGGTCTTTCTCGCGCTCTCGGAAAAGAGATATCTCAGGCCGATGGCCCTCGAAGCAGGAGTTGCGGCCTGACAATTATCGAACATACATTTGGCAGGAACACGAGGTACAATCTTCGTACCACCTGTGTCGACAGCCGGCATCACTGGTAGCTCCCTCGCAGGATCCCTATCGAGATATTTTTGGCCTCCCTGTGCTTCTGCGCAGCGAGAACTTTGAAACTCACTCGCCGACTTCTCCGACTCCTTCAAACCCGATCTTCGGCTGTCCGATGTCATCTAGGAACCGCAGCATCCCTCCAAGTCTACCAAGCATTACTACGGACGATTTACGGGCCCATGGACTTTCGTGCTACCAAAATCATCGAGCATGTCCCGCTGTCTTGTCGGTACCTTCGGGTCTGGCCTTGATATGGATTCCGTGCGCACCAGGTTTGTATAGCTCACAGCCCACGGCCAGTGCATGTAACCGTATCCGTCGTGAACGCGTCAGCGGTGCTCCGAGGAGTAACAAACCCACATCGAGGACTATGCATCGACCAGCAAGCCGAGGAGGAAAATACGCCGAGGAACTTTTTACAATATAATCCAACCTAAGTCCCAAAACCTGACCAATCAGGTTGCGTGACATTTTTTTAAAGTTCTAAACTGAGTTGGTTCACGTTAGTAAAAATGTCTGCAGTGAATACGTGAACACAGCAGGGAATTCCGCGCTAGTGGCCCATGGCTCATAACACCTCGGCCAATAAGAATGGACACTGTATCGCCGAACAGCAGCTTTCGCCCGGAGGAGATAAAGGCTTTCGTAACCACACGGCGATTTCCCGCGTCGGACTCGAAACTTTGCTTCGCTGGCGCTCCCACGGCCTCCGAAGGAACCCGAGTTGCAAACAAGTGGTGCATATTTTCCACGCCGTGCACGTATGTCAATCGAGCGCTGGTGAGGCAGGTGCACCGCACATGACATTGAGCCGGAGATGTCATTCTTAACGCCATGACGTCCATCTAAGTCTAAGCCCCCGTCATGACATCATGATTAATTGCAGGCCTCTTGGGACCCTCGAATAATAGGAACAGTAGACATGGGCATGATCAGCGAAAGCACGATCTAGAATTTGCCCTGTGATGCGCAGCAGAGGGCTTAGTATGGCACAGCAAAACCCCTGTGGATTACCGTTCATGACACTGTGTAAAGGCGATCATTTCTAGTTCTCACCTATAGATGGGCGGGGTCGCTTGACGAGGTAATGTACAGTGCCAATAGGTGCCAATGTCGGGACAAGGATATACCAACGTACGTGCTGAAATGTCTCACGTGGATCGTGATGTGGGTACACAGAAAGTCGCCCAATTATGTATGCGCCTGTTCTGACGCGGACCAAACTTGCAACTATGTTAATGGAACTCTTGGACCCAACCTTCCTTCCTCATGGGGAATGCCAGTGCGGCGTTCTCGTTGGGTTGAACAGGGTCCGGGGTCATAAACCGGAAAAATAAATTGAATGCTGGTAAGGCGCCCTCTTGGCTTATCTGACAATCAGAAAATAATAGACATCAACGAAAGAGATTTCCGAGGAAGGGGAGGCCCAGGCTGAGGCGTGTCATCAACCCGATGTCTGACTCAGAGTCAAAGACGCGTTAGTCAGAGACGCGTTGTCTCATTCAGATACAGTATCAAAAAAGGGCCAACGAGCTTGCCGAAAGACCGTCCCATAAACTTCTCTGCGTCTATTGGTTCCAGGACCGCCGCTCAATGGTCTCTGTGACAACGGTCTTACCTGACTGTATGTCCTTCAGGGTAGGAATCCTGGCCCGGATTGATGTTCACAGGCGAGATTTATGGTCCCTTCGTGGTCACGTCGTCAGTGGTGCAAATATTCGACGGCGAATAGACCGAAGCATGGAAGATATATAGCATGGAGAAAGGTCATAGCTCTCACATGAGCGCCGGTTAGCGATGAGGCACATGTCGTTCGCGGTAAGACTGTCGGGGGATACGCTGTTTCAGATATGGCCAATTGTGCCTAGACAAGGAACGGAAATTCTGATCTCACATGGGACTGGTGGCTGAGGGCGCCTGGAGCTTGAGATGGTGGAGCGGGGGGAACCACTTTGAGATGGTCCAACATGATTTTATAAACAATACCCCGAGCTACTGAGGACCTGGGTGGTCAATTTGACTCGAAGACACAAAATAAGCGGATGGGTGAGCCCGGGCTTTTGTGCCAGACGTATGGTGACTCACCAGTATAGTTCGATGAACTTTGTTGCTTTCAATATCCTAGAGAGCATAATCGCCGGTGGCGGGTTGCAAGTATAGAACGAGTTTCCCAAGGTCCGGCGCCACTGATCATAGTGACTGGCGTCGTGCGCCACAATGCAGAAACCCAAGATACCTCCCCACCGGGCCTCACTTCCCTATTCGCTTTTGGTACAGACGTTGATGTGGGGTGTGTGTACCATATGAGCGGCTACATCATGATGGATTAGTGAACTGGTGCTGTAGCCGCTGACCAGCGCTGACCGGTGGGCCAAACAATAAGCGCGAGAAGCGATCGAGGCGCCAACACCCGGGCCGGTTTAAGTAGCCGATGCCGGTAGTTACCACGTTGTTGTTGGAGATCTCCGGAACCCCAGGGACGGGCTCAGTTGGCTGTCCCTGTGAGAAATCGCTTATGACGGTACCCTCGAACTTACCGCTTGGCATGGCCGCCGTGCCTCAATGCAGGTCCTGGGATCATCCATCCAGCTGTGAGTGTGGCCGTCATCATCAAACCTCGCCAGAATTTCTCGCTCTCTTGTGTAAGTCGCCGAGGGGGTGCTTTTATTTTTTTCCGTCCGTGAGGAAGGGACGAACCGAAAAACGGGGTTTTTGCGTTAAGCTTTGACCTCTTTTTTGTACACGTCTTCTGCATGCATCCATCTTCCGGAAAAACTGAGTTCAGTACGGCACCGTACCGTATGACGTTGTGTCCACTGTCCACATGATCAACCCCCCTATGGAATCAATCTGGAAATGGGTTCCGAGCGGCCACGTTGCGACGTTTCTTCGATGATAACTGTCTGGCGGCGCTGCTGTCATGTCAGGGACGACCCCGGGCCTGAGGCCTTCAGATGATGGCGGCACCCATCATGATGTCCCTCGCAGACTTTTTGAAAAAAAAAATTGACCGAAGTCAGGACAAATCATCATCGGCGTATTGGAAGAAAATTTAGGTCCCTGTGTTGGTTCCGTTGCGGTGCAGGGGGAGGCACCTGGGGAGTCGCTCTATATTTATTTACCGGGCAGCCTCGAAACAGCACGTCCTGGGTGAATCTGTCTGGAAGGAAATAACTCGAATGTCTGTTGCGGTGCGGCATCTTGTTGCGACACAGTACACCAGATAGATCAGTGATGACACCCAGCGCTCTTTGCATAGCCAGAAGGGGTTTTAGTCCCTTTTTGTACAACGGAGGCCCAAAACTCATGCCGCCTGCGCAAATATCCACCAGCAAGGGAGACGTAGTCTAGAGTACCTAGTTTGCTCCGTATGTACAAAAAAAAGCAAAACGAGCACGAAAGGGCAGCAGCATGAATACCCGCACTCTTCGGAAATTTGGCCACGGCGGGATAAAACATGAGGGGCACGAGTACCGATACTAGGTCTCAGAGAACGTAGCTAGTGGCAGTGCCCAGACAAAACAGCCTGACCGTTTTGGCCATTCCACCTGGTATGTGGGTAAGACGGATGCTTTTTTTTCGCTTTGTCAATGCGGCGAGGGGCGCCGATCCGACGTTATAATAATGCTGTTTCACTTCCATACCAGGTGGGGCGAATACAGATATATACAGCAACAATGCAAAGCGGAGAAAGCGCAGTCGTGCGTTTCACAACGCCCCACGCGTCAGTCCCTAGTCACCACCACAAAGGCCGTCGATCAAGCGCCTATTGGGCAGTCTCGCATGGGGGAGGGGGAGGCAGTGTCACGGTCGATTTAGGGTGTTGATCGTGGAACCGTCATACCCCTACGACGCATGCCACCACTACCGCCCGTGGCTGCTGTGCAGAAAATGCCAAAACGTTGTGTCCTCCTTTGTGGGAGGACGGGTGTGGAGACCTCTGGCGTCTCCGTTGGCGCCTCTGGTTCCACACATGATAGAGGGCGAGGGCTGCGCGTACGGGCCATCCGGATCGTGCCGGAACTTTGGTTATGGTCCGCCTGGGGTGGGTGCCAGCCTCGTGGTGTGGTGGAGGGAGGCTGCTGGAACCGGTGAGGCAGTGATGATGGCGCTGCGATGTGACTCATTAACGATCTGTTCCTGGGAGAGGGGGAAGACAATGCAACGAATGTGGCAGTAACGTACGTGGCATCAGCTCCTCTGGTGCTGTGACTGGATGAGTAGTCGCAGAAAGCCGTCGAGGGCGAATAGACTTTCTAGGAGAGTGGGACGCTTCCAGACGTAGAGGAGGCGTTGTGTCTCTATCTGGGGTTTCAGGTGCGGAGAACGATGTCGTAGTGGACGAGTCTCCCTGGTGGATCACAAGCCATGTTGAGAGGGGCATCAGAAGCCGGCTGACGCGGTCTGTGGCCGCATGTGGCGGTGAGAATCGTGTGACCGACAAGGCAAAGATTTTTACTACCTCTCAGATTCTCGCTGTCGACGATGACTTCCTGACGCTCCTGGAGCGACCGAAGGATGTCGAAATACAGTGCCTTGTAATTCCGCAGAGCTGGAGTGCATGTCGTAAACGAGTACAACTTTAACCCTGCGCGGGTCAGAGTTGCCCGAGAAATCTGAAACACGAACGAGGCTCATTCAGCTGCCGCACGGTGGCGGCGAGGATCAGCCATCCAAAAAAAAATTTGTATATACCTCCACTAGGGTAACAATCTCACAAGTGGGGATAAATCAGCGAACATCTACGAGCAAAGCGGACGAATCCTGGACCTACCTTCCTGTTGTGTCGCATCAAAATTTCTGAGCTCAGACGGTGGATGATATCGAGGAGTTCCTGAGCGGCAGGCATGAAATGGCTCAAGGAGCCAAGGCGATGTGCGAGGTCGCCGGCGCGCTGACGGAGATCTATTACAGTATCGACCGACATGAGAGATGGATGAAAAAGTGAAGGCGCGGGAAAATAAGAGGAGGGGAAAGGGAAGGAAGGTCGATGACGGTGGCGTAAGAAAGAAGCGGATGATACACGGGAGCGTGCGGCAGGCGGCAGGGCGAGGCTATAAGTGAATGAATGTGGGCGGGGCCCAGAATAAAGCAAACTGAAGTGAGAGCATCGGTGCCAACTTGGCGGCGCAACCAATGCGGTACCTTCCGGAACATTCTCTCTCTCTCTCTTCACTTTCCTCCATTCATTTTCATTTCTCTTAATTTTTAATTTTTATTTCGCAAAGGGGTTCAGCGCGCGCGGGGCTTGCCAGTGCGGCATGCAAACGCGTTCCCCTTTGACCGACTTACCCACTCTCGCTTCCTCCTGATATGTCCTCGGACCCGGTAGTTAAGGATATTTAGGATTAGAAGCGAAAATTATTGACTATTTTATGATACATGATACTTTTCGGCGAGTTCGCTGAGTGTCGGCAGTCCCCGGACAGACGATTACATGAGGTCAACACGCGTAAATAACGCGTCCCTAAGTTACCCTCGATCATCACTCACTGGCACTCTCAGCTCGTCGCCGCGTTGCATCTCTTCATCGCCTACCCCTACAAAATGGAATCAGAGGCTAGCAGAGAGCAGAAGGAATTTGCCAGGCAGCAGTCCATCCAGCGCCAGATCGCCCAACTTCAAGCTCAGCTTTTGCATCCGGATGCACCCTCCTATACACACGCACCAACGCATGCCTCTGGCCTCGAGGACACCAAAAGGAAGCGGCCTGATGTCGCCATCTTGGCACCGACCAGCCCCGAACCCAGTAAACGGCTTTTTGTCCTCCCTCGATCGTAAATACGGATGAATGACCCACGCTGTATTAGAGAAGCGCAGAGTTTCCCCTCCTGTACCGTCCCATAGACCCAACAGAAGTGCAGACAAACACCGAAACCTCGTTGACTCTGACGCATTTGGTGCTGGTACGCTTCCAAGCGCCGTACTACCTCAACCTGGACCTTCGAACGTCTTCTCCAAACTTACTTCACTCTCCAAACGTGTCCCCCCACAGGACGAGCAGGACGCGCCGGTGCGCACTTCCTCATTCGCCGATAAGCCTAGGTGAGCGCCTGTTTCGGAATACTCTCACTTGGGAATCGATGTCGACCCGCCCGGAATAATACAGTGGAGTCCCGGCACGTGATGATCGTCTTACGCTAATAGAACAGCTGGAGCCCGGGCCTTACGAACACAAGCCACTTTTCGACGATCCTCTGTTTGAACGGTTTGAACCACATTCTGGCATTCGTTTAGCGTACGTCATCCCGGCCTTCTGTGATAATAATATTGTCGCGTATAAAAAAAAAAGAAAATGATGTCTAAGGAGTTTTGTAGGTCTCGCAAGCTGTCCCATGAAGACTTGCAGGCTTACATGACTGGGCGGTACTACATCTCCCCGTCAAGATTATATTCAGTAGTGCGCGCACAACCCAGCGCTGGCGCGGGAGCGCGAGGACAGGTATTCGACGTACCAGTCGTTGGCGACTGGGTAACCATCGCTGTCATCGCTGAGCGAAGTCCGATTCGTGTCAGCCGTGCGCCCGTAACATTGGGACCTGGCGAAGCCCGGGACGCCGATGGTCCGGACCCTACCCCAACCTCATTGCCCCCCCCAGCAGCTCGAAATTCAAAATCGGGTAACAAAGATCAGCCCCCCATCGCGGGGCGTAAGTACGTGAATCTGACGCTGATCGACTTTGGTGCGAGTGGCAAGAAGGGTACCTCTCGCGGCGACGTGGCGCTGTCACTGCTGCTCTTCGAGGCTGATTCCTACGATACCGTGTCTAGAGGTGACAACCTACTGCCAGAAAAAATATACAAAGGCGGTAGTCGTGGTGCTTTTGAAGCCATGGCTAAACTGCGTGAGGGATCCGTCATTGCTCTGCTCAATCCGCGGGTGCTCAAACCACTCCAGGTAGCATCACTTATCTTTGCGTTTGTAGCCGCTACTAAAGTCGTGGCCCTTTCCCCCTGCTACGATAACACATAACACAGAAACCTGGTGCGCCCAACATACTTGCCTTGACGCCCGAAAGCGCAGATTCGGTTGCCATCATTGGCACAGCGAATGACCTAGGAATGTGCAGCGTTGTGAAGCGCGACGGCAAGCCCTGTGGTAGTTGGTGTGACAAGCGCATCAGCGACGTCTGTGATTACCACGTTCAACACGCTGTCCAGCGGCGCCGCGCCGCACGCCCAGAATTCTCAACAGGGTGCGTGTTGTTCTTTACTCCCCTCCCCTCGGCAACACTTATCTCAAACTCTGGGCGGTAAATTTAAAAAAAATAATTACAGGACGTCGGGGATGGGTGTGAGCTCAAATTCACAAAGGCGCAAAGCTGCCTATGACCCACAACGCAAGTGGGGGCTTTCCCCCGCCGAAGGGGGGAACATCGCCTCATCTTCCGAGGTGGACGGAGCGACGTACATCGTGGCCGGACATGTCGTAGCCGCTGGAAAGCGCGATCTCTTCGTGAACGAGACTGTCGGGCGCGAAGCTCAGGCGCGTGCAGCACGCAAGGCAAACTCGCGCGATACAGACGCGGCACTGAAACGGCTCCTCGCGCGCGACAAAGAAGGGATGAAAGCCGTGCAGGAGGCGCGCAAATTTGCAAAGAATGTGCTGGGCAAGCAGAATGCGGAGGCAAAGGCGCTTAGAAAGGATGAGTCGTCTTCTCGCAGGAAGAGGAAGAAGGAGGGGGATGACGTTAGCGATAGTGACTCGGAGAGCGAGAGCGGAATCGATGGGGGATGTGCGGGAGAGAACGAGGGTGTCTCAGGTGATAAGCTGACGAAGAACGCGTACTCGGCGCGGGTGATCAAGGAACTCGGGTTCGATCCTACTGCGCGCAAGTCTTCTCGCAATGGAAGTAGAAAAGACGAGTCGCGAAATATCCACTCCAAGGTCCGTCTTCATATGCCTTATAATCAACCACCATCTTAACCCATGACGACCTGTCGAAATTTATACTTCTTTTTCTTTCCTTGTCGTTTTCTTTTTGTCTTCGTCTAGCTGGCAGAGCTTGCATCGTGCCGTGAGGCCGACAAGATGAGTTTGGGACCCCGGCCAGGCGGACGCGTGAAGTCAGTCGTCTCGGCTCCCAAGGAACAGCGAAGGCCCCTGGGAGGTCCGGGTCCGTCCGGCGGCATGGTGGACTTGGACGAGAGCAGCAGCAGCGACGATCCTGTGACGGAGCCCACGAGAACTTCATCAGATCGGTGACGAACTCTCTCCTACAGTAGTTGGGGGAACGATGATCAGGAATACCCAGTTGCCTGATCTCGTGAATGGACAGAGCCGATCGCGGGCTTTCCCTCCGCAGGGTTACCGTAACATGCCATCATGGCATCACTCATCACATCACTTGTGCCAGGGACGAGATCTACCATTTTTACGTACAAGAAACGCAGTCTTATCATACATATCATAGCCAATCGGAGTTCGGGTAGTATAGTACAGTTTACAGTATTTGTCGTATCTGCCTCGCCTGCAAACTACTAAAGTTCCTTTTGGCGCCGGCAGTACCTACACCTCCATCTGCTACTAAAGAAATGCGTAATGTTCATGAAATCTCTGCAATGATGTGAACGCAGCTAAAATTTGTGGTGGGTTCAGTTGGCACGTACTTCACACAGAAAAGAAAAGAAAAATGCGACTCGTTCTAGGTTGCGCTGTCCCAAACGAGAGACCCGGTTAAAGAGTCCCCTTGAGGTCACGGGGAAAAAGAGTCTACGATTGTGTATTACCGTACGATGAAAAATAGAAACATCCTGAACAAGGCCCCAAGGTACAAGGAATGAGGGTAAAAAAGGAAAAGAAAAAATGTTGCGACATAAACGATGATACGTACGTACTAGACTAGTATACTGATGCAGCGAACGAAAAAACGAACAAAAAAAAACGGGACAACAAAGAGCTCTTTAATTTAGCACGTAATTCTCTCTCTCCCCTTCTCTCAACTCCAAAACTCCAACGTTCTCCAGCTATTCACCAACATCGGTCAGTTAGTCAGGATACATCGCCAACTTTCGATTGAGCGTCGCAGGGTCGAGTCCGCGAAGCCTCAGACAGCGCTGGAACAAGCGCCGATCGATGGGATATTGCAGTCGGCTCGCGAGGTGTTGTCCGGCGACGAGTGCCTTGACAGTACGAGCCACGAGCCGCTGCTTGTGCACGTTGATCAATGGCTCGAGGTACATAGATGGCGGAAGGGGCGGGAGAGCCTCGAAGACATTTGGATGCGCCGGCGGCGAGAAGTTACCGTGCACTGGATCGATGCTGACCAACTCTGTGGGCGCCGTGGGATCAATCAAGTCAGGTAGACGACAGACGCGTTGTAACGGTGCAAGGTAGATTCCTATACACATCGGAATATCCAATCAGCACTCTCGAGGAAACGAAAAATAAGGTGTAGAGATATTCGAAGAGGGAACACACCAAGGAAAGGTACGCCCGTGGGAGCCTTCCCATCGGCCAGCTTCCCGCGCGCCGAGCTGCGCACCGAGGCGGCTTCTTCTGAGACGCCAGTGGCGAGTTTGGGGTCGGTCAGCTGTGCAACCGCTCTTCGGATGTGCTTGAAATCGTCTGCCGAGTCAGCGAAAGAGGTGAGATCCTTCAGAATCCGTAGGTTGTAGACGTTCACGCGATCCCACCCGCGCTTCATCACGCGGGACACGCAGTCACTTCGTAGGCCAGCGACGATCGCGACGAGCGTGCTAAAGCTGTTCAACTGGAAGCATTTCTTTTCAATTTCGTACCACAAAAAAGAAAAATAATCGGGGAAACATCAGTCGACCGGGACATCGTGGAAAAGTGAAATCCGTTTGGACGCACCCATGCGACGCGGATGAATTTAGCCGCGAGTGTGGGTCGCTCCGCGGGCACCGTGTCCACGATTTCGGAGATCACGAAATTCGTGAGGAGGTTGAACCGCGCACGGGCAGCAACTAGAGCGCTGGTAGGGTATCCCTCCACTCCCTGGGCCTTCAAGCGGGCACGATCTTTCAAAAACTGGCCCCAGTCGAGCACGTTTGCCGCCTGCGCAGCTTCGGAGCTCCGCCAATCGTCCGACACCAGTTCCTCAAATTTGATAGCAAGGAAGAGCTCCCGGTCGATCATTGAGAAGTGGATGGCGAGCGCCACCGTAGAGACGGCGAGCACCCAGGAACGAGCCTTCCCCGGGACCGTGGATATTCGCGTGGCCGTGGAGGGTATCGGAGCAGAGATCGTCGTAACGGGCGCTGGCGCGGCGAGACGTCCCTGGAGAATCTCCGGGGGCAAAACATCCTCGATGGCGGGTTTCATATCCCCTGCTGAGCGCGAGGCTGTTGAGAGAGTTGGTGTTGGCTGCAAGGCCAGGGCGGGACTGGGCGTCGGCGTCGAGCTTTCCACGAGCAACCCAAATGATGATACTCGTCGGACCGATGCGGGAGAGCCTGGGCGCGACGGGGACGACACCACGCTTATTGGCGCGGAGCCCTGCACCCCAGCATCCTCAAAAGTCCCCAGCTCGCTCGCCATATCTTCCCCATCATCAGAGAGGTATCGAGGTGCTTCGTCGCCATAGTCGCCCGCGTCAAGACGCTCCCGGATCGTCCTGACCCAGTTGTCGACCTTGGTCTCGTTGGCTCGCTGCTTTTGCTGGTTCATCTGGCCCTCTAGGCGACGCAGTGCATCCTCGACGTCACCCTCGTCCTCGTCCTCGCTCAGGGAATCGATCAGCGCGTTCACCTGCCACTGCTGAATGGTGCCTCCCAGTACGCCTTCCATACCACCCGATACCGCGCTCGAGCGCCGCGAGTTGGACGCGCTCGCACCCGACTCATCCTGCGACGCAAATCCCATCGATGACACGCTATCGCGATTCCGGTCCACGAACTCGAAATCTCGTCGCAGTGGCAGACGACGCGGCAGCCTCCTCAATCCAGGGGGTGGCATGGGCACCTCTGACACGATCGAGGACGTATCGGAGAGGTCGAGATCATCAATCGAGACGATATCCAACTGCCATGAC
>Ga0307510_10008150_pt1 | contig 12478 bp, 9 predicted proteins | sample 12_EM_MG_FD_207224 | JGI IMG/M metagenome (GOLD analysis project Ga0307510, IMG submission 207224) | Populus trichocarpa ectomycorrhiza microbial communities from riparian zone in the Pacific Northwest, United States - 12_EM | ecosystem: Host-associated > Plants > Roots > Unclassified | place...
TTCGATCAGCGCCCACAAGTCGTCGTCCACGATCCACGGCCGAGTGCTCACAACATCCCGAACGGCCGAATCGTCATATCGGTCACGCCGGACCAGGGCACTTCAACAAGATCGTGTTACGAGCTCTAAGAGGCAGCGAACTCAACCGGCTTCCCGTCCAGCAGATACCGCCGCCGACGAACAAGCACCCGCCGCACAGAACCAAGCCGCGCGGAGATGTCCTGACCGGCTTTCTCCTCCTTGACCTCAAGACTGTCGACCTGAGGATGCCCGCCAACGGCATCTGCCTCAACAGTTCTGGGACAGACCTGTCAACCTTCGATCTCATCGTAGCCGCCACATGGTCGAAAGGATTCGATCTCAACGAAAAAGTTGAGGAGATTTCCTATTCACTTGAACCTAAGAATTATGGCGAAATCAAGGGAACTACGGCCCTCAAGTGTCTTTCCGTGGTCCAGTACGAGTCTGCGAATCGCGAGCGGGTGATCGCACTACGCGGATTTAAGGGAGACCAGCAGAAAATGGACTCCCTAGTAGATCGCACCCAAAAGGCCCTACTCCGAGCGGTGGACCAGCTAGCCACCGACTTCAAAATTTACTCCCTGAGTTTTCTCCCTTACGAAGCACACCTGGTGATCCTCACCTACATCTATGCCAACAATCCCAACCTTTCCGCCCAGGCGCTTCGTCGGGTTCGGCAATGGTTCTGGCGAACATCCTTCTCCGAACGCTACCGCGGCGCTCCTGACGATTTCGTAACTCGCGACCTTCTAGCGATCAAAAACTTCGTACTCGAAGGCGAGGATGGCGGCGAGGAAATCTTTGATACCGGACTGACCAGCACTGAGATCAAAAAATGGTGTTCCGGAAAAACAACTCACGCTCCAGGGCTTTTATTTTGACCCTGGCGAAAAATAACCCAAATAATTTGACCAACAGAAACACAATCGACACCGCCCAGGCTTTTTCCGTCTACAATCGAAAGCAATTTCATCACATCTTCCCGGAAGCATTTCTGAGGCGCGCAATGCCAAGTGCAGAGCGTAGCAATCTGTTGAATTTCTGCATGCTGGCGGCCGCTGACAACAATCTGATTAGCGACAGGAATCCCCAAGACTACTTGCCAGAGTTGATCAGGGACCTAGGGCTTCACGCCGACGATGTACTTCACTCTAACCTCATGCCGGCAGTAGATGAATACGATTACGCTGCGGCCGAGCTGATCACGTTCTTCGACGCCCGCGTAGAAATCGTGAGGCGTGAGATCCTTCGACTATGTTCAGGCGCACATTGAGCTGTCCGACTCCTGAACAGGTTGAGGCCCATAAAACACCGGCAGCGCCAGATACGTAGGCCAGTCGCAGCATTCTGATTGACGGCACCCTGACAGCGTGGCTGAGGCCGGTGGGGGTGCACCGAGACACACGCGCGCCTGGTCGATCGGTGCGTCCACCGTCGTGGCTGACTGTCGTCGGCTGAGGCGCAGGCGAGCCCGTATGCCCTTCTGATCAGGCCTCAGGCACTTACCGCAGCTGCCTGTGAGTGGCCGTGAGCTGTAGCCAGCCAGTTTCGCACCACAAGCGCACCAGATTAAGCGGGGAACCACGGGGAATCACGGTGAGAGCAGTCACGTCCGACGATGCCGCACCTCAACCGTTCGCGCAGGTCAGCCCACGAACTTGCCCCAAATGCCCGCAGCTTCCCAAGCTGATGGTCCAACAGCTCAGTACGGCCGCGGAATCCCGTGCTCGTTCAACGCAGCCTCGTACCGCGTCAACAGAGCATCCACGTCCGCCAGAAGAAGGCCGGCGGAGTCCCGACAATCAGAGCGCGAGCTGAAGAGGCTCACTCATAGGGGCCGAGGAACCGTGAGCCGTTCAGGTGGATCAGGTGGTCAGGCGCGTCAGCCACCCAGGCTTCGGTCTCCCATGCGAGGTCGGCCAGCCACTTGCGCATCGTGGCGCGGTCCGGGAAGCAGTTCACGAACACCAGCCCTGCCTTGTCCGTCGCGAAGAGGTTCTTCAGGTGCTCACGCCGTCCGAAGTCGATCGGTCCGTGAGAAGTGACAGCCTCCATCAGGAAAAGCCAACCTCGATGCTCGTCGTAGACCACGAGGTCCGGGTTCTTGCCGTGCTCGTCGAAGGCCAGCCCGAGACGTGCGAAGGCGTCGTCTTCGCGGATGTCGTAGCGGTGGTCCTTGGCGTCCCCCAGGTAGAGGACCTGTCCACCGGGGGCGAAGCGAGGGCAAAACTCCTCGACCATGGTCCGGATCAGGGGGTTCTGGCCACCGGGAGAGAGGCTGAACAGACGGCCGTCGGGCAGCGTGACCGGGAGCATCTGCATCTTGCGGGTGGCCTTGTAAGCAGCCTTCTGGGTGGGAGCTTCGGCTATCCAGGCGTCGAGGGCATCTTGGAACCCCCGGGTGCCGAAGAGACGCACTACGGATAGAGCAGCCGGAGCGATCCGGTAATTATTCTTGGAGGAGTTGACCGCGCGCCCTTCGGGAGCATCGGAGTTGTGCTCAGCGAACCCCGCGTCGACGAACTGGTGGAGCGTCTGCTTGCGGAAGGTCTCCCGCGAGTTCGGGGCGTACTCCTTACTCCACTTCTCCGCAATGACGCCCATAACTTCCGTGACGCCGAGACGCGGGTTGGTCGCTGTGTCCCACGGCTCGTCTGGCTCCAGGCCGAGCAGCACGAGGGCCGTCAGGGCGGACCTGTCGTTGTAGCGGACCTTGTCGAAGTCGAAGGCTTGCAGGAGGGCGCTAGCGTTCTCGACAGATGCTCGTAAAGTGCTGATCACTCTGCGGAGCCTACGACAGTGGGGAACAAGTCAGCCACGAGGGCGTCGAGCTTCGACTGCTCTGGGAGCCATTCCGGCGCGTTCTGTGCCAAGCGCACCAGGTCGTCGCGGGAGGGGAAGGGGAGCGTCTTGACGTCCCCGGCGTTGACCTGGGTGTGCCCGGAGAAGGTGCGAAAGATCGCGTCGAGTGTCGAGGAGTTCAGCCAGAGCATCAACCCGTGCGCGAGCTGAGGGTCGATAGGCCCCTTCTTCTCGTGCAGGTAGTTGGTCTTATTGTCCAGGGCAACCGGGCAATCGTGCTTCCAGACGCCCGCGACCACGCGCCGCTTCTCCTCCTTCGCGGAGAAGCGCTTGATGACGACGTAGTGCCCTTCGGGCAGGAGTAGTTTGCGGGCGGCCTCGGTGCTGGGGGAGAAACCCTGCGGCTTCTTCGCGGGGCGCTGTGGCCACTCGATCTCTCCGCCGCGCACGTTGGCCTGGTAGACCATCGGCACGACACCGTCGGCGCTGAGGTCTCCGGTCAAGTGTTCGCGGTTACGGAAGTCGACGACCTTGCCCGTGCTGACGCCCAAGCCCAGGTCGGCCAAGGTGAACGAGACTGCCGGCGGCACGGCAGCGGAGTCATCGAAGCGAACGAACCGCTCGCGGTCCCCGGGCAGGACCACGGCGTCGAACGGGACGGTGCGGCGCAGCGGGGCATCGTCGTGCGCGATCGACGCCGACAGGACGACCTGCGGCTGCTGCTCGCCCCGTGTGCCAACCACGATGACGTTTTCCTGGAGGACGCCGGTGTCGGCGAAGACTGTGTTGCGGCTCTCGAAGACGTGGAGGAGGTCGAGGCTGGTGCGGTCGAGCATCCACCGACGAAAGGCGCGGTGGTAGGTGCCGTTGGCCCAGGAGCGGGGCACGATGATCGAGATCTGACCGCCGGCGGCGAGGGCGGCTGTGGCCCTGGCCCAGAAGGCCGTGTAGATGTTGCTGGTATCGACCAGGTGGTGCGCAGTGCGCGTACGGTGCAGGCTGCCTGCGGCGAGCTTTCCGTAGGGTGGGTTGGCGACGACGAGGTCGAACGGCCCGTCGATGAGTGCGTCATCGTCGGTGAGGTAGTCGCCCTGCACGAGGTCGAAAGTGGTGCCGTAGGTTGCCCTGCATTCCTCGAGCGTGGCCTGCAAGTAGGGCACGACCTGTGGGTCGGTCTCCACAGCAACGACGTGAACGTCCACGCCGGGGCGCTCTTCGTGCAGTCGGACCACCAGTGCGGCGGTCAGCGAGCCGACCCCGGCGCCGGGGTCCAGAACGCGCACAGTATTACTCAGCGCGTCTAGGCGAGGCATCGAGACGATCAGGGCGGCGGCTGGTGCAGGGGTAAAGAACTGCCCCAGGGCGGCCTGGGTTTCAGGGGCAAGGACACTGAGCGCCTCCACCCGGCGTGCCTCGGTGTTCTCGATCAGTTTCACGTCCGTGATCCTCTCACGGCCCCCTTGGGGTCGTTGGTGGATATAAACGCGGGCGTCGCTGGACGAACTCCAGCTCGACAGGACGGCTGACGACCTGCGGCAGTTAATTGTGCCAGCCGCTGGCAGGCCATGACCCCAAGCCGCTATTTCAACAAACAGGTCCAGAGACTACCTGACTCGTCGGAAGCTTAAGGGGCCCCATGGTAACTCGCCCCAAAATCGCTCCACCGACCTCGATGCAGCGCGCAAGTCAAGTCAGCGCTGGTACAGGATAGGAAAACCATCACGGTGTATGGATTCCAAATCGGCACAAAATCGGCCCTTCATATAGGCAGGAAACTCCACGAAGGGCCGGAACATAGCGGTCTTAAAATAAGCAGCATCTCTCGTTTCGCGTGGACGCCTTCGGACCGATTCAAGGTGCTGGAGCATGTCCCACGGTCGGGCGAACCACAACCCCACTCCTACATACCGTTCTCTCGGTGCGTGCGCTCGCCCGATAACCTGGGCGTGGACCAAGAAAATTGGGACCTTCAACGCTACTGCGGCTGCGGTTATGTCATCACAGTCGGTTGTGTCAAGTTGGAACTGCGACATGGGACTTCCTACGCCACCTCCAGCAAGTGCGCTGCGGCCGCTCTTAAGTTCGATGCCAAGCGCAGCTTCACCTGACACGTAATCGGCCACGAAGTCAGCTATCGCCACCCGATCCACATCTGACCTCTGCCCCCGAGGACGCAACTCAACAGGGTCGGTTTCCCGCAGTGACAGCCCCGAAGCCCCCCGGAATGTGTCCGCCCACACCGATTCAACATATTTGGCAGATACAAGGCCCCGCCCGATCGACCGGACGACACGGTCACAGGTACCGCAAAGAAACCACTGGGTGAGGCGCACTCCTCGAAGTTCATTACAGTGGCCGCAATACCCCTCGACCTGCTCCCTCGACACCCACTCCGGACTCCGATCGCCGAAGGCAAGATGAGCGTAGGCCTCCCTGCACGAGTTACACAGGAAGTACGCCCGCAGCTCGGCGTCCCGGGCGACGTCTGAATGGCGTGCACACTCATACGCCGCGTAGGGGTCAGCAGCTAGAGCTAGTCCTGCCTCCTTCAGCGCCGAGACGATGTGCGTTACGGTGGTCGGTCCTATCCCGGGCAACGATCGAAGCTCGCGCTCGTTCAGCGCAAGCAGCTGCTCAACACTGACGATCTGGGCCCGCAGCAACTTCTTCTCGACTGCGCGCTCGAATGACACCACTGAACCGCGGAACTCCACGGCCCCCCCACCTGTCGACCCAACCGGGCGATCAACCTAACAAGGGACCGCTTCGAGGTCGAATCAGCACAATGATAATATTTCGACCGTCATGCTCTTGGTGTTGGGCGGGGCGACACTGGTTGCAGTGTTCAGCAGCAGCGAACCGCCACAGCGGTCAGCCCCTGTCTCGAGCCCCGTGGATCCTCAGAGGCCTTGACCGGGGTGACCGTCGCTGGAGGCATCGGGGTGGTGCTGCGTGTCTAACTGCGTGACAACGCCCACGACCACCGACGGACAAGCACGAACGCCTGCGGACCATCAGCCCAGTTGAGAGGCACCAACCCCCGGCACCACCCCCAACCAAGTTCCTTCGGGAGCAAGCGGTCATCGCGCAAGTCGCCACCCATGCACTTCCGCCGTTGCCCCTTGCTCTGGTCGACGATCGACAGCGTGGCTCAGATCGGCGGGGGTCCAGCAAGGCACACACGCGTGCACGGTCGACTGACCCACCATCGTGGCTGACTGTCGTCGGCTGAGGCTCTGACACTCTGGGATGCCCGCTCCGCAAAGCAACAGGCGAGGCGAAGGGACCGTGCCATTCGCGTGCCAGGTCGTGCGGGGAACCACGGGGAACAGCGGGGACTCATCACGGGTACGACCACGTTCCGGTACCACTCCGCCGCAGGTCAGTACAGCCACAGCCGCCAAGGGACCCAAGCTGAGAGCTTTCGGGCCGTTGTTACGGGCATGCGGGGCTTGGTGCACGATCGGGTGACATCTGAACTGGCTTGCCCTGTAGGGCAGGATCGGGGGCTGCTGGTCCTGTGGAGACGAGGGTGAATACCGGGTGCGTGTAGGGGCCCAGGTTTCGCTGCAAGTAGCTGTCAAAGACTGGCACCTGCCTCCATGCTCAATGTTGTGGCCCGTACTCCGCGCGGTGCAGCGCGAGGCAGACATGCGCCCGAGCTCAAGTCCGTCTGGCGCGTTGCACCACTGGTGCTCCTACTCGTCGGCGCACTCAGCCTCCTGATCTACCAGAACGTCTACGACCTGCTCGCTCACCAGGGCAACGATCAGAAGCCGCTCCAGCAAGTGAACGTCAACGACGTCATCAGGACGACCGTCACCATCCTCACTTTGATCGGTGCCGTCCTCGCTGGCATCTACGCCTATCGCAAGCAGCTCCTGGCCGAGGGCGACGCCAGCCGGGCCGACGCCAGTCAGCTGGCCGGCCGTTACTCCACGGCCGCGGAACAACTCGGCCACACGCAGCCTACGGTGCGGCTTGCTGGCGTCTACGCCCTCGCTCGGCTTGCCGACGACTGGCCAGAGCAACGTCAGGTCTGCATCGACGTCCTGTGCGCATACATCCGCATGCCCTACGAGTCCGCCTCAACGGCGGCTGGCTACAAGGAGGGGGAGCGCGAGGTACGCCAAAGCATCCTCCGCGTCATCCGTGACCACCTACAGGACCCGGACGTCCTCACCTCTTGGTGCCCCTACGTTTTCGACTTCACCGATGCGACGTTCGACGGCGGCGACCTCTCATCCAGCCACTTCCTCGGCCGGGTCACTTTTGACGGCGCGGAGTTCTCTGGTGGCCAAGTCTCCTTCTACGACGCGACGTTCAGCAGGGGCAGAGTCTCCTTCAACGGCGCGACGCTCAGCAACGGCACAGTCTCCTTCGTCGACGCGACATTCGCTGGCGGCGCGGTTTCCTTCGTCGACGCGACCTTCGCTGGCGGCGCGGTTTCCTTCGACGGCGCGACCTTCAGCGGGACCAGGGTGACCCTCGACACGGCGACCTTCAGCGGCAGCACGGTGACCTTCGACTCCGCGACTTTCAGCGGTGGCGTGGTCTCGTTTCAGCGCGCCATGTTCAACGGCGGCAGGGTGACGTTCCACCACGCGGGCTTCGGCGGCGATGTCTCCTTTGACAGAGCCGAATTTGGTGATGGCCTGGTCTCCTTCGAGCACGCTGTGTTCGCAAGTGGTACAGCGTCCTTCGAAGGCGCGAAATTCGCACGCGGCACAGTCTCCTTCGGGCACGCAAGGTTCCGCGGCAGCGCGGTGCCCTTCGACAACGCGAAACTCACTGGTAGTGCTCTGAGCTTCCGAGACGCGAAGTTCAGCGACGGTCCCATCACCTTCACGGGGGCAGCGTTCGGCGGCGGCGAGGTCGATCTCTTCCACGCCGAGTTCAATGGTGCGACCGTCTCCTTCGGCTACGCGGGGTTCTGCGGCGCGACAGTCACCTTCAACCATGCGAAGTTCGCGGGCGGCACTATCTCCTTCGGTAACGCGCCTGTCAGCGACAACAGCACGATCTCCTTCGACGGCGCGGTCTTCAGCGGCTCCGTCATGGTTTGGGGCCGTGTTCCGCCACCGCCAGGCCTATCGCCTACGACGGCACAGTGAGCCGCGTCGTGCCCGGGATGCTAGCGAGCCTGGCTCGGGCGTCCGTCTCAGTTTCCGTCTCATTCATCTTCGTTCGTCGCGGTTCAGGCCAGACCACCGACCCTGCCTGACAGCCCAACGAGCCAGTCATGAACGCAGGTGAACGAACCCGAACGACGCCCAGCACCCCACCACCACAGTTGGAAAGCGTGTTGGTCCAACACTCGGAGATAAGTGACGGGCGTAAAGCAAGTGCCGGCGCAGACCTCATGGTTGAGGATGCCGTCATGACCAACGACCTGGTGGCGTTCCTCAAGGCGCGCCTGGACGAAGACGCCGACCTGGCCCGGCGCTGTGCCGGGGCCGGATTCTCTGCGGAGTGGATCGCGCACAGAGCCGCAGTCGACTTCGGCCGAGGTGATCTCACCAGCCTCCACGTCGCGATCGCGCAGCACGCGGCCCTGCACGACCCTGCCCGCGTGCTACGCGAAGTCGAGGCCAAGCGGCACGTGCTGAACCGGCACACGCTCAGCCCGGCCGAAGGTGATCCCGAGCGACCTTGGGACGACCGTGACGACTGCCAGTTCGACGGCGACCTCTGGCCCTGCGACGACCTACTCGATCTCGCCCTGCCCTACCAGGAGCACCCCGACTTTCCCGAGCGCTACAAGTCGAACCGGGCAACCAAGGAACGGAACAACCGCACCACAAGCGCACCAGATAGGGCGGGGAACAGCAGGGAACCACGGTGAAGACAACCGAGCCCGTCGAAGTCGTACGTCCACCGTTCGCCCTGCTCAACGCCAAGATCAGCCGTAAATGCCCCCAGCTTCCCGAGCCGAGAGTCCAACCACCCATCCAGCCGCCGAACGCAGCGCGACCACGCCTGACCGGCATTCCTCACAAGCCCCAGCAATCCCCGGAACACACCCCACGTTAGGCTCGCGGCCTTGGCATGAATGTGCCATCTGCCTTGGGGGGTTGTGGGAATGTCCGTCCTTGTTTCCGTACCGCGCAGAGTGACGAGCGTGGCCTTCGTGGCCGTACTGCTCGCGGGGGGATCGGTTGCTTGCGGTGGGGGTGTCAAGAGCAACTCCGCGGTTGCCAACCCACCCAAGGTGACTCCTGCGGAGGCCGTGGCGAAGGCAGGGAAGAACGCCGAGGCCATCACGTCGCTCCGCTATCGGATCAGCGGGACCGTGCCAGGGAAAGGCCGCCTGGAGGCCGAGGCCTCCATGACCACTCAACCGCTGGCCATGAGTATGAAGATGACCGCTACGGCCAGCCAGGGTGGGAACGGCTTGCTGGAGATCCGCTTCGTCGACAAGGTGATGTACCTCGGCGGGAGTGCGGTGCGTCCCGAGAAGCTGAACGGCAAGAGCTGGCTCACGGCCGCGCCGGCCATATGGGGACGCGGCGGAGTGGACAACCAGTCCTACGGCATACTCCCAAGTCAGCTACAGGCAAGCCCAATTGCGCAGTCCACGCTGCTGACCGGGTCCAAGGACCTGCGGCTGATCGGGACCGAGACGGTCGACGGCATCAAGTCCACGCACTACAAGGGGACGGTCAACAGCAAGGGCCTGATTCGGGGGAGCCTCGATCAGTTCATACAGCTGGAGGTCTCCGACCCGCTCACCATGGACGTGTGGATAGACGGCGACGGCCGCACCAGACAGTTCCGTATGCGGGCCGAGCACGATGACAACGTGGTCGGCACGGGAGACGGGCCGCTCGACCTGACCGTCACCTTCCTCGACATCAATCAGCCCGTGACCATCAAAGCGCCGCCGACCAAGGACACCGCCCCGCTCGCGGCGGACGCGCAGGGAGGCTGAGCGACACACCTGGGCAGAGGAGAGCGCCTGAAACGCTGACTCCCTCTCAGTTTCCGTCTCATTCGGCCCCGTTCACGACAGTTCGGGCGAGACTCACAACCCTCCCGGCGCCGACGACCGACCGCCGTGAAGCCAGGTGAACGCCCCCGCACCCAACCCACCGCCCCACCACCACAGTTGGAAAGCGTGCCGGGGGATCATGCATGTCATCGACCAAAGCGCGCGCCGTCGACCTATCACCGGTGCCTCGGTTGCGTCACAGTTGCCTGGGATCCTGTCCAAGGATGACCGGATCTTCGGCGCGCAACCGAAACGCTGCCTGCACGCCCAGGCTTCCACGCGCAGCGATGTAGTACTCGTCGCGCTTCTCCTGGAACTGCCTGAACGCTCGTGTCCAGTCCTCTGCCGTACCCGAGCGCATGTCACGAACGAACTGCTCCAGCACCCATGCGTGGCGTTGCAGCGTCCGCGCAGCCGAGATGGTCTCAGAAGCCATCCCCGCGTGATCAACTTGGTGCGTGGAGACCATCATCGCCAGTGGCATAGCCGTCCTGGGGACTCTGCTCGGTTCAGGGATCACCCTGGCGTTCCAACAGCGCACCGCCGACAGGAGTCACCAGTTCGCGCGCCGCGAGAAGCTCCGGCAGGAACGGCTGGACGCCTACTCCGTCTACGCCGGTGCGCTGATCAACTATCGCCGTTGCCTGGTCCACCTCTGGTTCTGTGAGCACGAGCAACCGCCCCCGGAGGATGCCGACGCCGTACGCATCCGGGCCTACGACCTGCGCTCCAACGCCCAAGAGGCCCTGTTCCGGATGCAGATGCTTACGGATGACGAGGAACTGGGCCTGGCCGCGGAGGACGTGCTCGCCGACATCACGGTGATGCCCAAGGCCGACAGCAGGGACGAGTTCGACGCTCACCGGGTACGAACTCGCGATGGCATCAGCCGACTTGTCAGCCGGGGCAAGCAACACCTTTGAGAGACCTGCCCCCTGCGGGGTAAGTGGTGCGCGGCCGGCGCTGACAGGTCTCCTCTTGGTCATCGGCGGAGCCCGACCGTCGGTTAGGTCCCGGACGTGTTCTCCGGGCCGCCCCCGGACAGGTCGGGGATGCAACCATTCCCTACGGAGCTGGAACCCCCGGAAGCCGGCCGCGCGCTTGCGACCATAGTCGTGGGCACTGACAACGACCCCGCCCCTCAACGCGCGACGCCACAACGCACAACCCCCGGGTCGTAAGACCCAGAGGCTGTGCGTTGGTCAGCAGTGCTACGGCAGCTTCACCACCGTGAAGTCGTCGCAATACCCCGCCGCCGAACCGGAGTTCTTGTAGCAGTACACCGACGCCGAGGTGTTGGAGACGCCCGTCGTGAAGAAGATCGGCTGTTGGGTGTACGTCGTTGTCGAGCCCCGCAGGTACGTCTCCGTGCCGCCGAAGCTCTTCACGCCGACCGCGACTTCCTCGCCCGCAGTACCCACCTTCGCCCACGCCGCCAGTAGGTAACTGCCGCCGGACGTAAGGCCGCTCACCGTCTGGATGGCGCCGCTCGCGCTCGCCCCCGTCTGCAACGCGTACGTGCCGGTGCGGGAGTTGGAGGCCGCCACGCTCGACGCCGTGCCCGCGCTCTGGGTCCACGGGGTCAGCGCGCCCGTCTCGAAGCCCGGGTTCGTGACCGCGTTCGTGGCGGAGGACAAGGGTTCCACCGCCAGGTCGTCGCAGTAACCCGCGCCCGTTCCGCCCGCGTTCTTCCAGCAGTAGACCGTCGCCGAAGTCGACGACGCACCCGTGGTGAAGAGGATCGCCGCCTGGGAGTACGACGTTGCGGCCACGTTCGTGTACGTCTCCGTGCCGCCGAAGTTCTTCACGCCTATCGCCAGCGTTTCGCCGGCTGTTGCCACCTTGCCCCAGCCCGTCAGCAGGTACGTCGTCGACGGGGTCAGGCCGGTGAGCGCCTGGTTCGCGCCACTTCCGCTTGCCGCCGTCGTCAACGAGTCAGCTCCCGTACGGGAGTTGGCCGCCGTGACGGACGACGCGCTGCCGCTCGCCTGCGTCCAGGGAGACAAACTCCCCGTCTCGAAGCCCGCGTTGGTGAGGAGGTTGCCGCCGGTGCCGTTGTACGCGCCGATGTTGGGGGCCGCCGTAGCGGAGACCGCGTTGCCGTACGCGTCGTAGCCGCCGTTGGAGGCTATGACCGCGCCTGCTCGGATCACCGGGGACGACGGGTGGACCTGGTACGCGTTCTTGCCTGTGTACGACGAGGACGTGTTCGTGTTGCCCGCGTTGCGGAACTCCGGGTCCGACGTCACCTTGGCCGTGTCCGCGGGCTCGCGGGACGGGTGGTTGCCGTAGAAGAGGTTGTTGGAGTAGGTCGAAGTGCCGGTGGTGGTGAAGTAGTTTCCGGAGCCGTAGTTGAAGACCGCGTTGTTCCGGAAGGAGAGCGCGCCGCTGATCGAGGTGCCTGAGCGGGAGTACAGGATCGGCGTGCTCAGGCCGTCCCGCACCGAGAACGTGTTGTTGTAGAAGAGCGGGACTGCCGATGAACTGCCGCTCTGGTTCGGGACTCCGCCTACGAAGTGGAGGACTCCGCCGCCGTGCGTTTGGGTGCCCGATGTGGGGCAGCCCGAGTTGCTGCCGTCGTTCTCGCTGATGTTGTAGCGGACCACCGTGCCGTCGCTGGGGACCGTCGACGTGGGCTCGTTGGCGATGGTGAAGGGGGGCATC
>Ga0307510_10008151_pt1 | contig 12477 bp, 9 predicted proteins | sample 12_EM_MG_FD_207224 | JGI IMG/M metagenome (GOLD analysis project Ga0307510, IMG submission 207224) | Populus trichocarpa ectomycorrhiza microbial communities from riparian zone in the Pacific Northwest, United States - 12_EM | ecosystem: Host-associated > Plants > Roots > Unclassified | place...
CGGGTGTCAGACCCAGGCTTTTGATCCACTGTCCCTGGGCACCGTCGGCGCCGCCGATGCTTCCCGTCATAAATGCATCGATAGAGGAGGCCATATATGCAGAGTCAAGGCCTAAAATAGTCCAGCCGCCATATTGCAGTGCGAAACAGCTGGAGCCTTTTTGCGCGCTGAATGGAGTGCCCGACCCATGGTTGGATGCATTTAGCGCCTCATTAAAATAGCCATTTGCACCACTGTACATCTCATGGTTGGAATTAAGGGTAAACGACCTCCCAATATATGACGATGGCCAGGAATCAAGCAGGTTTTCCTGCTCTTCCCCCGCACCAAAATAATGAGAGCCATTGGGTCCCGTGGATAAAGGCGTCCCGGCGTAGTAAACGTCACCTACATGGATAATGTAGTCAGGTTTTACCGTGGTGGTGATACTGTTCATAACGCTTTCGGACGTTGCACCTCCCGTACCCCAGTCACCCAGGATAGCAATACTCACCGTATTAGTCTCAGTGCCGACCAATGGTATTGTCGGCGGAGGGATAGCAGGGAAGCTGTCGCCGCTGTACCAAAGATCACGAATCACCGTTTCTGCCAGATTGAGAAACGCGATAAACCAGCCCTGGTCATAGGTTGCATATGGTTTTATACTGAGAACTGAGCCATCAGAGTAGATGAGTTCGCTGCTTTCAAGATAATCATAATTCTCAGATGTCATTTGGGTTGGAGCTATCAGATGCAGATCGTCCAGCAACTGGATCAGGGCTTTGATCTCAATCTTTTCAAGAAAAGAAAAATAGCTGAGGTCCAATAGTCCGGGGTTATTCAGCCAGTATAAGAACAAGCCAAAATCTACACTACCCGCCCCTGGTGTATACCCCGCAGGTGGAGGCGGTTGATTTCCCTTCCATGCACTCTGGGCCACCATAAAGCTTATCAGCTCGTATTCGCACGCGGGAAGATAATCCGAGATTGCCATTAGATCAGAGCTAATAGTCGCATCTTTAAAGATCAGTTGCTTAAGCTCATCAACTTTTTCCGCTTGCGCTACAATGTTTTCCATGTTTTTATTTGCTTGAATTTTGATAAGATAGGTTTTTCTCGACTAAGATAGTCGCTTGTCAAAACTGCGTATAGGGTATATATACCTGTTTTATTTCGCCCAGTGTTATATTATTTGTAAGTTCAAGTATACACTTAGATAAATTTACTGATCCGGAAAAAGTATAAGGAATTGACAGATACGTATAAGTCAGGTTCTCCCTTTCGCCGGAACTTTGTATTCAACAATTAAAGTTAAATACAATGAAAAAGACAGTATTGATCACCGGAACTTCCTCCGGATTTGGAAAAGAAACCGTCAAATTGTTTCAAAAAAATGGATGGAATGTCATCGCCGCCATGCGCTCGCCCGAAAATGAAAAGGAGCTTTCGGGGCTGGACAATGTCCTGCCTGTTCAGATGGATGTACTGGACAAGCAAAGTATCGGGGAGGCCATAGACAAGGGCATCGATAAATTCGGCACAATAGACGTTCTGGTAAATAATGCGGGTTTTGGGGCCATCGGCGCCATGGAAGCGGCATCTGACGCAATCATCAAAAAACAGTTTGGGGTTAACCTTTTTGGAGTGATCGATGTTACCAGGGCGGTGTTGCCGGTAATGAGGAAGAATAAAAGCGGGATTATTATCAATATATCCTCCATGGGCGGCAGGATCACCATACCTTTTGGCTCTCTTTACAATTCCAGTAAATTTGCGCTTGAAGGTTTGACCGAAGGGATGCAGTATGAGCTCAATCCGCTTGGCATCAGGCTTAAGCTCGTGGAGCCTGGAAGTTATAGAACGGATTTTTCCGGACGCTCGCTGGACTTCTATGGCAGCGGTGATTTGGATGATTATAGAGCTATCTTTGAGAAGTTTACTGTGGCTGCAAAACAACCGGGCCGTGGCAATGCTAATCTTTCAGAGGTCAGTGAAACAATTTATACCGCAGCAACCGATGGTTCGGAACAGTTACGTTATCCCGTAGGAGCCGACGCGATCATGCTCATCCAAAGCAAGCTGGATAAGGGTGACGTTGAGTTCAAGAAAATGGTAGCGGGAAATTTTGGAATATAAAATTCAGCAGTTATGCAAGACAAGTTTGTGGATATTGAGTCGATAAGCGATCTGCACGATTTTTATGGATGGTCAAAACCGAAACACCCTTTGATCACGGTCATTGATATGACAAAAGTAAACAGAAGCGGTCGTTCAAAAGATGAAGTGCTTTACCGGCTTGGGTTCTATTCAATATTCTGCAAACGCTTCAAGGGCGCCTTTAAATATGGCAAATCGACTTATGACTTTAATGAAGGTTCTTTAATGTTTACAGCCCCCAACCAGGTGATGGCTTGCGGCCCCGACATTCAGATCGAAGAAGGTTGGGGTTTATTTTTTCATCCTGACCTGTTAAATAGCTCAGAGCTTGGCAAAAAGATCAGCGCTTATTCTTTCTTTCATTATGATGCAAATGAAGCATTACACATTTCCGAAGACGAAAAGCTGATCATTAAAGATTGTGTAGAGAATATAAAGAGAGAGTATTCCCAAAGCCTGGACCAACATACTACGGGACTGATACTGAGTAATCTTGACCTGCTGTTAAATTATTGCAACCGGTTTTATGACAGGCAGTTTTTTTCAAGGACGAAAGCGAGCAATGACCTGGTAATCTTTCGCCCAATTACTTGTCCGACCTCCTGAAAAGATATACCGGTAAGACAACACAGGAGTATATTCATCTTGAATTGGTCGAAAAAGCAAAAACCCTGTTATGGGGTTCGGATAAGTCGATCAGCGAGATAGCTTATGAGCTGGGGTTCGAGCATCCGTCCCATTTTACAAAGATCTTTAAAACAAGAACCGGGAAGTCGCCAAAGGAATTCAGAGATAATTAAGCTGCGTCTACAACCTTACCCGGGTCTTTGCCGGTTCCCTGGCCATCGCCCGCATAACCAAACAGGCGGCGGTCCTTGATCATGGCCGCTACTTCAGACGGGACATATTCTTCCCAACCTGGAGCCCCCTGTCTTATCAGTTGAAGCACCTTATCTGTCTGAACATGCAGATTATTCTCGTTGTAATGCCGGATGTCCTCTATCTTGTCATTGGCAATGAGGTAACGGTATAGGTCAATAAGGTGCGGAGGCAGGTTAAACCGAAGACAATTGTAGATCACTCCGTCACGTAGTGTAGGATAGATAAACAGCTTTACCTTTCGGCTGAACAAGGTCGCAAAAGATTCCAGGATACCACCCGGAAGGTCTCCATAATGCTCCTCTGAAAAGATATATTCCAGGTTGGGGTAACCAAGGACAACACCCAGCTTCAATTTGGTGATCTTTGACAGATAGGCCACCAGCTTATAATACTCGTGAAAGTTAGAGATCAATACCGTTTGTCCGAGCGAGCAAAGGATGTCGACGCGGTCGAGAAAATCTTTTTCATCGATCTCGGCAGTCTGGTCAGCATTCCTCTCTTTTAATGACTGTAAGGTAAGTTCTGTAATGACGACGATGTTCCTCTTGTCGACATCAGGCTCCTGCATGAATTGCTTAACGCCTGTATGCAGCATATCCAAATGCACATTGATGATGGGACGAAAACGACCCCGGACCACTACGATATGCTTTTTATATAAAGCCTCCGAAGGCTGCAGGTTCTTACCGTCCGGTCCAAAGACAGCCACATCTGAGAAACCATATTTTACCAGGTGTAAGCTCATGAGCCTGTTGTCGACCTTTGTAAACCCTGGCCCTTCAAAACGGATCATGTCTATCTGAATACGGTCTTTTGAGAGATTGTCCATCAGCGAGAGCAGGAACACGGGCGGGATCTCATGATAGTAAAAACAGGCATAGATGAGATTGACGCCTAAGATCCCTACAGCCTGCTGCTGCAGGTTGTTGTCATTATCCAATAATTTGACATGGAGCACCACATCATTGAATTCCCCGTCCGGCTCCAGTTGAAACCGAACACCCATCCAGCCATGTCCATCGTTTGTCTTGTGGTAGTTCAGCGCAGAGATCGTATCGGAAAAAGCAAAAAATGTCGTCGTTGTACCCCGTTGCTCAGCGAGGCGTTCGATCAGGAGTCCGTATTCCCGTTCGAGCATGGAGATAAGCCGGGGTTCGCTGACATACCGGCGGCCCTGTTGCGCGCCGTAGATGGCATCGGAAAATGTCATGTCATAGGCTGACATGGTTTTGGCGATGGTGCCTGATGAAGCCCCAGCCTTAAAGAAATTAGCGGCTACGTCCTGGCCTGCGCCAATTTCGGCAAAAGATCCATAGATTTCCCGGTCGAGGTTAATGGCAAGCGCTTTTTGTTTTGTTCCAATGTCCTTGTTGTGAACGATGCTCATACACTTGGCTGTTTAACATTTATTGGCGCTGTTACAATGGTCGGATAATCAGCCTAAAACTACGATTTTTTCAAGAATAAGGAAATAACCTGTTTTTTTGCATCATGACCAGCCATCGTTATTTTATTGTAAACAAGCCCTATGACATGGTTTCACAGTTTGTCAGCTCTCACCAGGTGAAACTGCTTGGCGACCTGGATTTTTCTTTCCCGGAAGGGATACATGCTATCGGCCGTCTGGATAACAATTCCGAAGGACTGCTGATCCTAACGACAAACAAAAAAATAACAAGGCTATTGTTCCAGGGCGAGATACCACATAAAAGGACCTATCTGGTAAAGGTCAAATATGTGGTAGAGCGGGAGAGCCTTATGAAGTTACGCACCGGTGTTTCTATCCGGGTAAAAGGCGGCGGCTATTATTTTACTTCTCCCTGTGAAGTCGAGATCGTAGAAAGACCGCAAAATTTATTCGAAAACGGGTATGAGCTCCCGGAATATGTTCCTCATACCTGGCTAAGAATCACCTTAACCGAAGGGAAATTTCACCAGGTCCGGAAAATGGTAGATGCCCTCCATCATCGTTGTGTACGCCTGATCCGCCAGTCTATAGAAGACCTGGAACTCATGGATCTGCCGGTGGGAGGGGTAAGGGAAATAGACGAAAACACCTTTTTTCAGCAATTGAAGATAGGCAACCCTTAGGGGTCAGGCACCCTTATTCTTTTCCTTTTGCTCTGCTTTCCAGATGGAAAGATCGATCCCCGATAGGCCTGAAGGATGTGCGGCCGACGCGCTGTCTTTGTTTTCCCTGACTTCCTTTTTAGGAGCAGGGGCAGGTTTTTTAACCTCTTTAAGGTCCTCCGCAAAGTCCCCTTTCGCCGGCCGGTTGTTTTCCCAGAATTTTGCCAGAAAGTTTAAGGCTTGCTGAGGCGTGTCTATTTTTTCCTCTTCCTTTAAGACTTCCAGCAGTTTCAGGTCAAATCTTACCGGGACTGGTTTGTTCTTTTCTTTTGCCATGTACCTGCAAATGTATTGAAATCCCGGCCGATCTAATACAAGGTTATTGTCATATGGTCACCCCATTCCAATATGGAGGGGTTTTCCGGCACCGTGTTCCAGCGGCATTCCCGAACAGTCATCTTCTTTGTCCGGGTATCGATGGAGATTAGCTGAAAGGAAAGCCGGGTCTCATCTTTTGCAGAGATCCTGCCTTTCATGGGGGAGTCTACCCTGAAACAGGGAGGGAAACGTCCTTATCAGGGGCTTGCCAGTCGTAAAATTCGTTATAGTTATTGTGTCCGTGAAAATAGGCCTTGATCTCCGGATGCTCTTTCAGAAATGCTGCAAAGCCTCTTTCTTCATAGAATGCGGTGTCTTTGACGTTTTGCCCGTCCCGGAAGATTTCCGGCAATAGATTCTCGAATTTATCGGTACCGTTGATAGTATGCTGCCCATTGGGGTTGGTAAAGAAGCGGGCTTCCAATTCGGGCATCGAATGCGTAAAGAGGAGGACGGGAGTGCCCGGCTTCAGGCCTTTCAGGTCCTGTTCCATCCATTGCTGCTCAGCGGAATCCGGCCAGAGATTTACAAAGAGCAGGCGAATGCCTCCTATTTCTCTTGAATAATGGATCTTATCAGTACGATAATCATAATTTGCGGCAGTCCTTGGGTGAGAAGGAGACATCATCCTGTTATACATCCCGGCCAGAGCAGAGGCATCGGTAGCGGGTTCGGTGGGTTTCCAATAACCGATGGCATTGGCAACGTCATGATTCCCCGCACAAAGCCAAAGAGCCGTGGCCCGGTGGTCTCTCCCTTTTGTCCTAACCTTATGCATATAGTCGGTTTCAAATTGCTGCCAGGAGGTGGCGGCGCACTGGATGCCGGATTCTTCCCTGTTAGCGATGTCACCGGTGATGACGATGGCATCGAGATCATTGATCATAGTTCCGGAACCGACACCGCTATCCCGGGGAATAGTCAGCTGCGGCAGGCGATTGATGGCTGCGATCATGGCCTGGTTGACAATTGTGGCCGGTACACTGTCAGCCCCTCTGAAATGAGTGCGGGTGATGCCATAGTGAACATCCGAGGTAAGTACGAACTGGAGTACGCCATTCTGGGCCCTGGCTGAAAGAGCTGCCAGAGCTAGAGCAAAAGTTATAATAGATCGGATCATGGGTTGGTGATGTTGCCCGCGAAATTATCTCCCCGTTTTGGACCAAAGAGAACAGCCCGAATTTTTAACACCTGCGTAACCAATACTTAATGGTAAGTTCTTTTTAATTCCCCGGTTTATCCAGGGTTTATCCAGAATGTACCACGAAGCGCACTATGCCGCGCGTACCGGAAAGTCCGTCGGAGCCATTTCTTCCGTCAAGCCCCTTGTGTCCTGATGTTCCCGGAGGGGCGCCGCTGCCACCATTGCCACCGCTGCCCCCGCTACCTCCGCTGCCACCTGGCCCTCCGGAACCCGGTATGCTGATGGCGCTGATCCTGCTTAGGAAAGGGGCAGCTGCCGGTGTATAATAGACCGTTATATCACCGCCGTTAAAGCCGTTCCCACCATCATCTCCGTCATCGCCATTGCCGCCATTTTCGCCATTACCACCAGGCCCCTGAACGTCGATATAAGTTGTCGTAGTCGACCCATCGGGATTGGTTGTTGTCTGAGGGAATTGAGTGATCGCACCATCCGCCCCATCCCGTCCATTCGCGCCGCTCAGGCCATTGTCACCACCTGCTCCGTCCGCACCCTTGCTGCTAATGCTTAAGGAGCCGCTGTCGGTATTGACCAGGTAATGATAGGTCCGGTGTGTCGCAATGTCATTCACGTCGATCCTCAACAGCTCCTCATTGATGATCGAGTCATAGAAGGCGTCAGCGGTGACGTTCAGCTCATGCCCGTCCTGCGACGAGCGTATTCCGCATTGGAACTTTGCCTTATAGTCAAGCAGCAACCGCAACGTATCCCCCATAGCTGAATCCTTCGCCAATCGTGCAAATAGCTTCACCTCATCGTTTTTGATATGAGTGGGGTCAGGGTCGACTTTCCAGTCCCCTTTAGATCCGGAAAGGTGACCGCCTTCGAATCCAAGGAGGAAATTGTTGCGATTCTTCTTTTTGACAGGGTACCAAAGTTCTGCATATTGTCGATTGTCAAAAAGAGTCCGAATACCAAATTTTATATGCCCGCCGGGGAATCTTCCCGAATTGCTATTGGTCATCACGAGTATACTATCCTCGTAGTTATAAGGGATCTTGCGGCTCGTCAGGAATTTGCCTCTGCCACCCAGGAACCATTTACGGGTAAATACATTAACGGTAATAGAGTCCCCTTTTTTATACAGCTTGCTATCACGCATTTTTACGTTGCCATTGGAGAAGCTGCCGCTATCTACCTCCACGTGGTATTTGCCCCAGCCGCCGGAGCCGGAATAGCCAATGGTCTTCTGTGGCTTTTTGCCATCCGGCGGCATGGTCAGTCCGATGGCAAATTTATTCCCAGGGATGCGTAGGGCATGATGGTCATATTTGATCCGGTAGCCCGGTACTTTCACGGGCGTTTGAGCATGTGCGTGGATCAGGATCAACATAAAAGTCAGTAAAAAGTAACAGCGGTTCATAGTAGAGGGTTTTCAATCTTCTGACCAGGAATGAACGGCAAGGTAAAATTGGAAATATTTGTTTTCCCCCCTATTTATTGTTAAATTACTGTAACCAAATCAAAGCTTATGAGAAATTTACTCCTACTGATAAGCTTGTTAGTGGTTTCTTGCGCTCTTCATGCCCAGGTGACCATCACCGGCAAAGTAGTCGATGCAACGAATGGAGCGCCTCTGGTGGGCGCCTCCGTAAAGCTCAGATCGGCTAAAACAGGGACATCCACTGACAACCAAGGTACTTTCAGGCTGAATGCCAAACTGGATGACATTCTGGAGGTCAGTTTCATCGGCTACAGCGCCCAATCATTTCCCCTCCACAACCAGGTCACACCCACCATCGCCCTGTACCCCGCCTCCTCCGAACTAAATGAGATCGTCTTCGTAGGTACCCGGGGTGGCGGAAGAGCTAAGACCGAGACACCTGTCCCCGTAGACGTAATAAAAGTCAACCAGGTTGATCTACCTACAGCCAAAATGGATCTAACCTCCATCTTAAATGTTGCGGCGCCCTCCTTCAACTACAATAAGCAGAGCGGCGCCGACGGCGCTGACCATGTGGACCTCGGCACATTAAGAGGTCTGGGGCCCGATCAGACTCTGGTGCTGATCAATGGCAAAAGAAGGCATCAAACTGCTTTTGTAGCCCTGTTCGGCACAAGAGGAAGAGGTGCTTCCGGGGTCGACCTGAATGCCTTCCCTGAATCGGCGGTTGACAGGGTCGAGATCTTGCGGGATGGGGCCTCTGCTCAATACGGTTCTGACGCCATCGCCGGAGTGATCAATATTATCCTGAAAAAAGACATTAACCATTGGGCCATTAATGGAGGCTGGAGCGGCTATGACGACCATGCCTTTAATGCCCGCAAATTCAATCAGGGCAATCAATATTATGCCGGCAATGCCATTGACGGCAATACAGTTTCCCTTTCCGTCAACAACGGGGTGGCCCTTGGCAGGAATGGGGGATTCCTCAATGTGAGCGCAGATTTCCTGAAACAGGGAAAGACTTACCGGCAGGTGGATACTTCCAACTGGCAGACAAAGAAAAACGCAATTCCCTTTCTCAATACCGGGCGAAGAGCGTTTGGCGACGGTTCGGTCACCACGGGCGGTATCATGTATAATATGGAAATACCTACCGGCCCGGGCAAAAAGACGACATTTTATTCCTTCGGCGGATATAATTATAAGGCGTCCGACGCCTACGCCTATTCCCGGAACTTCAGCGCCAAGCCAGAACGATTTCCCGTAGATGCCGGTGGCAACCTTTTGTTCGTGCCTTCCATTATGCGTAACTCCAATGACGGAGAGACCTATTATAATCCGCATATTCAAACCCACATACAGGATGCGTCGCTCGCCCTGGGGTTAAAGGGGCATGCCGGCGACGAATGGAGCTGGGATCTTAGCAATACCCTGGGCAGAAACGATTTTCATTTCTATGGTGACAAGACATTCAATGCTTCCCTCATCGGGAAAACCACGCCAAATCATTTTGATGATGGCGGCTTCCGGTTTTTACAGAATACGCTTAATCTGGATTTCAGCAGAGACTTCAAATCTGTTGCCAACGGTATGACCCTGGGAATGGGCGCCGAATACAGGTATGAACGATACTCCATTTATAAAGGCGAATACGGTTCTTATGGAAGCTACGATTCGAGCCAACGCATTTATCCCAACCTGATCGGCGACGGCAATGCCGATTCGCTGAGAACAGCCGCATCAGGCTCCCAGGGATTCCCCGGCTTTAGTCCCGATGACGTTAAGGCAAAGAACCGTTCCGTCTTCGGCTTGTATACGGACGCCGAGCTGAACGTGACGGATAAATGGCTGCTGGACGGAGCTGTCCGATTTGAACATTATTCGGATTTTGGCTCAGTCGCGACGTTCAAACTAGCTACCCGGTACAAACTAACCCAGGACCTGAATATCAGAGGCTCTGTCAGCACTGGTTACCGGGCGCCTTCTCTGCAGCAGATCAATTTTAGCAACACACTTACCTCGTTCAGCGGCGGACAACTCATCCAATCCCGTATTGCCAGCAATGACGACCCCATTACCCGTGCAGCCGGCATTCCCGCTCTAAAGCAGGAAACTTCGGTTAATGCCAGCGCCGGTTTCAGCTGGAAAGCCGCCAGGGGATTGACTGTTACCGTTGATGGATATTGGGTAAAGGTGAAAAACAGGATCGTATTATCCGGTCTCTTCAGCAAATACGACAATACTTTGCCCGCATCCTTCACCTCGCAGATCCCCCCTGAAGTATCTACCGTGCAATTCTTTGACAATGCGGTCAACACGACGAATTACGGCCTCGATATCGTGATGGATTACTCCAAAAAATGGGGTAGGAATAACATCAAGGTCCTCCTGGCAGGCAACCTGCAGCACATGGATATCGACGCCATTCATGTACCACCGGCTTTGAACGGGACCGTATTAAACCAAAAAACCTTTTTCAGCGACCGCGAAAAAGCATTCCTGCTGGCATCGGCCCCCAAACAAAAGTTCACTTTGAACATTGAATATGGTTTGGGAAAATTCGGCGTAGGCACTCACCTGACTTATTTTGGTAAAATTTCCTTGTTGGGATTCGGAACCGCAACCGCGGATAACCCCAACCAAACCGGTATCAACCCGATGGTGCCAACGGACGCAGACCCGGACAAACTGGTGCCGGAGGTTTTCAACTACAATGGCAAGATCACCACCGATGTATACTGCTCTTATAAATTATCGAAAAAAGTCAGCGTCTTCATAGGGGCAGACAATTTGTTTAATGTGCACCCTGACCTGGGAGTAAACCCCCTCGCAAAAGGATGGGCAGGAGACAACGAGTCGGGTGGACCCTGGGATTCAGTTCAGATGGGCTTTAACGGATTAAGGTTATTTTGCAAATTTTCAATAAATCTATAAAGTAACAGCAATCATCTACCCTTAAATCTATTTCACTTCCCCGACCTCCATATGCTGCTACGATGGCTTTAATACTGTCATCGTCGATAAACCGCTTCGCCGCATCCATATAATTGACAATCAAATACTTGTGAATTATTTTCAGGTTTTTTAAAAAACCCCGATCGTTTTGCCGGGCTACATCGTCAAAAGATAAACTCGAACAAAATGCAAAATCTAAAAGACAAAGTAGCCGTCGTATTTGCGGCATCGGGAGAAATTGCAGGAGCAGTTGCCCGTTCATTTTCCCAACACGGGGCAAAGGTCTATGTTACCGCCCGGAACCTGGATGCCGTAAAAGCATTGGCCCGGGAGATCACAGCGAGCGGCGGAAGTGCCGAAGCAGCCAAAGTGGACGCTTTGAATGAGACCGAAATAGACAACTTTTTAAAGAAGGTCGCCTCGGACAACGGCAAATTGGATGTAGTATTCAATGGCATCGCGGTTGACTATAGTGAGATGGGTGGCCGTCCGCCCGCAATGGAGGCTACTTTCGAACAATTTATGGCCCCGATGAAAAAGATTGTTGGATCACAATTCCTTACCTCGAGGGTAGCGGCAAAATATATGATGCAAACCCGGTCTGAGGGGACCATCTTGCTGCTCTCGTCCGCGGCAGCCAGGACCAAGATTCCCAACTTGGCAGCCTTCACAGCCGCCTGTGCAGCTGTTGAGGGGTTGACGCGGGTGATGGCCGCCGAATGGGGTGGGGATGGCATAAAGGTGATCGGTATTTGTCCCGGCGCCTTAATGGAGACGAAGAGGATCTCCGGATGGATCGAGTCTGCCGCAAAACAATACGGAATACCTTCGGAGCAGTTGGTTGCACAGTACAAGGCCTTTGACATATTAAAGACAAGTCCGACATTGAAGCAAGTCGGTGAAACGGCGGCATTCCTCGCCTCTGAGCCAGGGGTAGCCTTCAACAGTCATATTGTAGATGTGGATTGCGGCAAGTTGAACATGTTATAGTATATTAGAGGATGCAGCCTTTCGGCGGAAGGCTGCATCCTTATTTTTCATTTGTTAATGAATTGAATGGAAAGGGAAGAAATCCTCAAATCGGCCATATCCGGTGATATCAACGCATTCCAAACACTGTTTTCGGAATTTCAAAACCAGTTGAAATCTTACCTGTACCGTTTGCTTACAGATCGTAATGATGCAGATGACCTCACGCACGATACTTTTATCAGGGCATTTACTAAGATATCGACCTTCAACCAGGATTCTTCTCTGAAAACCTGGGTATTCAAAATAGCCACCAACCTTGCCTACGACCACTTACGGAAAGTAAAAAGATGGCAGGCTGATGCGCAAGACCGGGGAGCAGACCTGGCTATAGGATCGGAGGAGATCAAGAAGGCCTTCTGGATAGCTCATGACACATCGAATGCCGGGGCTTACGAGATGAGAGAGCATATCGACTTCTGTTTCACCTGTATCT
>Ga0307510_10008152_pt1 | contig 12476 bp, 14 predicted proteins | sample 12_EM_MG_FD_207224 | JGI IMG/M metagenome (GOLD analysis project Ga0307510, IMG submission 207224) | Populus trichocarpa ectomycorrhiza microbial communities from riparian zone in the Pacific Northwest, United States - 12_EM | ecosystem: Host-associated > Plants > Roots > Unclassified | place...
CTTTATTTATTATTTATTTTCTGTACTTCATTTTTTTTCTTTTTTTTTTGGTAACAAATACACTCGAGAGGACTTGAATTGAATGTTGAAGCCATTTAATTTAGTTACCGTTTCACTTTGCAGTTTTAAAAAAAAAATTAATTTTTTTTAGTTTTAAATTATATTTTTGGTATTATTATATAGTTTTAATATGTTAATATTAAAAATAAATTTTAAAAAACTAAAAAATATATCATTTTAATATATTTTTAAACAAAAATTAATTTGAAAAACAACCTCTACTATATTTTTAAATAAATAAATCTTTATACATGTCTTATCTATTTTGTTTTGATGATACAATATATTTTTTAAATATTTTTTAAATTATATTTTACTTGAAAAAATATTAAATTATATTTTTTTTATATACTTTTCAATAGTTTTTAATTTGATAATGAAAAAAATTATTTAATGTATTTTTAATTAAAAATTATTTTTCACTGCATTAACAAATACATGCCTTAAACACAGGGACAAAATTGAGCCATTAATAATACCCTAGTGTCATAGTCACATAATTTCAAAATCCAGGGACTGATATGAAACAATATCTAAACTTTCAATATCTAACTTGTAGTTATTCCACATGAAAAAAATCCATATTTATAATTGGAGCTCCATCCTTTTTCCTAGAAATAGAAGGTTAAATTATTACAGAGCCAGCCAAGAGCAGGAAATACCTCCAAAAGCCATATACAGCATTCTTTCATTTTCGACTACGTTCTCCGTCCTTGTCCGTCTCCCTCTCTGTATCAACAACAGTAACAAACCGATCATCCTTTTCACTACCTCCTAAACCGGCGATTCGTCCCGATATTTCGGTCTCGCCAATGTGCTATCCGCATCCATCCTTCGCCGATTCATAGGAACACCTCCATGTCCGCGTTCCACTTCGCTCTTATTCAACCGTCAATCATCCGAACGCGACGTCGTTTTCTTCTTTCGAATTGAAAAGCACAAATCTGATCAGCTATTTCGAGTTTGTTATCATCTACTGTTCGTGAATTTTTTTGAATCTGTTTTAGTAAATTATCTGCTTTTGTTAATTTATTTAATATTCAGCTTAATTAGGGTTTTTATTGTTGTATTTTGTGAAAATGATGAGATATTAGTGTTCACCGTGTTGGATCTGGCATTTGCTTCTTTTTATCTGTTTGGTTGCTGAGAAAAGGCTGCACACTTCTCTTTCTCTATCGATCTTTTGTTTCTTAAATTATTTTTAGGACGGCTGTTTCTGAATGAAGTAGAAAAAATTGTTAATAGATTTTTTATAATAAAAAATCAGCAATTAGGTTGCGATGTTCTTTGGAGTAGAACTTTCTTAGAAAAGATTACTTGTATTGGTTATGTTTCAACAGCTAATAAGAGTCAAATTATGCATTCGGAGAGCATTCAACTTTGACTTTTTACACACTATTCCTTAGAAACTAAGAAATATTAATTAAAAAATGCAATATATTTATATCTCAACTTAATTATATATTATTGTTTTTGTAACTTTTATTGGGTATCTGAAGGAGACTAGTTGAACATTGTATTTATGGGTTATGAAATAATGAGAATATTTCATTTTGACTGTGTTGGAGAAAATTGCCGGATGTTTGACTGATTTTGTCATTTCATTTTATTGAATTTTATATGTTTTAGAGACTGAATCATCAAGAGCCAAAAGAAAAATGAAGGCCTTGTTGGGATGAGCTGGGTGTAAAACTGCAGTTGAAGTGAAAGGATTAAGATGGGGATTTTTGATGGGTTGCCTGTTCCTCCTGACAAAGCAGTGAGTCATTTATTTGTTTATTTTGGGGTGTTTTTGTAGAAGTTTAATGCAATATTTATTTTATAATGTGCATCGACAACTGTTGTTTAGCCAGAGTTTAGGTTTGCGCAGTAGATTTCAGATTTTAATTCAACATCTTGACTAGAATTATTAGATTGGAAGTTGACAGTGTTATTTTGGCATGAAACTGCCATGTGATTATAAATTTACATGATAAGAGCCTATGATGAATCATAAATGTGTGTGTTGCCACAATATGTATATCTTTCTTGCAGTAGTAGATGGTGCTGCATCTTGCAAAAACAATTTAAGGGTTGTCAAGCATCTTTAAGTGTTAATGTGGAAAGATACTGTATTTAATTTCATGATGGTCTTTCTATGATTGATTTCATGTCAAGTGACAGCAACTTCATATCAAATTGTTAATCATGTAATCATATAGATCATTCAGTAATGTCATGTAGTTTATTGTCATCTTCCTTTTTATTATCCTGTTGTTGTTTTTCTCATTCCCCTGGTTTGCTCCTTTGGTACAAAACAGTATTTAAGAGAAGAGCTTTCAAGAATAGATGAGAGTTGGGCTGCTGCACGTTTTGACTCATTGCCTCATGTTGTCCATATTTTAACCTCAAAAGATCGCGAAGCCGAAGCCCAAGTTTTGAAGGAGCAAAGTAATGTTGTTGAGGATGTCGTCGATGAAGTTGTGCAATCTTATCATAGTGGCTTCAATAAAGCAATTCAAAATTATTCTCAGGTTCCTTAAATATTTTTCTATATGCTGATCTAAACATGCCTATTTCTAATTTTTATCAATTTTCTTGCTTCTGTGTATCCAAGATAGCGAAAGATAGATTGTTTTCCTTTCTTTTTTCTTCCTTTTTTTTTTTTTTTTCAAATTCCTTAGATCAGTGTCATATAAAATATCAATGTTTCCCACTCATAATTCAAAGTCAGGGATCATACTAAAGAAATTGCAACAATTTTTTAATGGTATTATTCTAAAAACACCACATATTTAAGTATACACTATTTTACAGATTGGAGCCATGTCAATGACCAAGGATTATTTTTTGCAACCCTGATGTAAACTAAAAGAATACAATAGAAGTCTGCTAAAAAGCAACTTCCTTTCACTTATTTTCAGATTGGATGTAGATGTAAAATCTATAGAGTGTGTAGTTTGTGTTACCTTCTGACTACATATGATACAATTTGAATGCATTGATTTGCCAGAATCTCGAGTTCATTCCCAAACAATTTTATTTCACTTTGGGTTCTAGTATAAACCTCCTAAGCTCCCTCCCGACCATGGTTCAATTATTCAACTGTATGTTTTAGGTAAATTTGTGCATTATTTAGTAAATTTTTGTTGATTTCAGTAGATGTTTAAATAAAATTTATATCAGTAGCTTTCTCGCTGTTGAAGCTGTTGATTTTCAAAGTTTATCATCCAAAAATAACAATTCTCTAGCCAAACATGTTTCCAGACTTGTTTCCCACAGATGAAGATTGTGATCCAGCTGCCCCTTGTTATAATGGCTACTCAGTTGCTTTAGATTACATATTTTTAAATGTTTTTACCTATTTCTATATCAAGAAATTCCTAACTTCATTCACTTTTTTCTTCTAAATTGTTGCTTGTATTATTCCTAAAGTTTCCCTTTTATGATGTAAAAGCCTGATCAAATGCTTCTTCATAAAAAAAAGTGATAAATGATTGGTTGATAAAGAATTGAGGGTGATCGTCCATAGGAGGAGTGAGTGAAATTGTATGCTAGATTGTGAGGATTTCATCACAAGTTCTGTGGGGCTAGATTTACTCATAACCTCATAAAGGATTATCATATATCTCACTTCTCTGGAATTTGACATAAAAGAGCTGGTGCCTATTCTTGATTATCATTTTTTTTAATTTTTCTTCCAGATCTTGCGGTTATTCAGTGAATCTGCTGAAAGTATCACTGCATTAAAGATTGATTTGGCTGAAGCAAAGAAACGTCTTGGTAACCGGAATAAGCAATTGCATCAGTTGTGGTATCGGTCTGTTACACTACGACACATAATCTCTCTTTTAGAACAAATTGAAGGCATTGCTAAGGTTGGTATAAATTTGCCAGCAGATTTTGTTAATGATTTGCATAATGAAAGGATTTGCTCTACTACCACGCTACAATTCATTAGCATAACAGTGTTCATGGCAGAACTATTTCCATTTCACATATTTTGATGTTCTAGAACCAATCTACTGCTGCTTTTTTTTTTTGGCTTAGGTTCCGGCTCGTATTGAGAAACTCATTGCTGAAAAGCAATTTTATGCGGCAGTTCAATTGCATGCGCACTCATCATTGATGCTTGAGCGAGAAAGTCTTCAAACGGTGGGTTGTCAAACTTCCTGTAATTAGCTCATGAGAATGGTCCATGCCCTTTATTGTTTGTTTGGTTTAAGTTAAAGTTCTGTTTTATCTCATATTGCTTCCAATTCCTAGATTTGATGGTGGTGACTTAGGACATCATAGGTTGTTGGTGATTATTTACTGGCTCTACACTGCTTATTATGGATGTCCCACAAATGTTTTTTTATCACACCATTCTTGTTATAATTGTCAAAATCTAGCTTTGAGATTTGTTTGACTTGTAATACGATACTTTTGGAGGTATGGAAGCAATATCCTTTCTATGAAGGTCAAATTTCGCTTAACACTGGTTCAGGATTTCTACATGGGGTTTTTGTACATGTTTTTGATTATTTTATTTTTTTTGCTGACTTGACCCTAATATGTCATGTAATTGGTATTTTGGGAACTTCGAATTTACTATGATTATTGTCTCTCAGGTTGGTGCTCTTCAAGATGTGCGATCTGAGCTGACAAAGCTGCGAGGAGTTCTCTTCTATAAAGTTTTAGAGGATTTGCATGCACATCTTTACAACAAGGGAGAACATGGGTAAATAGAATTTTGATGGCATTTTGTGCTTTATTTTTATTTGCCTTTTGTTTGCCAATTTATACCCTCTCCTATATTGCGTGTGGAGAGTGATGCTCGTTCTTGCTTATATCACATAGATCATGTGTTTTATACTGGGAGCTTCTCTTTTATAATGTTAAAGAAAAGTGATGACATTTTTAGGAAAGCTTCTCTCTCTGTTGTGATTCTTAAGTTTGCTGGAACTGTTGATCTTTTGAATGTTAATGCAAGCTATAATTTGAGACCTTTTTTTTCTGCAATTGAATTTCCTTATATTAGTTTGATTATTTTCTGCAGCTCAGTTGCCTCAAGCATGCATGAGAGATATGATGAATTGCCAACTACCGTAGCTGTTACTTTTACTATGAGCAATTCACAATCTCTATCTCGAAGAACGAAGTTGATGAAAGGTGACAATCATAGCTTTGCTGATGGATCATACAGGCCAAGCTCTATTGATGGAAGGTAGAATAACTTTCTTCATAATTCAGTGCTATTCTCCCTTTGCTTTGTACTTCCCCTGCTCATTAATTCTCTCTTACTCTTGACATTCCATTTTTCATGTCTATGAAATGATTCCTAAGTTTAGAAATAGATTGTTTGTGTTTGTTTCTCCTTTGAACAATCATATGCTTTCCTGATCTCTTAAATGCTCGCTCACATCATCAAGTCAAATTGTTTTGACCCCATATGCCTTTTGATGTTCTAGTTAAGTTTTCAAGTTTTCAATTGGTTACTTTTAGATTGAGTAATTCATAGCTTTATTGTGGCCACTTTGTTTCCTGCTTATTAATTGTCACTTATGAAGTCAATATCCTTTAGGCAAAATTTTCCAGTTCATTTCAGCTATTTCCATTCCATCACTTTGGTGGGTGTTTTCAAATTGGTTTCATATTTTCAATAGAAGTGCAAATTGTGAAGATTTTCAAGATTCAGCATTCATGGATATGTATAAGATTTTTTCGAAGTGTTTATTTTGTAGTGATCAGCTGTTATTTGTTGTTATTTTCTGACCATTCTTGTCTATCTTCCTTCACAGTTCATTTGATGGTCCTGATGAGGATCTTGATATATCTGATGAGGCAACGCCCGATGGGCACATTGGATCAATGAGAGCAAATGGTGGCAATGGGAACATGAAGGACATTAAAATTGTTTCTCATCAAATACCAAGTTGGCTTTCAAATTCTACTCCAGATGAATTTATTGTATGAACATTATACTTAAAAACCAGACTTGTGTTGAATTTGTGGTGGTTATTTTCATTTTCTCTGGGATGAAGTGCTGGTTTTTACATTTGCATGCAGGAAATTATTAAAAAGAGTGATGCTCCACTTCATGTGAAGTATTTGCAGACCATGGTTGAGTGCCTCTGCATGCTGGGCAAAGTTGCAGCTGCTGGTGCAATATTATGGTTGGTTATCTGGCTGGTGCACTTCATGTATTATGTTCCACTGAAGGGGAAAAAATCCAATTTCTGTGGTCTTCATATCTGCAACTATACTAAATTAGTAATGATCACCCATGTGTATGGCATGAATTTGTTATGCTATTTATTTTATTTTCCTCCTTTCCCCTTTAATGACCGGATCTGTATTTGAACAACATTTATCAAGGGAAGTTCCGTCTCTTGTTCAGTTTTCTTGTATACATTATTGGCATGGTTATGTTCCTTGTCTAGTTATACAAAACCAAAAGAAGCATTGTCTTATTGAATGTTTAAGTCATCTTACAATTCTATTCATGCTCATATAGAACTAGTTAGTGCTTGGAGAGAGTTTATGACATTCTTTGCCCTTTTTTTTTTCTCAACAGCCAAAGGTTGCGTCCTACAATTCATGACATCATCACTTCCAAGATAAAAGCTCATTCAGAACTTGTCAACTCTTCAAGGTCTAGCAATGACCAAATTGCCCAAACCAGAGGTCTTCATTCTGTGAAAGGACAACTAGAAAGCTACCAGTTGTCAAAACAGAAGCGTCAGAATGGGATGTCATTGTCACGGACACTATTGGCAGTAAGCCCTGTCTCACCAGTGATGGCTCCCACAGGGAAAGCACAGGCTGCTGCAAAAGAGCTTCTTGATTCAATTTTGGACATTGTTGTTCGAATATTTGGTAGGCTACTGGCTGCCATCTTTGTTAATATGATTTGAAAAAATACATTTACCCTTGACACCTTTGTTGGTCTAGAGAATCATGTCATTGTTGGAGAGCTTCTGGAAGTAAAAACTGCTCAGAATGGTGACATGAACACACCAAGGTCGTTGACAGCAGATGCAAATTGGAGCCCAGATTCTGAAGCATCTCAAGTTACTGGAGGTTACAGTATTGGCCTTTCCTTGACAGTTTTACAGGTACTTGATGAATGAAGTCAGTGCATTTGAATGTCTGTTTTCTGGTAGTAAACCTTTGCTCATTTTTATTTATTGTTTTCCTTATATAATTGTGTGAAAGAGTGAATGCCAACAACTCATATGTGAAATTCTGCGAGCTACTCCTGAAGCTGCATCTGCAGATGCTTCTTTACAAACTGCTAGACTGGCGAGCAAGGTCCCTTCCAAGGGAAAAAAGTGGGTAACATTAATTCTTACAGTGTTCCTTGCTTCTTTATGGTACATTTTCTTTTGGGTCTATAAGGGGGTTTTCTTTAGGTCACTTTCAACCAGTCAGAAAAGCTCCTTTTTTGTAATTTCTTCTTTTCTTTTCTTTTCTTTTCTAGTTCTTGTGTCATGTAATCGTGTTTCATTCTCTTTGAATGAAATATTCTTCTTTTCTTTTCTTTTTTTTAATATATAAAAAAAATGAACAGTTTTGTTTTATCAGAAAGATTGTATAGTAATGCCCTGCCAATTCTAATGTGTTACAGGGATGGGTCAGAAGATGGGCTCGCCTTTGCTTTTCGCTTCACGGATGCAACTATATCTATTCCTAACCAAGGTAGCTGGTATTCATTCTTTTGTAATGCTGTTGTTTCTGCTTTGTTACAATCTTGAATAGTTTGAAATTAGGCCCGTTGAAAATTTATTAGAATTTACTGAAACCATGCTTTAGATGACAATCTTATAGTAGTAGGGATTCTCCTCTCATCTTGATTTAGAAGAAAACAGTCACTGGTGACTTCATGTTTTTTGCCCCAATGATGCAATGGCCGCATCCCCAATTATGCTTCAGTTTTCATCTGTGTTAACTTTTTTTCAATCATTTTCTTTGTTGTTAGATTTGTTTTTCATAGGCTATGGGTTCCTGTCTGATTAATCCATAAGTTTCATGGTTCCCCATGTTATCAATTATTCAGGTGTTGATCTCATTCGTCAAGGATGGAACAGGAAGGGTCCAAATGTGTTACAAGAAGGCTATGGGTCTGCTGCTGTCTTGCCTGAGCAAGGCATATATCTAGCAGCATCTGTATACCGTCCTGTTCTTCAGGTTAGTGACTGACATTGACCCAGAGTGTCAAACTTGAAATGTATTACGTGTTCAAGGCTTATCTTGTTGGGCTTGTCTAAAGTGATTTTTTTTCTGCAGTTTACAGATAAGGTTGCTTCAATGCTGCCGAAAAAGTATTCCCAGCTTGGGTAAGCTTGAAAACCACTGTGCTTCTTGTTGGGTGACGTGCATATGCAATCAAAGGTCCCATTGCATGATCCACACTATGCATATTTGAGTGTAGATAATGGGCCAAAAATTTTCTTTAGATTTTTCTGTGTTCCAACTTCCTTTTTTGTTCATCACTTGGCTGAATTCAAACATTGCACTAAATGAAAATAACGTGCCAAAGTCAAATAGTGGAGGCAGGGAAGATGCCTGACCACCTTCCAACCAAAATTTTACTCTTTTTATATAGTTTGTCCAAATTCTCATTCCATAATCAACTACAGAACAGAATCACTGTATTTGATTCCATTTCTGTTAAGGGGCAGAGGGGTTGTTGGCATTCAAATTAGCCAAAGTGAGCTAACGTGACCCGAGTATGGTCTCGTTACATCATTACCTAGGTAGTTCAATTTTTTTTACATTTGCTTAGAGGTGATTACAATGAGTGGGCATCTGTGGTGTTTATTTATTTTGAACTATGAAGAGATGGAACTTTTCATGCTGCTTGCACTCCTGGTTGTTTAGAGCTTGACCATAGTATATTAAGCTCAATCAAATGTTTGATTTCAAAGATTGCTGCACAGTTATTTTATGTGTTTCTTGTTATTTGTGTTTTTTTGTCTAAGAGACTCTCTGGGGATCCTGATGTGATTTTTGTACTCTTTGCTTAAAAAACTGCAGGAATGATGGATTGCTAGCTTTTGTGGAGAACTTTGTGAAAGATCATTTTTTACCAACTATGTTTGTGGATTACCGGAAGGGAGTACAGCAGGCTATATCAAGCAAGTTCTTCTATATGCTCCAAAATTTAGTTTCACTGTGTTGATTGTTTAATAATGCATGATATACCTTTTCATAAATTAATTACGTTCATCATACACTTGTTAATATTCCCTTGAGTAGTTTCTCTTGTTCAAGTTAATATACCATCAGCAGACATTTGTTTGAAGATGCAACAGTGTCAGTAGATCGTAAGACAATAGGTTGAGTGCCGAAATCACATGGACAATTGGAAGAAGTTTATTTTTTACTAGCATTTTGAAAAAAATAAAAATAAAATAAACTGTTCCTCCCAATGAAGAGCTTCAAATCGCTTATGGAGGTCTCCTCTCTCTAAAGCAAACAAACAAGGGGGGGCACTGATTTCAAGGGTTTCCCTTGTCGAGTCAGCTTTCGAGGCCTTTTCCAAGGAAAATCCTGAATTGGATCCCAAATTTTTATTTTTTTATGCTCAAGGACATGGAATACAAATAAGCTACATGATAATCTAAGTACCTTGACCAATTTTAATGATGCTGAGAGAAATTGCTGTTAGAATCTACTGCACATGCATGCTCAATAAGAGATTGTTGAAACTCATTTGCTCTGTTGTTGAACTCTCTTTTTTTATTGTTTATACTGTTTAAAATCTAATTCTGGAAGTACTATCACAGGTCCAGCTGCATTTCGTCCAAGGGCCCATACTGTTGCTCCATATACACCATCAATTGAGAAAGGTCGACCTGTCTTGCAGGGACTTTTGGCTATTGATTTCTTGGCAAAAGAGGCAAGCACATCTTATCTTTCCATTTTGCCATTCCTTGAATAAGTGCAATTTTTGTTGGGTTTGAGAAGATCTTGACTCTGATGCTTTTATATGCTATGGAATGCTTTTTGACATTTCCTGTCAGTTAGTTTTAGTCTGATGTATTGGATTTTGTGACGTCTAATGAACACTTATCCTTAACTCCAGGTGCTTGGTTGGGCTCAAGCAATGCCTAAATTTGCTGGTGACCTTGTGAAATATGTACAAACTTTCCTCGAGCGAACATATGAAAGATGTCGGACATCATATATGGAGGCATTTTCCCCTTTTCTTTTCCTATTAACCATAAGAATCATTAGTGCTGTTTGCTTAATCTGTCTTTTACAATAACATCTAATTTTATGTTTCTCGAAAGCATTAAGTTCTTGCTTTGTTGTTACTCTTCCTGAACATTGAAAAGAGATGATTTCTGTATGTGCCTATAAGCCTATTTTTGTATTGTGTAGTCACCATGTAGCATCCATCAGCTAAATTTGTTGGTAATCTTTCAGGCAGTTCTTGAGAAGCAGAGTTATATGCTGATCGGAAGGCATGATATTGAGAAATTGATGCGATTTGACCCATCAAGTGCATATTTACCAAATTCAGTTGGTGAATCAAACATGGTAAACAGTGCTTCAGATGCTGAATCTTTAGAGATCGAATCAGAATTGAATGAATTATTATTCAATCTGCGACCTATCAAACAGGTATGTGTAATTATATCAGCTAGTTGTATTTTTTATTACAGGGATTTATTTTTGTCCCTTTTGTTGTCACAAAGTATTGCTCTCTCTTAGGGGTGGGGATGTGGCAGGGGCGGGTAAGATTACTAGAATTCTATTGTACTTAAATGGTTGAGGTGCTTGTTTTGGAGACAGTTCCTTCATTACTGACTGGTAGAGTGGACATTGTAATTGAACTTTATTGAGTCATGTTGATGAGTTTATCTCCCCTGCTTTGGACTCTCTCTAAAATTTGTATCACAGATGCAAATTGATTTTCTTTTCCTTTCATGTCTCATTTGCAGGAAAATCTAATTCATGATGATAACAAGCTTATTTTGCTGGCTTCCCTTAGTGATTCACTTGAGTATGTTGCAGACTCAATTGAAAGGCAAGTTCATCTTATTAGAGCAATAAATGTGTGCTTTAGTATTCTTTTTGTTTGTTGCATGAATAAGCAATAGGAGGAAATGAGGAAGTCAATTAAGAAACATCAATCTTCTATTGTCCAAAACTAGCCCTTTGTTCTTGGCTTGATGACACCATGATGCTTTCCTATTCTGCAATTCATTATCTGAGCTGCTATAGTATGCTTGGTGGCTATATACAAGTTCTGTATTGAAGTATTAGGTGCCTTCTACACTAAGGGTGAACCTTTGTTGGAACTTATGGTCATCAGGACATGAATACCTATTTGGAATAGACATGAAGATAAGGGTGTTCTATTGGTTGTGAACTTTCAATCAGTGCCAACCATTTTGTGGCATATCGTGGGCCTCAAAAATAAATGACAACTAAAATCCCATGGAATACTCCTTGATTGACTATATCCTCATGTTTGCGCTCTGTGGGATCAGGCTATGTGAACCTTCCAACTAGCAAGGGTCTGACTAACCCCTATCGAAGGCACTTGAATGTTTGGAGAACCCTTCTCAAAGCTCATTATCTTTCGTATTTAGAGGATGATAATTGCAAATAGATGAGCTTTACTCTTGATTTACCCCTTCAAGACACTTGGTAAAAATTGTTGTTACCTTTTATCTCCATGATAATATCTCCATATATTTTGGGCGTGCCACTTGCTATGGTAGTATTTAATTTAATACTTTAGTTTATTTTTGTCACCGATAAAGTGCAACTGTAGAAGGGACTAGTTCGCATCTTCTATCTTCTCTGGGATCAATTTTTTATGCAATTCTGATAAATAGAAAATTGTTGTTTTTCAAAACTTCATTCATTAGAAAATACCAGGCATTAACTTTATGTGAGATTTTGTTTAATTTATAGGCTTGGGAAAATAACCTCACGATCACCAAATCAAGTAGCAGATAAGGGCAAGACACTAGCATCATTTGCTGATGATTATAGAAAATTGGCTATTGACTGCCTAAAGGTTTTGCGTGTAGAGATGCAGTTGGAGACAATATTCCATATGCAGGTTTGAGAAACACGTGTATTCTAAGAATTTAATCCCTAAATTGGAAGTGATATCTTTCAAATTAACTCTTCTGAGGGAATACCTTCAAACAGGAAATGACCAACAGGGTGTACTTGGAGGACCAGGATGCAGAAGAGCCAGATGACTTTATTATTTCACTCACTGCACAGGTCAGTGTCAATGACTTTATTATTTCACTCACTGCACAGGTCAGTGTCAATGATGTATGGTTGGTATATTGGTATTAAACAGTAGATGTCCATTTCAATCTTCTCCTACAGCTTGTGTGGACAATTTTTTTAGATGAAACATTGTTGCATGGAGCATATTTTGGAGAATTTTACCTATCTTGCTCAGTGTCTTTTAATGC
>Ga0307510_10008153_pt1 | contig 12476 bp, 4 predicted proteins | sample 12_EM_MG_FD_207224 | JGI IMG/M metagenome (GOLD analysis project Ga0307510, IMG submission 207224) | Populus trichocarpa ectomycorrhiza microbial communities from riparian zone in the Pacific Northwest, United States - 12_EM | ecosystem: Host-associated > Plants > Roots > Unclassified | place...
GGATCAATTTTAAAAAAAAAATCAAAATAATATAATTTTAATAAAAAAAACCTAAAATTAATAGGTTTGCAACTGGATTCTCAGGTAGAATTTTAAAATTATGATTTTACACGTAATTAAACCTTCTTAGACACAGTTATCGAGGAAGATCTTAAGATTTGAATTAAGCTGTAATTATCGAATCATTAGTCATGAAAGCTGATTTATTACTTTTAAAAGTATTTTATATTTAAAAATATATTAAAATATTTTTTAATTTTTAATATAAATACATTAAAAATATTAAAAAATATCAATTTAATATTTTTTTAAAGTAAAAACATTTTAAAAAAATATCTACAAATAGATATAGAATGTTTATGATTACTTCTGCTTTGTAAATTGTTTTTTTATTTATAAAAATATTAAATTAGTATTTTTTAAATAATTTTAATGTATTTTTATAAAAAATAAATATAAAAAATATCATTTTTAATTATTTTTAATCAAAAAACACCATAAACCACATTACTAAACACACTTGGATCTTTTTATGAAAAAATGGATTATTTTTTTTTACACAAAAGCCACGTTATTTCATTTTTTAAAAAAAATTGAAATGAATTAGTTTTTTTAAAAAAGAAACCTAAAATGATATTATTTATTTTTAGGTTTAAAAAAATTAGGTTCCACGACTAGGAATTGAGGTAGATGCATTAATTTGTCAATATACCACAAGTGTGCTTTAGAATTAGAGTACCTTTCTAAATGCTTTATCGATAGATTTAATATTCTTCGACTAATAACCGATACGAGTTGCTTCCTCCACAGGGAGACACGACTCTCACCGACCATCATCAATATTCTTCATTTATACTTGCTAGAAAGATATCGGCCGATTCTCTGAGTTACCTGTTTCGGTTGAACACTGTTACTGGAGAAGATGGTGGACTGGAAGAATCTGGAAGAGGACATGGAAGATTTTGTGAGTCAGATTTCTAGCCATCTCATCAAGCCATCTTGTGGTTTAGATTTTGGAATGTGGATGAAAGCCTTTCACACACCATCTATTTCATGCATGCTAACGTCGTTTTCATTCGTCCCCCCAGATCTCCCTGGGATCGGAAGCTAATATACAGTTAGATGTTATTTATTTTTATGTTTTAAAAATATTTTTTATTTTATTTTATTTTTTATTTTAAATTAATTTTTTTTATGTTTTCTGATTGTTTTAATGTGCTGATTTTAAAAATAAATTTTAAAAAATAAAAAAAATATTATTTTGATAAATTTCCAGGTGAAAAATATTTTAAAAAACAACTATTATCACAATACTAAACAGGCTCTAAGTATTTTTTGCCCTAGTTTGCCTTCAAAAAATATTAAGTTAGTAATTTTTTAATGTTTTTAAATAATTTTATTGTGCCGATGATGAAATTATATATATATAATTTTAGAGTCTAACAACTATGATACACTATGATACTTTTGGAGACTCGATCGGGTTAGCATGTAGGTTTTTTTCCATATGATCCTAGATGTGCCAAAAAAAATTTGTAAATACAATAATTCTAATGCGAATGATCAACTTCAAAGTTAATGAGAAAAAAATAATAATCTTAATACGTAAAAAACTGATCTAAAAATATTATTAGAGCTAAAACAATGAGAAAGGATAAAATGTCCATACCTCAAAATCCATTGATGACTGATCACCTAAGAAATTTTTTCATAGAAGAAAAGAGGACGAGGATGGCAAAGATTCTGGTCGGTTTGATGATATCGTACTAATTATATTCTTGAGACTCGGAGGAAATAATTTCCACCCAAGACGGCAAATTAAGCATCATATGCAAGGAGGATAATTAATATCCGATCAGATGCCTGGTTCCTTGCCTTTTTCCTGTGAAGTACGTTCACATGACATGCTGAGGTGGTCGCAGAGATTGCTGATTCGGTGAAGAAATTGCATTTTGATAAACCACAAAAACAAATCCAAAAACGACAACATTATCAGTCTTCGATCAAGTATAAACTCATTCAGTTAAACTCATTCATCTTTGAAGCTGCATGGTTCATAGCACATAAACTGGAGTATCATAGCAAGCTGAGAAAGCAACGACTTCTTGACAGTGGAATCAATCATCCATACCCTGTTTATTCTTTGACCTATGACACCAGTGGATTCAATCAATACTTCTTCTGGTTTCAATTTCAGTAATCGAGGATAAAAGGCACAAATGATCAGAAGTGAATAAGAATCCAGTTAGAACATGAACTTGGTGAAGTTGAGATGTTCAACTCTAAGCTCTGGTACTGATGGAGAAAGAATTAACATTCAAATCATGTCTACTGGGCATGAAGGTCATTATTTCAAAAAAAGGAAAGAAGCAACAGTTGATTGTGGCTGAATGTTTTTTTTTTTTTTTTTTGAAAAAAATAGTACTTGCCATCATTTCAGAACAGTTTCATGTGACATAATTCACTTACATGACCTGAGTCACTACAGGATCATCCTTCATCTGAATTACAGGTAATCGAATACAAGCAATGCAAAAAAAATACTCTGGAATACCGTTTTTGAAATATCTAATGCGTTTTTATAGTATAATACTGGTGCGGCAGCAACCATGTCGGTAGTGAACGCCCCTGGAGATAAAGAGTGTGAAATTTAAATTCTCAGACAAAATAATCCAATTTCTTTAATGATGCCAATAATTTGTCGATCAAAAGCAAGCAACTCAAGCGGTTTAACCTATCTACCTGAGAGGTAAATAATCACCATAACCTCAAATCTAAAAGTCCATAACTTGTAAAACTACTCGTCACTAAAAACTGAGACCTCACCTGCAACTGTAGCATCAACATCACAACTAACAAGTGCAAGTTCAGGTTTCTCCCCTTTGGCACGCAATCCACCATACATCCCTGCCGCTTTGAACCCCTTCGCAGCAGTAACTTCCCCAGGAATCTACCACAAAAGTTGCAAACTTGGTAGCCATTTTATAGAAACCAAATAAAAGACACCCATATACCAGTATTCAATAAACTCAAAGCTCTTCTAAAATAATAACCAAAAAAAGAAAAAATTAGACAAAATCCCACATTGACTGTAGCACTATTCATCGAGGTAATTAACTCTTAATTGAACAAAAACCCATCATGATTTTTACGCACTAAAGTAACATTTGTGGTCATCTCAAGAACAAATATAGAAAAAAACCATCAATGCTAACATCATTAAAAGACTAGAAAATACAGAATAACAGTCAAGCAATAAAATCTTGAACCTTGAAACAAATAGTGGGCTAAGCTTACTTGTTGCCATGGTCCTTCAGGGAGAAAAATAGGAGCAGCAGGTATATAATTAGAGGCCTCACTCATACTTGATAACGATGAGACAGTCACTGAAAATACTTTAAAGCTTCTCTTACTCAAACCAAACGACCTCAAAACCTGCAAATCATCAAGCTTTGAGGAGCTATGAAGTTCAGGGAGTTTTAGAGAGCACAAATATACATCTTTTTGGAATTGGCGCCGAATGTAGAAGCTGAAACCGCCGGTGCCGCCGCTTATCTTGGTGGTCTTTTAGCTGTTTGATCGTTCGGTAACTGTCAAAGTAATTTTTATTTAAAAATATATTAAAATAATTTTTTATTTATTTTTTAAAATCAATATATTAAATAATAAAAAAACAAAAAAAATTTAAAATCAAATTTTTTTAAAAACGTTTTGCAACCGGAAAAACAATCTGGGCGTTATACACCGTAGCAGCAGCAGCAGCAGCAGCAGAGTGACTAGTGAGTGGCGGCTTCTTTTTTGTGTTTTTTTTCCTTTTGAGAACTTTGAAGGGGTTTTGCTTTTTATTATTTTAAATTTAATTCTTTAATGGTGATTATTAATAACGTGGATTTAACGCTTAAATTATTTTCAGGTAAACTATATTTTTATCCTCATTGATTCATCAATTCTCATTTGTACCCCTTTTAGTTTAACTTTTCTTAAAACTACCCCTATTGTTTCAAAAGATTCAATTTGCTCTTTATTACTCATAACTAACAAAAGATTCTACTGTATAAAAAAATAAAAAATGATTCATATTTTTATTTTATTTTATCTTCTCAAATACCCATACATGATCTATTAGATATTCCTTTGCAATTTGTTCACCTTTAATCTAATCAAAGATAAACTATTCATGTCATAATTATAATAGAATCATTTTGCAATTTCTTCAATTTTAATTCAGTTAAAAATAAATCATTCGTATTGTCATTTATTTTCCATCTATCTACATATAATAAATCTTTTATAAAATTAAAGTTTAATTTTTATCAAATAAAACTATAGGATTTGTGGAATTTTGCGTCACATTAATTTATATAATAATTATTAAAATTTTCTCTTCTGGTAAAGGTGATTCATTAAAGTTTTCATAAAAACATAAGAATTATAAACATTTTTAACTACTTTCTTAATTCTTAATATGCTTATATGAGCTCACATGTATAACTGTTTCGTTGTCTTAATCAATTTAATTTCCATCCAATTAATGTTTAAAATACTTTTCATTACAACTTATGAACTGTAATAGTGCGTGTATTCAAAGCATGTTAGCTTTATTTCAAATAAATTTACTTTGTGTTTTGTAAACAAAGCAAGCTCTAATAAATAAGAGTCGATTAAATATATCTTTACCTTTAAATAAAAAAACTACAATAGATAATATTTTTTAATAAATAATATATCATTGAACACATGGATAATCAACTAGTTTTATTAATAAAATAGATGGTTCGTATAATTTATGGTTTTATTGATTATAATGAGAGCAATTATATATATATATAAAGTATGTAACAATGCATGATATATTATAAATAATTTATCATTGAGTATTTTAGAAGGATTGTTAAACACTGGAATCATAGTTTTTAGACCCGGCCCGGTCCAAGGCCCGGGTCCCGGGTTTTGATCGGGTCACCGGGTCAATTCTCTTTTTTTAAAATTAAAACAACATCGTTTTAGTAAAAAAAAAAAAAATGGATCGCAACTGAGTTTTTGACCGGGTCATGCCGAGTTTTTCCTTCTCCTATTTTTTCTTCAACCCGGCCCTGCTCGGGTTGGGCCGAGTTTTAAAACTATGATTATAACCCCATATATATTTTCATCAATATTTAAAACATTGTTATTTTCTGAAATTTTTGTTATAGTAAGTTTAACATATTGGTATGTTTTTTAAATATAATAATATAGAATCGATTTAAGAAATAATAACATGACATTTAGAAAAAAAATGAGGTACATAACTTTTTTTTTTTTTAACGATTGTTAAGTTGTCTACCATCAAGGGACTATATTATTGTTTCCAGACTAGAGGGACTGATTAAGTATTTTATTAAAAATATAGTGACTAAAATAAATAAATTTTCCTTTTTATAATGCCTAGAGTATACAAGTTTCAATAAACCAGACGGTAAACAAAATCTTGGAGCAGCTTGCTAGCATAAGAAAAATAAAATAGAGAAATAAAAAGCAAAAATAGAGAAAAAAACTTCAAGTACTGGCCATGGAAGCAGCAGCTTCATCATGTTCAATTCTTCATCCCCTTCGTTCATCAAGCAACTATCATAGCAAACACTACACTGAAACCCCACCTAGAAACAGCAGCAGCAGCAGCAGCTGCTGCAATAATCTCTATCTGGGTCTTCCATTTTCTTCCACTTTCCTAAGAAACTACACTTTCCCAGGAAAATTTGTGCAACAAAATCTGTTCACTACATTTTGCTTAACACCTAGCTCTAGTAAACAAAACCCATCTACAGAATTTGCTGTTCTTCTTGAAGTTGACGGGTATGTATTCTCTCCATCTCTGTTTCTTTTTTTTTCTTTTTCTTTTTTTTTTCAATTGCTCCATTAGTTATCTTCTCTTCCTTTATTTTATTATTATTATTTATTTAATTATTCAGAAATGAATTATCTTTTCTTTTTTCAGGGTACTTATAGATGCATACAGGTTAGGAAATCGCCGGGCTTTTAATGTAGGTGCGGCTATTGATTAAATTCTCCAAGTAATTGCATGTGTATGACATAAAATGATCATGTTTTGAAGGAAATATTTGTGATTGTATATGTTTTAGAGTTTAAATTGTTGTTTTTGTTAATTTTTTCATGTGCCACCAGCATTTCAAAAGCTTGGACTTGACTGTGCTAATTGGACTCAGCCTATCTATCAAGACCTTGTAAGGTGTGTGTGTTTTTTTGTTCTTTCTTTCCAAGCGTTATACTGCTGCTCATATTTCTTATAAAATTGCTTTTTAAGTTTTGTGATTGAGTTGGTTTTAATCAAATGCATAGTTTCTTATCATTTGGGATTTGTTTAAGCTATCGTTTTCACTGCTTCTCAGAAAGAGCGATGGTGATGAGGAGAGGATGCTGGTTTTGTTTTTTAACCGGGTCAGTCCCTCTCTAATTTTGGAAAGTAATCAATAAATTATGCCTTCTATGTGATTTTTTTACATATTATACTTTTTGGCCTCCTTGCAGATTGGCTGGCCTACTTCATTGCCCACAAGTGAGAAAGGCGCGTTCATAAAAAGTGTACTGCGAGAAAAGGTATCTTTTTGGAATAAACGGTAACATTATACCGAGGTCCATTTTTCTTGGTTGGATGAGGAACTCAGTTCATGTTGTAGTACAAATCTGGTGATCAAATAATGGTTCAAGGGTACACGTTACCAATTTGATTTTATATTATACGTGACAGTGAGGAAAGGAGAAGTGGAAGAACTGTGAATGAAATTTAATTATTCAATGCTCAAAGCTATGCAACTTTTCGTTCCTTTTTTCAAATAAAGATGCCTGGAAACCATTGCAAGTTTCTAACATTTTACAAATTGTTGGCAGAAAAATGCATTGGATGAATTTGTGGCATCTAAAAGTTCACTTTTACGTCCTGGAGTTGAAGAGTAAGTTTTCTCATCGTAATTCACTGCAAGTAGTGTATTTTCTGTGCCAGTGGAATTGTCATTATGTCAGTTTCCTTTCTCCAACTCTCATGTCTAATCTTTTATCTAGGCAGAGATAAATATCTCCTTTGACACTGTTTTATGTATGTATGAGATATGTTCACTCAAGTTTGTTTATAAAATATTTGGGTGATTCTCTTCCAACGTCTGAATTTCATTATGTTTGTGACATTTGATGAATCTCTTCTTTCAGCCTTCCAGTTTTTATGAAGAAAGTCTCAATTTTATAATAGATGTTGATGTTCCCTGCATTGTCTTTGGCTATTCGCTGCTGACTGGCCTTGATTGTTCCTTTTCCTTTCTACTGTTTTGCTACACTTTTATTTCTAATGTTAAGAACTATTCCTAAATTTTGAGGGAGGTATCTCTACCCTTCCAAGTCAGGTCTGGCAGCGAATCATGAATGTCCGCTTTGATGCTTTCGTTCAAACTTTGATTTTCAACATCTAAAACATTTTTTAATCTTGGAATTGTGTGCCAAGGATCTATCTATACCTGTCAATTCTTATAAAAAAAATATTATTGTTTCTTTTTTTCAATTCACTTTTATAAGCTGAGTTGTGTCAGTTTTTTGACATCTTCTATTTGCTCTGGATATGCCTTTGAATATTTGTAAATCAACTTAATTTTAAACCCACAATTGCCAATTTTGGCTTGCAGTTTTATTGATGATGCATCTAATAAAGGAATACCTGTTGTCATCCTAACAGCTTATGGTAAAAGTGTGGAAAAGATTGCCAGGTATGGTATATTTATTACGAAAAGTATTCCAGAATGTAAGTAGGTTCTATAATTATTAATAAATATGCTGCCCGGTTGCTATACAAAGGCATGATACTGACATTGTTTCCTCTGTTTAAATACTTAAGTGTATCGTACTTTTATCAATAAACCTTTGAATTATCCATGTGAAGAAAGTCTACTGACATCATCTTAGAGCTGTCTGATATATCCACTAAATGAAGAAATTGACTCTAATTGTTAATGGTTTCAAGCATTGATGCCTATAAAATAATAGTAAAGCCATAGTTGAAAAAAAATGGCGCAAATGGTTGAGTTACCTATTTGAGTATTTCACTGCCCTTCTGATCTTTTTGTCAATGGAATAGCACCTCTCTTATAAGCAGAACTGTAGGCCTCACAGCTTAGAATGTTAAAGGTTTAGATCATGGTGTTCTATTCTATTAAGCATATGCTTGTAGTCTTTATCCTGTTTGGGTGATGGGCGAAATGTTAGAATGAGTCACAGCAAATTATCCTGTCAGGGTAGTGCCCCTTCCAAACTGTATTTTCTTTCTGTGGATGGAAAACATTCTGTCATGTGTTTCTCTGTAGCTAATTTATTATTGTTGTTGTTATTTGTGAGTTACGGTATAAGTTTTATGTAAAATTATAAATACAACATGCATGGAATGAGCTTGGGTAGGCCTCGTCCTTGTTCACCTGTCTGGGCTCATTTATTGTAAAAGCTTGAACCTAGCCTCATGATCATCTCACGTGGGACTCACACTCACCTAATCACAGGCTTCACTAACTATGTAGTTTTCTGGTTTCATCAACTTAATGGAACAAGTGGAATCCTTCATACTGAAGCCAGTGAATATCAGCTGTTTTTTTTATCAACCCACTATGATAGCTTGTTATCTGATGAATTCCTGCATACAATATATAAATTTATGTATATCCTAAAGCCTTCTGCCCTATTAGTTTCAGTTCTGCACATTTAGCTCACCCTAGCCCCAGTTTTCTTGCTCTTCTGACATAAGCTCCAAGGCTTCACACCAGGTATTTTGTTTGCTTCTCTGAATATTGTTAGATCCATCATAGACAAGCTTGGGCATGAAAGAATCTCAAAGTTAAAGATTGTCGGGAATGAGGAAGTTGAAAAGAGCTTATATGGTCAACTTGTGCATCATAAAGGAATCTTGTCTGGTACGAATGAGGAACTAGCTAAGGAAGCAATGAAAGCAGGTAAGCCCTTAACCTGGTCTGATTGTCACCTGTTCTGTAATATTTATTTTTTCACAGCAGATGATTGGATACTAAAATGGTCTACTACTGCTTTCTGCTCAGTTTCTGCCCAGAAACAAAAGATAGCAGAGGAGGTCGCATCAATGCTAAAGTTGAGTGTTTCCCTTGATTCTAGCTCGTCTGAAAGGTTAATCCAGTAACTTTCTTTTGTATTTGTTTTCCTTTTGCACTAAATTCTAGCACTACTTGGCGCGCTTTTTTTTTCATGGTATAAGGTTCAGAAACAATGAACACTATTTCTGATTAGATAATGTGCCGTAGAGTTTGTCTCTGATATTTAAAAAAAAAAAAAAGATTTTGAACAAGCTATCAAAATCACAGACTGGATTCTGAATAACAAACACATTACGTTGAGCATTACAACTAATGCAGTAAGAATCAATGGTTCTGGTTCTAAAATTTCTGCCTTTGGTGAAGCATGAAGATGATGTTGTGTTAGGACAACAAAAATCTAGGGTATTGTAGAGAAGAATGTGCTAGTAAATATATATATTTTTTCCTTATATAACTACTTTTACTAAATCAATTAGATATCCAATATGTCACTTTAAAAAGAAGTTGATGCAGCCAAAGAAAAAAATAAAAGCGATGTTGGAAGTTTTATGAAGAATTATTAGTTTTGGACTTCTGTTATCATTCTGGGAATTTTTTATTTAGTTCATTTTAATTCTTTATGAACTTATTATGATTAGAACTACTTGTATTTTATTCAAGTAGCGATTTCATATCCTATTTTGAGCAGGATTCTTTAGGGTTTTCGTGTGCCTATATAAGCATACATATTCTGTGTATTTGGGAGGCTATTTGGATGACAGACAATTTGGTCTTGGAAGTTCCTGCCTAATATTTTTTTTCGAGTGAATCCTGAATTATTCTATTCGTGGTTTCTATAGAGGCTACATTGTCAAAGCTGCATAAATTCAGGCATATGTATATGTGCAATGACACGCATTATTTGCAACAGCTGGCTTGTGCTTTCCGAGTCATTTGTTAAATTGTTTAACTTGTTTTCCTATAGCAATCCTAAATTGAACTAACGTATAATGAGTTATCCAGCCTACAAAAGACTGTAGCTGCATTGCGTGCAGGGGCAGAGTATGCTGGGGTGTCTGTCAACAATTGTGTCCTTATTGCTGGAAGCCAATCTGGAGTGGCTGGAGCTGAGCAAATTGGCATGCCTTGTGTTGTTCTTCGGAGCAGGTGAAGGCTTGTTTCTCAAGTTTTTCACTGTTACTTAGTGAAATTTACTAGCATATTTTCTTTATGTTATTATTATGAGTAGCATTTTTGGCAAACTTTCAAGTTTCATAGCATGGGTATGCAATGTCATCATGAATTGTTATAATGATCTGTTATAATTACATGGAGTTGGCTCGGATACCAGCTATCCTAGCCACATGTGTATGTGCCCAATTATAGATAGAAATAAACCTGAAATCCGAGTCTGCTGAAAATAATAGGAAACAATGCCTTGGGACAAAAGAAGTAGACTGTGTGAGCACCTTCATTCCTGCTGTTCACAGCATTTTATTTATGTCAAGCTCTTTCGGTTTATGTATGTACCAGAGGAAATATGATGTTATAACAAGAACAATTGATAATGCACTATAAGAACAAATGATTTTGGTTAATAAGAGAATAAAGTAAGGGATCAGTTACAACCTTGTGGTGATAATGAGTAAATTTAAAGGTGGGTAACTGAGAAAATTGAGCATTTGACTAATTTAATATTTATGACTTGAATAGTATTTCTACTCCTGGTGTTTCCCTTGAAGTTTAGTGAAAATAGAAGTGATAAAAAAAATAAAAATCAAGTTTTTGTTTGATGTTGTGTTTGTTCAACCAAGCTGAGTGTAAAATTTCAAGTGAATCAGTTCTCAACATCTCTAAACTGAAATAGTCTAAGAACAGAAATGCAAGTCCTTATTTCACATATTGTGCATCCATATCCGTTCTTCATGTTTCCGAGTTCTGACGGTGATATATATAATTTTTTTCTTTTATCAATGCAATTGAATACTCTTGCATGTGCTGCTGAAAACATGCTGCCTTGAACAGTCATGTGTGCAAAGAGGCTTTGACTAAGCAGTTGCTTTTATATCTACATCCTGTGCTGCTGCTTTTGTCCCCAACCTATGTTGAATCATTCACTCCTTTTGTGATCACAACAATCATAACATGATTTCTCATTTTGTTTCTAAATATAATTTTATGTCAGTTCCTTTGCTAATGCTTTCAATTATGTTTGTAGCTCAACATCTAGAACTCAGTTCCCATCTGCAAAAGCTACAGTGGATGGGTTTGGAGGTCCGGACCTGACGATCTCTAAGCTACTAGACAAGCGGTGGTCCTGAGATTGATTCAAGGGCCTTTTGTTGAAAACTATATGAGGCCATGAGCTGGTCCTTTTTGTTTCCTGGTATATTGTAACAGTTACACCCATCAAATTAAGACCTTCCGGAGCTGTAATTTTCCAAGATTTTTGCATAATACAAGTATATTTTGTGGTGTGTAACAGATAAACTGCACTACAGACTACTGTTCGTGTTCATGACATTGCCGAATCATGTCTTGGATGCACATCCTCATTATACGATTGAAAGAGGAAAAAACAGGAGAGTTCGTTTCCCTGTGTGAGAAATGTCTCTTGCCTTTGTGGCAGGTCTCGAGTATTGAGAGAGGGACTTTGAACTAAAAAGAGTAATAAATAGCAAGAAACGTTCTCTTCCCAAATAAAAAAGAAGGAAAAAGAATAGAGCTTATGATAATGGCCTGTAAAAATTGAGTTTAATCCAAAAACTATATGATTGAAACTGCTCTCTGATCAGAAAAAAAACTAAAAAAAAGAGAGAAAATTGAAAATTTTACCCATCTCAAAATTGAGTTTAATCCATGAAAGATCTACTGGAGCTGTAATCTTCCAAGTTTTTGCCATAATATCTGTATTTTGTGATGTACAAAAAAATTAACGGTTCTGGTTTTCTTGTTCATGACACTGTTGATCCTTGTCAAGGATGCATATTTCACGTTGTAAGATTGAAAGACATACAGGAGAGCTTGCTTCTATGTATGGTGTGGCTGTGCTAGAAAAATCGCCTGGTTTTGTTAGAGTTATCGAGTATGATAATGAGAGAAACTTCAACTTGTTGGAAAAATTTGTTTAATAACATGGCTAATGGATACATGTGAGGTCGAATGTATTTCACTCGTTTTTTTAGATAAAATTAAGGTTAATATAAGCTTTTTAACCATTAATATTAACATGATTTAAGTAAATTATTAGTAATTAAAAAATTGATCGTAAAATAATATTTTGAATTATAAAACATTATTTTTTACCAATTGTTACCAATTAAAATGTGAATTGTTTTGTCCAATACAGCCCATAAATATTAGCACTTGAACAATATCTTTCATAAGCATTTTATACAAACCTGA
>Ga0307510_10008154_pt1 | contig 12476 bp, 7 predicted proteins | sample 12_EM_MG_FD_207224 | JGI IMG/M metagenome (GOLD analysis project Ga0307510, IMG submission 207224) | Populus trichocarpa ectomycorrhiza microbial communities from riparian zone in the Pacific Northwest, United States - 12_EM | ecosystem: Host-associated > Plants > Roots > Unclassified | place...
TTCCCTGTCTTTTTTGCTCTCCGGTCTCTCTCTCAATATTCTCTATCTATTCTTTCATTTTTGGTCCCCCCTAAAAGGCCAGAGAGAGTGAAGTCGTTAATAGTCCTGCTCTTGCAGGACTGTTAATCGATCTAGAAATGGGATCATAGGCAGGAGACGTGGTCCGAGTTTGGTGCCATTTCTGCCCGTAAATGAAGCCGTTGACAGTCCTGCTTTTGCAGGATTATTAATCGATCTAGAAAACGAGATCGTAGACAGGAGACGTGGTCCGATTTTGGTGTCATTTCTTCGTGTTGAATCGGTCTTCAGGGTGAGGAGATGATGAACAGTGTGCGTTGAAAACGACATCGTTTTCACCCGAAATGACTATTTTGAATTTGGCCTCTGAACTTTTGACATTTAACAATTGAGTCTCTAATTTCACTAATTAAACAATTTCAAGTTCAATTAAGTCCCCATACATCCAATTCTTTTAATTTTTAACCAAATTAACTCCCAAATTATAATTCAATCCTCAAACTTCAAATTTGTATTGTCTTAACCCACTTCTCAAATATTTTTTATTCATTCATTTTTTATCTTATTATTTATTTATTTTTAAATTCAAAAATTAGATTATGACAACCCTTAATAAATAAAACAAAATAACCCTATTTTTCTTAGCATCTCCTCTCAAAATATGGCAGCTACAAGCATCAAAAGTTTACTAACTAGAAAACAAAAGCAGGAAATAAAATGTGACTTGGTAAAGAAATCTACAATCTACAAAGAAGAATAAACAAAAGGCAAAGTAATGGTGTCAGGCTTGAGATGATGACGAGTAAGATGAGAATTGATCTTAATGTGCTTAGTTTGTTCATGAAAAAAATAAGTTGTCGGCAATCTAAATAGAACTCTGGTTTGTCATAATACATGAGAATGAGATGAGAAAAAGAAACTCTTATATCTGTAACTAACCAACGTAACTAAACAATCTCTTTGATAGTAGATGTCATAGCACGATATTCTGTTTTGGTTAAAGATTGAGAAACAATAAATTGTTTCTTGCTCTTTCAAGAAATAAGAGAATCACATAAAAAGATACAGAAACCAGTAAAAGATTTGCGATATGTAGGATCACTGTCATAATCAACATCAGAGTATGCACGCAACTACAAGGAAAAAATGGATGAAAGTAAAAGACTTTAAGAGACAGTATCCAGAAGATATTGTAAAATACAAAGAATAATTGCCCAATAAATGGTAGTAAGAGAAGCAAGAAACTGGCCAACAACATCAACAACAAATGTAATATCTAGACGAGTAATAGTGAGATATATCAAGCTTACAATAATAATACGATATAAAGTAAGATCCTAGATGGAGCTTGAGGGACTATAGAAGACGAGAGAGCTTTAGGTGTACTTGAGAGTAAAGTGTTGGTACTTGTAGAATGATTAATACGAATTAGTCGAACAGGAGAAGATGTATATAAAGTATAAGGAACTAAAGATGATAAACTATCAGAATCCTCATAAAAAAAACTATATGAATAAGATAAGATCTAGTCAAGCTATGAGTAGTGGATGGAATAGAAAGGAAAGATATATGATTGAGAAAGACAATATGATGAGACATATAAAGTTTCTGAGTTATTGGATCAAAACAATGATACGCCTTTCTACCTTCATCATAACCAAGAAAGACACAAATAGCAGATCGAGAGGAAAATTTATTGTGTTCTACAAAAGGACAAAACGAAACAAGTACAACCAAAAACTCCAAAGAATAAATAGTCAGGGGCATACCTATACAACTTTTCAAAAGGAGAAAAACATGAAATATGAGAAGATAAAATTGTATTAATCAAACATGTAGCAATAAAGATAACTTCTTCCCAAAACACATTAGGAACAGATTCAGAGAACAAGAAAAAACAAACAGTTTCAACAATGTGATTATGTTTTCTTTTAGCAACGCCATTTTGCTCAAGAGTATCTATACATGAAGTTTGGTGAATGGTTCCATCTTAGGCAAACAACTCACAAAATTTATTAGAGGCATGATCTCCACCCAAATCACATGTAACACATTTGATAACAACATAATGTTGAGTTTTGACAAGAGTTCAAAATGTTGTATATATCTCAAAGAATTCAGAACGATGTTTCATTAAACAAACCCAACAATAATAAGTGTGATCATGAATAAAAGAAATATAATATCGAGACCTTTTTTTTATGGCAACAAGAAAAGGTACCCATATATCATAATGAATATAATCAAATGAAGAAGAAGGAATATAAATACTTCAATTGAAAGGTAAAGTGAAAAATTTTGCTAGTTTACATCCACTATAATAAAAAATATCACAAGTTTGTAAATTTTTTAAAGCTCATGTGGATGTCAAAAACCTCAAACGAGAAGACAAAACATGACCTAAACAAGAATACCATAAACAAAACTAGAAGAATGACTCAAATAAAAAGAGAACAAATCAACACTAGTAGCAGTAGTAGTATTAACTGACACTTTTAACTCATCCATAATATATAGTCTTTTCTTCCTAAAGTCTGTCACAATCAGCTTTTGAGACTGCAGATCTTATACATGATAAAAAGAAAAGGAAAAAATGACTAAATAATCACTAGAATCACATAATTGTCCAATAAAAACAATATTCAATGTGAGTTCCGAAATAAGATAAATATTAGGGAGAGACAAGTGAGGTGTGACAACAAAACCAACATTTGTTAAGAGCATAAAATGTCATCAGCAGTCATGACAGGAATAGAAAGCGAAAGGGACACAAAAAGAAAAGATGAAGAATCTGGAAACATGATGTGAAGCATCAAAATCTAAGACCCATTCAAAATATGGCATACCTGAAGAACTATGAAGCAACTAACTTATGGAAGAAGAAACAGACATAGCTTGTGGTTGCAAGGAGAGAAACTTTTGAAATTGCTCAGCCGAAGTGCTAGAATTGGTGAAAAGACCTAATGAAACTATTGTTGCAGTATTGTGGTGTGATAGTTTATAGCCCTAAGATGGTCTATGAGCATTAGATTATGACTGGTTGCCAAGCTTGATTATGTTGTCTCAATTTAGGACACTAAGCCTTCCAATGACCTTTTTTGCTTACAAAAACTACACTCGTCGAAGGCAACCCTTGTGTAAGGCTTATTTTGATTATTAGAGAATGACTTTAAATGTACTGTTAACACAAAAGGATTAGAAGTGGAAAGAATTTTATTTTCAGAATAAGACTGAGAACGTATTTCTTCAGCCAATAACTCACTGACAACTGAGTTAACAGAAGGTAGTGGAGAACGATGCAAAATTAAACCTTTAAGTCCTTCAAAATCACTGTCAAATGCTATTAAAAATTGTGTCAGTCATTGCTACTCTCTACGAGCAATATAGGCACCACATGCTTTTAATTATATTGATTCTTTAAGAGCCAATTGATCCCAAAGATCTGTCATAACAGAATAAAACTCCTGAATACTCATATTTTTCAGGTGAAGAGCTTATATGTCATTCTCTAATTGATACTGCTTTGCAAAATTTGATTGCTTAAATAATCTTTGCAAATGTTCCCAAACCTCCTTTGTTTCTCATAATTCGCTAACTATGTATTTATGGAATGCTCATCAAAATTGTTAATCCAAGTAATAATCTTTGCATTGTTTGCTTCCCAGACCTCTATTAAAGCAACATAATCCTCGTAATATTTCTAGGTATCACAGAAGTTCCACTAACATATCCTCATATCTTTTTACCCTTAAGAAAATTTCTCATCGCATAACTCCAGTATGAATATTTTTTTTCATTCAACTTCACACTCACAAACTGAAGCAAAACATCTTTTTCAATGGCCATAATCAACAAACAAAGAAAATATAAACGCAAAAGAAAGGAAAACAAAATATCAGATTGTAAAAACTGAACGAATATCTTCTCGAAGTTGGATTTGTGAAAGCTGTGTTTGAGATTAAACCTCGTTCTATGAAACCATGCTTTGATACCATGTTAAATAATCCAAAGAAATAAAGAGAAATACAAAAATAAAAGAGGAGGGGGTTAGAGTTTCATTGATACTACACGATCACAATAATCTAAAGGAACATGTTTAACCTAAATATAAAAATATTATATATAAGCTAAACTAAAAAGAAAATAAAAATATCATACTACTTTTAATAAATAAAATAAAATAACTCTATATTTTTTTAATCCTAATCACCTACCACGTGGATGCCCTGACCTGTCTTCCTTCTAGAGTGACGACTGCAGTCTGCATTTATATTTACGTGCGGCCACTGCATCATTAAGCTACCTAGCTAGCTCCTCCATCCAAATTATAATATTATAATTCGGATGGAGGAGCTAGATAGCTTAATTGTGTGTGTGTGTGTCTATATATATATATATATTGAGCAACATCTGAATCCCTTTCCATTAATTGCTGAAAAAGCATGGGATCGGTAAATGTAACACTGCAATTCAATGCCATCTAACCACTCCAGGTACGCATGAATAGTTAATTAGTGGTCCGAAGCCCACGGGAACTCGACACAAACTTGCATTCAATGCCGTGAGGCAATGTTTTGCCAACAGAATACATGATTAGAAACCACAATCTATAGAATATTTATTATTAAGAGCATCAGCACTCGTCTCATACACTAGCTAGTACTTAATTAGTTTGACAAAACAGACACAAATTAACCAGCTTCAAGGTCTCCACCCCAAACAACAGCTTCAGGCAACAGCAGAGAGGTTTTGATCGGTTCTTGGATAACACTAACAACGTTATTGGGGCAGTCTAATCTGTAATTAATATGTCTTATGATTAATGTTATCCGACTACTAGCAAAACCTCTTGCATCCATCCATTACTATCATTTCATTCAATTAACCTCCAAAACAAACTCCTTATCCTTCTCCAGCCTCTCCATGGCTCCAGCTTCCAAGCTAATCTCCACGTCAATACTCCTTCCACCACTCTTCCCTTGATACAAGTACACCATCCCGTCGAACCTGTTATTGATTCCACTCCTCACTGTCTCTGGCTTTCCCCACCCAAAATCCACCTCATAAACTGGAAACCTCGGTGAGCTTCCAACAGCTACACAGTTAACACCAGCATCTTTGAACTGATATACCTTCGGTGCACTCTCAAACTGTTTGTTCCGTTCTTCAATGGCTTTAGCATCATGCGTTTCAATGGCTTTTTGTATCATGGAGGCTCCAAATTCAGGTGGGTTCATCGACAGCAACCCGGCAGCAGTCACCGTGAATATGGCCTGAATAAGGTTGCCAAAGTAACTTTCCGGCATGGGGGGATCGACCCTTTTGCGGCAGTCAGCAAAGACAGTGAAAACTGTGTAGTCTTCAGGTTTGAGTTGACGTGCTTGGGTCACATGGCGCCAAATGTGGACAGCAAGTGATTGAAAAGTGGAGAAGGGTTTTGAGCCGCCAGATGGTATGTTTGAGTTGATTTTTGACTTGATCTTGTCAATTCCTGATTCAGAGAATTTGAAGACTCGCTCTCTGAGTGGCTGGTCAACAGGCTTGGCATCATCAGTGGATGATCCATTTTGATCTGGTGGAGAGAGTTGGAACTTTACTTTAGTGTTTCGCACTTTGGTGCGGTCCAGGAAAGGTAGGAGAGAGATTGAAGGCAACCCACTGCAGATCTGGGCCCATGAACTCATAAAGTGCCATGTGGAGGTCCCATCGAGGATGGCATGGTTGAAGGCCAATCCCATGGCCAGTCCATCTCTTAGCTTGGTTAGCTGCAAGTAATTAGCCCCACCACAGAACGAATTTATATATGGTCCAGATCATCCAGGAAAAAAAAAAGAAAAAAAGAAGCTAAATATCAGTCCTCCTGCATAGGAAGATGTATATAGGGCTGTGCTGGGAAGTTATTGAACATTAATTATGGAATGGGACCTTCATTGAAATGTTAAAGCCAGTGAGAACCATTGCAATTTACTTCATCTCTTCCACTCACAGGCCTCAGCAATGGAATACCATCCTCCCTAGTTATTTTATTTTTGAGCAGAGTATAATTCTTCCTACGTAGTTTGCAGAATAAGATAACATGTTGGAACTTGTTTAGAGGGAAAAAAAAAAAGGGATGTTTGCATAACCAAGGGTACTTTATTATACACACTTAGCACCCTACCCCAATGGTATTTCATGGAAGCCCAAGGCATTAAATTCTTGAAGTACGATGTGAATCTATGACAATGGTGTCCTAGGAGTATCAAATCTAAGAACAAAGGGTTACTATTGAATAGATCTATTTCTTAAACTACCCTGGATCATAAACATGTACCTGCAAATTATTCTATTTCTACATGTATCTACCATAATAGATTAATACCAAATTAGATCAGCATATACTTAATTAGTAGCAGAAATGAATTAAAGCCATCTATCTACTCACTAACATGCGTAATTTTGATAAAATGGCTAGCTATATATATGTATAAAAAAAAGAGGAAATGCTACCTGCACTGACAACAATGGTCTGTGGAGGCCCTCAGAGTTCAAGATCCCACTGTAAGGTATGAGCTCCTTCAAGGTGGAGGTGCCCTCCTCAACAGTTAGATCCTCCACACTGATCCACTCAGCTTTGGCCTCCAACACCTCCACTCCCTCCATATCGTCATCATATTCTACCCTGAACACCCAATCTTCATCCTTTGCTAGCTTCCCTGCCAGTTGATAGAAATCTTCCAGGACAACTCCTAGCCCATCTTTCAACTTCCCTACCCTATCCTCATACTCATACTCATCTCCCTTGTAAACCATCAGCTTTTGGTTGTACTGAAATGCTATGTATGGAAGATCAAAAGTGACCAGCTGACATTCACTTCTTCCTAGTTTCTTGTTGGGCTTCACACGGCATTTGCCAGTTATTTTCACCTTCATGATCTCCTCCTCCTTTTCAGGGGCCATTGCTGACTGTTGAAGGTATCTTGGGATGTAATAATTAAAGCTGAGAAAGAAGCTGTGCCTATACTTTAAGACCTACGTACACAAGACTTGATATTTGTGGTGATGGGAAGCTAAAAAGGGAATCGAGGGATACTTATAGAAGAGACGGGCTTTAGGTGTATAGTTGGGATTGCATTTATGGGGTTCATGGAAGCAGTTGTGACCCATTAATATTTCTGATTCAGACTGTTGGGTTAGATCAAGACTTGATGATGAGATTATTAAAAGGTTTCTGATTCAGACTGTTGGTTAGATCAAGACTTGATGATGAGATTATTAAAAGGTTTCTGATTCAGATGAGATTATTAAAAGGTTTCTGATTCAGACTGTTGGTTAGATCAAGACTTGATGATGAGATTATTAGCAGGCTCTCTCTCTTTTGCCCATACTAATTCCCTGTTGTAAATTTTTCAATGTCAACGTAAATCAGTTCAAGATTTGTGTTCTCTCCTACTTGTACATACACCAAATTAACCATGGTATTGCTAGAACTTGGACCCTGTGCTTCAAGTGTTTGCACCATGAATGGATCTTAACCTTATCGATATGCTTTCAATAGTTTGGAACAAATGGGCAGTCCAATTTCAATTTATAAGGCGGGACCCGACAAGCTGTCGATAGCAGCCAGCAGAACCCATTCTTTGGTCAATAACTAATAAGTGATAACAAGAAGAAAAGAAAATGCTGTTTTCCCATCACATGGTCTTTGGTCATTTTCAATTTATAAAGATGTGTACATTGTATCATAGTTTTTTCTTGAATTATCATAGCCTCCCAAGTCTTACAAATAAATATATTTGGAAGACTTGACCTAGCAAGATGGTGAAAGGAAATACTTACAATAATGTTATTTTTTAGTATGTATAAGCCGCCATAAAAACTAGTTGTAGGAGTAGCCTTATATATGGCATGGTTTTTTTTTTTTAGCATAGTCGTTGGCATAGTTATAGATGTAGCTGTAGATGTAGTTGTGGGCGTCGTTGTGAGTGTTGCCATGTATGGTCCTTGGTGCAGCCACGTGGGCGTAATTACTGGCATAACCATATGAGCGTAGCCATGTAACTGCTGGCATAACCATACGGAAAGCAGCCCAGACATAATCGTTGGCATATTATTGGCATAGTCCTAGACATAGCCGCTGTGTTGGGGTTTCATACATGAATTAACTAGCTTTTTGTTCACTTTCTACGGACGACACCAAATGATGTGGCTGGAAAAAATCTTCAGGAGAAATATTGGGGGCATTTTTCATGGGCTAGTAAAACACTCCAAAGCTTAAGTAAGTATAGTGTTTATATATATGACGAGGAGAATGAGTATTCTACTGGCTTAAATATTCTTTAAATCTTATATTAGACTTAAATTGTGTTAGACTTGAAGTTTAGAAAGATAAGTATTGGAGAGATGAGCTCTAGTCTCCTTTATAATTCTAGAAAGATGAGTTTATATAGATTTTTTTAAGATAAATATCTTAAGAAATATTTAAGATATTTAATATAAATATCTCTAATATCTAGAATATTTATGGAGATATTTATAGAGATGTTTACTTTGTATAAAACCATAATTATTTGTTGTATCATCCATTGTTTTATTTATATCATTGGACTAAAATATATTCCACTAGTACTTAGTGTTGCTGAAAGCTAACTTGCATTGGATTAAAGTTGCATTGTATGGTCTGGATATAATTTAAAGATATTGATAAATTCTTAACCAGTGATCCGTATATGGCTAAGAACAAATATTTTACAAATTTATTGTAAATTCCAAAAAAAAATGCAAAAATAATAATAATCTAAAACAATGCAAAAAAACATTTTTTTCTCTATTTTTTTTATGAAAAAAATGCAATTTTTTTTTGTAAGGATTGAATCGCACACAACAAGCAAAATTCATTTTTTTTTCTAAGGTCATGTTTGGCAAAAAAACCTATTTTCACCCTAAACCAAAACTGTTAAACTAGGCTTACGGGTTGTTTGCCAAATGAACCATTGAGCCAAAACCTTTAGCAAAAACATTGTCAACCAAACATGGTCTTAACCTCTGACCTGACCGAATTGATCCAAAACTTTTGATTTGACCATAAACAAAACCAAAGTCAACCAGTTTGACCTGAAAAACAAACTAAAACCTAAACTAGAATCCAAAATGAAATCAAGTTAAAAAAACCACACAAAAACTTTTTATCAAAACGGATCAAAACCCAGAAAAACAAAGAACATGAAGAACACCGAAGAACATTTAACATGAACCCAATAATGTAAATTTCAAATCAGACCAGATATAGACGAACCAAGGACACAAACATGTTGAAAATCATGCAATGATCAATAATATACCATCTATGCACTTCGATTATCACTAAAAAAACCATGATTTTGTAAAAAATAAGTTTCAGTTCGAAACCAAAACCCTAAGATTAAAACTTACTAAAAACATGGTATTGATTCAAATAAACCTTAGATTATTAACTAATAAAGTCTCATGAAGGATTTTGTGCAAAGAATTGAACCTAAACTAATCCAAATCATGGGGCCAGGGCAATGTTCTTCTCAAGAACATGAAGAACACTGCCTTAGAATCCAAAAAATACCTAGATACAAAACCAGCCATTGTCAAACCCAAAATTGGCATATTAGGCCTCTAAAACAAAGCATTTTTTTATGATACTTCAAGGGTTGTTTAAATGTATTTTTTTTATAAAAAATAAAAAAATTTATAAAAACAAATTATATAGGATACTTCAAGGGTAGTTTTAATGTTTTATTATTGAAAAAAAAACATTATAAAAAAACTAATTAGCATTTCTGTTTATGATACTTCATGGGTAGTTTTAATGTCTTTTTATAGAAAAAATAAAAAAATTAATTAACATTTATGTTTATGATGCTTCAAGGGTATTTTAAATGGTTTTTTTTTAATAAAAAATAGAAAATATTTATAAAAAGAATTACTTAGGATACTTCAAATGTAGTTCAAATGTTTTTTTTTATAAAACATTATAAAAAAAATAATTAGCACTTCTGTTTCAGATACTTCAATAGAAATTTAAATATTTTTTTATAAAAACTTTACAAAAAAAATTTATTTAGAATACTTCAAATGTAGTTTTAATATATTTTTATAGAAAAAAAAAATTAAAAATACTTCAAGGCTTTTGGGTCTGGCTTGGGCCCCAGACCCAATAACCCAATGCTATTAGTATCTAGCTTGACTACCAGACCTAAAGCCACAATTGGATTTGACTCGGCAGCTAGACTCAATGCTATGGGGTCTGGAATTGCTACTAGACCCAATGTTATTGAGTGTGGCTTGACTGTCAGACCCAAGACACTTAAAATATTCTTTGTATTTTTTATATTTTTTTTTACATTTAAAAAAAATATTTTTATTGATCCATCGTGGAGCGCGGATCAATATACTAGTATTAAGAAATTGATGTACCAAAGCATTTATCTTTTTTTATATATATATTAAATTGACTAGTACACCCTTATTTTTACTAAAAATAACACAGATACTTTGAATAATTAATTTGCATGTATTTGTTAGGGAATGAGTTTCAACACTTTATAATTGAATCCATCTCATCACAAATGGCATTAAGTTTGGATCTCTTCTATTAGGGGTGATCATTTTCTGTTTGGTTTGGTTTTTACCTATTAAAACAACCAAACCAAATTTTTATAATTCAAAAAAATTTAAACCGAAACCGGTTCGAACCGACCGGTTTCGGTTCGGTTTGGTTTTTTAATGTCAATATCCGAAAAAACCTATATTATTTTTTGGGTGCTCTTAGGATGATCCGAATGGTGTGGATAGTTGTTTTAATAGCTGAAAATAGAGGTTTGATGGTGTCTATGGTAAGACATTAGAACCAAACAAGAGAGAGGACAACATAGATATGGAGGTTGGGGTTAAGAAAATGAAAATAAGGTTATGTTATATTGTTAGAATAAATTAGCAAAATCTTTTCGAAATATAACAAGTTATAGTGATCCAAACACAGGTTTCAATTAATTTGGAGTGTTGATGGGTTAAGTACAGTTAACGCTTGCCCCCCTCTCTGCTCGTCATACTGCCATAAGGGTTATTAATCTCAAGTTTTTGCAGCAGAGATGACCCTTGAAGACTCTGCTTTAGATGTATGAAAATAGTAAAGAAATAAAAGAATTGATAGCTAGGCATAGCAATAACAATACCGCGTGGTGTTGCTTGTCAACACAGTTGAGATCTTGGTAATACTTTGTTTTTACAATTGAAATCAAAAGATGTAAATTGAAAGATTGGGTTTGGCATGTCACTTGTGGGAGCTTGGGTGGGGGTGGTTGATGTTGCTTAGATATGGTGATGGCTGATGAAGATTCACAATACTAATTGAAGAACGAAGAATTGTTTGTGACTATGGACTCGTGAGTGTTATTTGTGAATTGTGAAAGGTTGTGTTGCTGTGAGGAATGAGATGGGCAACTGCTAGGGTTAGTAACTTACTAGGTTAAAAAGTTTCATCTTTCTATTTATAGTACTTTTTTTAATATGAACTGGTTCGGTTCGGTTAGAGTTGATCGGTTTCATCCTTATGAAACCGGAACCGAACCGAACCGGCAATTTTTTTAAATATTCTAATCGGTTTAATCGGTTTTTTTTCATGGTTCGGTTTTTTCAATTTTTTTTTTATTTTCTCGATTTAATCGGTATTTTAATTTTTTTTGTTCACCCCTACCTTCTATGTACCAAAACAAAAGGAAGGAACGCGTATATGATAATATTAAAAATTAAATATACTATATACAAATTAAGTACTTCAAATTTTAAAGATAAAACAATAAATTTACTCAGTCGTACAATGATAATCTAAACACAATAATAATAATAATAATAATAGCACATCAATAAGAAATTTCGTTTTCAATGAAATACTAATATCATATTTTCAGCAATTAATTATATCTCAACTAACCACGTGAAAATCCACATAAAAAACACTCCTTATAAATGTCATGAAACGAGATTTTATCCGACGAAAAGGTAGTTAAGTAAGGACAATGAATTTGTGGGGGCGTGTTATGGTAGGTGATTGTCAATCGATCATTATCAGAATTAAAAGTAAATTACAGTCCAAACAGTTGATTGTTGGCAATCATTAATTTGGTGGATGCCGAAAACCAACAGTGTTGTCGGTGACGAGATTAATTATTCGAGGCTATGTATACCCAAACAGTATTCCTCTAAGAAGGGAGTTTTTGTTCTCTTTTGAAATTATATATAATTCACTTTCCTTTATTAGGAGTTTATGGTCTTTTCAAGGCTGTCATTGGTTACTGCGGTTCAAAAACACTTTTTAAAAATTTTGAATTTTTTTTTTGCTTTGAATTAATATGTTTTTGATGTTTTCAAATCATTTTGATGTGCTGATCTCAAAAATAATTTTTAAAAAATAAAAAAAATATTATTAACATGCTTTTCTGAATGAAAAA
>Ga0307510_10008155_pt1 | contig 12475 bp, 13 predicted proteins | sample 12_EM_MG_FD_207224 | JGI IMG/M metagenome (GOLD analysis project Ga0307510, IMG submission 207224) | Populus trichocarpa ectomycorrhiza microbial communities from riparian zone in the Pacific Northwest, United States - 12_EM | ecosystem: Host-associated > Plants > Roots > Unclassified | place...
AGCTGAAGGCCTTCCTCATCGAGGAGAACGCTGTAGTCTTAAATAATTTCGCAATAAGTTACAACACCGGTGGCTATCTGGGACCTGCTGCAGCACCACATCGACAGCGACGTCCCCTGGCCTTTGCGCTGGCTTCTCCAATCCACGAACGCACACACTATGGGCCGCGCCGTGTGCATGCACCGCTTCCCCACCAGTCGCGAGGCCGGTTGCATCAAGCCCATATACGGGCCCACTACGTGCATCTCCCTTCAACCCTGACCCCCTTTCTTGCGTGCTGCTGACGCTGGCGTAAATCCACAGAGCACAGCACCCCGGGGCCACCCACATGTCCGTCCGACGAGAAACACTGAGTGATTTCGGTTACTCGGGATTTGAGATCCTAAAGTCGCGAACCTTTGAAATGTCACCATTTTCCCTTCGCTCAAGTATAATCATAGTGAGTCATTTGGTCATTTCCCCACGATTACCCGACCAGCGCGATTCCCATTCGGAACGCCGCCATCGCATACGGTCGCCGTGAGTGCCCCTTGGTGCTAACTTAGCCTAGCCTGACGACATATGTGTAGTATATCACTGACAAGGAGGTCTGGTCTAGTCTGGACTCGTGACGGGCATGGCTCGCTTTCTAATGAAAACAGGTTCACCTGTTTGGCTCAAGCATAGTCCCTGATTACATACTTAATTGGTCCACTTGGTTCCCAAAGTTCCTTATTTTTCATGGGACATGGGATATACAGTAGACGGTTGTAGGAACTGATTGGTAGGCACCAAGTGAACCAGTGAACCACAGCGAAGGGACGTCGCACTTGGCTTGACTGGTTGACCTTAGAACGAACGCGAACGAGACGAGCCGCTTCGGTGGTATACATTGAGGTACTAATATCACCACAGATTGTAACGAGCATCTAACACGCTGTATTTAGAGGTGATGGTCTACTAAAATACATTAATGCAGAGCGAGTCTCCCACTGGCCGGGGGTCCGACCAACCACCTCTTGAATGAAATACGCCGGTTTCCAGCTGCCTCTTGGCCTACGGGATAGAAATCAAGGAGGTGGACACCCTTCTAGCCCGATTGAGGAGACATATTTTTGCGTGTTTTCCTCTGCTGTCCCAGTCAAGCTTGTGCCTTCCGTTTGGCAGGCCTTCCACGACGGCATGGCGTGCGTTACTGAGAGGATCTGAGCAATGACATCTGGGTTCAGCTCTAGCGTGAGTCCAACAGAGGACCCGCCACCCGCACTTGTTGCAGGCAGCTGTGTTTGCGCAGAGCCGCCATTGTTGTCATTACCATTGTCTGGGGGGGGAAGACGGTTGAAAGAACCCGATGTATCATCAAAAACACCACCTGACGAGATCCAGTCTTGCCAAGGCAAGTCATCAGAAATGGCTGGCGAGACTGGTTCGAACGGGTTGGCTCCACGGACACGCATCTCGTGGATGATGAATAGGGAAGGAAATGGTGCATAAACATCGCGGATGTCAAGGGCGACGGCTTTACCATGGTATTGCTCAAGGTCTTCGGAATTGGAGAAGTTTATGAACACAAATTTGTGAACCTGTTTCTTGTTGAATACTTGGCCCGAAGAAAGGGAGAATCAACTCACATCTGGGACAAACCGTATAAAGAAATAACATCCATCAAACGATTTATGATGGTTTTTACACATGAGTAGACCATCACGCGGCTCATGTCGAGGAAGGCTGTTGGCGAGAGGAGGGATCCACCTATTGAGCTCGAGCTTTGACCACTATGTCTCATTTCAACATCGGGCAGGGTCAAATGGGTTTTTGACTTACGATTTCTGGGTATGAGTCCCCGACAATGTGGCAATGATCAAGAGTTCTCCGAGCTGAGTACCCACAGATGATACAGCGGCGTCGTCCAAGGAATGTGTCCCGTTGGTCTATACTGCGCTTGAATGTGGAGGTCGTCGATAAAAGTGTCATTTCACGCTCTTCCCATCCATACCCGGCGGGTGGCCCGTTCGTAGAAAGAGGAAGTGGGAACGTGGACAGAAGCACCATGATTCCCGATGCCGACTGACTTGCCTAAGGACGAGGGGATGAAGAGTACTCCTTTCGGAGTGTGTAGAAGAGGGGATGTAGCGATAGCAGATAAAGCGCACGAGTGTTTGAGTGTGTAATATACCACACACAATAGGAGACTCTCAGGAGGCTCTCAGGCTGATATCTAAGCGAGGCTACCTAAATCACGTCGTCATTCTGATGGGACCACTAACAATGTATGTAATCAGGGGGGTTGATCAGGGGGGTTGCTAAACACAGCACATTTCCTCGCGCGATCACCTTCCCGCCTCGCCGGTCGACGCCATGAATCCAACAGTATTCACCAATACCGAGGTTTGCGCTCTGCTCTCAGCACCCCAGACGACGCATCGATCGACTATGCGGAGCTCGACACTGTAGATGCGCTCGAGCGCATTCGACAAGCCGGCGCGCGGCTCATGGGCCTCGACCCTCTCGCGCAGGCCCAGCGGAAAGTCTCCATGCTCGGGCGTCCACCTGCAGGTGACGCCCATGCCGACATTGTGATCAACGCGTTATCGATGGGGACGCTTCACCGCGCAGTTCCCATGACCGTGGGGCTCGGTCTCGGGGTCGCAGCATGTGTACCGCACACACTTGCGATGCTGCTGCCGCTGCCACGCCCTCGCCGCTGTCCTTCAACAACCTCGAAGCTCGCATGGGATACACCACCACAGGAGATCCCGCATCCTTCTCTTCCAGGGCAATCATGTCGTAAGTGCCCCTATCTATGGGGAGAGGCACTCGGATGCAGGAGGGGGGAGCTCCAAGAGAAAATCACAGACATGGAAACCGATTTCTTTGCTGTTCCGAGTATGAGCAACCATGGGAGCAAGTTTGATGGTGTCCGAGCTGTAATCAAGACCACTTAGGTAGCGAGGTGTATACCTGCCTCGTGGAGCGCGAAGAACAAAGTCCCGCTCCTGCTCCCGATCTAGAGGACTCAAAACAAATATCGGAGGATACGGGCACATTTTCTAGCACCTAGTCAAACATCTGGCGATCACGCCGCGGTGGTGCACCGTCGTGAGTGAGCCGGAGAGCATTGCTGCCCAACTGTCGCGTCTCCATGGCTGACGCTGGCTCGGCGTCACCTGATGCGCGAGCGCGAGCGCCACGAAGAGCGCAGAAGGAGTGGCGACATCCCAGTGTTGGCTTTGACGGCTAGGCCTGTGCCAGTATCCGTGCGAAGGAGTCCTGTGCGGCATCCGAACCTGCTTGCAGTGTTGACGTGCCTTGAGGGCCAGAAGGTTAGCCAGATAGTCGTTCATCTTCGTCGATCAATTCCTCCTCGTCCTCTGAAATCTCCTCAAAGTCTTCTCCCATCTGACGAACGTTGACAGATGGGGAGGTAAAGAAGTGAGAGCGGGTCACTCACAGGGGCGCCTCACATACTGTCGGCGTGTCGATCTCCTGCTTGCACAGATGCTGCCTTTCGGCCTCGACCGCCTCGTACTCCTCGCATAGCTTCTTGCGTTCGGCGGGGTGGATTGGAAGGGGTGGAGGAGCGAGGCTGGGCTGAAGCGGGTAGGACTCTAAAGCAGTGGGGGAAGGACAGCTTCCGCCGGGACGGGGACAGAGATGAAGTTGTTTTTAATGGTGGGAGGAAGGATGATCATGTCTTCCAGGGGGGCCTGCAGAGGGGACTTGTCGGGGTTAGAGGACCATCCTTGCCCAGCGTACCACCTTGAACCGCTACCACCATGGTTCAAGGGCCCAGGAGCCACGACTTTCCCAGGATCAATTGACGGCCTGCCGGGCCGGCTTCTAGCCGAGTCGCGGCAACACGACAGCGACAGTGAGACAATACACCGTATGCCAGCCGTTGATATATGGCCGTGTGCCATATATGATGGTATGGTGTTGTATATTGCACACAGAGTCTATTGCACAAAAAATGGGATGCAGATCCTTGTTTTTGAGACTTGAGAACATGCGCAAAAAGTATGAAAAAGAAAATATTTTCCAATAATCTACTTCCTTCAATTAAAAAAGAAAACACAAACCACAACGAAGAGCATAAAAAAAAGGAAAATAATGCTAAATTTATGAGTTCGTGCGTTAAGAAAAGGACGGAGGTGATGGAATTTAAGTTGAGCCCACGCGTGACTCCAGCAAGTGGCTCGCCACCGGCACTCGTCATAAGTTGGAGTGACGCAGGGCTGCCAGGCGGGGTGTTGCGATTGAAAGATCCCATGGGATCAACGACACCGCCCGACGCGATCCACCCTTGCCAGGGAGTGATGTCGCTGATATGGGGAATGACCAGAGATACCGATCGGAATGGGTGAAACCCTCGGACGCGTGCCTCGTGGATGAGGAACAGCGACGGAAATGGGCAATATGGATGGTCAATCTCAAGTGCGATGGCCTTGCCGTGATACTGCTGAAGATCCTCGAGATTGGAAAAATTTATCAACAGAAATTTGTCAATCTGTATTTTGTTGAACTCGAACACTCGACTCCGGGTCAAAGGAAAGGAAAATCAACTCACGTTGGGGAAAAATCGGATGAAGAAGTCATATCCGTCGAACAACAGGTGATGGTTATTACACAGAAGGATGCCGTTACGCGGGTCATCAGGATTGTTTTTAACCTGTTGGGGAATCCAACCATGGTTCTTGATCTCTCTCCACTGTGTCCCACCTCAGTATCAGCCACGGTCAAATGTGTCTTGGACTTACAACATGCGGCTGCGACCTCATAATGATGTGAGCATGTTGAAGGGTTCGCACACCCGAGGTTCCACAGATAATACACCGGCGCACTCCAAGGAATAGGTCTCGTTGATCGATCCCAGTTTTGAATCCAGTATTGGTCACGGTTGATAAAAGGGTGACATTGCGCCTTTCCCAGCCATATCCGAGGGGGGGGCCAAATGTGGAGAGAGGGAGCGGGTATGCACAGAGAGTCTGCTCCATAGTGATCGCCAACTAACTTGCCAAAGGAGAAGGGTGAAGAGTACTCCTTTCCAAGCATATTGCACTGGTCGTATCATCATCAGCAAAAAGTCCGGAGAATGGTCATGCACCTCAGGCTGACGACGCATGACCAGCCGCTGATGAAACATCCTCTGGCTGGTCAAGGACTGGTTAGTCTATGACCAGCTGAAGTCAGCCTTACCACGCCAGCCTTGACTAGATCCTTCTCAACGTTAGATTAGTTCGGTGCATGCTGCTCAGTGAGTGACAATCCCACAATCCATGCCAGGCTGACGAATGCTGACCAGGTTTTTATCGGCATGTTCCAGTGTCTGTTCTGCTCAGCAAGTGGGTGACAATCGATTGCCAAGCTGATCTAACACTGGTCAGATTATGTTCAGAGCAAGTTCAGTCTGGTCTACAGGAGGTTCAGTTCGCGGTAGTTACGGCCCGTGTTATTTTGACAGGCAGTTCGACTAATGCAACTTCGTTGCTCAGTCTGCGTTTGTGTATTCGCCACATTGCGCGGCTTCCCCAACAATTTAGGGCCCGTGGATCCATCCCTGTATGGTAGAGATATGAATAAATTTATCAATGGGATTAAAAAGAATGAGGCGCATGGAAGGTACGGCCCGTGCTAATTTCACTGGCAATCCGACTATGGTTCATCATCAAATTCGTTAATCTTGCATCTGTATATCCGTATTGTGCCGCTTCCCCTACAGTTTAGGGATTCACCTCCGCAGTTGCACCCTGACACAAGAACCCAAATGACAGAGGATACGGACACAGCTACACTAGGTTCTACCAAGCGCTGTTGCGATCGGGACACATCACAGTCCTGCCCCAAACGCGTCAAAGTAGAGACACAACAAAGTATGAGCGCCAACCCTCTACATTCGAGCCCAGACACCCCCCAGAGCAGCAAGAAGTCCCAAAAGCGACGCGACGCCGCCGGATACCCAAAGTCGCGCCAGGGAAAGGAGAAGGACGGCAAGAATGTCGGTCGGAGGCGTCGTGACGGACCCGCGACGAGGGAAGCGGCGGGCGCGGTGGCATCCGATGCCGATCCTCGAGATGGGCCAGAAAAACCTCCCCGTCTACCGAAGCGTCAGTCTGCGATCCTACTCGGGTTTTGTGGGACGGGGTGCGCGGGTATGCAGATGTCAGTGTGTCGCCACCGTTTCATCCCCAAACAGGGGAGGCATGCCCCCCTTTTCTTAACCATACTTTGCAGCCAACCGGATGTGCGAACGATCGAAGGAGTGCTGTTTGACGCGCTTGTGCGCGTCGGTGCGGTGTCCTCGGATAATGCGGACGATCCTACGAAAGTTAGCCTTGGACGCGCGGCTCGTACAGACGCGGGCGTACATGCAGCCGGAAACCTCGTATCCCTCAAATTGATAACTCAGATTCCTGGCGTTCCGGACGTCGTTGCCGCAATAAACAACCTACTACCGCCCGAAATCCGCGTTTGGGGTATCAACCGTGTGCAGAACTCATTCAACGCCAGAACGTACGCCCCTCTATTCAAAGAGCGTCTTCACCCCTTACCGAGAATCCTTAGATCTTGCGATAGTCGCAAGTACACGTATTTCTTCCCCTCCTACCTCCTCATACCCCCTAAACCCGGCAGTGGGCTGTACGAAACATTCCGCCGCCAGGCAGTACCACTATCGAGCAGCGCATCCAATGCCGGCGCATCTACTAACAACAACCATCCATTCTGGGCCGGGTTGCCTTCAGAGTCATCAAAGGAAGATGAATTACAAAGGAAGCGACGATGGCGCGCTGAACCAGAAGCCGTTCAGAGAATACGGGAAGCCGCCAAGAAGTTCGAGGGTACTCGTAACTTCCACAACTTCACAGTAGGGCGTGAATTCAGCGACAGAAGCACACAGAGGCATATGAAAAAGATCGAAGTAAGTTTGCTTGAGAGAGGGTTCGCAGGAACTAATAGGGAGACAGATATCTGACCCGGTTGTCTACGGAAGTACAGAGTGGATCAGCGTCATGTTCCACGGCCAGAGTTTTATGCTTCACCAGGTACCTGGTCGTTGCAGGATGTGGTTTCTCTACTCACCCCTCTCGACAGATCGTGCGTTTTGTACAGCAAAATGCGTCGCTTATGCGCTTATGGTGCTTTTTACCCCACAGCGCAAGATGGTCTCCACATTAGTTTTGTGCTGTCGCACAGGCACGCCCCCGCAGGTCATCGAAGAAGTACGTTACGGCAGCTTTCACATGTGTTATCATGTGTTTAACCCACCAATCCCAAGCTATACGGACCGCGACAGGTTCTCATCCCCAAGATGCCATCTCTTGGTCTGTTGCTTGAACATCCTATCTTCGAATCGTACAACCGCAAGGTCGGGAACGTAAACGAGGGCCTATCCACAGAAGACGCAGAATTCCGACCACTGATCGACTTTGACCTTCATCGCGAAGAGATCGAGAAATTCAAGCAGACGCATATATATGACAGAATGCGAGAAGCCGAAGACCGTAAGGCCGTGTAAGTCATCGTCATCATGGCTATGCTACATTGCTTGACTTGAGCCGTGGATGCCTAGATTCGACGCCTGGGTGCGCTCGATTGACGCATATTCCGGCGATGACCTGCTCTACCTCAACCCAAAGGGTGTCATTCCCGCGGCCGCCGTGATCAAGAGAAGCGAACGGAGGAAGAACCCGTTCCGCGAGAGGAAACGCTTTGACGTCACGGACCTCCCGGAGAGCAGTAAGGTTGAGGTAGACGAAGCGGAGGACGAGGAAGAAGAACAGGATGTTGTGATGGACAAGGCAAAGCTGGTTGACATGGAGGGCTAGTCGGTGGGACGCAATCTCGTAGGGATATATGGTGCTCGTAAGTATCTTTGGTGTGACTTTCCCCGTTCTTCACCGTCATTATGATTCATCAGATTCCATCCCGACTCAGAAGTAGTGTAACACTGTGGTCGGTCGATTTTGGCAAGTACCTATCTAGCTGCCTGAATGACCAACCTAGATTGATAACTTCAGAAAGCAGTCATAGCACATGCTTCGTGTATCTGGGTCGCCGTCGTTTCCTTCTCCGTGTTAGTCATGCAGAGGTTGATCATGGTCTTGGCCAAGAAGCACAACTGACACGGAAGAGCGGCAATCATGACTCCGAAAGGGCCTCCCCCGTCCGTTATGAGACACAGGACGTAATGTCTACGCCAGATACAGCAGGTACCACACCCCTTTCTCCTGTGCCGAGTCCTAGGTCTGTCTATAAACCACCCTGTGCCCATGCCCACGCTACAACGCCCCCTGAGTCGTCACGAAGGCGCCATGTGATATCGTGACATCCAAGCAGCTCAGAAGAGGCCAGCGGGTATTGTCGGGCAGGGTGTGTACAGGGCTACCTCTTGAATCATCGCCCTGGTCTAGAAGTCCCTGCAGGTCTCGTTTGCTGTTGACCTACTGTTGGCCTTGCTGGGCACTGGGGTGTTTGATTTAATTCTCGGGTCATTCCATCTAGGATACTGAATGTTTATCTACGTCAGCGAGAGCTAAGGTGGGAGACGTTCAAGGACGTTCCACATGCTTTACGATGGACGTCCGGCGTTCACTGACGTAGAGACAACCATCCTATTTCCGCCCTCCTTTCGGGTTCTGATCTTTCGGACATGATGTTTCTCTTCTGATCGCATCGTTGGTGAACCAGCCATGATGTATGAGACGCTCCCGGAACAACCCCGTCGTACTCAGTACAGTAGCTACTTGCTGTACATTCGCTGGCCCTATGACCCCACAGCCTGTGAGTTACTTGTGCCCCGCCACCCCTCCTTTTCTTTGTTCTTTCAATTGATCCTTGGATGATACAGGAGGCTTGCGCCGTATTGTGGCGTACATCGTAATGGATGAAGGTGATCTTCCATCCACACGTTCCTGGATGGTTTCGGCCAATTCGGGTTTGAATTGAATCAAGGGACCGATCGTAGAGGAAGAGGCCACCAGCCTGACAGTGACGGCAACAAGGCTTCGATTCATCAATCGAATGTCGGGGGTACAGTACCCTCAGGCTACTGTCATCGCCCTCACCCGTTCAATTCTTTTTCGTAACCGTTCCCAATGTGAGAAAACCGAGACTAATCCCGACTCACTGCAACAAAGGCAGAATTGTTCGCACGACTCACTTAGGGTACATTCTCCCATAGACCCGGTTCCATTTGTGGCACATTCGTGCCGCTCACATTTAGGTAACGACAACATGGCTGTGTATCCGGTGGATTGGATAACGAGTCCGAATAGCAGTCCTACGTAGTCCCTGAGGCCTGATGCTCCGCATTGTACAATAGCTGTACATTACTCGTTTCCCGCTAGAGATACACACAACTATATTCATTCTACCAATGAACAAATAAAAGAAAGACCAGGGGAATAGCACTGAAAAGCTGGAGAAGAAGACCAATTAAAGAATTGTACGACAAACAACGTCAACGACAGAAGAAAAAAAAACACTGGTTCAACACACTCTCCTCGTAGTGATGGTAATTGTAAGCAGTCGTCACGTATCATGACCGCCCGTCAAGCGTGAGTGCGTTCACCCCATCCGTCAACTCGTGCACACAGGCACTCTCGCCCGGCACAGGCGCAGATGCGGGTGGAGGAACAGACACGATACGTGGTACTCTCAACCCGGAAACCGGCCCCGGGCCCTTCGATGGCGCGCGCTCCACACCTTCACCACCGCCACCTGTGGCAGTAGGGCCAACACCTGTACTCCCATCCCGGTGTATACCCCCAACCGGCTCGCGAGCCTTCCCAGCACCACTTGTCCACACACCCGTCGGCACTGGTGGTGCGCGCGCCCCGCCAAGAGGAGGGAAGTCCGCAGGCTGTAATGACACTGCTGGTGCGTTCGTATTGTGGTTGCGTGGACCACCGTTGCGTCCGGGTGGACGCGTCGGGTGCAGCGTCGGGTTCGGCTTGAGACCGACTGCCCAATCCGGGCGCGCTGGCAGCGGATGCTGTGAGGAGGTCGTGCGGGACGATGAAGATGTAGATGACTGGGTTGGTGCGTAAAATCATAATCCGTATGATGACGGGGCGGAAAGTCAAGGCGAATCACGCAATGGTCATGGACCGAGTAAAGTTGCGGCGTCATGAGCCAAAAGCTTTATTGCGTAAGGGGTAATAGATGCTACTCACCGCGACGCTTGACGCTTCATCTCCTGGAGTCCTGCTCCCATTTGACGTGCCCGATGTTCGTCGCATCGGGTTGTTAAGACGTGGGCCGACCGGGCTGGCATTGCCATCAACAGGCGATATCCCACCGGTCCCACCTGATACGCCGAACTGATATCCAAACATTGGGCCATGGCTCAACGAGCCACCGCCATTGCGTGAGTTGCCACGTTTCCTCCCTCTCAGATCAACGTGATCATTGTGCATCGGCATTGGTGGCATCACGCGAATACCAAGGTCGTTGCCTTGTGGTAGTGGTGGCATCCCAACCGAGTGGGATGGCTGTGGAAGAGGCTGTTGCCCTTGTGCAGGTGTGTGCATGGGACCCATCGGGGGGAAGTATGCAGGGATATTGTAACCAACATATTGCGGAGCCGATGCAGGTGAATACGGGTACTGTGATAGGTGATGAGGCGGTATTGAAGGAGCACCGGACAGAGGGGCCGCAGGGTTGGCTTGTGCCTGGTTCGGAGTCCACTGGTACGGTCCCATGTACATCATCTGTTGTGAGGGTTGTGGAAGGGGGCCAAAGAGCCCAGACGATTGAGGATCGGCCGTAGAACCCGATGGATCAGAGTTCGATGCGTGGTGTTGAGGTGGTGGGGGCGGCGGCGGCGGCTGAGGGTAGCCATACGGATAATACGGTAAGGGTTGCATGAAGCCTTGCCCCGGGCCCTGCTCGGGTGGAGGAGGCGGGTAAGGATACATGAACGGCTGTGGGTAAGGTTGTTGCATCGGCGGGGCCTGGTTCACATCGTAGGGAACAGTATTTGGGACAGGCTCGTAGATGGATGCGAAGGTGAATGACGGTGATGGAGCACGCGAGCCACGAGAGCTGGACGGATGTTTGTGTGCGAGCATGGGCCTAGATGAGCCTACCGAGTTCGCGCCAGATCCATTTCGTCGCTCGTTCTTATTATCCCGTGCAACTGGGCCAGAAAACTCACTTTCGGTCGGAGCGGTGCTAATCGAATCATCAATATCACCTGTGCTGCTGCTCCCGCCCCCACTGGTAGATGCTGAACCAGAGACGAGACTGAACGTTGATGAACTCGCGCTCATATCGTTTTCTTTTTCTTTGTCCTTCTTCTCAAAGTCGAGGAAGATGCGTGATCGGGCTTCATTGTAGGCAACTTCACGTTCTTCCAAGGTGAGGGCCTTCTTCTGACGACTGAATGCACTACTGCGTCCGCCAACGCTGCCGGCCTCAGAGGGTTCGACGTCTGAAAATTCGGCATCTTCGCCATTGACCGATCCAGTGCGAGATTGTGACTGTGCTCGGATACGGTCGTGGACGGATCGACTCATGATTTTGATGGCAGGCTGTTTAGTTTGTTCTAGTGGAACAAGCTCACAAATCCGCTTTGAAGGGCTGTAAGGAAAGATATGGAGGTTTAAATGTAGGAAGACGGATCATATTTGACTTGACGCACATTCGACTCTCAGGGGAATAAGAGATCCATATGCTCTTTGAGCCAGAATCGCTTTCAGGGATGACCTTGTAATAAGCAGAACATCTATGGATGAGGAGTCTTTGGTACGACGTCGCTGTCGGAATTTCAACGCGGCCCCTTCGAGTTGAGATAGTCAGCGCCAAGCCGAAAGAGATAAGGTACGTGAGTTGGTGCATGAGACCAACGATGACCGGGATGGGGATGAAAATGAGTCACACTCACTTGCGTTCGTTTATGATTCGTTCCATGTCCTCGCCGACACGGAGCACAAATAACCGTTCTTTGCTCTTAAGCGCCTCGATGATTGATGGGTCGGCTTCGACTGGACCCTCGGCTTTATTGTCAGTGTCTGCGGGGGTGGGGCTGGGTGCAGGAAAGGGAGAGGCGACCTGAACATCAGTGAGTGGAAGGGATGATAAGACCGACGGCATTGTGAAAGGTTCTGCTTGGGGAGAGAGGGTTGTTGTGAGACGAGTGGCGTCGGCTGAGAGGGATGAAGGGGGTGGAGACAACTTGGAGGAAAGGAGGGTTACTGAGACGGTTCGAGTTGATGTTTCTGTGGAGAGAAAGGAAGAAGGGAAGTAAGTGAGCGAGGTGGATGCCGTTGAAGAAAAAAGGAAGGTGTGAAGGCGACCGCCCGGTCAAGAGGTGAAGGAGAAAATACCTAGTGACATTGCTGGAAGGGCCCGCGGGATTGATTGATTGGGTGAAAATTAAAGTCTAGTGGCTTTAAGAGGAGCTCAGAGGCATGGGGGGGACGGGGATGAAATGAGATGGGGGTGGTTAGTAACCGGAAGGTGGTTGAGGGTACAACTGGTACGGTGACAAACAAGA
>Ga0307510_10008156_pt1 | contig 12474 bp, 11 predicted proteins | sample 12_EM_MG_FD_207224 | JGI IMG/M metagenome (GOLD analysis project Ga0307510, IMG submission 207224) | Populus trichocarpa ectomycorrhiza microbial communities from riparian zone in the Pacific Northwest, United States - 12_EM | ecosystem: Host-associated > Plants > Roots > Unclassified | place...
GATAACTTTAAACTCCAACCAGTATGAGTTTTTCCTCCAAGCGTGCACCTACAGTATGATACCTCATAAACCAGCCACACGCTAGTCGGAAGCTAGTCACTAGCGCCAGTCCGACTTTAACCAGATTCTACGGTAGTCCGAAGGGACACAAGTCGAAGGGTTACCCAACTTATCTTCATTGAATACGGGGTCAACGGGATGTTCGTGGGTGCCCGTATTAGGAGGGATTTATGATCCCAGGGGATTGGAATCCCATTTCTTTTGGTTTTTTTGACAGGTTTACACGCTCTTCGTCAAAGCGCTACTTTGCAGTTAAGGGATGGCGTGTGTTTTTATCAACTTGCTCTCTTGCCTCATGCTCCAGCTCACTCCGCCGTTTCTTGTGTTATGGGACATCATACTTTTGGGATTGTTGGATGATATGGGGGGTGGGATGGCTTGGTTGATAGATAGTAATAGTGAACACATGTGATAATAGGAATACATACAAGACCTCTAGATATCACGATGTCTGAATACGACCTGGAACTCTAGTCACTCCTCTAAGATGAAAATATAATTATTGTGTCCATCACTAGCAAGCCCTAATACTAACTGATGCACACTTCGAAAGCAGGATTCCGGTGATCTTGTCTGCCCCTGGCAGTATCCAAGGAATGCGTTATTATCACCACAATGTCATTATCCCAAGCCGACACAGGGCAGTAACCCACAACTCTAAGGCTCAATGCCGGTATATAGAGTCTTTCGGGGAATGTTCTTAATGTTATGGGTGAACTGGTTATTTGTCCTCCAGGATCTAAAGCCAAGATTGCCATGTAATAAATTAGTAAATTAGCGCTACCCACCTTGTTATAGCTATTCCTCCATCCTACCTGTCTGAATTCCCTTGTCCGCCTCCTCTACTCTTAACTTCACCTTGGCAAGTCTGCTCTTTCTTCGATATGAAATTCCCGGGACCGAACGGGCCCGGGCACAACTCCCGTAGCCTACTTTAACCTAGGGCAATGGAATTACGGAGACCGTTCGAACCGGGGTGTCACACACCAGATGGCGCTAGCTGAAAATCACTCCCATAAGCTGTCGGGAAAAGCCGTAAAGAAGTTGTGAACTTTCCATTGTGGCCGTAATTGTGAAACCGGACAATGATTGCCAGAAGCAAGTACCCTGAGCTTCTGTGATAAGCCACAAGAGGGTCACAGCAAGCTAATAGAAGGGGGGATGTTAATCCCAACATGGTAGACTTCATTGACCAAACAGAGTTTCCACAACCCCAAGATGCCAACCTGTAGGAGCCATGAAGGAGCTACCAAAGAGAAAAGTCTTGTCCCCAAATTCACAAAAGGCATTATATCAAGAGAGCTTGCTTAAAACTGAACTGTCGGGCTGTCCAAAACCTCCGCTAAAAGGACCCAGAGGGTTTCGCATTCAATATCAAAAAATCTACCTCCCTCTCTGTTAAATTTGAGTGCAAAAACACACGTTCTCCCTAAAGGAAACCGATATTGCGGGTGTCAGAGCTCTATCTCAGATTTATTCTTCTTCTTGCCCGGTGCTCCCCTCGAGCCATCTCTTCCTATAGAAAGTTCTTCAGATGACCCATCACTCGCCCATAAGCCACCCGACAGTGGGGAAGAAAAATCTCACTTGGTTCCCTATTTTTACAGAATAAATGCTCTAGCGATCACCCAGCACTTATTCCTACACAGACCACCCCCTAAACACAGCTATAATACCTCTTTGCTTATCTTTTACTTCTCCTTCTATCCCTTACCTTTCACGAACTTCTCCCTAGTGTTTGGTGGCTACGAGCATAGGGTTATAGAGTTCTGTCTCTCCCACATCTGCGCTAGTAGGCACAGGAAGATAATATTTATTCCCTATTGCCCACGCCTCAAGTGATTCAGCACGAGGAATGGATTTCCAAAGTATCACAGTGGTTATAGACCACTCCCTCATGTTCCTGCACTTTTTTCCTCCCTCTTTTGCAGCGGACTTCCACACACGAGTTTCCTTCCCAGGGGCTTGTGGAGCCTCGCCTCTCCTAAGGTTGTTAACCTTTTGGAAACATAAATATCTCAACCTCTACCCTCGACTACCTCCCGGACAACTCGAAAAAAGCCGAGTTCGGGGTGGCGATTCCTTTGGATCCCACTAACGGCTTCTCTACGCTCATTCAAGCTATTGAGAGTATGTGACCTTCAGCCCTCTTGTTGGTAAGGCTACTTTTGTATCTCTTAGACCTTCCTATCCGGCCTTCACCAGATCACGCCGTACACCAATTGCAGGACTCGTTCTTCTCATGCTCAGATACACTTTTACCACCGCACACATAGCCTGCCAGTGAGTCCTTTAGTTGCCATTAATCACAAGGATAGAGATGAATTCACTTAAGATCCCCCTTGCTCACCTCACCATACATCCTATTTTAGGAGAAATGGGGAGCTTTTCAAACGGGCTTAAACTAAACAAGACCTAAGTGATTTACCCAGAGAGCTACTATCCTGACAGAAAACTCTTCCCACAAACGAGGGCTTATTGTAAAAATGGGAATCCAATCCTAAAAAAAAATCAATTGAGGATCTCGCTTACCCCGCGATTAATTCGAGAAACCCTCGAATACCTGGTGGGCACCGGGCTCCCTATGAGGGCATTCAGGACCCTGGTATGGGAGAAAATTGAGGATCTCACTTCCGCACCCCGTTGGTCAAACGTTGCACTCCATCAGTCTAAATGTTGGTTCATATTCTAAAATCACCTACTCACACACCTCTATCCTCATTCCCAATGGAACCTTATTGAGTTCCAGTGGATGCACAGTGCTTCTCACAGTGCTCTTTTCCCCGTTATGGTTGTCATTATTCAGGTTGTTCGTCTTTACCATTGTCTAGAGTTTCGTCGATAACAGTGCCGTAACATTGATGGAAGGCAAATGTGGGGCGATCGCGTACGAGCAGTGGACTCGGGGATCTCTCGAGCCCACCCCCATACCTTCTTTCCTACAGGCCCCTACTTTACCCCCCTGGCATTCATCGTCGAACTCTAGTGCCTTTTATCCGGCATGACCTCTCGCTTATTGCAACATAATCTGTCAATCGTATCCGAGCCACGTCCCATGAATATTGCAGCCTAATTGGGGTTCGGGGGTTATTAGTTTTAGGTAGAACAGGCTCGGGGCCTGCAGCATGTGTCTGTTACCCGACGCAGGGTACATGGCTCCAATCTCTCATCTTAAGTCGATTTCCTAGCTAATTGTAAGGTCTAGTTTCCGCATATACTTACTGGTGGTTAATCGGCTAACTAAAGCAGCCGGCTGGGAGCGTTCCACATCCCAAGATGCTCCTGAGAGTAGGATGGGCTCACTTTAACGAACAATCACCAAGATATCAGCACAACTTCATATAATCCCAAGCGATAAAAGAGTGTCGGACCCCACCCGGGACGCCCTCTCACTCCCCCTCACTCAACACGATGGACATAACGCTCCATTAGTTCCTACAAGCTAAGCCACCCGTCACACGGTGCACCCGCCCCCTATCCCCCAATTGATATTAACCCATTCATAGGAAACTAGAATCCGTACCACTCCGTATTTGTTTTGGCCCTGCTACTTATACTAGGAAAATTCACCTTTTAGAACTCTGCTGGCCTTTCACAATCAACAACCGAGTGATAAAACATGACGGTAAAGTGGTCACGATGCTACCATACGGTAATACCAGACCAAAACGCAATAGGGTGAGAAACAAACCCCCTTGAACGGATCCCCAGCCGAAACCCGCCCGAAGCCCGAAGTTGCATTATCTAATGGAAAGCATAGGATTGTCTATCCATCATATGAACAAACGACCGGAAGAGAGACCAAGATGCACAGAAACAATGAATCTAGAAACGGGCACCGGTAGTAGAGGCTACTGTATGACCAATCCTCCCCCCCGCGAATACATTCTAGTGAAAATATGAAAAATTCCAATGAACAGGTCGATGGATCAAAATAAATTAGGCTATCAAGAGGGGCTTCTGGGGTGGGATTATTGTCCAAACTTGTACCAAACAACCAATCTGGAGGGTGCGTCTATCGAAACCTCTCACACATAAAGAGATCTTGCTGGGGCAACCCGAGGTTATTACAAGATTCCATCCAAAAAAAATAGCTTCGTCTCACTCTTGGCCCAAATAACAAATCTGCAGGGCCCCGAGGAAATTAGAAGTAAATTAGCTCTAAAATTATTCTAAGTGTGATACTCTAGGTGTCTCTATTCTCTGTTGATTGCTCCCTGGGAAATTTACTATTTGGCAATAATATTTGGGCTTTTCTGAATAGAGCGCACCCCGGCTCTATCCCCAGGGAATTTCTTCCAAAAAAAGTTTAACGATTCCAACGAGGTCTGTCAGCTCCAATCCGCAGCGATTGGCTGTCGCATATAGTCTTAGTTGCTGAACCCACAAGATACCTTCACTCTTCATAAGATACCATACTCATAATGTCGGTTTAAAGTCATACCTATTTTTCCCCAGTGATATGCAACAATGAGCAGAGCTGCCTTCTTCCTCATTAAGAATTCTCCCTCTAATAATGTCCCCAGATCTCAATAATCCACATCTTCCAAATGTGGTAACCAGTAGGTTACCTTGTTTTCGATCTACACACTTTCAGGATCTAACCATGGGGCCCTTTCCCGAGCGGGTGCACAGATGGTTCTACCTCAACAGAGTCGCTTCTCCAGACACCGAAAGAAATCCTTGCGGCTCAGAGTGAAGCACTTTTGCATCGCAATCAGAAAATCAACAATAATAGGCATACCCCCCGTTTTTGGACTCTAAATACCGAGTGATAACCAATGGTCATTCACATGCTTAAACAAGATTTCTGATCGGGAACCCATGCAACCCATGTGAAGGAAACATGGCAGTAATCAGATATTCATTAAATCTCCTCAATGCACCAGGGATGAAATATATTACGGACCCTAGCTACATAGATACCCCTCGGTGTATATATAAATAGAGCAGCTGTGGAACGAGCAGATTCACTTCGCGCTTGGAGTGGGAGTAGGAAAGGTAGAAAAGATGCAATCATAAACTTCATTATTTTGCTCATCATTCTAATGGTAAAGGGAGAGGCACACAAAAAATATAAAAGCAACTCAGTCCCTCCGTGGATCACTGAGCATATCTCCATTCCTCCAAGTTCCCATCCAAATGTGTACTCCTGTAATGGGAAAGGAAGGACATGTCTGGAGAATCTTCCTCGTTATCGCGACGACGGCAGAGCAATCCAGAACGCTTCTAGAAACCCCACGACCACCCCCGACACACCGCCCACCCCCGGCAACCCCGACAATATCTAGCTGGGTTGACACAACTGTGTCCACTGGGCAGAAGGTAGAAAGGCTACATGTGATTGTAATAAAATGACGTTGGACAGGTTTCAGGAGACTGCGGTTTCCACGATGGGTACCTCTCCGGCAAGGCAGCTTGCGGGTTGGCCACAGGGTACTCACATGTACACAACAGTAAATAGAGTACACCGCCACCGACGGAGCCCGGGGCAGAGCCGATATGAGAAGGGTGAAAGAAAAAAAGGGGAAACAGTCCCAACACCCGGTATCGCATCATGACCTGAGCCTTAGAGAACCTGTGGGTACTCCCCAGAACCCAAATCCAGTTACCATCATCGGTCACGACAAGTCCGCACGCAAGGCTGACCCAAAACATGTGAACACCCGAGTGACCCAACATGATTCCAAACTCGCCCGGATCGTGCCACTAAGCATCGAAGACCAAGAGTAAGGGAATCCCACGATAGCGGTAGCGATACCGGCATTGGGCATCATGCAGTTTTCAGCCTTTTTCTAAAACCTCCGCCAGTGGGACCATGGCTGGGGTGTTGTGCCTCGGATCGGTGAGGATCACGTTATCAAAGGTTGTTTACATAATCCCGATTGGATCGGTGATGGGGCGCGTCACATCCGGATTTCGATCTAGACGAACAAACATCCCCCTTCTTTCAACGCGATTAACGACAGCAACATCATGAACAACAAAAGCAGTGTCGTGGAATCTCTTGTCGCTGGCAGAGAGAGACGTTCGACAGCGGGAAACCGACTTGCATCGCTATTACATCAAGAAGCGGACACCGAGGATACCCTCTTCCTTGAAGACGAGGACGATGTCGAGTTCGAGGCCAGGGATGTGGAGGAGCTCTCGGATGTGCTCCTGGAGTCCTCGGACGACGAGGATGAGTATAGCAGGGGTGGTGGTGTCGACGGAAAAGAGGGTGGACAAGGTGAGGAGGATCTCGAGGGCGAGAGGGAACTGCAGCAACAGGCAAAGGAGGAACGAGCCGCGAAGAAACGGAAGGCTGCGGAAGCATTCCTGAAACCGAGGATATCGACGAGAAAACGGGTCACAATTCAGGACGGAAGTTCTACTACCACTACGGCTACGGCCGCGCAAACCACGGCAACGTCCCCGTCCCGGGGGTCTCCTCCGAGGCCTAGAAAAAAGTCGGAGAGAGTTTCATGGATTCCCGAATTTACAGCTACAAGGGCCTCAAGCCGAACCCTATCTCTACAGAACAGAACGGAAACAATGAAGAGGCTAGAGGAATCCGAGAAGCGGCGGCTACACACCATCAAGTTGATGGAGGCTGCAGCTGCGAAAAAAGACAAAGAGAACCCTCGCAAAGAAATGACCCAGGCAGAGCGTTTGAAGGAGGCAAAGCTCACCGAGGAGCGAAATTTGAAAAGTTTGAACAAATGGGAAGAGAGCGAGGCTGTCAGGCTGGAGGAGCAACGGAAAAAACTCGCTGCCCTGCAAAACCGCAAATTGGTAGGGCCAGTGATTACGTGGTGGAGTGGAACTGCCGAGTGGGGCAGTGAGGGAAAACTCTTGAGGGTTGGAAAGGGATTGGTGGAAATTCTTGACAATAGCGAGGATGGAGAGAAAGGAGAGGGGAAGAAGGCTAAAGGGAAAAAGAAGGGCAAGGGAGCAAAGGCGGCAGCGGTCGGAACTAAAGGTAAAGAAAAACCAATTGCCGACGGCAGCGGAGAGGATGGCAGGGAGGAGGCGGCCCAGAAGGATGGAGGAGAGCAACTCCCCCAGCCAAACCAAACAGCTGATGGGCGACGAGAAAATGAGTCTAACTCAAAAGTTGAATCCCCACAACTACCTCCAAGCGGTCTGCCTCAATCTGATGAAGTTGCAAATGCAAATTCAAATACAATATTGGTTTCAGACAATATAATCAATGCATCGTCAAATACCCCGTCCAATGCGAACCCGCAGCTATTATCCTCTGCACAGGAGGTGCCTCACAGGGACCACAGACCAATCCCTATGCTCCTGGAAGGGATATTGGACTATGCGGCTCTGCCGGGACCCTCTCCGGAGCATGAGAAAGACCCACCGGATATGCAGAAGGACGAAGTGTCAACTTGTATATCCCCACATGCCGCATCAGAAACTTCTAAACCAAAGACCGAACACTCGAGTAGGAATCTCGTGGTGCTGGAAAATTTTGACCCGGCGGCTGTTCAGACCCGAGAAGGGTTAGTCAAGGTGCTATTCCCAAGCGATCCAAAGAGAACCTGGCGTAAGTTTCTTTTTCTCTTTTTTTTACTCCTCGTTTTTTTCTCGTTAATTTCTTCGTCCTTCGTATCGGTTTCATCCCCCACCCTATTCCACCTCATTGTTCCATTTTAAGGCGGCAACTGCCCCTCATCCCCATCCCCTGTCGCTTTGAGGGTTATGTCATCAGAGAATACCTATTATATGGTCTCCACTCCATCCCCTTCGGGCGTTATTGCATGCACCTCGCCAATTCCCCGGTTTGCACATCGCGATCCGGCCCGAGTGCCATTCTTAGGCTTGACTTGGAATTTCTGAGTTGATTGATAAGATGCTCGGCTTTTGAGCCTTTTCTCTTTCCCTTGACCCTGGCGCTTGACTTGACCCCTGACTCATTTCTTTTTTTCTTTCTTTCCTCTTTGCCTCCTCTTGTCCACCCTGAGCACACCTCAGGCTAGCATTACCTCCTTTGTACGAGTATTGCAGACTCTCCACATGCAACGAAACCCGGGCTGTGGGCTTGCCTCCCTGCGCCTTACTTGCTTGATAGAGCTAGGATTCGGATCTCTTAGCATATATTGGAAACTTTCTCCATTTACTAATCAAGCCTCCCTTTTCTCCCATGCACCTTGGAGGGTACACAATAGAAACTCATAAACCACTCTGTGTCATCACGCATCAGCCGGCGAAATTTCGTGATCCGACCACAGGGATGCCATATGCATCTCTCCATGCGTATCGAGAGATTCAAAAAATACTCCAGGGAGAAATCCAATGGAGTTGTCTACTGGGAGCATATGTCGGTACACCCAATGTTGCCGCGAAGGGAGTCCCGGACGGATTCCTAAAATCGGACGAAGATAGTACAACCGCATTGGTGGAGTGATTGATATCATTAGGAGGGAGGGGAAGAGGAACAGTTTTTTTTCTCTTTTTCCTTTTTTCGTGTGGTGGGTGTGCAGATCAGGAGGATCTAATTGGTGGGTTAGGCTTTTTCCCTCTCTCCATTTCCCATTTTTGCAAAAGTACCGGTAAAGTCGACTTTATCTTACTTTTCTCCCACGAGCTCCTCTTCCTTCCTACTAGTACTCCCTTCTCCGCGCACTTTTTAGTCTCTTTTCCCCTTCCCTTCTTTCGCTTGCCCAATCTTTTTTCGCGCAATGTAGCTTAACTCCATACTGCGAACTACCGTGGGCCCGTTTAGTCAGGCTTGCTTGGAATAGATGGGACGGTCACCGAACCCTGCGAGCCACAAGGACTATCACATTCTCTTCATGTTTTCCTGCTCTCCGCTTGACCAGCGAACGAGTGAGCGGTCGAAAAGCATTATCGGTGGTCGACAGTCTTCAGCCCCCGTTTTCGCAAACGCTATCTCAATGCACTGCACCATTGCTGTATCATACCGCACCGTAGTTGATCCCCTATTCCCTATCTATCAATCTATCCACCGCCACCACCACCAGCAACAGCACCAACACCTATCTATCTACTTATCTATCAAACTCACTACCGCACATACCAGAGTACCGCACTTTGGTGCTCGAGTGAACTCCCCCCCCCCTTAATATCTATCAAACCCCCTCCTCACCTCACCTCACCTCACCCCTCCTTCCTCCTTCCAACCAATAATTCACTCCGTCCAAACCCAGAGAGGAAAAATAAAAATAAAATTGCGGGGCACAACAAATAGACAGGCGGGGAGGTAGGTAGGCAGACAGATAGGTTGTTTGGTGTGGTGGAGTGCGGTACGGTAGGTACAGTACAGTACAGAGATAGGTAGGTAGGTCGGCACAATATAACGATTGACCAGCAAAGCGATACCGTAACAAACGGCTCAACGGCGGAATATGATATCTCAATTTAATTTTTTTTGTTCATCTCATCCATTCATCCACTCACTCTTCCATCCTTTCCTTATTTCGCTTGACGCGTGGTTAGTGGGTGCTTGCTTGCTTGATGTTATCCCCTCACTTCCTCCGTTCATCATCCTCCCCTCCAATACCGTAATTCCCGGGCGCGTCGTGGCTTGCGGTACGGTAGCGTAGTGTAGTGGGTACCCTTACAGGTGGTTACGGCAGTTGGTTCGCTAGTCCGTTAGCTAGCTGGATAGTTAGACAGATAGATAGCTACGGTATCTATCCCGTTCGACTAGTTTAGTCAGTTCGCCAGCGAGTTAATTCATTAGTCTGATATATCATAAAACGCACCAGGGTTTGTGGAATACGACAACTACCGTATACGGTTATATGTGATGTATGTAATGTAAGAACCCCTCTGAGACCCTACCACTGCCGGACCCTTATTATCACGGGCATCAAGCAAGCAGGTAAGTCAGCAGCAAGCCAACGGTCCGAATGCCTCCCGCTCGATGTTCCCGTCCGTAACCTCCCCTCATGATGTATAGAGCAGGGGAATGAGGATAAGTAGCGGAAGGTATCATATTTTGTCCTATCTACGACATCTGTTTCTATCTACATGCCCAAGTGCAAGTTACCGTCCGTGGTGCTAGTTGAAGTCAAGCTTTTTTATTTTCTCATATTTCACTCCAACGACAGGAACCCACGACCCCTACTCTATGATACTGTAGTCAAGTACTGGTACAAGACTAATTCGTAAATACCAAAGTATTATGGCTTCTGTTCTGTTCTGTTCTTTTTTATTATTATTATTATTTTGTTTTTTCTTCTCTGCGTGCTCTCTCCAGGCACTACGGTACGATACTGTATCATACAATCTCGCCAGCCAGCGTGCAAGCCGGCGAGCCCCAACCATGGTTGGAAGGGAGAACAACCAATTAGGGTGGGGGAGGTTACACAGTGTTGTACAGTTCAGGAATGTACTGCCTTATCTTTGTGGGGGTTGCATTTGCTGAGAACTTACCTCATGATACCAAGCATACTTTGCTTGGCATTAACTTGGTCGACACCGCGCTGCTTTGACAGGATGTTGAGTAGGAGGAGGAGGATAAGGAGGATGATGATGGTGTTGATGACGATGATGAGAGCTGGGGCGCAGGGTGAGGTGCTTTTGGCACATGTTAGCCCCTCATTCCCCCATTTCCCCCATTTCCCTCGTTCCCTCGTTTCCCTTCCCTTCCCTTTTTTTTTTTTTTGCCCTTTCCCCTCTATTCCATTCTCCCCTCCCTCTCCCTTCTTGCCCTCACGAGCACACTATGCTGACTTCTGACTTCTGCCTTCGGTAGCTTATCACTTTTGTCGGATGGTGGCTTGTGCCGGATGCACTGGATGGGACCGATGGACGGATTTCGGTTTGGGCTGGTGATGGTGTGAGTAGGGTAAGGTTGTCTATGGAATGATGATTTGCCCTACATACATACGACGGTAGGTCATGAATTGACGGTATCGTACTGTTCAGCAGCAGCAGCAGCAGCAGCGGTATAAAAATGCTCCACGCTGAATAGGGTAGTATTATCAGGAAACGAGATGATTATTTGCCTGAAGGAACGCCAACTCCTCTCATCACCATTGGTCGACGCAGGGAGGAAGGAAGGGGAGAAAAAGTCGACTCCTCGTTCGGCCGGTAGACTAAAGCTCTCACCAACCACACGTGCTCCTTGCTGTCAATTCCCAATCTACCCCTTGTACCTGTGCCTGTGCGTCCAGGATACATGCCATAAAAGGAATTGCATCAGCGCTTGATGATTATTGTCCGCTGTCGTTCGCAATCTATCTAGCTATCCATCTATCATACCTGTTTATCTATTTATTTGTCTCAATTGAGGTGATGGTCGCCATGTACAGGAGCGTGCTCTCTACTGTGCTTGAGAAGATGAACAGATAATCAGATAGTCTCCAGTGCAGATGGTGTCCTTGGGGTGGATTGATTGAGAAGTTGCTCTACAGCTAGTGATTCATACCCGTAATAACCCGAATCTGATATTGGTATTCGTCCATTGCTGCTGCTGCTGCCGCCGCCACCGTTGTTGTGCCGTTAGAATTGAGTCTTCCCTGTGCCCTAGGCCTATCGCTGTTGGTTGTGCTTCTCGTGAGGCCCCGCCACGGCCGTTTCAAAACTCAAGCTAGTCCGCTCGAGTGTCGTAGGGCAGTTCTACCGGTATTGTAAAAAAGGAATAATACTAGTCAATAGTACAGCGCTCCAAACTCGTATTATAGTTAGACTAAGGCTACTATTCACATCTCCATCCATCCATCCATCAATCAATCAATCAATCCGCCCATCCGTCTCATATCATCCCATCCACACATACGCATATCTCTTGGCCGGCCTGGCTTAATCGATCAATCAATCAATCAATCAATCAATCAATCAATCAATCAATCCCCGTCCATCTATCTGTCCATCCAACCAGCTAGCCACGCATCGCCACGCTGCTCAAGTTACCCCGTTACACTGCTCGAATGCCGCTGGCCGTGCCATACTGTACTACTGTCGCAAGTAATTTAACTCTCCCCGTCTAATCGCATCGTATCGCAATTATCCCACTACACCCACAAACGCCGGTACGGAAGTGTAAATCCCACGATCGCCCCATACACAGTGCAGCTTATCATAAGGCTAACCTAGCCAACCTAACTAATCACCACGCAAGCCATGCAAAACAGAAAAGGCTCCACCCCGGGACTCGTAGTGGCCCAAGCTCCCCCCCGTCGAGATTATGATAGATATCGGAATCCGACCAACGAACTCGAGCGAACGAGCCAAACAGAACAATTGACCCATTCGGCAAATTCCTGAAAAGCAGCGACAGCCCCAGAAGCAGCCGCAGCAAGCAGGTAGGTAGGCAGGCAGGCGCAATGACTCGCCTCTCCCTCTCTACTGGTATTCCCCCCCCCTAATATCATACCGGTATTACTGATATTACTCCCTCTCTCTCTCTCTCTATCGACAGAACCTGACTCTTCCTCCCTCCCTCCCTCCCGA
>Ga0307510_10008157_pt1 | contig 12474 bp, 15 predicted proteins | sample 12_EM_MG_FD_207224 | JGI IMG/M metagenome (GOLD analysis project Ga0307510, IMG submission 207224) | Populus trichocarpa ectomycorrhiza microbial communities from riparian zone in the Pacific Northwest, United States - 12_EM | ecosystem: Host-associated > Plants > Roots > Unclassified | place...
ATATTAATGGTTTTTCTAGGCCATACCTTAGGGTGCATGCCGGAGTTTTCCTGTAGTTAAATACAAAATAAACTCATAGGATTTTTTTTAAAAAAAAAAGGAGATCCTTTAGTGAACAAGTCTTCAGCAGTAACCGGGTATTACAGCTGGCAAACAACTTGCGAGGGCGGTTCCTTGTTCCCCTCTGCTGTGGTAGTCCCTCTGTTGCGTTAAGTTGCTCTCGCGCGAAGACTTAACACTTGGTGCCTACTGCTTACTCTCGAATGATAATGGACTCTCATCAAGTAGAAGGTATATGCCTATCGACCAGGTGTACTGGCAGTACCTGGAGGGTCTTTGCTGGAGTGTAATACCTTAGGGGTTTAAGTGATCGGACCTGCTGACGAACATCCTCCTCTCTGGCAGGAGGGACGAATACCCCGCAAATTGTGCACTGCTTAGCCCCTCTGAGAACCTAAAGAAAGAAGGCACCAAACTTTACCCAAGAAGGTAACTCCAACGACATAGCACTTGTTAATTCGAGTTTCATGGGTAAGCCCACGGTATATACCTTGCTACCCATGCCGTGGGGGGTTAGTTGCCTTCTCTGTGTCTGCAATTTGAGTGCTGGCTCTCCCCAAAATAGCAGTCAGCAATCCGGGAGGTGAGCTCTCTGAGGATGTGCTTGAGCACACCTGGTTTTATCTTAGACCCTCGGACTTTGAATTGTGTTATCCACGGGTATAGAAGGGGTTCAGGCTCCGGTCACTTCCTGATCGGATTGGGTATTTTCCGAAAGAAGAAACCATGGCTCCTCACACCAATGCCTCAATGTATAATAGTATAAAGCAGATGCCCTACAACGAATAACATGCAGCTAGAGTTAACATGGAAAATGCAGAATAAAAAAATATAGTAGATGAACTGCTTGCGACAGACATTGGGAAAAGGTTGGCAGAAATCGAGTCTAGCTTGCAATTGTGATTGACTCCACAAAAGCTAGCGGGGCTACTTCATATGAAACTCAATTAGTATCTCGTTTGACCACCCAGCTGAGAGATTCAACTCATCCCAAGCAGTCTCAAGATCAATCTCGAGAACTCTGTTCTGAGAGCTCTTCTTTACTGTATGAAAAGGAACCACATTTCCGGCAATAGTCACGAGGAATTTGGTGATATCTTTGGACTCAAGGTCGGAAATATACAAGCCTGAGGGACCACATATAGTTAATGGGGAGCTTCAAGTATCTTGCAGCGGGGGTGGAATACCCAGGGTACCCAGAGCTTTCAGAGTGATAGTTACAGCGATATGTGCTGTTTCTGTGGCTATTGATTGGCGGATGAGTGCAGATACTCCTGACATTGCCGAGATAATACCAAGGACCCCAAAAGTGAAATTCCCCGTTAATGTAGGATGTGTGATTTCGACAACCGGCACAGCGGTGAAGAGCTCCCAACCGGAACGAGGTAATATTATAGGCATAAGCGAGCCAGTTCCCGGCTTGATTACTGTGACCTCTCCTGAGGTGTGAGATCGGATAACATAATTGCGCTCGGGCAATATCCCAGGGAAGTCATCTATGCGGAGGAGTTCCGAGTTCTGCCTTTCTGATACGTTGAATACAGCAAGTAAGGCGCTACCCCCACGCCCCCCAGAAAAGTTGCCAACTTTCAAAAGACGATTACTGTTGTAAGCAACAAAGGGATCGATAGGAAGGGCAATACAGCTTGGACGAAGTGCGACAGTATAACCTCCGGGTGAGTAGGCACCAATTTGCTTGATCAGGTGGATGTCATGGTGACCGGGGGTATCGGTAATATAGATAGGTCCGCCGGAGATGCATCTTGCAGCTGCATGGAATCCTGCATAGGTGGGGAGGGATGACTGGAACATGTCCCAATCAGGCAAACAATTCAGATTTGACGAATAAATGTTGTTCATCGAGTTGGCGAACACATGCCACATGTGTGAACTCGGGACGTCAGGGAAAAAGTCTGGTTGAAATTTGATTAGAATACATATAAAGGGGGTGTGTTGAGAGGGGAAAACCAAACCATCGGAATTTCTGAAGAGGACTCGTGGTGCATTGTGGGGGAGCAAAGTGCGAAAGAATATGTAGGGAATGTGTGCCATGCCTGCAGACAGAGTGTTAGTGAGGGAAAGGTTGAAAGAGGGGTTGTCTCACAGTAAATCACCCGTCGGGAGAAGAATTTAAGGCTACTTATTTTAAATGCTTCCTGGTATGCAGGGGCCAAAGACCGACGTATGATTGCGTCGTCGAAGTCGTCAATCCCATATTGGGCATCGCATTTTATGGAGTCGATCCCATTCTTCGAGAGAAAGCTTTGGTTGCCGTTAGCAGGGAATGCCTAAGTCGGGATCCGATAGTCACCTATAGAAATCGTTGTACATTCGAGAAACATCTGAAGCATCTACAACACAGACGTCTTTACCATCGAGCCACTTAACATTAATACATTTGTAGTTTGTATATATCCATCCGCTAGGAGCAATCCCGTCCCAATATCCTAGCTGAGGGGGTGTTACTATGAATGATCAGGTGGGATAAGTTATGGGAACGTACTAAAGAATGCCAAACAGCTATGTGTTTGATGTTCTGGAATCGCCTGCGAATTTCGGAAGTGGTATGCCCTAGTCCCCTTGGAAAATTTGAATTCGCCTCGAATCTATCCCAACGGTTGCCATCGCACTAAGAACAAGAGTTGTGATAAGTAATCAGGGGTGGGGTGGGGGGTGAGAACATACTAGTGACTGCCAATTATCGTCAATGATGAGGGTGGTAACTGCAGGCGAGGGTATCAGCATTTGGTCCAAGGGGAGATATGTTCGGGCTGACCATATATTCCATTATCGGCAAGGTCTTGGAGAGAAGAAAGTATTCTTTCCTCAGAAAGCTCTCGACCCAATCCATTCCAGGTACAGTATGCAAGGCCATCATACCTGGAGCCGCTTAGAAGGGCAGCACTACGGACTAGTTGATTTGGAGTGATCGCTTACCAGGTTTCATACCAGGACGGGACAGGTGCGGGTTCTGTTATAGAACTCGACAGTGGGCTTAGGGACTGGATTAGTTCACGTGCTCTATAAAATGCAGCGTTGACGGCCTCCTGGTACTTCCAGCCAGTTGCGATGACCGCACGATGGTGTTGGGGAGTGCCGGCGTCATTTCTAGTCTTCAGGAGGATCTTCCCCCCCTCTGAGCGAATATATGTGGTGCAATCGTTGATTCCGGAAACCCCAAGAACTACAACGTGCCCGCCATCGGAGCGTAGAAATCCGACCAGAAGACCATCGAGGTCAATCGAAAAGTGGGAGCTGCCTTGGCGAGGCCCCATCCATGGAGAACTCAATTTGACCTGAAGGGTCAGACCTTTCACTGTATGCCAGAAATGGGACTCACTAATGCATAATAACGTTCCAAAGCTACAGGAGACCCTAGAACGATTATATTTGATCCGTTGGCGGTAGGGGGGGCAGGGGCCGTAACATCGAAAAGATTAACTTCGGGTACTTGGCTTTTTACCGATGTCGCCTCGAGGGTTGAATCCGAGCAGTGAAAAAGGCCTTCAAATGCAGGCAGACCAAGGGAAGTGTCAGGGAAGATAACTCGACCATCCTCCAAACCATTCTGCTCCTTGCTCCAGATCCATGGCGCATGCTCCTCCAGCACAGGCTTGAGGCGTAGAGTAAACTGGATGGGGTTTGTGTTCTGACAACCTAGGTGCAGGGAATAATGACTCTGGGTGATATTTGGAGCGGTTTTAGACGATAGAATTGGCTATCATGCACTGAATTAGTTTTGAGAAGGTGTATATCATGACCACCATACCAATTTTAAGCTACCAGTGGGAGAGAAGTCCGCAGATTGCCAGCCGCCCTCTGATTCTTGATACCAGAGCTGGACAGCCCAACCAGTTTCATCGTAGCGATTATCTTTGGAAGTTTCCAAGATTGCAACAAAGTCGATCTGCACGAGGATTTAGAAACTCGGGGGCATCTTTGAGTGTAAGAAAATGGTTGTTGTTTGAGAGGTGGCTATGTACGTTTTTCTTCGCACAACTTAGCACAGTTGTTGAGCCCAATGGAGGGGAAAGGATAGCATTTAAATCTATCATGCCAAGGAAGAGTTAGCAATGGGGAGGGCTGTCAGGGTGGAACAAAACCTACACATGGTGCAGGATGCGGATACAGAAACAGCCGGAGACTGATATGCTAGTGGGTCTATTCAGAGGGTGGTTTTCGGGGTAGCGATATAGGTGGTTTCTTGTTGTGGAGCTCAGTGGCTGGTCAAGAGGAGAGGTGATGAAAGGAAGAAGCAAAGTATTAACCATTAAATTTTCGATGCAAATGGGAAGCCAAATTTGATCGCCAAATAACCCCGCATTCTGTATCACCAAGTCGGTGTCCCGGCTATTAAATCACCAAATGCATGGTAATTGTCATCTAGGTAGGTGGTATAATGTACTCGCACTGGGACTTGTTCCTCGAATATAGTCGAGATGGTTGAAAGGTGGCTACATAGGCTGGGCTTATTGGCAGGATATTTCCCCGAGGGGAGATAATTGAAGGTTGGTTCAGATGCTTGTTTGTGAGATCTTATGTCTGTAGCGAATTTCACAGACTTTTGGCTCGGTGGCGGGCGGGATCACAATCCTGATAAATTCGAGGAGCGCCAATTAATGGAATGGGGCCACTCACGGAAGGCTGACCTAGCTAACGATCTTGACCTTCCTCAAGCCGAGGATAACTTCCGATTACACATTTTAGAGTTAGAGAGTGGAGGAAAACCAGTGCTTGAAATCCGGTTACCGTAAAAACAGGCCCTAGCCGTAGGATGTTCACTTAAGGTATTTCTCGCCAAGGTTTATACATTTGCTTAAATATTTCCTCTCTCTATCCATTCGTGTGTATTTGTCGCTTTTTAGTTCCCTTGAATATTTCAAGATTAGGAATAGTTCAAGTTGTCGCAACCGCGGGGATGTTTTCTACAAGTCAAGTCACAGCAAGAGCTCTATGGCCATGCAACCTTTGGTAAAGACCTGAGGTTAACATATGCCATTAACGACGCTAAAAAGCTGAGAAATCTGCCGACAGATTAGGAGATGACACTTCGCCACTGGAATCACCACAGCCATATCAAGAGCTAGTGTTGAGACTCGCATTTGAGGAGGATATGACGACTGATGCTGCTAGAAGTTCAAGAATCAAGTTGTGGGTTTTGGATTGCGGATTTTTCGGTTAATTTGTTGGCGGCCAAGGGGGAGGAAACGTGATTATTTGTGATTATTTGTTTTGTTTTCGCTCTGTTTTGTGTTATTTATTTTATGTTTAGGCGGTCGTGTGTCTGGATTGGTGGTCTCTCCTTTTAATAAATTTGCTAATTGAGACTCAGAAGTGAACCCTAGTTTTCAGTTTGGAGATACTTATTTCTTCTACAAATAGGTACTTTCCTTGCGCTCAAACTTATGTCAATATACAAGTATGATGCTGGACAATCGAAATCAACTTTGTGGCCATGTAAGTGATAGCTCTATACATAATCCCACTAAGGTCACATGGCAACAAAGTTTTTACGCTCACGTGACTGTAGGCCACTCAACCCTGACCAGTCCTTCCCCACATTCATTAGTCCTTCTTCTCCTTTACTTGGTTTCGATTCGAGTTTTCATGTCTCAATAAATTTTTCAATTGATTTTCAACAGAGAAGTTTGTAAATCCTAAAGCGAAGTTTAGAGCCATTAGAAGAGCTGGCTAAAATATCCTGCTTTATTGCATCGCAAAAAGCCCGCCTCCGAATCCCGAAGCGTAGCGAAGGGCCATTCGGAGCGCCCGCTGGTATTATGATAGCAGCAGTGAGCCTGATATACCAATATTGAGCAGATTATTATTATTATTATTACAGTTTATTAGACTTGTGAAGCTGGGGGGCTGTGAAGCAATAACTATATATACGTGCTATCCCTTCGCTCGTGAGAATCCCAATTGGAGAGCTTATAAGCCCTCCCTTTCAACCATTAGAAGAACAACGCAACAACCAGCTGAGATATAAATCAATAAACATATGATAGATCTAGAAACTTACATGAATAGGAAACATGTTGATGAGCAAAAAAAGAAAATAAGCTGTCTTTTTGGTCTATAAATGTAACTTAGGTTTACTGTATTTTTCTCATAGTAAATATTACTTTTCAGGAAATTGTCTATATTTCAGAAGCCATGGCCTCCTACTCCCTACACCCTCAAGATCTCAACACTTCCTGGTCTATTCTACTACCTGATATGGAGAAAAATACTGAGTGTTTAAACACAAAGCAGTCAATCATACAGAAAACTCGGATTTTGAAAAATCAATTGCAGGCTAGACTTCAACCAGCTCAGCAAAGGCTGAGTCAATCCGATCTCAGACTTCCAAAGGTGCCACTTTTCTCACCTCATGATGATCTTACCCCTTTGCACCATATGTACAATACCTTACTATCATCCATTCTCTCATAGAATATGATTGGTTCAGGTAATATTATTGATTTGTTCCTTCCATCCAAGTTTCTTGGCCTTTTTGTTCCGAATACAAACAGCTAGGCAGTCCAGATGCAGAGTGAAAATACATCCAATAAAATTAGCAAAGTGAGAGCCTAATCTTGGTTTCTAGTTTCAGTTGCTGAGTTGCGTTTCTGATTTAGAACCATTATTTATATAGGGGTTGTCCAATTGCCCGCCATAGCCAACTACTGGAAAGAAGCGCATGATACCCCCTGGCTCATATCATGATTTTACATCACATATGAGCCAAACCCGCTTTACAGAGATTAAGGGCTATTTCCACGTATCCCCTTTGGATTTACCAAAGGTACTACCGGGTCGCAGATGGTTATTGTATGGAAAAGTAGATCTTCTTTTAACTCAGTTGGAAGAGGCTTCACAACAGTATCGCTCTCACGGTTCCCTGATCAGATACGTGTTGGAATAACTTTGGTGTTTTTTCTTGTATCACATGGTTGCTATGAGGGATTTCCTTTGTAAGGTTTACGACAAAGTGTATTGTTTCCTTGGTTACGTGGATATGCGACTCATACTGGGGTATGAGTCGGGCGGCAAAGGCTGTGCTAGGATTTCCTTCTATATAAGGAGGGCTCCGCCCCCTATTTCCTTCCATCTTTCTCGTCCGCTCCACCTCCAGCGATTGAAATCTCAACACCATGGGAAATCATCGTGAGAGTGTCCTCCGCCTCTGATCTACCCCGCCCGTGGCAACTGCTCGGGGGTTTGTCACGCCTTCATCTCTTTACTTCCTCTGAGGCCTTTGGCCTCCCCTCCCAGGGGTTATGGATTCCTTTCCGGTTCCGTTCGTCTTCGCTTTGGGTTGATGTTCGTACCCCTTAACCCCGCACTTCGCAACGCGTCTCGCTTAGCGTTTTGCACGGTCGGCAACCCTTTTTCCTCGTCAACACGCGGTCGCTAGTCTCGGGCTATCGGTGAAGTAGTTGCCCTAGTGGCCCTGCTCTCTGGTATTGCACTCTCTCCTGAGTTGCTCGGTCGGTACAGTCGGCATTCGAAAAGTCGTGACCCTGTTTCGGTCCTCCGCGTTCGTACTTCTCGGTCTTTGGCGAGCCCTCCCTCTCCCGCTTCCCACGCGTTAAATCCGCTTGCACCGTACTGCTACGCACTCTTTAGCTGGCACCTTATCTGCCCCCGCGGCTGGCACCCTACTGCCTCTCACGATAGCTGGCACCTCCACTGCTGAGTGGCTCTCCTCGCCGGGTGACTCCGCTCGTCCTCCTCCCGCTCCTGCGATTTACTCTACGGTCGCAAACCTCGCAAGTAGGTTACGCTGTGTCATGGTATAGCACTACCTCCTTGGCCCATGCTAAAATCCGAAAGCGTTGCCGATTACTGGGGACAGTCCGTTCCCGACCTGCCTGCCCCTGTAGGCCTTCGGGTTTGGGGTTCAGTGCGTTTCCGCTAAGGCGCCTGGCACTAGTAGTTTTATCTTTCCTCTCCGTCGGCACTTGGTGCCGTAAGAATCTTTTCTTTTGTTTTGGGAGGCCCGCCGAAGGGTTTGTGTCTTTCCCTGGTTTCTTTTCTATACTTGTCTTTCCTCACGTGTCCGGAGGAAGGTATTGCTCCGTCTTGCTTTCGTCTTAGGTGCTATGAGGGGGGAGGATGGGCTCTGGGTTAGAGGGGTTTGATTTTTCCCATGAAAGGGTGAAGCGGGTCGTTGGATTGTTTATAGGTTTTGTTTCGGTCATAGCTAGCGCTCCATACTGTTTCTTGTACCTTAATCAACAAATACATGATATTAAAAAAAAAAAAAAAAAAAAATGCCCTCTATTTCCTTCCACGCTCCGCGCCCTCTACACCTCCTGTCATTGAAATTACAACTCGACGTCGTTCAGTGCACGATCCCCCCTCGCCCCCTATCTTCTCCTTCGCGTCAGGCCTCGCATCCCTGATCCCGCGTCCTCACAATGGATGAACTTCCTCCCCTCCCCTCCTCGGGTGCCCCGTCGCGTGCCCCATCGCGTGCCCCCTCTAGGCAATCCTCGTCCCCTGAGCTCACCGAGTCCCACCTCTACCTTCGCGACTTTGTTCGTGAAACCCGCCAGAGACTTAACTTCTCTTCCATCCAGCTCCCAATCCTCGACGATCGGCAGCTCGCTGAACTCTCGGACGGCGAGACGATCCTCGTCCCCCTAGCCTACTCCGCCCTCAACGCACTCGCGTTCATGACGCGTCAGCTAGATACCATAACAACCCAATTAGGCACCATACAATCTATTGTGGCTACCCTTCCCTCCTCCACCGCTCTAGAGAGCAGACTTGCCCCTCTCAACGCGTCCCTCCGTGACCTGTCACACAGGGTGTCAGCTGCCCCCCCTACCCAAGCCCCAGCCCCCTCTCGCCCTCCTGGCCCCCAGGCCGGTACCACCACATGTCCTGCCCTGGCCCCCACTCGGCCTCCTGTTCCACGGACCAGTGCTACCACACACACTGCCCCTGTACCACCACAGCCTAGGGCGAAAGCCCGCGCTCACCCCCCCAACAGGACTCCCTCCTCCAGTTTCGACCCGGACATTCCCCGGTATGACCCGGACACCCGAGCCTTCTACGGCGACCGTCGCGCTTACGCGGACAAGTTCCCGGATTCCTGGGAAGCAAATGCGTTCCGCGAAGGGAAGTACCCCGATCCCACCACTTTCATCTCAGGTCACCTCGCCCCTGACTATCACCAACCCCAACCCTCGTATGCCCAGGCCGCCTCCAAAGGTACCTCGAAGGGGAAGAAGAATAAGAGCTCCCTCACGGCCGCCCAAGTCGCGTCAGCCAACAGCCTCGCCCCTGTATCCCAGGCACCAAGGTCACTCCCTACGGCCAACAGAAGATTTTACGCCCCTCATTCTTCCCCCTCTGAGCACCCACAAGCGACCCTAATTGCTGCCACCTTCCCAGACATCGCTGCCAGCATCCTGAGAGATGCGAATTGCATCCTCCCCCTTGCAGTCACCACCAAGGTCAATGACCGTGGATCTGTCACCCTTCTCGTCACCGACCCTGCCACCCCCGCCGCCGCCTCCTTCGTGCCATATTTCGACGCCTTTTCCTGCCAGCTTAACAAATCGTTCCCTGTGGGCGAGTCTCCCTGGTTGCCCTTCCGCCTCGCCCCCAACGAAGCACAGCTCGCCATCCACTCCCTCCCTCTTGCCTTCCTCCCAGAGGACCTGGAGGAGCTCTTCCCGTGCCTTGAGGAGTCGATCCTCAACTCCAAGAACATACGCATCCTCACCGCCAGATATCTCAACCCCAACGCACAATCCAGGGAGGGCAAGACTGCCACCTCCGTTATCGTTTCTGTCCACCCAGGGGACGTGCTTACGATGGGCTCCTTGATTCGACTCTTCTCCCGCTCGCGAACTATTGAACGCGCGTACTCTTCCAACAGGTACCCCCAGTGCAAGAACTGCTGGGGATACGGCCATGTCGCCCCCAGGTGCCCCTCCACCTCTCCCGTCTGCCCTATTTGCTCCCTCAACCACACCCGAGCCATGCACCGGTGCCCCAACCCCACTTGCCCTGGAGGTGGCAACCTTAAGGCTGCTCCTGGCTTTTGCGCTTCCTCACCACCTCAGTGCATCAACTGCGGAGGTGCCCACACTGCGACTCACAGGGATTGTGACTCCCGTCCGACTCTGCCCCCTCTCAGGCGTTCAACTGCTGGCGACGAAATGGACACGGCCACTGACGACCATGACGTCTCGTCCCCCCCTTCACCCACCCGCTCCCTCGAGTCGGCGTTCGAGATGGCTACTCCAAGGGCCACAAGGACCACGATACTTCCGGCCTCCGTAAGGCCCGCACCAGGCGCCGGACAGCTCCCTCCTGTGGAGCCTCAGAGCCCCTCTCCTATGAGCAGAACTCCCTCGGGCCTGGCCCGCTAATGCAGCACGACCAATCCTCATGGGGTGGTGAGCAGGCCTCGCCCCCCCTCCGAAACCCTTCACACTCGTTCAACACAACTGCCTCGGGAGCTGGGATGTGTTCCTTTTTCTGTTCGGGTCGTTTACACAGCTGGCCCACCCTCCTTCCATTGTCGCCCTGCAAGACACTCCAGTCTACAGGGGTAAACTCCCTTCGTTTAATTTGTTTACAGTTTTTTCCCCCCCACGCCCGGTGGCTGCAAGTCCCGTGTTGCCTTCTATGTTTATAGTTCCTTTTTGTCGACTATTTCCCTCCTACCACCGTTTTTTGGAAGGGGGGACGTCATGGCACTCGACCTTTTCACCCCTGATGGTTTCTTTAACCCCTTCACCACTGGCTTCACGATAATTAACTCCTACAGCACCAAAGGTCGCTCCAACAACACTCGTTCTGCTACACCCGACATTCTTTTCCCCTCCAGTCCCCTTCCCACCCTCACCTTGGGCGACCTGAATATCCATCACCCCACGGCTGACCCCCTTAGAGTCTTCAAAGAAGACGAGATCGCCACCTCGACGCCCTACTTCGACACGGCGACTGACCTGGGGTTCTCGCTCCTCAACACCCCCGGTGTATTTACTCCATTCTCCATGTCAGTCATTGGACGCCCCGGCATCCTGGACCTTGCCTTTGCCTGTCCTCTCCTTGCACCATACTTCTCAGAGTGGTCTGACCCCCTTCCCTCTACCGGTTCTGACCACATCCCGATCCTTCTCCACTTTGAGGCCCCGTTGTTTCGAGCTCCTCCCCCCAACCCCTAACTAGGCCCTAACCTACTGGGCCACTATGGAAATTTCCCTGAAATCTACGACCATCTCGCCCCTTCCCCCTCTCCCTACCACGCGCTCCCTGGACATCTGGTTCAGCACCAATCTAGCAAAAGTTACGTCACAGTTCGCGCTGCACACCCCTCTAAAGAGGGTGACCTATCGATCCAAGCCATGGTGGTCAGAGCTGCTGTCAATGCTCAGGAAGGCCTACAACTCCGCTCTCCGCTCATCGAAGCGGGATCGTTTCGATGCTGCCCTCCTCGCCTCCGCAAGGGCGGCAAGGTCCACCTACTTGAAAGCCATCAAGAAGGCGAAAAGTGATCACTGGTCCTCCTTCTTGGCCTCAGCAACCCCGCAGACTGTGTGGACGGCCAAGAAGCTTGCCGTCGGCCGCCCTCCCCCCCGTGTCCCATCGCTCCCGGGTGCTTCAACTCCACCCGAACTCAACCGAGTGCTCCTCAACCATTTCTTTCCTGGTGAACCAGCCAGGTTTCTTGACACTATCCTGCTCCCGTTTAGGGACGGCCTCCCGTTGGCAGCTGACGAGGTCGGCAGGGCGCTAGCCCGTTCCTCCCCAACATCGGCCCCTGGTCCGGACCTGACCCTCAACTCGGTATGGAACAGGGTGCACCGCGTAGCGCCTTACCTCATCCACGACCTTCTGGCCCCCTTGTTGACTTATGGGTCCCACCCCCTCACTGTCAAAAAGGGCCGACGGCATCGTGCTCGACAAGCCTGGGAAGCCGTCCTACGACTCCCCCGCGTCTTTCCGCGTCATAGTCCTACTCCAAACCTTTTTGAAAATCCTCGAAAGAATAATGAACTCGCGACTCTCCTGCGTGGCCCGGGCGACCGGACTTCTCAACCCGCACCAGTGTGGCTCGCTGGCTGGCCTCTTGGCCTCGGACGCAGTCACCACCCTTACCCCTGAGGTGAAGACCCTCCAGATGGCTGGAAGGAAGGTCTCCACGCTTTTTCTAGACATTAAGGGGGGTTCATCAGCAAAAAAACTCGATTTTGCATCCACACGCATCTGAACGCACCCTGTAGTGGAGTTTGCATCTGGTCAGCATCCTGTACATCCCATGAATCCAGTTTTAAACTTCAGAAGCCAAAATGGACATGTAAATGTTGTTCGTTAGGGCTGAAAATTCATGTTTGTCTACGTAATTGTTAGATTAATCTTAAAATGAAACAGGTTTTTTGATTACATAACTTCAAAAAAATTGTC
>Ga0307510_10008158_pt1 | contig 12474 bp, 7 predicted proteins | sample 12_EM_MG_FD_207224 | JGI IMG/M metagenome (GOLD analysis project Ga0307510, IMG submission 207224) | Populus trichocarpa ectomycorrhiza microbial communities from riparian zone in the Pacific Northwest, United States - 12_EM | ecosystem: Host-associated > Plants > Roots > Unclassified | place...
CGTTGTCGTTGATGATGAGTCGTTTGCCCACGCGGTCGAACAGCCGCGCGCCCAGCACTTTTTCGAGCTCGTTCAAAGCGGCGCTCGTGGCCGACTGTGACAGGGCGACACGGGCGCTGGCAGCGGTGGTGCTGCCGGTTTCCGCCACAGCCGCAAAAATCAGCAATTGGCGCAGGGTGAGATGCATAGCTGCTCAATAGGTAGGTTATAGAGAAATTATACGTTTTTCAGGTTGATACGCGAGGCGCAGAATGCCCGCATGGCAACCCTTCGTACGCTTCTACCCGGAGTGGCTCTCGCAGCCGTCATCGCCCTCCTGGCCATCAGCCTCGGCAATACGAGCTGGCTGCAGACCCACGGAATCAGCGCCCTGACTCTGGCGATCGTGCTCGGCATCGCCGTGGGCAATTCTGTCTATCCGCAGATCGCTGACAGCAGCAGTCACGGTATTCAATTCTCAAAGCAGACCCTGCTGCGGCTGGGAATCGTCCTCTATGGAATCAGGCTCACTTTCCGGGACGTTGAGCACGTCGGAATGGTTGGGGTGATCATCGATACCGTTGTCGTGTGCAGCACGTTTGCAATTGCGTGGTTTCTGGGAACACGCCTGTTGGGTCTCGATCGCCGGACGGCGATGTTGATAGGGGCTGGCAGCTCGATCTGTGGCGCCGCCGCAGTGATGGCCACTGAGCCTGTCGTGCGTGGGCGCGCTGACCAGGTAGCCACAGCAGTCTCAACAGTGGTCGTGTTTGGCACGATCGCCATGTTCCTGTATCCGGCGCTATATCGTCTGATGGGTTTGGGCTCGCCAGCCGCGTACGGGGTCTTTGCCGGCTCAACGATTCACGAAGTGGCACAGGTGGTCGCTGCGGGCCGCGCGATCGGCGAGCAGGCGGCTGCAACAGCCGTGATCACCAAGATGGTGAGAGTGATGTTGTTGGCGCCGTTCCTGCTCGGATTGTCGATGTACCTGGCGCGCGAGGGTCAATCCACAAGCGATGAGCGCGTGCGGATTTCCATACCCTGGTTTGCGCTGGGATTTGTGGCGGTGACGGCGTTGAACTCACTCGTCACTCTGCCGCCAGCGCTCACCGCGCTTGCAACAACTCTCGACACATTCGTGCTGGCGATGGCGATGGCGGCGCTCGGACTCACGACGCACATTTCGGCAATCCGCACTGCCGGCATCCGGCCGTTGGCCCTGGCTGGAATCCTGTTTGTGTGGCTGATTGCCGGTGGGGTGGCGATCAACGCAGGGGTGACGGCGCTGTTACGTTGACAAACAGTCGCGAGGGGAACGCCGCACCCGACCGGACGTTTAATTCTCATGAACCGGCACGGCAGCCCATCGGTCGAGCCCACACATTCGATCGCCGGCTTGTGGCATCAATTGACCACGCAGCTCGCAACTTTGCTGCGGCAGGAGCTGACGCTGGCCAGAACCGAGCTGTATCAGTCATTGCTGCAAGTGTTGTCGAGTGTTGGAACGGTCCTGGTCGGCATCGTATTGCTGCATGCGGCCCTGCTGCTGCTGCTCGTGGCGGCGGTTGTCGGTCTGGCGCTGCTGGTACCCATCTGGCTGGCGGCATTGATTCTGGGAGGGACGGCCCTGGTGATCGGGCTGATCCTCGTGCTGTGGGGCCAGCGGCACCTCAAACAGGCTCACCTGGCTCCGTCACATCTGCCGCAGTCACTGCACAAGGACAAGGATGTGTTGCTGAGAAGAGCGCGATCGTGAATTCGGGCGTGATCGAAGAGTTGGAGCGGCAGATCGACGCTACCCGCAATGCGCTCGACCGGACCCTGCGAGCGTTGCAGTTCGAGCTCTCACCTCGCCATCAAGCGCAGGAAGCGTGGCGCCGCGCAAAGTGGCGGACGGAACGCTCGCTGCGCGCGGGCGCGGATTGGGCCGTTGCAAATCGCGCCGCGGTGTCGTTTGGGGCCGTGCTGGTGATCGTTGCCTGCGTGGCGGCGAATCGGTGGCGAGCCCGGTAACTGCGGGGGCTAATACTCGAACTGGTACGCCAGACCCAGGCTGCTGCCGGGATCGTTCTCCGGGGTAACACCCTGGGCCGTTGTGGTGCCATTGCCCAGGCTGGCCTGCAGCTTGAGCCGTTTGGTCAGATCCACGTCAACATTCACTTTGCTCGCCCCGGTGGTGCTCTCCTTGACACCCACATACACGCGATTCGATACGTAGCGCCCTGCCTCCACGCTCGTGCCGGAGCTCTGCTGACTGGACGACGAAGCGCCCGATGCACCCGCGCCGCCACCGACCGACAGACGATCCAACCCCAACGCCTTCTGAATTTTCGCGACCGGGTTCAGACTCGAGCCACCACCGCCACTGCGCAGGCTGGCGAGCGCGGCCCCGGTCTGGACGAGCTGCAGCGCCGTGAGTTGCGCAGCCGGTTGTCCAAACAGCAGCCGCGCAAGAATCTCGTCCTGCGGCAGCTCCGGTGTACTGCTGAGCTCGATTTGCGGCGCATCCGCCAGACCGGTTATGTGGATGACGGCCGTGACCTCCGCCGCCTGCGTCTGGGCCGTGAAGTCGAGTGACGGATCGAGCTTCTTCTGCAGGCCCGTCCCGCTGAATGTCACGTTTCCGTTGGTGAAGGTCAGCTTGCTGTTGGCCAGATTGAAGAAGCCGCGTTGCAGCTCAAAGCCTCCATTGACGACAGGTGCCGCGGTCGTCCCGCGGACTTTGAGGTCGCCACCCATTTCCGCATCCAACCCGTGACCGCTGATGAGAATCCGATTGGGTGCATCCACATCGAGATTGAGGTTGATGACGACGGGTTTCTCGGGGGGCTTTCCGGCCTGAGCTCCATCGCGTTCAACATCCAACACGGCCACATCAGGCGGCATGCCGCTGGGGATGTTGATGTTGGCGCGATTCAGGTGCACTTTGCCGTTGACATCCATTTGCTCCCTGGCCGTGCCGGTCACGTTGATGTCAGCGTCGAGATTGGCGGTTAAGAGGTTGCTGGCGATAGGTTGCGCGTTCTTGGCGGTCAAGCGGATGTCGACAGGGATCTTCGGCTGGAGGATACCCACCGTGCCCTGGATCGAGAGGTTCCCGGGGGCGGCTTTTGCGGTGAGTTGATCGATGCGCAATTCATTCTGGTTGCCGCTGAGTCGTCCTGTGATATCCGTCAGACTGACGCCCTGGGTGTAGTCCCGAACGCTTCCCTTGGCCAATTGGACCGTACCGGCAATCTGTGGATTGCGAGCGTTACCCTTCACAGTAGTGTCAATCGCCATTGTGCCGGTCACATGGCGACCTTCAGCCTCGAGGATGGGATTTGCCAACGCGAGGTCGAGATTGCCGGCCAGTTTGAGGTCCGCCACGCCACTCGCCGACAGTGGCGCGCGGCCGGTCACCGCAAGCTTTGAGTCCGCACCCGCCGTGAGCTGCGCGTTGACATCCGCCGTGTCGCCTCTGAGATTGGCGTCAGCACGGAGATCGGCAGCAGGCAGCCCCCGAGCCGCGGCATTTCTACTCCTGACGTCCAGCGCCTGGAGATGGATGTTGCCAGTTGGAGCTGCCGTAGTTCCGCGCAAGGTCGCTTCGGCGTCCACGGTACCGCTCTCCAGCGTATCGGGCATGAAGGCGTTCACGAGCGCCGGTTTGATTTGCCTGACCGCCGCGTGGAGATCAAGGGTCGGAGAGAGCTGACCGTCTACCTCGATCCGGGCGTCCTGGATACCCAGCCGGAGCTGTCGGACCTGCAGCTCTTTGGCAAAATCGAGCTTCGCGGGATTCAGCAGTTGCAGGTCCTGGCCGTGCCAGGAGGCCTGGAGACTCGCGAGTTGCAGCTCCTTGCGCGTCAGATTGAGAGTCGTTGTGGTGTTGATTCGGGCGGGCCGGCCGGCAACCGCGGGCGAGTCGCCTTCGAGAGTGACTTGCAACGCATCCATGGGGCCATTGGCACTCAGTCGTGCGTTGGCCGTCACCCCGCCCGCCACGACATTCCGTGCCTCGAAATCGAGCTGCGCCGTGGGACGGCGGCCCCGGGAAGACATCGCCATCTGGCCGTTGACGGAGCCGGATAATGAGCTGCCCAGCAGGGTGTTGAAATCACCCAGCTGAGCCACACGGAGTGTTGCTTTGCCGCGCGCATCAGCGACAGCTTTGCCGAGGGTCACATCACCATCCGCATGAGCAGACTTCCAGTCAGCTCGATGGATAACGGCGTGGTAACCGCCGTTACCGACCGGCTGGACTTGAACACTGACTCGCAATGGCGCTCCGTCCAACTCACCACCGGCCTCCAAGGCACCCTCCGGCGACTGCGGCAGGCCGCTGGCCTGGACGCGGGCGGTCATCGTCCCGCGCGGCGAGCCATGCACCGACAGGCTCGTGGTCAGGCGCGTGTCGGTGCTCAGCTTTTGGCGTGGTCCTGCCACGCTGCCGGTAGCTTTCAAGTTACCTGCCAACGTCGCTGATACCCGGCTGAGATCAGGCAGCCCCAGGTTGAACCGCACATTCATTCGCTGATCGCCGCCGCGATCGGCTCTCGCTTCGGCATTGAGTGAAACCGCACGCGCCGTGAGCTGCAGATCCTGCACCGCAAATTGTTGTTCCGTCATTTCAGCCGCGAGCCGCAGTTGCGTTACTCCGCCGCGCACGAGCCCCGCCCACGCCGCCGCACCACCATCCAGGTGGCTGCTCAGGTCCGCCGTGAGTTTCGTGAGCGACGGCGAGTAATCAACATGCGCCCCGAGATGAGCATCACCGCGCACAGCGGCACCACTCAATGGCGCAAACGGTTTCAAGTCCGGGATACGAAGAGTCAGATCGGCACTTTGCTCCCCTGCCGTGATCGCTTTCGTGTCGAGTGCGAACAAGCGGTGGTTGGCAGTGAGCTGCAGGGGACGCCTGGGATCGTCCAAACGAGCCGAGGCGTCCAGGCTCAGACGGGAGTCGGCAAACAGCCTGGGCGCGGAGCCAGGAATCTGCAGGCCGTCGATACCCGCCTTCAAAGCCACGAAACCCCGGTTGCCTTCGAGCCGCGCGTCGAGCAAAGCGAGCTGCGCACCACCTGGTGCCTGCAACTGCTCGATCAGCAGATGTCCGACAGTGGCCGGCTTGGTAAACGGTCCCTGCAAGCGCCCCTTCAGGTCGATTCGCTGCCAACTCAGACCCTCCATCGGTGACATGGCGGGTGCAGTCAACGAGTAGTTGAGTTCGGCGGTGCTGCTCTTCAGGTCGATGCGGCCATTGGCCCGCGCCTGCAACGGGCCCGCATCCACGGAAAGCTGCAGATCCTCGGCATTTCGCGGCCCCTTCAGCTCAACCAGCACGTTGAGCGCGCCGAGCCCGGGCACCTTGATCAGGTTTTCCAGCGGGCCATCGGCAGGCTCCTGCAACGTCACAGTTGCATTCATGGACTCGGCGTCGAAGTGAGCGGTGACCTCGTAGTTCCCATTGCCACTGACCCGCTGTGCGGTGAGATGTGCGTCGGCGTCCTCGAGCGACCGCAGATGGGCGTTGCCTTTGACCGTCAACGAGGTTGGATCCCCGGCCAACGCTTTGCCGAGCTCCAGCGTATGGATGGCGAGGTTCTTCAGGTCGGTCCTGGGAATGGATGACGAAGACGAGCTCGGCTTTTCCCGTTCATCGGGAACGGGTGACCGCTCAACATGAAGCAGCTCAACCTGCAGAGAATCCACATCGACGTGGCGGACGATCAGCGCGATCGGCGACCAGCGCAGCGATATGTGGTCGGCCCATAGCCACAAACCCTGTGAATCACGCAGCTCCAATCGATCCAGATCCAGTGCCGCCGGAAAGGACCCGTGTATTCCAGCGAGCCGCACCTTGCCGTCAGTCACCTCGGATAGTTTGCGCACGATGTACGCGCGACCACTGTCGGTGTTGGGGATGATGAGCACCGCGCTCACGAGAAGCAGCACTACGCCAAGGAGCCCCGCCCCGGCCCAGAACGCAATCCTTGCCGGGCGCGGTAACATCAGAACGCCTGCCCGAGGCCAATATAGACCTCAAACGAATCGTCAGGATTGACTACACCCGGGCCTTTTCGCCTCTGTAATGGGATTGCGAAATCGACCCGCAAGGGGCCGAGCGGCGTGTAGTACCGGACTCCGGCGCCCACACCGACTTTCAGGTCTCCTTTGAGGGGATTGAGATTGCGACTGACATTGCCTGCATCTACAAACGTGGCAAAGCCGAGCGAGGTGCCAATACGTTGCCGATACTCAACGGTGCCAGCATTGATGGCGGTACCACCAATCGGTCTGCCGTCCGGGAACAACGGACCCACCGATTGATAACGGTAACCGCGAATGGTCCCACTGCCACCCGCATAAAAACGCTGGTCGGGAGGCAGACTGAACTGCGACGCGCCCGCCGCGAGCCCGCCGAGCGCCCGCAGCGCCAGGACGCTGCGGCCCGGATCCTGTGTGAAACCCAATTTCTGCAAATCGAAGTACGTCGACGCGGTCAACTGAGTCACGACAAACCGGGCGCTGGGACGACCCAACGAGAATGTCGGTGTCAGCATCAACGTTGCCCGAACGCCCTTGATGGCATCAGCAAGGGGAGATGATTGCCCAGTGGTGTTATACGTTGCGCTCAGCGGCAGGCTCAACAGCGTGTAGTTGTAGGTGCAGCGCGGCTCAGTAGTGCCCTCCCTCGGAGCGACGATGTTTGCGCTGCAGCCTACAGCAACACTCTCGGTCGGATCCGGCGGTGACTCCTGGATGATCTGCTCCCGCTCCGCGGCGAATCCGGCACTGACACTCCAGATGCTCGACAACTTTCGGATGACCGACACGCCCGTGGTGACAGCCTTCTGGTCATAGGCATCGAGCGATTGCTTGAGCGCTCCCAGTTGCACCTGCAACGTCTGATCGCGAGTTTTCCAGTCCGGCAGTGAGTATTTCCCGTTGAGGTCGTAGCCAATGCCGTTCGAAGCCGTGCCGCCGCCCAGATTGATCACATCCGCCGAGAGCGCGAGAGAATCCGCGTTGCCGGTGATCTCCCGTTTCAGCCAGTTCACGCCCGTGCTGGCGCCCAGATCGCTGGAGTAGGCACCGGTCAAGCCGACGGTGTGCGGCTTGCGTTCCCGAAATTTGAAGGTCAACGGCACTCGGCCGTCGGGATCCGGTTTGGGCGCAAGCTCTGCGGTAACCTGCGTGAAAACGCCCACAGCCAACAAGTCCCGACGCGCTGCCTCGATGGCAGAGGCCTTGTACTCGTCGCCGCTGTGAATCAACAGCCGCTTGCGGACGTGCGATTCATTGATTGTCTTCAGGCCTGTCAGGTGAATGTCACCTAACTTGTAACGCTCTCCTGGTGTTGCGTGAATTGACACATTCAGGACGCGCTCGGAAGAATTCTCCTTCGCGTGCGGCGGGTCTACCTTCGCGTAAGCGTAGCCGTCGTCGGCCAACGTCCGGCGCACACGATCCGCGGCGGCCAGAACGTCGGCCGCAACCGCTGGGGCGCCCGTCTTCAATTGGAGCGAGTCGGCGGCCTTCTGCGGCACGTCTCCCGTCAGCTCTACCGATCCCAGGTGATAAAGAGGTCCGAGATTGAATGACACCTCGACCTGGGCATCGTCCTGGGACGATCGGTTGGTGAGATCTTCACCCAGCCGCGGATCATCCAACGGCAGCGAGTCAATGGTGATAGAGACACTTCCCTGATAATAACCAACACTTTCCAGTACGGTCTTCAGGCGATTGATGTCATTCTGCGCGCGCCCGATCAGGCCGAAAGGGCCGACCGGCGCGCTCTTGCGCAGGGTCAGTAGATCAGAGGTGCTCTCCAGTGCGGCATTCAAGTCACTGTCCCGGGTGTCGGCCAGTTTCACTTTGTACGGCTGAGGATCGGCGCTCCGTGCGGGGTAACTGGCGAGAAGAAGGAGAAGGCCGAGAGCGGGTCCGATGAGCCTGATGCACCCATTACCCCTCTGGCCACCCCTCAGACATCGATCGCCATGCTGAGACAAACGCCCTGCAGTCCTTCATGTTCCGGACCGCTTCCGACTGCGGCGTGTGCCGATGCAGCGTTGTTGCGCGTTTCGTCACTACGGCTTGCAACGGCGAAGCCAGTGCTGCCGATTGTGGCTTTTTTAACGGCCGCAACCGGGACGGCAATCCAACCGTTGGATGTACATGAAGTCATCTCACCAACATCACACACCGGCGGGCGGAGCAACCGGTACCTCGAACGTAGCGAATCAGCACGGTCGAGGCCGCAAGGCGCGTCGGCCGACGGATATCCCCGCGCGTGGGTGGTTGGATGTCGGCTGGCGGGTACTCAAACGCTTCAACGAAGACAATGTCACGTTAGTGGCAGGCGGCCTGGCAATGTACGCCCTGCTTTCCGTGTTTCCGGCGCTCGCCGCCATGGTATCCATCTATGGAATGTTTGCGACGCCCGGCGATGTCATCGACCAGATGAAATCCTTCGCCGGTGTATTGCCTCCAGGGGTGTGGGACATTTTCAACACCGAGCTTCAGAGCATTACCCGAACCGGCCAAAGCACGCTCACCGGGGCGGCCGTGCTGGGATTGGGGGTTGCTCTGTGGAGCGCCCGGGCCGCCATGTCATCGTTGATGGCCGCAACCAACATCGCATACCGGGAGCGGGAGAAGCGCGGATTCATCAGGACCACCATGCTGTCGTTGGGATTCACAGCCGGAGCCATAGTGGGATTTCTGCTGATGTTGACGTTGGGAGTAGCCATTCCGCTCGCGCTGGCTGCGTTCGGCGCGGAGGAATGGACCAAGGGGGCCGTGAGCGTATTGCGAGGGGCGTTGCTTTGGGCGGTCATGATGTTGGGACTTGCTGTCGTCTATCGGTATGCACCCGCGCGTGAACATGCGCGTTGGCGCTGGGTGACGCCGGGATCGCTATTCGCGGCGACCATGTGCCTGGTGTCCAGCGCCCTGTTCGCCTTCTACGTCACGAATTTCGCTGGATATGCAAAAACCTATGGAGCGCTCGGGGGCGTCGTTGTGTTGCTCATGTGGTTTTTCATCGCCAGTGTCGTCGTGGTCATGGGCGCGGAAATCAATGCGGAGTCGGAGCGTCAGACCGTAAAGGACACAACAGACCTGTGCGATGCGCCACTTGGACAGAGGGGTGCCTTCGCAGCGGATACGGTTGGGCCGCCTGCCTCTTCCGGGAAACCACCGACGCACAACGAGGCTCAATCAGAACGGAAGTGACCAGAGCAGCGCCGGACGGTTCCGGGGTTGGAATCCCGGCCGGACGTCGCTCCATACGTTAATCCGGACGTGTGAGCACAACGTCCGATCTAGGGCTGGCGTGATCTACCTGGTCTGGGGCGCGTGCAGACTCGCCGCCACTATGGAAAGGTCGGAGTTCAATTATCGCTGGGGGGAGGCTGCTGATCCGTTGGGCTGGCTCTACGGTGCAATCATCATAGCGGCTCAAACCGCCGTGAGGGATTTCACTCTATCGAGCCATCGCTTTGTGCTTGGTTGGATAAGCGTCTTTGCGGGAGTGGTCTGCCTACTATTGTTGGTTGCTGCAATGACAAATCGGGGCGCAACATCGTCCTGGAGGCCGCCACCGCTTTTCCAAATGCTTACGGTCGTGTGTGTCGGCTGGACACTATATGTCGGTGTCCTGTCGCACATGCCTTCTTTGCGATGAGACGTTCCTTGTTACCCCAATGGAGAATTGAATGATGAGCGAAGACACTGCCATATATGAGTCAGACTTGCGTCGAGTCGCCGAGTCATTACTCAGATCCCGGCCGGATCTGGCGAATCCCAACAAATTGCGTCAGTTCAAGGAAATGTTGGACAGGCGGGCCGCTACTCTAAATTCGTTGGGAGACAATGTGTTGCAAGAGATGGCATCAACCGATCGCCGTCCGACCAAGCCGACCCCGGAAGAGAGATTCCTGTGGTTCGTCATGGACCTTGGAGTTGGCCTGCTTCCGGCCTTATTTATCGCCGCAACTTTTCCACGATTTCCATTGCCAATCCTCCCCGTCATAGTGCTCGTCGGCTTTTTTGCGAGCCCATATCTCTTTAAGGCTGATCGCCCAGGGCGCTCGCAAGACAAGCCGGGCAGTCCCGGCTGAGACAAACGTCCCGGCGCCGCTGATGTTCTGCATCGCAACGGCGATGCTGTAAGGCTGTGCTCGCGTTTGAGATAATACCGCTGTGCACACCCGTGGCCCCCCAAAAACCACCATGACGCCCGAGCGGTGGCAGCGATTGCAGGCGCTGTTCGAACGCGCTTTGCCACTCGATCCTGAAGCGCGGTCGCGCTTTCTGGTGACCGAGTGTGGTGCTGACGTTGCACTTCGTGAGCAGGTTGTATCCCTGTTGCTGGCCAGTGCGGACGACGGCGACGAATTTGAACAGTGCTTCGAAGGTGCAATCGCCGCGACACTGACGGCGTCAGAAGCCCCACCCGGCACCGTCGTGGGCCGATATCGAATCGTGCGAATGCTGGGCAGCGGCGGCATGGGGACGGTGCATCTCGCCGAGAGAGCCGACGACCAGTACCAGCAGATGGTTGCCTTGAAGCTGGTGGCAAGAAATGCGTTTCACCCCGGCACCGCCAGCCGATTCCGCAGTGAGCGGCAGATTCTGGCGAGACTGAACCATCCCAACATCGCGCGGCTGTTGGATGGCGGGCATACCGAGCTCGGTACGCCCTATCTTGTGATGGAGTACATTGAAGGGCTGCGCATCGATCGGTTCTGCGCGGAACGGAACCTGCCGACGCGAGGGCGCGTACATCTCATTCAACAGGTCTGCGGCGCCGTGCAATATGCACATCAGAACCTGATCGTGCACCGGGACCTCAAACCTTCCAACATCCTGGTCACGGCCGACGGGACGCCCAAGCTTCTCGACTTCGGCATCGCCAAGCTCCTGGATCGCGACGGGGCCGGTGACAGTGCATTCGCCTTGACCCGACTGCGGGATCGGGTACTCACACCCGAGTATGCGAGCCCGGAGCAGTTGCGTGGTGAGGCTGTTGGAACGGTCTGCGATGTCTACGGCCTCGGCGTCCTGCTGTACGAGCTGCTGGCGGGACAACTGCCCTATCCGGCGAAAGACTATGCGCCGATGGAGTTGGAGCGTGTCATCTGCGAGGGCGATCCGCCCGCTCCCAGCACAATTGTGGACCTGGACCGGATCGTCCTGAAGGCGATGCATCGCGACCCCGAAAGGCGCTACGCATCCGCCGCCACTTTGGCCCAGGATCTTCAGAATTATCTCGACGGCCGTCCTGTGCAGGCGAGGCCCGATACCTGGACGTACCGGATCGACAGATTCGTGCGCAGAAATCGGCTGGCGGTAGCCAGCTCGGTCGCAATCGCCGTGTTGGTTTCCGGGCTCGTGGCTTTCTACACGTACCGCCTCGCCAGCGAGCGCGACCTGGCCGCACGCGAGGCGGCCAAATCCCGGCAGGTGGCCAACTTCCTGGCCGGAATCTTTCGGGTTGCCGACCCCTGGCGGGGGCCGGGCGCGCAGATCTCCGCCTTGGAGATCCTCGATCACGGCGCGAGCGACATCGAGCAACGCCTGAAGGATGAGCCCCTCATTCTGTCGGACCTGCTCTTTGAGATCGGTGACAGTTACAAGGGGTTGGCGGCCTACGACCGGGCGGGGCGCATGTTTGAAAAGTCATTGGCGCTCAAAGCCGGCGTGGGATTGTCCAACACACCCGGATATGCACGCGGGCTCTATGAGTTGGCCAATGTCTGGCGTTTCCAGGGCAAGTTCGCCGAGTCGGAGCGATGCTTCAAGGAAGCGCTGCAGATCCAGCGTGCCCTGTTTCACGGCGCGAACGCTGACACATCGGCAACGTTGACTCACCTTGGCACTCTCTATTCGGAGATGAAGCGCTGGGATGAGGCTTTAAACCTGCAACGCGAATCGCTCGCCATGGCGACCGCAGTGTTCGGTACACAACATGCGGAAACGGCTGACCGTATGAACAATCTGGCTCTGGCCCTGCAGGGCGCCGGCCAATTCGTGGAGTCGGAGTATTTTTTTCGCCGTGAGATTGAAATACAGGCCCACGTGTTGCCACCGATGCATCCGGATGCCCTGGGAGCCGAATCCAATCTCGCAAACCTCCTGGGCGCCATGGGCCGCTACGCCGAGGCCGAAAAGCAACTGCGCGCGGTGCTCCCGGCCAGACGGGCCGTGATGGGACCCGATCATCCCCGTGTCGGGTTTACATTGGTGGCGCTGGGAAACGTTCTCATTGCACGCGGCGAGCTCGATGCGGCGCAGCAGGTGTTGGATGAGGCGCTGCGGATTTTTACGCAGAAGCTGGGCGACCAACACTATCGCACCGGCAACGCCTTGCAGGTGCTCGGCAGGCTGGCACTGGCAAGGGGTGAATATGTGCGGGCCGAGGAACTTCTGCAGCGAGCGCAGGACATCGAGAAGCTCAACTATGGAGATTCCAGTGATGGTGTATTTCGGATCCAGTCACTG
>Ga0307510_10008159_pt1 | contig 12472 bp, 13 predicted proteins | sample 12_EM_MG_FD_207224 | JGI IMG/M metagenome (GOLD analysis project Ga0307510, IMG submission 207224) | Populus trichocarpa ectomycorrhiza microbial communities from riparian zone in the Pacific Northwest, United States - 12_EM | ecosystem: Host-associated > Plants > Roots > Unclassified | place...
CTTTTCTTTTGTTTTGAGGGGCCCGCCGAAGGGTTTGTGTCTTTCCCTGGTTTCTTTTCTATACTTGTCTTTCCTTACGTGTCTGGAGGAGGGTAGTGCTTCGTCTTGCCTTCGTCTTAGGTGCTATATGGGGGGAGGGCGGGCTCTGGGTCAGAGGGGTTTGATTTTTCCCATGAGGGGGTGAAGCGGGTCGTTGGATTGGTTATAAGTTTTGTTCACGCCATAGCTAGCCCTCCACGCGGTTTCTTGTACTTTAAACAACGAATACATGATATAAAAAAAAAAAGAAGAAAAAAAAAGAAACCCCAAACACTTTGAAAAAAAGAGCGATGGAAGAACTTTATCCTCGAGACGGTCGCGAAAGTTCTCACATGTAAAGTGACTAATCAAAAGTCTTGGTGATTCCCCAATTTCACACCAAAAATGGGTGAAAGCTCCACTTTTAAATTGTTAATATCTCACCAGAAACTAGATCACCTTTCCCCAAACTTCTGAATTAAAGTCTTTTCATCTGTGTAATATTCGATAATTAATTTCAAGTATAGTCATGACCAACTGAATGTCCTACTGGCTTGTAAAGTTCAAGTATTTCTTGAAAGTCATTATTTGTACTAATTTACTAAGATAATTGCCCTAGCAACTACATACCAACAATGTTCCCATCTTTGATAAGGTGTCCAATAAGAAGGAAGTGTCAGGAGACTCTGTAAATAAATAGAGGATAATTTTGAGATATAGAGATAACTAGTTGGGTGGTTTCTGGAAAGTTTTCCATCTAGGTTTACTTGAGAAACTTGGGTAAGAAACACTTTAGAAGAGTAATTTTTGGTGTGAAAGGAGCCTATGGCCAAGACTTTGGATTAGTTAGTTTATTAGTGCTAAGAACTAGTCTTAGTATATGTGGTTGATACATGATAGGCACATGACTTGGAAGATTCCATATTTGTGATGGAAAACAGCACAACTATTGAACTTTCCATCAAACCAAGATGTTGATGAAAAGACTCTGGAAACTTACAAAAGGTGAGAGAAAGACCCTAAGCTGACATTGTGTACACTTCTGATTTAAACAAATTAATGATGAAAATCATATCTCAGAATATTAGCAAAAATTGAACTATGCATTGTGAGAGTAGGGTGTGTCAGGCGTGCGGGATGCTCAAAACACTAACTATTGCGCTGGAAGAGAGGTTGGCCTAACCTCACATAGGGACCCTATTCCCCATTTCCTTCTGGGTCCTCCATATCCTCTACCCTGGCCATGCGTCATCATATGTGCAGATTCTATGGCCTCATATTCTGATTAATTTCGATCCAAGGTCCCTCATTTTAACAATCTTCTTTCCATGCTCTTGTCATGACAGAAATCAACGCAACTGTAGCATCCAGATAATCTTCCTGATACTATACAGCAATATTAGAACACTCGCAGCATCGATTGCAATTTGTTGCCATGGGCTTCCAATGACATCCTTTGAGCTTATATGTTTCTTGTGATAGCATCTGGATAACTTACTTGCATACTCTCAACAGTGTGTTAAGAGCACAAATATTCCAAATGCTGTCTCTACTAGATCAGGATAGAGCACATGCATACTCTTGATGGTATCACGATAGAACACATATGTCATATGCTATTATGATAGCTTTACCAGTCATTCGTATTGCAGACTGTGTTTCACAAAATATTTAAAATGCTGGTACCACATGTATCATGACGTTGAATCTCATTCGGATGTTAATATCCTTCTATTAGATTCTCGGCTACTTGGTAGGTGGTCGCTTCGACTTGAGGTATTCTGAGAGCTAGGACCTTGAATCGTTATTATATCGGAGAACTCGTTAAGAAGACATGAGTAATGTAGGCTAGCTATAATAGGGTACTTCGATCTAGATAGGCGAAGTATTGGTAATGATAATGTAGAGTCTTCATCAGCAAAAAAGCCTTTTTCTCCGAACGGACAGAGCCCGCTTCCGGACAAATAGCGTGTGCGCTTTGCGTCCGGTCCTCCCGGATCTCGCGTGGCTTCTTTGCCTTTCATTTCTTGCGTCTGGTGCACCCGGACGCCCCACTTTCCCTCGACAGCGTCCGACGCACTTGTTGCGGCCCCACCCCCTCCTCGTGCCTCCCCCTTGTATCCGCCCCCTTATCCTCTCGTCTACTGGCCTCCTGCCTACTCCTTGCGTTTGCGCGGGTCCGGCGACCATCTCTACTACCCTCACACCTATGGCGACCTAGATCTGTCCACTTCCATCTGCTTCCGTCCGCTGCCATCCTACGTCGCTTATTTCTTAGTCTGCACCCTACTGTCACTTCCATAATTCCCTTACTGTTCACAAGATGCCCAGCGCGGCCGCCATGCAGACCCGTTACTTTGGTTGGCTTCCCTTTCTGCAGGAGAGCCTAGTTTCGCATTAATCATCTGCAGAACTCAGGCGGCCGAGTTGAAGCCGGACACATTCAACGGGATTCTCTCCCTTAAGTTGCCGGCTTCAACATGGCCGCCTATTCAATTCAATTTATTTCAAACATTCCCTTAAACGCCCATGGATTATGTAGTACTCCTGCGGCGGAGTGGAAGCCGGACACAGAATATGGGCACTGCTACTATAAGTGTAAGGCTTCAACTTGGCCGTATATTCATACAGAGCAATTCATCCCATTGAAAACATTCCCTTCAATACCCGCGAATAATGTATGACTCCCGCGGCCGAGTTGAAGCCAGACACGCAATATGGGAACTGCCACCTTAAGTGTCCCGCTTCAACCCGGCCAGATATTCGTGTGGAACAATTCAACCTATTTAAAACATTGCCTTAAATGCCCACGGATCATGTAGTACTCCCCCGGCCGAGTTGAAGCTGGACACTGAATATGGGCACTGCCACCTTAAGCGTACGGCTTCAACTTGGCCGTATTTTCATGCAGAACAATTCAACCTATTTAAAACATTCCCTTAAATGCCCGCAGATCGAGTAGTACTCCCCTGGCCATGTTGAAGCCGGACAGTCAATACGCGAACTGCCACCTTAAGTGCCCAGTTTCAACTCAGCCGAATAAATACTGTACATAATTGGATAGAATAATTTAATATATTTCATTAAACGTTCTCAGATCAATCCTGTGATTCACTATCCATTGCTTCTCACCGCTAGCAATTACCTGCGCCTGTCCAATCACTGCCCCTATACTGACTATTCGCATGTCTCGACCATTGATCAGGTTGCAGACTCGAATATGTCCGCTCGGAATGTGAAATCTGCCACCATTGATCGGATCGAGTATGCGAACTAATGCCAGGCGATGGACAGCTGCGGCCTCACTTAGAATATTTCTTATCTTGAAAGGTGCTAGCAACCGAGCCACGACGCGTCCCCGTAAATCTCCATAGTTCGCTTCTCCACCAGTCTGGACCCACACCAAATCGTTTCTAGAGCGACCATTGCGGAATACTTTTGTTCCAGTGCAGCGGGCCCGGTGGATCTGGAACCGGTCAGTTTCCTGAAAGTCGGGCACTGGGATTTCAAGCTGAGCAAATCCTTCTACAGGAAGTAACCCGAGTTCGGTGGGGTCCGTAGGCAACCACTGGTGATCCGCAGCAGTCTGCCTGATAAAACGCCGTATCTCCCACATCATGTTGGAATAATGGATATCGCGAGCTGTGCATAATTCGGTCAGCGTGCTGGTGTTCTTCATACTGCCTTTAAGCACCTGGCGAGGTGTGCTGCGACTTGGAACAGTCGGCATTTCCATCCCACTATCTTCTACCACGATTACACCTTCAACTTTCGACAGCGCTTTAATTGTCTCCAACCTTATTCCCAGGGCGTGCAGGTGGCCATAGTGCGACAAGATCTGTGGGGCGGCTTCATTCTTGATTGACCTGTGGTAGCCATCATTAATCTGATCCTTATATGCTAGTTCACTGAGCTCGGTTGAATACATCCTTATGGATCCAAAACGCCGGACCTGGGAGGCAAAGTGAGTCAGGTAGAGCATCTTGATGAAGTTGAAGTCGTTGTCACACCGTATCGAATCTGCCCAACGATTAGACCTTTCAACCCTCTCTTGATCAGCCAGCCGACAGCGATTAGCGACGGTTCTATGGCGGACTTCTTTAGCACGCTCATCTGTCATTAGTTCCCTTAGCTCCCGATCCTGGCGATTTGCTTGACCGCCGGTAGCCTTCCAGGTACAGAACTCCAGAAAAATCTCCTTTGTCCGGTGGAATGTCTGCGGGTAGCTTTCCATGTAGGAAAGTGTGTCGGGTGTATGACTGCGATATGGAGCCATGAGAGTGAAGCCCACCAGTGTGCTAACACCGTTGAAAGCGCTCTTGAAATTCTGATATTGAGAACTGTCCAGATTTCGCAATGCGGACGCCAATACGGCTGAAATACAATGGCCGAGATTGCGCATCTCCTTTCATTGCCATTGTGTGATTTCGCGATAGGCCTTTTTCGGTACGCTGAATCCGGGGTAAGGAGGAATTTCTTTCCAAGCATCGTCGCATGCCTGCTGCCGTTTATGCTTTTTCAGGAAACCTTCCACCCATTCCATCAGATGTTTGAATAAGCCAAGGTAGATGTTGTGCAAGTGGTCCGGCTTGTGTAGGTCCGCAGGGCTTACTTGGTGGCTTCCGGTGAATACATTGTTTTCTATTTTCACGCGCAACCGCTGAAAGTGGTCTGCAATGCCGGCCGCTTCTGCCGGCTCATGCCTCAAGGCTTTCTCTCTATATAGCATTTAGTCGCGGGTCTCATACTCTCGCCGCGGATCCCCACCGAGCTCCTCGCACGGAACCTCACACTTTGGGCATAACTTGCTGCCTATTTCTTGCAACGCTGCATGCTCAGCATGTTCCGCGATCCAGTCCGACAAAATGGGAAAACAAAGGCGTGTTTTGCCACCTGCACAATCCATTACCGTTCCTTCTCGGGCAACATGCTGTAATGGTGCCAGGACAAGATCGAAGACAGCCCGCAGGATATCGGCATTGGTCTGCGGCTCGGCTTCATTGGCACGGGCTCATTCGCCACTGAACCTTGGCGGTACTGGAAGCAATGCCAGAAGCAGGATTGGCATCTTGGCAGGGCTGCTTCTTGTTCTCGAAAGGAGATTGCCGATCGTCATGTGTATTGGCCAGGCTTTCTTATCTCTGGAGAAATTGGTGAGGTGCGTCTGGTCAGATAATCCGATAATGGGCACCACTGTGGACCCCATCGGCAAAGCTTTCTACCAAGGAACGGAATGGGCTGTTAGCATAGGAAACACCACTCCCGGAACTTGTCAGGAACTATCTCATACCTGCATATCCCACCACCTGTCCGCCGTATGCATCTCTGAATATAATCGCTGCCCACTTGAATCATATTCTCGAATAGGTGCGTAAACCATATCTGAGCTATACGCGACCTGACCGATCAGGTAGTGGACACAGTCAATAATATTTCGATAATAGAAAGTTGTTGCATGTGGAGCATCATCAATACTGGCTTCGGCCCATACCAAGTATTCACGAAATGGGTCCAGTATGTCGAGATGTTGTCGCAAGATATAGGCGGACCGGAATGACATGCTATCCGTACCGCCTAAATCTTCTGCAAAGCACGCGTCGATCTGCCACTTGGCTACCTTGCTCCAGACAAACTAGCTCGCCAAATTAAAGTGGTTTTCAATTGAGAAAGGGCTCAAAGGGTCATTGGTCATGGCCTTGTTGAGCTCTGTATAGCCAGCAACTTCGCCGAGTGGTCTGCTGGCACCGGGAATAGTTTCTTGACCCGAAGGGCGCACGCGGACCGGTGGTTGGGAAACGTCTTCCGTGTCTGAATCGTTCTGCATATCATCTATCTCACAACTTGCTGCCGGGAAATCTGGGATCTCGAGCCTGCAATCAGATTCGTAGTCTGAGTCGGTCAGGCTTTCAATTTCATCATGAACAAAAGTAGTTCCCATGGAGGCCGCGTCCGCAATCGCGCTAAGGGAAAGAACGATATCAAGATGCATTGTCTGAAGGTGTTTTGCTTATGCAGCGGCTTGTTGATAACGTCGCCTGCAATAAGGACACTTTGTTGTCTTTGATCTCATCGTGTGTGGTGTTTCTCTTTCAAGTAGTCTGGCCGATGCGTAAGCGGATAGGCTGAGCGGCTGCAGCAGACTCAGGGTTTCAAAGTGTAGGGTAGGTTTCTTTCAAGGGGCAAATCGGGAAAATTTCAAGTTTGTTTAGTCGGATGACGAACGGGTCCAGATATTCAATCTGCCAACCGTTATTCACGCTTTAACATGTGAAACTTGTTCTTTGTTGAAAGTATGGGAGGGCCTTGGCTTATGGGTTGCGGCTCCCATGCAGCTCCGTTGCGGCTTAAACCCTTATCTGAAACCTATCATCATTGTAGGTGCGTCACGTGACTTTTCAAGATATTCAAGTTTGTAGAGGGTACAATCCTGCGAACCCCACTAAAACGGTCCTCGTGCGGCCTATATAAGCTCTCTCTTACCCCCCTTCCATCTTCTCTCCATAATCCTTTCCCCAATCACAATCACATCCTCGATCCACTAGCCTATCCTAACAGGACCCACAAAGCTCAGCACAACCTCTCACTCGTCCGCAGTATCACCAGTGTATCCTCTGCTCATTTCAGATTACTTATCTACGTTTCCCTAGCCAATAACCTTTTCACAGCTATTACCATCCGCAAAACTCCCTTTACCATCTGCCAGGCCCGTTCTATTATTTTCGGATCTTGCACAATCCTTGATCCTCAAAAGTACCAGCATCTACCACCAGCCATCCTCCATCCGCTAAGGGACCATTTAAACCCGCCTACAAATCAGCCTCTTTCTGATCTATCAACCACACCCATCCCCGATCACTATTACAATGGCAGCGTCAAAGGTTGGTCTCAGTTTCGAAAAATCGGCGGCCTTTACAAACGACGTCGATGTTACCTGGTGTAAGCACGTTTGCGGCCTTCCCCACTCACGAACCTATAGTCCGGATTATAAAGCCTTCCGAAATGCTATGAAACGTAAGATGGAGCAAGACAGGATCCCAGGGTGGAAGCAGAGTACTGCCGGACAATGGGCGGCCATCCAGGCACATACTCTTATCTGGCCTGTTAGGCAGAGGTCGGGACTCTGGCAGGCTAACAACCTCCGTGGCGAACGTTTACTGAATGCCACGACATTTTGCTAAAGGACATAGCAAAAAAACATCAGGGGATCTTAAGAGACATGTTGAGACCACCCATTGCCGCTATTCCGGTTGCGGATGCCACCCCCGCCAAAAATGATCGTAAGTTATCCCCAAGCGTCCGCAATAAAGATGTACCATATATGCTAATACAGCTCCTGCATGTCTCGCCGGTCCGCGGTCTGTCCGTCTCTGGATGGATGAGCCATCCGTAGTTTCGCCAAGCAGCCCACTTCCTGTTGGGATGGACAAGATCCAGTGGGAAAGTCGTGGACATGTTTACTGGATGGAGCTAACTGAGTCCACCTTTCCCAACCTGCTAGCGGGCATAGACAAAGCCATGGCACCGGGTGTCAGATTTCGTATGCTCATAGGTAAGACGAAACAGGGTACACGTCAGCTGCAGGACGATCGAGAGGAGGTGCTGCCGCTTGCTGAAATGATCCGAATCACAAATAGCCAACTTGTCTGCATATGGTAGTCTTTGAATCCGCCAAGCGAACCAATGGATCTGCTCTTCTGTGGTCATCGAAGCAATGATACAGAGGATAGCACTCCTCCTCCCGGTGAGATCAGGTTTGCTCCACGTGATAACCGGGGCCCTCCTCCAGATGCCTCGGACAAAGGGTCCGCCGGTAGCCATCATGGACAGAGCTCAGATGGCCACCAGCCAGAGTCATCTGCTGCAGCCGCAAAGCGAACCACCTCAACAAGGACCACCAGGAGCGGTAATACCACAAAAAAGACTGGGCGAACACACCGCATCAATTGGGCGGACGTTGGCGAATCAGAGCCAGAATCTTCTGGTACGCAAGCTTCTGTCCCTCGTGCTAACTTAGGCACTTGTGTTTTGAGGTCTTCTAGACAAGGAGAACGGGAGACTGACCTAAAGCAAGCATCCCGGACGCCAGCCAATAACAGTGGTAAACGCAACCTCCTGGTCATGCAAGAGGCTGATGAGCCATACGGTTCGGATGGAAGGCCGGGACCCCAGAGGAAGGTTGCCCACCAGGTGGGGGCAATTGATGCCTGCATTGAGGTTGAGGTGGACACACGCGATGGGGAGCATAATCTGAGTTGGCAACTGGCTGACTGGACAATTCCGACAAAAACAGTCCGTCTCTGGTTACTCCCAATCCGGGTCACTATTATATGTCTGCAGCCTCTGAGCATGCAGAGGTGAGCAGGTCAGCTGCGTATCTTTTCATGCTGGCTTCAGGGGCTGAGCAGCCTGGCAACACATTGGCGACACAAGTCGATACGCCCGGCAGAAGCCATTCCCCCTCTGAGGATCCACATACCGGTGATGTGAGTGCGGATATTCCGACAGCCGAAGAAGGTGGACCCGAATTAAGCCCGCCCGGTGACTCCCCAACCCACGCGAGTGCAGACTCTACACCTGGTAAGTTCCGGTTACGACTACCCTGTTTTTCATCCATTCTGTTGGCAAGGTGTGCTGCAGTGCCGGGAGAAACTGGCGTTGGGAGTCCGCTCAAGTCCGTTTCTGTCCTGGCTCACTAGCTCTGCGAACACAGCTCTCCTGCCCCGACCAATGTGGCTAATGTCTCGCTAGCCGAGGATGCAGGTCCATTTCAAGCAATTTACAAGTACTAGGTCACGATGGACTCTTCGACTTTTCCTTTAGGTGTTTTCATTTTTGTTTCTAGAGTTCATGTTATTCTCGCTGTTTCCTGACTATTTCTGTTTTAGAATAGCCCTCTACGTCTAGGCTGCTTGCCCTGATCAGTATACTTAATTTAGACTTGCGACAGTCCGCAGATCCTGCGGGTGTTTCCTTTGCGTGTTTTTGATTTGGAGTTTAACCTTTAGAGTTTTGCGAGTTATTCTTGTATTTTTTCCCACACATTTCTTGTTTGGATTGGCCCGGCTGTTGCGGTTCTCGGTTGCCCAAACCCAATGTAGTCTACGGACACTTTGTTGCTCTACAGGGTCTCTCTTAGAGTTTTCCAGACCATTCTTGTTTGCCACGAGCTGTTGTGCGTTTACTGGGTCAGGTCGTGGGACCTGCTCTCGGAATCTTCGCAGATCATTCTTGCTCTTTTCCAGCTCTTTTTCGTTTGGTGTATGTTTTCTCTGCTGGCTTTAGCGGTTTGCTCTTTGGACTTGTGTGGATCATTCTTGTTCTTCTCTCGCTGTTTTTCGTTCGGGGTTGCCACTTTCATCACTATTCCTATCCTAGCTTTTCATCTTATATCCCATCCATTGAGCCTTAGTGGCAGCTTTCACTTTCTGCGATTAGCGTGCGGGCCCGAGCCCTAGTCTTACCGCATTTCTTTCTGTCCGCTTGGCAGACCTACTCAAACCAGATTAGTCCGTACGTTCTGATAAACCTTTTTTCATCTTGTTCTGGAACCCCAAGTACCTAACACTCGTATTGCCCCCGTGAAATAGCAGTGTGGCCAAGCCTTCGCGTGCAAATTCCTATATCAGGTATCAAGCTGCAATTTGGACGTGCGGTGTGTGCTGACGCCAGTGGGCATGAAAGCGAGTGATGAACTGTGAATGTCCTTAGTTCTTAAGGAGGCTGGGCCGACCATTTCGATCTTCCAAGTTCACACCCCATATCGTGCCCTTAGCTAACTACCAATCGAGGCTTCCTAACACCACCTGCCCCTGAACCTCATACACTGCAATTCTCTACTATCACTATTCATATGCATACTATGTCACAACAACAGCGGGGGCTTATAGAGGACCGAGATCGGTCATCGAGGAAGGAAAGGCAAAGGCAGAGGGAGGTCCTTCGCAGAACTTTACGGGAATCTGGGTCCAGGGACAGATTACCTGTAAGAAAATCACCCCGTGTTGAGTCTGTTATGGCTGGGTCCGCTGTAGGCAGGAGGAGGGATACCGTGCGGGAACCAGCTTCTTTACCACTCCACGTACCAGAGCCTGTCCTGTACAACCGGCAGCAGGTCTTAGAGTCAGCGGATCAGAGTCTAGACTCTAATGAGGCGGCATATGAGGGTAATGATGGCCAGAGTGAGGAGAGTGAGGAGAGTGAGGGGAACGAGTTAGGCCCGCATGGGGAAGATATGGATAATCCATCCGTCTGGGGGGTGCAAGGACCAATTGGGCTTGAGTTTCTTAGCTCGCAGCTCTCGATACTGACAATCAGCCCCGGGAATTCCCAGAATTCCAGCAGGAGGATTAGTTACCCCGGACGGAGAACGTTTGCTCCAGTATGAGTTTGCCAATATGGTAGTACATCTTCTATTCCCTCCTGTTCGCCCACAGACTTCAATCCACTTTCGATGCAGGTGAAAACCCAAGTCACCCAGATCCAACCGTCCGGGAATTGGATAGCGGAGGACCGCAAGCCAGCAGTAGGCGAAATATTCCAACCGGGCTTGAGCGTACCATTCTGGCCAGATCGCGTGACCTGATGTGGGACTGGACGATCTTGGTCAATCCTTTTCCGGACCCCATTACCCTGACCGAAGAAGTCCGCACATGTTGGAGCAATGCCCAGACCAAATTAGGCTTTCCCTACTTTTCTGATACTACCCCGCCCTCAAATGACCAGGTAAGTTACCCTTAATCGATAACTGACATCCTATCCTAGACTAAAAGGAGTGGCCGCTGGTCACTGATTTGCAGATCCGGGCAAAGCACACCGGATGCAGATCTCAGTATCTGCATACAGCAAAGAAGGCTATAACAGAACTCTATAAGCTCAATATTGAGGATCCTACAGCTTGTGCACGAAGAGTGGAATACCTACTAGCGGAGGATAGGTTCATTTGCCCACCGGGCAGCTAACAGGTATCTTTTTGACATATGTCGGGATTGTTTCCAATGGGAGTAAGACTAAATCGATCTAATCCGGCAGACAGCCAATTTCTCTTAGATTCCTAGCACGCCAGATTCCGCGTGTGATACTTACTCAATATTACTATAGCCCGACAAGGAAAGGCCTGACGGATGAGGGTTTCCAGGATAAGATCGATGGCCCCTTTATCTGTCTCACAGCCGCCATATTATGTCATTCACTGCGATGTTGGAGGACGGGCATCTGTATCGATAATGTGGCTTTCACAAGGGCGACTTCCGGGAGTAAGAAAAAGAATGTGTACTGGGAGGTTTCGAAAGTGTCCGGATCCCGGGACGGCCTGGGCATCCGGACACTTTTGAAAATAGCAAGCCCTCGAGTTCGATGAAAGGTAAGGTAACGGATCGATAGCCCTGCTGGAACGTCAGACACGATCCTGGCGCAAAAGGGGAAGAGTTTGGCAACCTCGAATAATCCAGCGGATAAGGACGACATTGGAGGCCAGAATCGGAAAGAAGCGGGGAAGGAGGGTTGAGAGCACGGTGGGATATGACAATGGGGAGGACGCATTGAGGCGTGAGTTTGGTAGTAATACGGAGCTGGATGCCTTGGAGGCCGCTGGCGGCCTCGTGGATACAGGAGGAGGACATGGTTGGCAGGAGCCGCGGCAAGAACATGGGGCCAATCCGGGAGCCCAGGTTGGTACAGCGCAGTTCCAATCCCTGGGGAGGCGGAATTGCATATTGAAGAAACCGATGGAGAGGGTAGGGAGAATGGTTTTATCACTACTCGCTGATCGTGTATATATATGTAATTCAATTAAATTAAATTACGTGTGCTAAAAGGGTCAGGAATGGTCAAACAATAGTAGTGTGCGAGTCGGTGGGCAGGAAAGGCATGAGAATGAATTGCGCGGATGGTTATAAGCTGCGCAAGTATGAGTAAGGCATCTAGCGGGCAATTGTAGGTTCGGAAGGCATGGGAATGTGTCGGGCAGATGGTTATATACTGCGCAGGCTTGGGTAAGTCGTCTAGCGGGCAGCTGAAGGTTGACAGGCACGGGAATGAGTCTGCAGGGCTGTAACAAGCCGGGGAAGATGGTGGGAGCCCGCGAGCAGACTGTAAGAGGGCGGGGACACGGCCAGAGGCATGGAGTAGACGAGACAGGATGTGGAGAGCTGAGGAGAGAGCTGCTCGAAAGGGCAAGAGAGGGGGGATGTCTGCCGGATATGGGAGGAGCCGGGCTGGGATCAGAGGATGGAGGAGAAAGGGTTGAATGTGTTGGGAGGGATGAGGACGGAGGAAGTAATGACGGGAAAACGTCCGCTGAATACGCGAGAGGACTGAGGGAATCCCGGAGTGTGGGAGAAGGGGAGGTGATGTTGGTGGGGTTCCGGATGAGAAATGGATTCAGGGAGAGGTTAGTGACAGGGTTAAAGGAGAGAGGGTATCATGGAAAGAAAGCTGGCGGGCGGGGGTATCAGGG
>Ga0307510_10008160_pt1 | contig 12468 bp, 18 predicted proteins | sample 12_EM_MG_FD_207224 | JGI IMG/M metagenome (GOLD analysis project Ga0307510, IMG submission 207224) | Populus trichocarpa ectomycorrhiza microbial communities from riparian zone in the Pacific Northwest, United States - 12_EM | ecosystem: Host-associated > Plants > Roots > Unclassified | place...
GACAGTTGTTTGCTAGCACATTCTTTTAGTTTGGCACCCTAGAACTTTATCCATTCGTTCATATACCATAGACAGTTGACTTTTGTACCCTCAGTTCCTGTGCTTACCCCACGCGTTCTGAGGTGAGTACCAGTATCCCCAATACACAGAGTTCCTGTGCTTACCCCACACGTTCTGAGAGGCCTTTGCGTGCCCAGAATTCACTCCTTTACTTTTATTAGTTGCTACAGGTTATGGGCCCTGCCCTAGCCCAATAGAACCACTGTCATTGCTGCAACGTGTCACATCACATTCACTATGTCTTTCCTTGTACTCCCTGACACCATCCCACATCTCAAAGAAGATGCCTCTAATTGGGCCACCTTTGCTGCGCATTTCCGGGAGGCCATGCTGGCCATGCACCGCTGGGGCCACTTTGATGGAACCCAAGCATGCCCTACTCCAAAGGATGCCGCCAACCCCACGTTTGTGGAACGCCAGGCCACCAAGGAGTGGCAGTGCCAAGATGTTGTGGTCCGAGGCCACCTGTCCCCGAGGCTCCTGGACTGGATCTTCATTCGATTGGTCAACCACAAAACGGCAAAGGGGCATTGGGAGCAACTGATTGAAGAGCTTGGTCAGCCAGCATTTGCAGACAAGCCAGAAGCCATCAAAGAAGGTGCTCATGCACACAATGACTGTGCAGAGCTGGACCTGAAAGAGGGGCAGCTAGGCAACCCGAACGCGAATACCCTGGAAGGAGTTGCTCACCTGGAGCTGGACTCAATGCGGGAAGAAACTGAAACGAACACACCTGCGCATCTTGAAGGCGCGGGGCCAGACGCCTTGATGGAGGAGGAAGATGATCGCTTGCTCGAGGTGGAGGAGGATGGGGCCACTAGGAAAGCTGCCAGTGTCGAGGGGGATGCCGGTCCTCACGTCGAACTGCAAGATCCTGGGGTCAGCTGCCTTGCCACACAAGAGAATGCCGGACCACACACCTTGCCATTGCCTCCATCACCCACCACCCTGGAGGCTGCTAGTATGCAGCACTCACTGGCTGTCAACACAGAGACGCCGGCCATCCCAGTACCAGACCACAGCGCGGACTTGGAGCTGCAGCCGCACGATGCACCGCCACTGCCAAATGAGGCCGCAGAACACCCCATTCATCAGCCACCCAAGCAGATCCGAGCCCCCACCGAAGTTGGAGGGCCATTGGAGTCGCTCCCAGGCAAGGCATCGCAGCACGCAATGGGCCAGATGGTCCTGACATCAGCACACACACTAGAGGGCAAGATGCTCATTGGAGAGGTGCACGGCTGTCCTCCTGACCTCCCCAACCCACAAAGGCAGAGCTCCACCACTTGGGAGCCAACATTTGTCGTTCTGAAGGCCCAAGTCCACGTGCATCAGGCGCAGAGGCCCCTTCTTGACATGGGTGCTCGTACATGCCCCGATCCGTGGCCCAACCTGGGCACCGTTATCATCGATCCAGATAGCTGTATTGGGTCAGCATCACAGCTTGAGGGGGAGCAAAACATCAACTTACCATGTGTGGGGAGCGAGCTGCATGCTGCCCCGCCAGCCCCTTAAAATTTCCAATCTTCACTTTCACCCTCACCCTCCGTTCCATCGCCACTTCACACCCTTGTGCATGAGAATCTGTCATGCGGAGAAACTGCTGCCACTGAGCAGCACACCACCGAAGACCATCACCCCAAGCTCCGGAAGCCACCCGATCCACAATCAGAAGACCTGCAGGAAGCAGGGGGAGTGTTGTCAGCATTGGGCAATGTACCTGTGATCCTTGAAGGCCCAGACCCTCTCAGGCTTGCTGGTGCGGTCGTGAACGTGGACCTCCGGAAAGTCGAACCCTCATGCATTAACGCGCACGAATGAGGGGGAGCATCGCCCATTGTGGGCGCTACACCAGCCCTGGCCGAGAGAATCACCAGCATCAAACCCGCTAGCAAGGCTGAGAAAGCCATTGCCGCTAGGCCCAAGGCGTTGGTCCGCTGGGCAAAAGACAAAGCCGTGCACAGACATGAAGTCGACGTGCCACCACAAGAGGTGCTGCCGCAGAAGGGCAAGCGCAATGCAGAGGCACTATCACGAAAGCACAAGTGACGCCCGAACAAGGGCGAATGCGAACCTGTATGGCTGCAGGGAGAGGCGCCGCAAGGAGACAAAGCCGTGCTTGAGATGCCGCTGCAAAACCACAAGCATGTGCACAAGCCACCGTCTGAGGTGCTGCCACAAAAAGGCGAGCATGACATCGAGATGCCGTCGACAGGCAAAGGTGAATGTGTGGAGGCATTGCCACAAGATAGCGGGCGCACACCCAAGGTGCTGCCACCAGAATGCAAGCTCAAAGTTGATGTGCTGCCACAAGGGAGCCCCAACAAGGGCAAAAGCTCATGTGATGCACCACCATGAAGGGACCCAAGTGTGGGTGCCCTGGCCATTTGGGATCCAGGAGGGAGGCCGCCAAGGGAGCGAACCCTTGAGCCGAAAGGGCCCGTTGAGGCCATGAACATCACACCGGGCATCGACGCCCCACAACAAAATGTCGCACCAGGCATTGTCGCCCACAAGAAAACACCTGGCTGTGCAGAGTCGAATCAGTCTGCCAGCACCATCCCAAAAAGCCAACCACGCACCTTTATCCCCTTTTCCATCCGTTGTCAGGGGCTCTTATTGTCAAGAAGCCCATTCGTTTTCATTTTTCGTTTCGAGGCCCATCGAGAGGGCGCTGCATCATCCTGGAAGTGTCGAGGCAGAGACTCCAACAGCAACATGGCTGTTTGGTGGCCGTCACATCCACATCATGTTCAAGTCACACACCGTCACATGCGTCCCCGCGCCATGCACACTCTGGTGCACTGGCAGAGAAACCCCAATGCATGGCCACAGCCACTGAATATAATCCTTGTGTGCCCCTGTTTTTATTTGGAGGCATTTCGCTGCAGTGCCCAGACTGTCTGCAAAATGAGGGGGAGTGTAGCAAATGGCACGCAGGAGCAGATCGATAAGATATGGACATCACCCTACATTCCTTAGTCTGACAGTTGTTTGCTAGCACATTCTTTTAGTTTGGCACCCTAGAACTTTATCCATTCGTTTATATACCATAGACAGTTGACTTTTGTACCCTCAGTTCCCATGCTTACCCCACGCGTTCTGAGGTGAGTACCAGTATCCCCAATATACAAAGTTCCCGTGCTTACCCCACGCGTTCTGAGAGGCCTTTGCGTGCCCGGAATTCACTCCTTTACTTTTATTAGTTGCTACAGTGGTGACATTAGATTCAACTTTCTACATTCAAGATGGCTAGTAGTGCATACAATGAGCTCTTAACTAAAGAGCAGATACTCGAAACAAAACTAAACACTTGTATCGCATATAAAGCGCCAAACACTACTGGAACCAGAACCTACCCCATCCAGCTATTCTGCAATAACGACGACAAGGTCATAAACAAACATGTGATACTGGTTTGCCTGCATAACGGAGTTTGGCATCAAATCACACACAATTCTAACTCAGGGTTACCTCAATTACGACAACCACTAACAAGTATCCATACCTTTGACATCGAAGAAGCCCGACCAGAACTGGAGTTCAAGAAAGAAAGCGATAACTCAGATAGCGAATCAGCAGAAAAAGACAAAGATTCAGATGACGAACTAGCTGAACAAACTGGAAGGCTTCACATCAACAACCAAATTAGAGACGCAGAAATACCCAAAGAACTCACTCCACAAAGGAATACCGTCTCCCTTCCAAGGCATATGAAGCTTTCGCCCATTTCACCCAAACTATCAACCATGGCTACATCCTCTATCACGATCCAACAGCCCACAGATACTCAACCACTCACTCAAGGAGGAGGAGTGTCGGGAACTCACTACTTTATGGGTAGCAAGACTTGACTATGGCGCGGAGTTGAAGGTGACTGATCCAAAGGAGCAGCAAAGAGATGTTGAGGAGGAAGAGGCAGAAGGCGAGGAGAGGCGGGACTGAGTAGACTGTGGCAGACAACAAGCAGGTTGCTGCTGACGATGAGGGAGCTTTGAAAGGCTCCAGTGTGGGGATTGACAAGAGAACAGTCTAAGGACTGTTCACCTAAATTTGTAGGTCTTATATACTAATACAGGGTGGTCTGTGCGCAGTTTAGGGTAGGTATATTTACAGGTAACGGGGGACTGCGCAGTCGATGCGCAGTAACTGCGGATTACATTATACATCTCGATTAGGGTCTAGCCCCAACAAGTCGCATCTTCGTTGATTGGTTAGTGGACACGTCTTGTTGATTGTTCCCATGATCTGCCATGTGTTGATCAACAGATTAGATGCACATCCAAAGCGCATCTGGTCAAGTGACTTTGTTGATGACCAATTCCTTGATAGGTCATGTGTTATCTTCCCAGGGTCATGGGGTCATTGGTTCCCAGGGTCACATGCTGATAAGTCATGTGATGTACGAGTGGCGGAGGGGTCACGTGATGAGTCACGTGTAGGGTCATGTGATATGTTCCTGCAGTCACATGATGCTGAAGTTATGGGTTTGTAGCTGAGACTGGGGGGTGCAAGTACCACTCGCAACAAGGAGATGGCTCAAGCTCTAAAGGAAAAGGCTCTGGAAGTGGTGCTACTGGAACAGGAAGTATGACAGCTGCGACTACTACTGGAACTGCAGCAAGCGTTAATTCCAAACTCAAAGCCAGCCTTAGTCGATACTCTACCCCAGGAGGAGGATGATCAGGACCACCCAGTGGGGGACCACCCAGCGGAGGACCACTATCAGGAGGATCTGGAGGTCCGGGCAGAAACCTGCCTGGAGCACCAGGACCTCCCGCACCAGTACTCCCTGTCCAAGGTGGCCAGCAACCCATTGCAAGAGCAGCTGATGTCAAATCTATGGGAGGACTGCTGCAAGTCTTCTCAGGAGACCGTCTCCTTGCTGATGATTTCATCAAAGAAGTAAAAGGATACCTACAACTCAATCAAGACATAGCGGGCTATAACTCTCCAATCAAGAAGGTTGCCCTAACCCTCACCCTCATGAAAGGACCACAGGTCGCAGGATGGACACGCAACATGGGAACCTGGTTGGACACCCTTGACCCCATACTAGACAATATCCCTGATGTATGGGACCAGTTCCTCTTCGAATTTTCGCAACAATACCAAGATAGCCAAAGGGAAAACAGAGCTAGAGGTGAAATAGAATGCTGCACTATGAAGTTCCCCAAAATTGACGACTATATCACCAGATTTGAAGATCTGAGTTGGATCGCTGGATATGATGCCAACAGTGGCGCTGTGTTCCAACTCTTCACTAAGGGACTGCCCAACAACATTCTCAAAGAAGTCCTCACTTCACCCACTCCGACCACATACACCAACCTTAAAGATAAAGCCATCTCAGCTACTAGGTCCAAGGTCCTGATTAACAACATACTCTGTGCCTGTAACCCAAACCGAGGAACCAGAGAATTCAATTGAGGTGTCTTTAATACATTTCCCTGACCCAGCAATTTCCAAAGACCATGAACATTCTTCAGCCAGGGGAACCAAGGAGGTTCAGGAAACCAAGGAGGATTCCTCCAACAATGTGGACCCAGATTCCGTCAAGGACCATCTCAGATGCAGTATAACTCCACTAATGCACCTTGTTGGATGAACAATGTAGCAGTGCCCATGGACTTGGGACGCACTAGAACCCCAAACTGGCAACAAGGCAATAGAGGATGGATGCAAGGAAACGCTACTGGGTTTGGGCCAGCTCCATGAAATAATACAACTGGACCACCAAGGGGTACCACCAATAACGCCTGCTTCGAATGTGGACAAACTGGCCACTTTGCCAGAAACTGTCCCTGTCATCACCAAGGAAGAATGGGAGCCAACCTCATCGACTTTAATGAGGAATATGATAACTATGAAGGATTCAAAGCCCCAAGCCATGTTGATGAACTCAAACAACAACTCAATGCCATGTCTCTTGATGAGAAAGCAAAACTTGCCAAAGAAATGGGAGTCTTAGAGGATTTTCCCACAGCTTGATTAGGTCGGCACTAATCAAGCAAAGTAGCAATGACAATGTGTACATATCTGCTCAGAAATCTATGACTGTTTGAATCTACACACACTCAATTGTGAAAAGAGCTGAAGCAATAGCCCTAGTAGACTCTGGGGCAACTGAAAACTTCATGAATCTAAGCTATGCTAAATGGCTAAAACTTCCTATCATGAATCTAGACAAACCCCACCAATTATTCAATGTCGACGGGACAGAAAACAAAGCAAGGATGCTCAAACACTACACTGATATCAAGGTCCAAACAGGTACAACAAGGAATCAACTATGGTTCTTCCTGTCTGATCTAGGAGAACACAAAGCTATCCTTGGATACTCTTGGTTTGCCACTGTCCAACCAAAAATTGATTGGAAACAAGGGTGGATTGACTCCACCCAATTACCTATCATCCTCAGAGCACCGAACACAAAGAAAGCACAATTTCTACCTTGCACAATAAACACGCCTTGCCCAATACATCACGACCAATACTTCATTGGAAGGGTAACGATAAACTCCATGGTAAAAGAGGAAGACCCCAAAATACCAACGGAGTACATGCAGCATAGGAAAGTATTTAGTGAACATGAATCACATCGCCTTCCCCAACACACAATCTGGGATCACGCCATCGAGCTCTTACCAGGAGCTCCTACAACCCTTCCTGGATGGCTATTACCACTAACCCAATCAGAAATTGAAGAGGCAAGCAAGTTCGTTCAAGAACATTTAGCAAGAAACACAATCCAACCCTCATGGAGCCCATATGCAGCTAATTTCTTCTTCGTCAAAAAGAAGGATGGAAAACTATGTCCAGTCCAGGACTATCGACCCCTCAATAAATGGACTAAATGAAACCGCAATGTATCCCCTCTAATCCCTTCCATCATCGACCGGTTGGCGGGATGCACTCTATTCACCAAATTTGATGTCTGATGGGGATATAATAACATCCGAATCAAACCTGGAGACAAATGGAAAGCTGCATTCCTTACCCCGGAAGGACTATTCAAGCCAACAGTCATGTTCTTTGGCCTTACCAATTCCCCAGCCACATTCCAAATGATGATGAACACGATATTCCGACCAGATGTGGCAAAAGGAGACATGTCTGTGTTCATGGATGACATTGCAATTCACACAAAGAAATATGTGAATGAAACACATGAACAACACCTGAAACGGCATTGGAAACGCATCCATGAAATATTGGACAAGTTAGAAGCCCATGATCTCTACCTCAAACTGGAGAAATGTGCATTTGAACAAGAAGAAATCGAATATCTCGGTGTCATAGTAGGGAAAGGACAACTCCGCATGGACCCAAAGAAGCTCAAAGGTGTGGCAGACTACCCTAAACCACTAAATCCCACAGACGTCTGTGCATTCCTCGGACTGTGCGGATACTACCACTACTTTATCCCCTGGTTCTCGGAAATCGCCCATCCACTACTCAACCTCACAAAGAAATCAGAAAGATGGCATTGGGACGAACCACAGTTCAAAGCTTTTGAAACCCTCAAATCACGCATGTGTGCAGCACCGGTTCTCAAACAACCTAACTTCAAAAAGAAGTTCTACCTCCAAACCAATGCCTCAGCTTACGGTGTGGGAGCCGTACTCTCACAAGAGGGAGAGATTCCTACCACCTCCACACTTTCAAAATGACAAAAACCTGTACTCCATCCAATCGCCTATTACTCAGCTACATTCATCCCAGCTGAACGAAACTACGACATCTATGAGAGGGAGCTACTAGCCATGATGAAAGCGCTCTCACACTGGCGACCATACCTAGGATGGACCAAGGAACCATTTACTATCATGACAGACCATGCAAACCTTCAATACTGGAAATCCCCTAAGAACCTCAACCAAAGAACAGCATGTTGGCATGCAGATCTACAAGAATACGACTTCGACATCCTTTATATTCCAGGGAAAACCAAATCCCTCCTGATACTCTCTCACAACTCCCAGGTGTGGACCAAGGGAAAGAAGACAATCAAACAATCAACAAGTCACAGTCCTACCTGCGGAAAAATTCAAGGTTGCCACTACAACCACAGAAACAAAGATCAATGTACCACCTATCAATGTGGTAAAAAGGGGAATTATGAATCTAATGCATGATCATCCATCTGCTGGACACCCTGGAAGAGACGAAACACTCCATAAAACCCAAGAATGGTACCATTGGCCAAACATGAAGGAATGGATCACAAACTACATAAAAGGATGTGCCATTTGCCAACAAAATAAAATCATCACCTATTGTACCAAAATCCCAACCTATCGCATTCCCACTGAAGCTAACACCTGACCATTCCAACAAATAGCAATGGACCTGATCACCAGACTACCTCCCGTAAAAGGGAAGGATGCCATCCTCACCATTGTAGACCAAGGATGCTCATATGCAGCCATATTCCTAGCATGTGATACAACCATCATGGGACCAGGCATTGCTCAACTCTACATGGATCATGTGTTCCAGTGGTTCAGATTACCCATCAAAGTAATCAGTGATCAAGACCCCCGATTCACATCGCACTTTGGGAAAGCACTGACGAAAAGACTAGATATCCAACAGAACTTATCCACAGCATTCCACCCCCAAACTGATGGACTATCAGAAAGGAAAAATCAATGGGTGGAACAATACCTCCGCCTAGTCACATCCACTGCCCCAAAAGATTGGACCCAGTGGTTAGCATTGGCCACAGCTGTACATAACAACCGCAAAAACTTGACTACTGGGTTATCACCCAATCAGATCATTCTGGGGTACGATCTCAAACTGAACCTGGCAATAACCACCCCATCCGTCAATGAAACAACAGAAGAAAGAATCCATCTGATGGAAGAAAGAAGAGCTCAAGTGACTGTGGCCCTGAACCAAGTCGCTGCGGAATCAGGAACCCCGTCAGCACAATACAATACCAGAGACCAAGTTTGGCTAGAAGGAAAAAATCTCCGTCTCCTGTATCAAGCAACAAAACTAGCACCCAAAAGATATGGACCCTTCAAGATCATCAAAGAGATTTCCCCTGTGGCGTATCAGCTTGCCCTACCCCTAACATGGAAAATCCATGATATGTTCCACACTTCTCTCTTATTGCCCTATTGCGAAACAACCGCATACAGTCCAAACTTCTCCCGGCCTCCACCTGACTTGATCAATGACGAAGAACAATACAAAGTGGAGCAAATCCGTAATCATTGATACTTTGGGTGCAACAGGACCCTGCAATATCTAATCCATTGGAAAGGATATCCCGATAGTGATGACACATGGGAATCCACAGCAGATATGCATGCCTTAGACTTGGTCAAAGCTTACCATAAAGGAACCCCACTAGAAAGTATAAAGGCTGGTCAGTTGTTGCTACAAACTCCCATCCCTCTTCACCCTGGCTTGCGACCAAGAACCCTCTGGCTGGGAAGAAACTCCCTGGACACCACCCCCAATTCCACCTTGTCAATCATTCCTAGCATCCTTGCTCCGCCCACCACCATTTACCACCCACAAATTCATCGTCTTTCATCGTGGACAATGCATCCACGCCACTCATATCCACACTCTCAAACATCCATACTTTTGCCGCGAACCCCTTTGCACCTATCACCATTGACGGCAAACATTATTCCCTTGTCCATATCGACAACAATCCCACCCCAGCCATGTTGGACTACTCTGCCAACGCTTCCGCTGAGTCCCCTTCTGGCAGCCATCCCGCTTCACCCCCGTCCTGCTACTCCCCTTGTGGTAGTGTTGCCGCAAAGTTGAGTTAACTCTAACTCACCTGAGTTGAGTTGCCTGAGTTGCGACAAAAGTTGCACCAGGTGCAACTATTGTGGTTACCGCATTTGGATGGTGGTTACTGCATTTGGATCGGAACCACACTGAACCAAACAATAGGTCATGGATTGTGCTGCGTTCACGATATAACACCGTGATCAAGGCCCAATGAACACAGACCTTTCCTGCTCCTTTGTCTGTCCAACGCATACCATTTTCTGTTGTGATGAGTGTCTCATCTGCTGACCCTTTTTTGGTGCCAAGCATCTCATTCTTTGACCGGCAATATTCGTCCTTCCATCGACTTCCATAAGTTTCTTACATGCCGTTCAAGTGGTACCCACCCTTGTCACCCCTGAGGCTTGCGCTGTGCACTACCACACTTCTAGAACCCTCTGGTATCTTCTATGGGTGCTTGTACTCACTCTTATTTATATAGGACAATGATTTTTTTTATCCCGAACTTGTGACGTTTTGATGCATCCCTTGGCCATGCAGCACCCACAGCCTGAGAATGTCTACCTGGAATTCCCACCGCAGCTGCAAAGCCTTCACCCACATGCTCATGACCTTTGACAACAGGAGATGGGGGCTGACTATCTGGTTCATCTTAGCTCCTCACAGCCTCCTGATCGTTCGGTCAATGGGTCCACAACTTGGAACCCCTACGGCCTTCCCATGGTAACGGATTCAAGGTTCCTTGCCAATCCGGCCAACGCTTTGTCACACCATTATCCTCCATACATCGGCCCCGCTCCTTCTGGCCTACTAACTGGTATCGCTCACCATCCGACAATGGGCTTCATGCAAGGCAACAACTACATCAATGTCGTCAGCATCGAATCCCCAACCCGTCCGAAACAAGGCAAGAAGCGAAGGCAGGATGGTGGTACTGCCGCATCTCGGAAGCGCAAAGGTATGTATAACCTATTCCACAAGGAAGCATACTGATCAAATCTATTCCTACCTTAGCACCATTGTTGGCATCATCAAAGGCCAGCTCAGCTTGGTCCCACCACACTTGAGGTCCTCCAAGTCTTAAAGTACTTATACCAACGGGAGAGACTTGATTTCATGACAGGCATACTTGCGAGGGAGGAGGACTACACAATAGAGGGTCCAGTGACAGAGTCAGCAGTTCTTGAGCTGCTGAAGGCTGGAAAGGAGGAAGAATTACACGAACTATATACAAATTGGATACTGGTACAGTCAGATTAGTAGATAAGATAGGGAATTGGTAGGCCAATTAGACAAACACTGCATTGTGCCATACAGTGGAATGGAATGGCCATGTGCCGGAACAGTACACAGCCTGCAAATACACCATTCATTTGCATGGGTCTTTCCGACTTTCCGATTACGACACCTTGTCAAAATCCTGAAAGCTGATTGGTGGATTCCCGGGCCGCTATCCCACCAACTCGTTCCTACACCAGGTGTGCACCAGGTGCAACTCAGACGCACTGAATTTAGCCTGAGTTCAACTCAACTCAACTCAACTCAACTTTGCGGCAACACTACCTTGTGGAGTGGAAAACATATTCGCCGCCAATGCCAATATCGACCCTGAAACACTCCGAGAAATTGCCACCAGTCTGGTCCAGACTGTCAAGAATCATGAAGAGATCCATTGCTTCGCAGTCCTCGCCTTTGAAGATAAGATCAAGAGGCTTGAGTCCACCATCAAAGGGTACGCTGAAACCTATGAGTGGGCCCCCAACGGGTATGTCTGCAACACCATGTACCCCGACCTCAAGATCCCCCTGGGCAAAGGGGCCTATACAGAGGCCTACTGGGTTACCCCTGCCCATGACAGCTATGTCCAGGCATACAGACAAGAGCAAGGACCGCTGGACCCCCCATACTCACTTCCCATCTATGCCCGAGCAGTCTACTCATCCAAGCCTATCGAACCCCTACCTGCCTGGTTCCACCAACTCCTTGTTGGTACCCCCACTGTTCACGCTAACTTCGCCAAAGCAGCCCACTGACTTGATGACTGGGGCATCACTGCAGATATCGCACACTACCGCAAACTGGATGACAACCTGTCCTGTATCAACATGGAACTCAAATGACTCGAGGCTGAAGCAGGGGCGGTTAGGATCGCGAAGACCATTTGTGAAGGTCGACTGGAGTTGGCTCGTGCCCCCAAGCAACTGGCACATATGGAGTGCCTGGCGATGCCATTTGTTCGGCAGAGGAACAAGCAACTTGCCACTTGGGGAGGGTGGAAGAAGTCCGCACATGGTCGCACTAGCTAGAGCAGGAGGTAATGTGACTGGCCTTAGGTGATTGTGTTTACTCATACAGTACAGCCTTTGTAAGTTGTGGGAACTGGCCCTAGTGATTAGTGATTGGATGACTGATGCAGCGTAATGTGCTTATTGATTGAGTTGGAGTCGCTTACTGATCCCAGTAGTACCTTAGTCATAGTATGTATCTGGCTTACTATGTGATGATTAGTCATACTTGTATCATAGTATAAAAGAGGCTCACTGCTGTCCCTAAGACAGCAAGTTGAATCTCCTGTCAATTCAACTCCCTTCTCTTCTCTTACATTCTACTATAAGTGGGCACTAGGATGCTACTCTAGTGTGG
>Ga0307510_10008162_pt1 | contig 12467 bp, 9 predicted proteins | sample 12_EM_MG_FD_207224 | JGI IMG/M metagenome (GOLD analysis project Ga0307510, IMG submission 207224) | Populus trichocarpa ectomycorrhiza microbial communities from riparian zone in the Pacific Northwest, United States - 12_EM | ecosystem: Host-associated > Plants > Roots > Unclassified | place...
GACGACGTTTGCCGTGTAACCCTTGGCTCGGATACGCGGCAGATCCCAGCACCACTCGCTGGTTGTTGCATCAAACGCGACCAGGCCCTCGTCGGCGAGTGTGGACAGGAATCGGTTCGCGAAGAACGGATTACCGCCGGTCTTTTCATGGACGAGCTGCGCGAGAGGGGCAGCGCGCGACGGTGCGCAGCGCAACGCATGACCGACGAGCTCTTCGAGATGTTCGCGGCCGAGGGGTGTCAGTGCGATCTGTCCGACCGTTGCAGCGGATCCCCGGATGGTTTCCAGCTTGCGCACGAGCGGATGGGTCGGTTCAATTTCGTTATCCCGATAGGCTGCGATCAACAGCAGGTAGCGCAGGTCGGATTGGCTCATCAGCTCTTCGAGAAGATCGAGTGTCGCTGCGTCGACCCAATGCAGATCGTCGAGAAAAACTACGAGGGGATGCTCCCGCTGCGCGAATGCAGCCACGAAGCGCCGCAGGGCGATCTGGAATAACTGGTGGGACTGCCGCGCCGGAAGCTCGGAAATGAACGGTTGCTCGCCGAGGATCAGCTCCAGTTCGGGCACGAGCTCGACCACCAGGTGCGCGTGCGGCCCAAGCGCTTCGCTCAATGAGCCGCGCCAGCGTTCCAACTCGGCGTCGCTCCTGCTGCCCATGAAGTCCCGGATGAGGCCCTGGAAAGCCTGAGTAAAGGCCCTGAAAGGAATATCGCGTTGCTGCTGGTCGAATTTTCCCGCAGCGAAAAGACCGCGCGAGGGCACCATGGCCTTGTGCAGCTCGTGAACGATTGAGGATTTGCCGATCCCGGAATATCCGCACACCAGCAGCAACTCGGGCGTGCCGGTGGTGGCAACACGCTCATAGGCATCAAGCAAACCGGCGATCTCGACCTCCCGCCCGTAGAGCTTTTCAGAGGTCGACAGGCGGTCTGGCTTGTCGCTTTCACCCGGTGAAAACGTGTCGATGTGCCCCGCGGCTTGCCACGCTTCGAGACAGCGCCGCAGGTCCCGCTCAACGCCGGCAGCGGTCTGATAGCGTTCCTCCGCCGTCTTGGCGAGCAGCTTCATGACAATGTGAGAGATCGGCTCCGAGAGGTCCGACACTCGCTGATGCGGTGGCAGCGGAGTCCGAGCGATATGACAATGGATCCATTCCATGGGGCGGGAAGCCACGAACGGCAGCACGCCGGTGAGCATTTGGTAAAAGATCACCCCGAGTGAGTAGAGGTCGCTGCGTGAGTCGATCGACCGGTTCATCCGTCCGGTCTGTTCGGGCGCCATATAGGCGAGCGTCCCCACAATGAACTCAGGCGGACCGGGAACCTGACGCTCGCGTGGTAGCCGCGAGGCGAGTCCAAACCCGGTCAGACTCACATGTCCGCCGTTCACCAGGATGTGAGCTGGCTTCAGGTCTCTGTGGACGAGACCTCGGTGATGAGCGTGGCGGAGGGCAGCGACGATGCTGATGGCGAGCGGGAGGAATCGCGGTGCCTCCATCGGCTCACCGAGATGCCGCTCCAGTGGATCTCCGCCCGGATCCTCGAGAAGCAACATGATCCCATCATGCTGGCGAATCAGTTCGAGCGGCCGAGCGGCCCACGCACTCTCGAGATGGTCCTTGAGCTCAAATTCATGCACGAGACGATTGACGCTTGCCGGCGGCGGGATTTGCGCGGTTAGCCGTAGCGCCAGCACGCTCTGCTCATCAGCCGAGCGTCCCCTGTAAAGCTCGCGCTCCCCGTCCTCCCACAGGACTTGGAAACGGCCATCTTCGAGACCAGCCTTGAAGGAGGTGTCCGGACGCATCTATCGCGCTCACCGAGAGCAGCACCCTTGCAAATTGTAGCGCACTGCCCACGTCCGGGTCCTCCCTTGAAGGGGTTGGCTTCGATGCCTGACCTCACACGGTACGCGTCGCCACCGCCGGTGAAATCGATGCCGCGCGCAAGGCCGGTATCAACACCGCAAGCAATCCCACAATCCACAACATCAGCACGCCGCCAACGAGATAATACAGAGGCAGCCGTGGGATCTGGTACATGCCACTGAGCTGCACTCCGGCAGCTAACGCCAGGATGCATCCCAGAACCACACCGCCCGTGGTGATGATCCAGTTCTCGACGAGGAAGTAACGCAGAATGTGAAATTTGCGCGCGCCGATCGCACGCCTCGTACCGAGTTGCTTGGTACGCGAAGCAACGCTGAACGCAGCGAGGCCCACGATGCCGACGACGGTCACAATCACGACGAAGAACGTGGCCACGCCGAGAATAATGGCGCTCGCGCGATACCCCTGCCGCGCGTCCTCGGCCGTGCGGTCGAATGCTTCCAGGCGCTCGATAAAGCGTCCTGGCTGCAAGTCAGCGAAGTTCTTGTCGACCTCAGCCATGAGTGCGTCCCGCCGCCCGGGTTTCGCGCGCACGATGTAATGACCGTCCGGACCCGGTGTAATGATTGGCAATAAGACAATCTGTGTCGCGAACTCGTCGTACTGGGAAGGCAAGGGGTTCGCACGCATCTGATCCACGATACCGACAATCACGGCCGACTTGTTTATGAGACCTGTGTAGACGGTCTTGCCCAACGCATCCCCTTTCGGGAACAGCTTATTGGCAAACACCCGGGTAACAATGACCTCAGGCGCCCATGCCGACATCGCGGCTCCCCAGTCCGCCGCCGCAGGTCGCACTGTGGTCGGCGCGAAATTCCGGCCGGCGACGAGCTTCAGGCCCAGCGCATCAATCAGCTCGTCCGTCCCGAAATAAAGCGTGCCGAAGATGCCGCCATTCGGATTGAGCAGGGTCTGCGGATCGGCGGCGAAGGGCATGTCCGTGTTCGAAAACGTCTGCGGTACATGGTTGATCGTGGATGCCGCCACCACTCCCGGCAGGGAATTCAGGTACGTCAGATCCGCCTTTACGGCCGCCGGGTAGTTATAGTCGGATGTGCTCGCCTCGGTCGCGATCCAGAAGGTGTTGTTCAGATCGAGACCTGTGGGCTTGTTGGCATCCTCCAGCTTCTGCCGGACGATGTAGGCCACATTCACCACCACGGCGAGTGTCAGTGCCACCTGGGCCGCCACCAGGAGCGGGCCGGTCTTGTTGCGCCACAGGGCGCTCAGCAACGCGCGAATTTCCATCTTGGCTTCCCCTGTTCCGATCCTACTGAGTCTTGAGAAACGTGGCGGGCGCCAGCCGGCCGATGCGCCAGGCCGGGTAGAGTCCTGCCAGCACACCCGCCAGCAACGACAGTGCGACGGCCGCCAGCATGACCGGGATGTCCATGTGGACGAATGATTGGATCAGCGCGGTGCGATCGGGATTGCTGGAATGCGCGAGTCGCCCCGAAAACATCAGGACCTTCAGGGAAGCCAATCCACCGAATGTCAGCGCCATGCCGGCAGCGCCTCCCAGGGCTCCCACCACAATGACTTCGATCAGATGCTGCCGGATGATATCGACGCGGCGTGCGCCCAGGGCCCGGCGCAACCCGGAGATCGGCGCCGCCGTCAGGAACTTCGCCAGCATCAACCCGAGCGTGTTCAGAACACACACCGCAAAAAAGACCAGTCCGAGTGCAAGCTGCATGCGACTGTCGTCACCCACCACATCCCACATCGCCAGCCACGTCGGCACATCGACCACGCGATTGTTGTTCTTGCGGGGAAACCGTCCGTGTTGCCGTTGCTCGTTGGCATAGTTGTCCACGAAAGCCTGATATCGGTCCCGATCCGCGCGGTTACGCACCTCCACCCAGTATTGCAACCAGACGCAATCCTGGGTGTACAGCGAGTCCATCCCATCGATTTTCGCGGTCCGGCTGACGCAACTGGTGTTGCCGTGCGCCGGCAGTTTGAGGGCGCGGCCCCAACCGAACGGAATAAAGACTTCCTCCGGAATCTCCCAACCGCCCCAGCTATTGAGATCGTAATACTTCGGTCGCGGCATCCACGCCGCGATGACACCCACCACCCGGTATGAACGACCGTCCAGCACCACTTCGCGACCTACGCTGTTGACACCTCCGAACAGCTTCTCGTTCATGAATTTGGACAGAACAACGACTGCGCCCGGTGCATCGTCCTCCGTCCGCGACCAACCGCCGCCGTAGATGAAGGGAACATCGAACATCGTGAAGAAATCCGCCGTGGTGACCCGAGTGGACGCGCTGAAGGGCTTTATGCTCCTGTTGTCCGGTGTTACAACCTGACCGGACCTGTACATCATGACCGAGTGCAGCGGAATATCGGAAGGGTACAGGGCGCGGGCGTCGCGGTAAGTGAGTTGGAACGGAGGATATTCCGGATGACGCTCGAAGCTCTGGGGTGGCTCGTCATCGCGAATATCGAGGGTGACGGCGAACAGTTTGTCTTCTTTCCAGGGAATCGGATGGCCCGCGCGCGCATGATAGAGCGTGATGGCGATCATGGAGGCCGCGATGCCCACAGCGATCGCGCCGACCATGAGGGCGCTCAGAACAGGATTGCGGCGCAGACTGCGGAAAGCCAGGTTGAGATCATGGATGAGCACGGCACCCTCCTCAGCCAGCGGCCTGCAAGGGCTGTACGGATTTGAAGTGATGGATCTGGTCGATCCGGCCGTCAACGATGTGAAACTGACGATGCACGCGCTGCGCGAGCTCCGGATTGTGAGTCACCATCAGGATGGTGGTGCCCGCGGCGTTGATTTCCATGAGCAGGCTCATGATCTGGTCCGACATGGTGGTGTCCAGATTTCCCGTGGGCTCATCGGCCAGGATCACTCGCGGGTCGCCACAGATGGCGCGAGCGATGGCCACGCGCTGTTGTTGGCCACCCGACAGTTGCGCCGGAATGTGCTTCATGCGTGTACTCAAGCCGACACGCTCCAGTGCTGCGGTGATCCGCCGGTGGCGCTCAGGTCCAGGCATTCGCCGGTAGTGCAGCGGCGCCTCAATGTTGTGATAGACGTTGAGATCCGGGATCAGATTGAATCCCTGAAAAATGAAGCCGATCTTCTCGTTTCTGATGCGGGAGCGCTGATTGTCGGTCAGGCGGCTGACGTCCTGACCATCAAACGTATAACGGCCACCGTCGAGCTCTTCGAGCAGCCCTGCCACATTCAAAAAAGTAGTCTTGCCGGAGCCGGAGTGACCGGTGATGGCCACGAATTCACCCGGCTCAACCTTCAGAGTCAGATCCCGCAACGCATGTGTCTGTACCACATCCGTACGGAACACCTTGCTCACACTTTGCATTTCAATCATGACGATTCTCTTGTGATTAATCGGTCAAGTGAACTTCCGGGGCGTCACCCAGATCGTTGATGCTCGAGACAATGATCTGGTCACCTGCGTTGAGGCCGGAGAGGATCTGCACTTCACCCACACTCATGGGACCCAGCTTCACCGGCTGCCTCGTAGCTGCATCGCCCTGTACGCGATAGACGACGGACCCCGCGTCGACGAAGCCGCCGCGCTCGACTTTCAACACGTTATTGCGTTGGTCCAGAACGATACGGACGCTGACTCGCTGGTTCTGGCGCACGCCGGGAGGGGCCTGGTTTGCAAAGCGCAACCGGCCCTTGACCTCGTTCTGCTGCACTTCCGGTGAGATCGCGGTGACCGTGCCGCGATAATTCTTGCCCGCATAGTTGATGTCGGCCGCCATACCGATCGCGAGATCCGACGCGTAGGCTTCCGAGATGCTGAATTCCACCTCCAGGGCCGACAGATCCACGACAGTGAGCAGTCCCGCGTTTTCGGTGACCGCCGCCTTTTGGCTCACCAACAGGCTACCCACCATGCCTTTCACGGGGGACCGGACAGTCAACGCGTCCACGCGACGCTCCAGGTCCGTAACCACCAGCTTCTGGCGCTCGACGTCCGTGCGTTTGTTTTTGAGGTCAACGTTGAGACTGTCTTCCTGCAACCGCGCATTCGAGACCGCATGGTCATATGTGAGGCGCGCGTCATCCCGTGCGTCCTGTGCCTTGTCGAGATCGCGGTGGGCGACTACTCCCTGTTCGATCCCGCTCTTCATTCGCTCGAGCTCGCGCTGTGTCGCGCGAACCTGCGTCGTTGCGAGATCAACCGTCTGCTTGCTTTCCAGGATCTGTCGGTGGGTCTCGATCGCCTGCCGCTCCAACGCCTCTTTGAGGCCTTCGAGCGTCGCGCGCTCCCGCGCCAGCTCATTGTTCAATGCTGGGCTGTCCACGGTGGCCAACACTTGCTGCGGTGTGACGGGAGCTCCTGCGACGACATTGAAGGTCACAGTGCCAATGGCTGAAGAAAACATGGTTGGGCTGTTCGCCACTACCACGACTCCATCAGCCGCGACATCCCGGACAAAGGCGCCTCGCGTGACTGTGGCGATGCGCACCCGCGCCCGCGGTATGACTACTTTCGAAGCCATCCAGGATTTGACGACCAACCCAAAGACCAGGAGCAGCGCGGCGGCGCCACATCCCAGCATCACCAGGACCCGCCGCCGCCGGCGCGTACTGCTACCCGGGTCGACGAGTACATCCTGTGCCGATGTGTCGCGCACTTTCGTTTCAGTTTGGGAATCCATGGATGCGCTCATGACTTGACCAACAACCCATCAATCACTTCCAGATCCCGCTCCAACAGCCTGCCGGCCTGCTGTTTCAACGTCAGCAAGGCAGTCAGGTAGTCGTAGCGCGTCTGACTGTAAGTGCGTTGTACCGCGTAGTAGTTGTTCTGGGCGTTGAGAAGATCGAACACGCTGCCGGTGCCAAACTCAACGTTGCGTTGGCTGGCTTCGACCGACTCACGCGCAGACTCAACGGCGTGCTTTGCCGCACCGATCCGCGAGATCCCAGTGACCACGCCGCGATAAGCTGCACGCGTCAGCCGCTCGGTATCGCGTTGTGCCGTGTCGTAAAGAGCTTGCGCCTGCCGGTACAAAGCCCGCGATTGACGCACAGCCGAGGACACGGCGCCGCCCTGGAACAAAGGCCAATTGAACGAAACACCCGCGGCATCCAGGGATTGATTGCCACCGAAGGCCTGATTCTGCCAGGTGTGAGCAGTGCTGACATTGAGGCTCAGAGTCGGCAATCCCTTGCCACGCTGCACCGCTATATCGCGATCCTGTGCCTGCGCCTGCAGCCCCGCGGCGCGTACTGTGGGGTTGTCCTGTTGGGCCGAGGTGACCCATGCATCGATCGAGGCCGGATCGGGCGAAGTCAGTGGAATCTCGTCTATCAGCGCGGCGATGTCCGCGTTATGCGGGCCGACGATTTCGGTCATCAGCAGCTCGGCGTCATCGAGAGTATTCTGCGCGTCGATGACGCTTTGCTCGGTCGCATCATAGAAAGCCTGCGCCTGTGCAACATCGCTGCGCGGGCTGGTCCCAATCCGCTCGCGAATCCGGGCCTGGTTGAGCAACGTGCCAAAGGCCTCCCGCGCGCGCCGGTTGTTCGCCAGTTGATCCTTGGCCGAGAGGATCCCGAAATACGCTGTTGCAACCCGAAGCAACAGGCTCTGTTGAGCCGCCAGCAGGTTGGCCTGTGCGCCGGCTGCCAGCAGATTGGCTTCCTTCAGCCGACTGAAGGACTCGAAGCTCCAAAGCGTTTGCGTCAGAGTGAGTCCGTAGGCATGCGTATCCGTGTAGCAATACTGTGTCGGCTGGTCAGACGACAGCGCGCAGTTTGCTGCCTGGGTTGTCGTCGCTGCAGTCGTTGCGGCGGTTTCCTGTGAGCCTTGGCGCTCCCGACCAGCGCTCGCATTGGCGCTGAACTGCGGCAACAGCTGCGCGAGCGCTTGCGGCCGCGCCTCAATCGCCGCGTCGCGTTGATATGTAGCCGCTTGCAGTACGGCATCCCGCGACAGTGCCAGCCGGTACAGGCTCAGCAAGTCATTCGCGCACGCCGACTCCGCCCCTCCGACAAGGGCGACCACCAAGAGGACATTCCGCAGCCTGACCAGTGGACTACTCCCCGCGCTACACTGCTCTGGTGCAGTAGAGATGCGGCAGGGTCAAAAAGCGTTTAAGTGAGAGCGAAACTCTTTGTTCCGCCTGGCGGGTACTGGCGGGCGGGACTCGAGCTCCTTTTGAGAATCAACAAGTTACTGAAATGAGCACACAATACGTTCGTCTGATGGATTTGCTACGCCGAGCTGAAGGATGTGGCGTGCCGGAAGCGGCGGCTGCACTCGGTATCACTGCCGCCGGATGCCGGGGCATGATTCGAGATCTGAAACGTCTGCTGCCGATTGAGACTTCTTATGGTCCACACGGAGGTCGGGGACGCGGGCGGACGGCGACGCATTTCATACGATCGCCACAGCTGACCACGGGTCAGCTCAGGGACTGACCTCGAAGCTTTCATCCCCGCTCATCTGAACGCGCCCGCTCAGCGGAGTGAGTTTGATTGGAGCAGGCTGCGCGCGGGGAATGCTGAAGAAGGGATGATCGGGTTCCGAGTGCAGGTACATATCGTCCTGTACTGCGCCACAATGCGGACAGTGATTGGCGTAGGCGCTTTCCGAATCGGCCGGTTTGAAGCAGGGCCACTGAGCGAGCTGTTGCGCCAAGGCAGTGTCCACCGCCCAAAGGCAACTGACAGTGAAGCGAGTCAGTGGCTCTTCTGAGACGGTCCCGCTTTCGCAATAGATGCAGATGACTTCAATGCCCGTATGGCATTGCCAACAGGCAACGGTCGCCGAAGCCACGAATGCCTCGTCGGAGCTGATCGTGAAATCATCGGCGGAATCGTCCTCGTCCAGCCATTTCGCGAACCTGGCCGAGTCCTCGTTGCCATCGACGTACCAACATTTCAATTGGTTGTCCCAGTGAGCACCCAGGGCTTTCACCTCGTGTTGCTCCTCGGGCGAGACGTAGAGATAGGTTCGATTCACGGGTCATTCCTGTTGGTGAGCGGACTTTACTCCAGGCCGTAGTCGTTGTCCCGACTGCGATCCTGCACGCTCTTTTCTTTGGCCTCACTATCGTGCGCAGAGCCGAGCGCTTTCTGGCGCTCACTCTCGCGATAGGCCAGCCAGTTCTTCGCCGACTCTTCGGCAGTGGGTCCCGGTCCGTGAGACTTGCGGTACTCCAACCAGTTTCTGGCACTCTCTTCGGCGGTCGGTCCCGGCCCGTGGGACTTGCGATACTCCCGCCAGTCATTCAACGCCTCTTCGGCGGTCGGCGTGTAGCGAAGCGCATTGCGCTTCGGTTCCGCCGCCTTCTGCCTCTCGCGCTCGACCGCTCGCTGGCGCCCCTCTTCTTTCTGTTTCTGTAGAACGCGGGCGAGCTCTTCGGGCCCCTTCTCCCGCGCCTGCACTCGTTCGCGATAGCTCGCACGGATGCCATCGCCCGCTTTAGTGGACGTACCCTGCTTGCGCTCCATGCACCAAATCTTCCGCGGAATCTTGGGCACCGGCTCCGCATTGATGTCCTGCGCCCGATTGCTTCTATGATCGACGCGTGCCTGCAGTCCCGCTTCTCGCAGCGCCTCGTTAGTGACGTCAGCCCAGCGCTCACGTACAGACACGAACTCGTCTTTGTAGGAACCGAGCCCGCGCGCGTGCCGCTCCATTCCCGACAACTCGAGTGTGGTCCTTTGACCCAAACCCTCCGGGGTCACTTCACGCGTACTCATGAGCAGATGCGCGTGGTGATTTCGCGCGTCTGAACCCGGACGAGGCAGATGGATGGTGGTATCAACGGCGCATCGGAACCTGTCGGCCAGCTCCTGGGAGAAATTGCGGACCAGTTGCGTCCGTTGTTGTGGTGTCAATTCTGGGGGCAGCGCAACCATGACTTCGCGGGCGACCCGCGCATTGCAACGCACCGTGTGTTCTGCCGCGTTCCAGAGGACGGAACGGTCGCGGGCCCAGTCGAGCTGGTGATCTCCCGCGAACTCCGCCGGCAACATGATCTCCTTGTGAACGACGTCGTCGCGGCCCGAGTGGTTGTACACTTCGCGAGTTCGCTCGTCCCGAATTCGCTCGCCTGCGCGATAGGCGGCAGCCCTCGTGGCGCGCCCTCCCTTGGCGCGACCGAAGGTCTTCACGTCCATGTGATAGATCGCCATCGCGTTGGTCAGGGACTGACGTCGGGCTGATAAGACTCTGCCACCATGATGATATCCACGGCTTCTCCAATGTTCTTGGCGACATATTTGACCGTGCGTGAGCCCACCCGCTCCATGCCCGGCAGGTAGCTGAATATTTCCGCGGCGGCGTAGTTCTTGTAACTCATCTCCAGGGTAACTGGCGCAGACACCGTGTAGGGCTTGAACTCGCTCAGGCGGGACAGCGCCGAGCGTACTCCGGCCTCAATGCGTGCAACGGATTCCGCCGGCGTGATCGTTTCCGCCGAATGAAAGCTCAACGCCTTCTTGGTCTCGACGGTGACGACGTTGCCGATACGATCACGCAGTTCCGCGGTCGCGATGTTATCTCCCGAGATAAACACCACCGGCACGACCATGGCGCCGGCCTGCGCCGCGCCGATCTCGCCTTCGCTCACGTCGTGTCCGTTGATCGCAATGCGCGTGAATGTAGCGCTGGAGATTGTGTGAGCGCGCACTCCGGCAGAGCTACTCGCCGAAGCGTGGTAACCGATCAGGATCGCAGCGTTGAAGCTCGCATCGAGGCCCGCCATCATCCCACCGTGCCGCGGCCATGAGCGGATGATGTGCACATCGCGGGGAAACTCGTCGATCAGTAGACTCTCGCCATTGCCGTGCGCATCGGCGACGAGGATTTTCGTGGCGCCGGCCGCCTTGGCGGCGCGCACGGCCGCAAGTACCTCATTAGTCATGAAATGGCGGAAGCGGTCGTACTCAAATCCTTGAGGGCCAAGCTGGTCGGCTGTGACCACTCCCGCAATACCCTCCATGTCTACGGAGATGTACACGGCGAGCGGGCCAACTGCGGGTTTTTCCGCCAGCGCAGGGTCCGGCATACCGAGAGCCAGGGCGGCTCCCGCGACCAAGGCTAAAGCAGCGCCTGTCGAGCGTCGGGTGGCGTGCGATCCAGGCAATGTGCTGTTCAAAGTGACTACCCCCACAACAGTTACGTGCAAATACAATTTTAAGTCAAACTGGCGAGCCACGAGCACTCGCTTGCAGGCAAGCTACGCCAATAACGATAAGGGAGTACCGCCGTGCGCGCATCTGCGACGGCCAGCCGGTCGAAGACTTTCCTGACCCTGGTTTCGATCTGCCTTGCCTGGATTTGCCCCGCGCACGCAGGAGCGACCCTCTACGGGTTCGCAAGTGTGCCTGGCTGGGTAAAACCCGCATCCGTGGACTACGGGGCATCGCCTTCCGACGGAGTCGTCTCGGGCGGGTCGTGGTACCTGGCATTGGACCGACAGTACAACGTGCGTGCCGATGGGAGTGACAGCTACGAGCATTCGGTTGTGAAAATCACCAGCACGGGCGGCGTGGATGAATACTCCGAGATCAACCTGGACGTGGATCCCAGTTATGAGACCCTCGACCTGCACTCGATCAAGGTCATCAGGGATGGCCACGCCACCGACCAGCGCCGCACGGCCAGAATCACGGCTCTGCCCCAGGAGACCGAGCTGCGGGAGCGAATCTACAACGGCCGGTACAATATCAACGTGTTGCTGTCGGACGTTCGTGTCGGCGACATCATCGACTACGAATACACCGTTCATTCCCGCGAGCAGATCTTTCCAGGTCAGTTCTCCACGCGCCTGGACATCGGCTGGAGCATACCGATGCATTGGCAGCGAGTGCGGATTTTATCTTCCGCCGCGCGCGAGTTGTTTTATCGGGTAACTGACCAGCAGAAGATTCCCGCGCCCACCTTGCGCGGCAACGTGCGGGAATTCGAATGGGAGTGGCACGATCTGACCGCCACGCCGGCCGACGACGATCGCCCGCGATGGCACAACGCATGGCCCTATCTGCAGGTGAGCACCTCCCGGAATTGGGCAGAAGTGGCTGACGAGGCGGCGCAACTGTTTGTAGTCGACGAGCCACCCAGCGCCGAGTTGCTGAATGTGGTCGCTGAGATTCGCAAAGCCGGCGGATCTCCCGATGAGCAGGCGTTGCACGCGCTGCAGTTTGTTCAGCAGATACGCTACGTCAGTCTCTCGATCGGGCGTGGAGCATTTCACCCCACGAGCCCCAACACGGTTCTGAGCCGACGCTTCGGTGATTGTAAGGACAAGTCGCTGCTGTTGGTGACGATCCTGCGGCAACTGGGCATCGAGGCGGATCCGGTTCTGGTCAACACGCGAATGGGCCGCGTGTTGAATGAGGCACTGCCGGCGCCTTACAGCTTCGACCATGCCATCACCCGTGTAAAAATCGGTGAGCGCGTATTTTGGGCGGATGGGACCGCCCTCGAGCAGTTCTCGCCGCTCACGACGGATGCAAGCTCGAGCTACGGATGGGGACTGGTGCTGAACACAGCGACCACCGCTCTCACCAACATTCCCGGTCCGTAGCTCGAGCTTGCATCCGTCGTGAGCGGCG
>Ga0307510_10008163_pt1 | contig 12466 bp, 10 predicted proteins | sample 12_EM_MG_FD_207224 | JGI IMG/M metagenome (GOLD analysis project Ga0307510, IMG submission 207224) | Populus trichocarpa ectomycorrhiza microbial communities from riparian zone in the Pacific Northwest, United States - 12_EM | ecosystem: Host-associated > Plants > Roots > Unclassified | place...
TGGATTGGACTTGCGCCCTTTACAAACACCAGGCACCTGTTCCAGAACCTGGGAGATGGCACGTATAGCCATTCCGGCTCGCTGGCCATCAGGGCAGCGGTGCAGGCTGGGGTGAACATCACCTACAAGATCCTGCTCAACGATGCAGTGGCAATGACGGGCGGCCAACCCGTGGAAGGTCAGTTGAATGCCACACGCATCGTACAGCAGGTGCGCGCCGAAGCAGTCACGCGCGTAGTTGTTGTATCTGAGCATCCAGAGCAGCAGCGGCACCCCCCGCTGCCAGCGGGCACCGAGCTGCGTCACCGGGACGAGTTGGCCCGCGTTCAAGACGAGCTCCGCAAGGAATCCGGCGTCACCGTCATCATCTACGAGCAAACGTGCGCGGCTGAAAAGCGGCGCCGCCGCAGAAATGCGACCTATCCCGATCCTGACCAGCGCGCCTTTATCAATCCGCTGGTCTGCGAGGGCTGTGGAGACTGCTCGGTTCAATCCAACTGCATCTCGATCCAACCACTCGAGACTGAGTTGGGCCGCAAGCGCAAGATCGATCAATCGGCATGCAACAAGGACTTCTCCTGCGTCAAAGGTTTCTGCCCCTCCTTTGTGACTGTTGCGGGCGCGAGGCGGCGCCGCGGTTCTCCGGACACGGCTGTCAGCGACTCTGCAACCATTCCCGAACCGCGAGTGCCGGATCTGGGCAGTGGCTTCGACCTGGTCATCGCGGGAATCGGGGGCACAGGTGTCGTGACCGTGAGTGCCATCATGGGAATGGGTGCTCGCCTGGAGGGTTTCGGCGCGAGTCTCTATGACATGACGGGGCTGAGCCAGAAAGCCGGCCAGGTCTTCAGCCATGTCCGTCTTCGCCGTGAGTCGAACGCGACCGTCGCTGCGCAAGTCGGACCCGCGGAAGCGCATGTAGTTCTCGCCTGCGACCTGATTGCTGCCGTCCAGAAAGAAGTCCTGAGCACGATCGCACCTGACAAAACACGAGTCTTCGGCAGCAGCGATGTCGCTGCGACAGCCGACTTTTACTCTCACCCGGACCTGTCCATATCCCAAATGCAACTCACCCGGACACTGGCGGCCTCCACACAGGTGCCTCCCAGGCTCATTGCGGCCAGTACGCTTGCGGAGCAGCACCTTGGCGACTCCATCGGGGCCAACCTGATCCTGCTGGGATTTGCGTGGCAATGCGGTGCCATCCCACTGAAGCTCGGCTCCATCGAAGCAGCCATTCGTCTCGACGGTAAATCGGTTGCGGCGAACCTCAGGGCATTCGCTGTTGGACGCAGCGCATCTCTTCAACACGTCACTCGAGCCCCGGATACGGATACTCTCGATGAGTTTGTTGCGAGGCGGGCCCGTGATCTGACCGCCTACTGGAATTCAGCCTATTCCAGGCAATACCTCGACTTGATGGACAGTGTCCTGCAGCGCACGAGCCGCTTGGAGGGTGGGGATACGTTTGCATGGGCCGTGGCGCGCGGCGCCTACCAACTGATGGCTTACAAAGATGAGTACGAAGTGGCACGTTTGTATACCGACGGCCGCTTTCAAGCGGCTCTGGCGCTGGAATTCGAGTCGTATGACTCGCTCAGATTCCATCTCGCCCCACCGCTGCTGCCGATCACGGACAAGCGAACGGGACGGCCACGAAAGATAGCCTTCGGCCCTTGGATCCTATGGACTTTCAGGGCCCTGTCCCGGCTGCGCAAGCTCAGAGAAGGGCCATTGGATGTTTTCGGCCGTACTGCCGAGCGGCGTCTCGAAAGAGAGCTGCGGGATGCGTATCGGGATGCAATCACCCACCTGACCAACACACTGTCGGCGGAAATCTTACCCCGTGCGATCGCGGTGGCGGAGAGTCCAGCGAGCGTACGCGGCTTCGGACATATCAAGCACCCGCGCGCGAAAGCACTGCTCGAGCAGTTGCATGCTGTGTCAGCCGACTCGTCGGGCGCCCAGCCATGATCGGGCGAGACATTGTTGTTGTTGGAGCGGGCATGGCCGGTGCCGCCATTGCCGCACATCTGTCAGAGCACGCGCGCGTTCGCCTGCTGGAGATGGAGGCTCAGCCGGGTTACCACTCCACGGGCCGCTCCGCTGCCGTGTTCTACGAGGCGTACGGCAACGAGTCGGTTCGAGCACTGACACGTGCGAGTCGCTCCTTTTTTTATTCGCCCCCTGCGGCATTCTGTAGCGCCGCCCTGGTGAGACCGCGCGGAATCCTGCTGGCGGCGCGCCACGGGCAGGAATCCGCGCTACAACACTGTTTGAATTCGGCCGTACCCACAGATGATATGAGAGAAACGACCGCTCTCGAGGCGACACGCTTGCATCCCCTTCTGCGCGAGGCGGGTCTGAGCGGCGCGGCCTATACCGAGCGGTGCGCCGATATTGAAGTCAATGAGCTGCATCGCGGTTACCTGCGTCTCTTTCAGTCCCGCGGGGGAATTCTGAGCAGACAGTGCGAAGTGACTGGATTGGAGCGCGTTGCCAACGGCTGGCGAATCAACACCTCGGACGAGGTCTTGCGCGCCGACATTGTCATCAATGCGGCAGGCGCGTGGGCGGATGCGATTGCCCGGCTTGCGGGCCTGCGAGGCATCGGACTTCAGCCCCTGAAGCGGACAGCCTGCCTCATACCCGTCCCGGCGGGTCTGCGGTCGGATGACTGGCCCATGTTGGTGGATGTTGATGAAACCTTCTATCTGAAACCCGATGCGGGTGCCTTCCTGCTGTCTCCGGCCGACGAGACGTTGACTCCGCCAGGTGATGTGCAGGCAGACGATATGGAGATCGCGGTCGCGGTCTCCCGCCTGGAAGAAGCCACCACCCTCAACGTTGAACGGGTGACGCACCGATGGGCGGGATTGCGCTCCTTTGTACAGGACAGGACACCGGTCATCGGCTTCGATCCTATCGAGAGCAGCTTCTTCTGGGTCGCGGCACTCGGCGGCTTTGGAATCCAAACGGCCCCGGCCGCCAGTCGCCTCGCAGCGGCACTCGTGTTGGGCCTGCAGCCTGACAATGACCTGGCGGAGCACGGAGTTGTCCCAGCCGCCTTTTCCCCACAGCGCCTGTAATACATTTCCGACGGAGGAATCCATGCCAGCACCTCACTTGTCTGCCTGGAAGGAGGCTTCACCTCTGACCTTCATTTCCGGCCAATTGCCCTTCGACTCGAACGGTCAGATATCAGTGGAAGATATCGTGGGCCAAACCCTTCAGGCCTTGCGCAACCTGGAAACGGTCCTGAAGAGCGCTGCCCTGGAATTGCGGGACGTGGTGAAAACCACGGTTTGGTTGCGCAATGCGGCCGACTTCCCTCTTTTCGATGCCAGCTACGCCAAATTCTTTGGGGAGATCAGACCGGCGCGTTCCACTGTCGTCAGCGCCCTGGTCCTGCCAAAGGCACTGATTGAAATTGAGGCGACGGCGTGCAAAGTTCGCACCTGAGTCCAAGTGCTCACTGCACCTGAAGGAGATTGCCCTTGCCGCGACCTTTTCGCCTCGTCGATGTGTTTGGCACCGGCCCATTCACTGGAAACCCCCTCCCCGTCGTTGCGAATTCCGACGGGCTCTCCAAAGAGGAAATGCAAGGCATCGCCCGTTGGTTCAACCATTCCGAAACCACGTTCCTGCTGCCTGCAACCGATCCGAAAGCAGACTATCGCGTTCGCATCTTCACCATTGCACAGGAGCTGCCATTTGCCGGTCACCCGACACTCGGCAGCGCCCATGCCTGGCTCGAGGGTGGCGGACAACCGAAGCGCGATGGCGTAGTTGTGCAGGAGTGCGGAGCCGGGCTCATCACGATTCGTCGTGACCCGGCGCGTCTGGCTTTCGCCGCGCCGCCGCTCATTCGGGGTGGTCAGCCGACCGAGTCGGAGATCGCACAGGTCGCTGACATTCTGCGCATCGAGAGAACAGCGATTGTCGATGCGACCTGGGCCGACAATGGCCCCGGTTGGATAGCAGTCATGCTCGAGTCGGCCGACGCCGTGCTCGCGGTCGAACCCGCTTGCAATTACGCCGGTCAAATCGATATCGGCATTGTCGGCCCACGGGCGCCTGGCGCCGAAACCGCGTTTGAGATCCGCGCAATCTTCTACGACCCGCAAGGAACGCTCATTGAGGATCCTGTCACCGGGAGTCTCAATGCATCGGTAGGCCAATGGCTCTTCGCGACCGGTCGTGTGAGCGGTCCCTATGTCGCCGCGCAGGGCACGCGACTCGGTCGGACCGGGCGCGTCTACGTGGAGCGGGATGTTGATGGGCAGGTCTGGGTTGGTGGAGCAACGCACACGCTCTTTTCGGGTCGAAGCGGAGGCTAAAACACACTCATCAAGTGGTTATATCCGGCGGCGTCGAAGTGGAGCTACCCCGCGACAGTCGCCAGACTCACCCTGTGCGTGTTCGGTAACGAAGATATTGAACAACGGAGACAGGAAGTCATGGAGAAGATAAAAGGGATTTCGCGCCGCTGCATTTCTGTAGTGGTTGCCAGCGTTCTGGTTGTTATCGGGGCCGCGAGCGTCTCGACGGCGAGGGCCCAGGGAACTGACCTCAGCGGCCCGCGCTGGGTTGCGACTTGGAGTGCTCCAGCGATGGCGAACTTCACGGCTCCCGCTGGATCGCGGTCATTCGAGAACCAGACCGTACGGCAGATCGTCTACATCAGCGCAGGCGGCACTCGGATACGTGTAAAGCTGTCGAACGAGTACGGCGTCGGTGCACTGATCATCGGATCTGCGCACATCGCCGTGCAATCCATGGGCGCTTCGATCGTGCCCGGGTCGGACCGAACGCTGAAGTTCGGGGGCCAGACCTCGGTCGCAATTGCGCAGGGAACGGTTGCGCTGAGCGATCCTGTGAATCTGAGCGTGCCCTCGAACACCAGTCTCACGATCAGTCTTTACGTTCCGCAAAACACCGGGTTTGCGACCTATCACGAGAATGCCACTCAGACAGCGTATATTTCCGGCCCGGGAGACTTCAGCGATGCGATCGCCTTTCCGGTACAGGAGACAGGGACCTCGCGCTATTGGTTGACCTTCGTCGAAGTATTGCCGCAGAGAAAACCAAGTGTTCTGGCGGTCTTCGGCGACTCCGTCAGCGAGGGTGCAACTACCACGTTGGATGCGAATCGCCGTGCGACGGATGTTCTGTCGCGCTGGTTCAATCCCCCGAGGGAACCTGCACGACTGGCGCTGCTGAATCAATCGACAGGGTGCGGTCGCCTGTTGCACGACATCTGCGGGACGAGCGGCCTGTCACGTTTCGAGCGCGACGTACTGAACGCCGCAGGGATCACACATGTCGTGCTCGCGCTGGGTCTGGGCGACATCATCTTTCCCACCGCCGTGGGAGATCCCAGCCAACTCGTGAGCGTCGACGAGATCATCGCCGGGATACGCCAACTGATTGGCCAGGCGCGGATGAGAGGACTCCGAGTCTATGTCGCCACGATCTCGCCAAACGAGGGCACCACGTTTCCCAACGTCCACACACCTGAAAACGAAGCCAAGCGCCTGGCCTTCAATCGTTGGGTCAGAACGAGCCGCGAATTCGATGGCGTTGCCGACTACGACCTGGCGCTCCGTGATCCGAGTCACCCGGCTCGCCTGCTCCCGGTGTATGCCGCTCCCGACAACCTACATCCGAACGACGCAGGGCACGAGGCGCTCGCCCGGGCAATAGCACTTTCGCTGTTCTGATTGCTGGCGCAAGATGCTCTCAGCGCGCTGCCGCGCTGGCTCCTACGCGGGGAGCCGGTGCGGCGCACGCAAACGCAGGGAAGCGGAATTCATGGTCAAGACGGTCACACTGCCAATCCGCATTGAGCCCTCCTGCGGCCAGACGCTGCAGGAACAGATCTACTTCTGTATCCGCAGGTCCATTGTCAACGGTTCGATCCAGACTGACGGACGACTGCCATCCACTCGGGCCCTTGCGGCGGATCTCGGCGTGTCCCGAACGACTGTGTTGTTGGCCTTCGAGCAATTGAAGGCGGAAGGCTACATCGTGCCGCGGCAGGGTTCCGGCATCTATATTGCAAAAGTGTTGCCGGACTCGCGGCCCGATCGGCAAGTGGTGCGCGCGGTTGCCGCTGTGAAACATCCCCTCCTTTCAGCACGTGGGCGCTCGCTGGCGCAGGCCCGGGCCCCCGACCGCCGCGGTTCGATACCACCACGCCCTTTTCGGTTGGGCACCCCGGCAGTCGACTTGTTTCCGGTTCGATTGTGGTCGCAGATTGCACGCCAGTGCGTGCGCTCTTTGTCCCCCAACGGGTTGGATTATTCGAGCCTGCCAGGCCTACCCAGGTTGCGCGAAGCGATCGCCGAGCAGATCCGCTCGCGCGGCACCTGCTGTGACCCGCAGCAAGTGCTCGTCGTTGCCGGTGCCCAACGCGGCATTGACCTCGTGTTTCATCTACTGCTCGATGTTGGGGACCCGGTTTGGATCGAAGACCCTGGGTACCCGGGCGCACACGCCGCTCTTCACTCGGCGGGCGCCAGAGCCGTGTGCATGCCAGTGGATCAGGAGGGAATGATCATTGATCAACAACGAACGGACCCGATCGAAGCCCGCCTTGCGTACGTGACGCCGTCGCATCAATTTCCAACCGGTGTACCAATGAGCCTGCCGCGGCGGCAGAGCCTGCTCGCCTGGGCCACCAACTCGCTGTCGTGGATCCTGGAAGATGACTACGACTGCAACTTCCGCTACGACGCTCAGCCGCTACCCTGCCTGCATGCGCTCGATCCGGACGGCCGCGTCATCTATGTGGGGACCTTCAGCAAGACCCTGTTTCCCGCCTTGCGCCTGGGCTTTCTGATCGTTCCAAGCGACCTGGTGGACGGGTTCATACGAGCGCGAATGGCCAGCGACGTTCATCCGCCGATGTTGGAACAAATGATTCTCTCGGAATTCATGACGCGTGGTCACTACCAACGGCACATCCGTCGCATGCAGGCCGAATATGCCGAACGGCTGCATGCGCTGCGCACAGCTCTGGATCGCACGGGAGCTGCGTTGCGTCTTCGTCCCGTCCATTCGGGCATGCACGCGGTGGCCGATCTCGAGGATGTTGATGCGGAGCGCGTTTTCACGGAGGCCACCGCGCGCAACATCGAGGTCATGCCACTCGCGGCCTACTACTACGGCGGGGGTGAAAAGTCGAACGCGCTGGTGCTGGGATTCGGCTCGTGCAGTCCAGCGGCGATCCGGGCCGGCATGTGGCGACTGGCGGCGGCGATAGACGCGGCCCGGTGTTCGCGGTGATACCGCGAACTGATTCTTCGTCGATCAAGTGTGCCCGTCGGGCAGCGGCAGCGCGGTGGTTCGTTTGATCCGGTCCAGGACGATGCTCGAGCGAACGCGGCCCACATCACCGTGTCCGAGCAAATCCTCGTTGAGAAATTTGGAAAACGCGGCGCGATCTTTTGTGAGCACGCGCAGGAGATAGTCGCTGTCTCCGGTCAGCGAGCAACACTCGATAACCTCCGGTAGCTCGACGATGCGCGAGTGGAACTCCGCCACGACTGTTCGCGCGTACGAGGACAGGGTCACCGTTACATAGGCCTCGAGCTGCAACCCGAGCCCAGCTTCGTCGAGCAAAGCAACAGTCCCGCGGATGATCCCGAGCTCCTGCAGTCGCGCGATGCGGCGCGAGCATTGGGACGGGGAAAGATTCACACGGGCACCCAGCTCGGCGTGCGATATCGAGGCGTCCGTCTGGAGCAGTGCCAGTATCTTGCGGTCGGTGCGGTTCATATGCACTAAACGTGCACGAATCTACGGCACCATGCAAGCTCAATGTGGCCGGGGGGCGGGAATACAGCTATGTCGCGCGCCTCATGCAGTACAGGAATGCTAATAATGACGGCCGTGCTACGGAGAATCCCAATGAACGATGCGAGCGCTGCTGCTGCTACCCGAACCGGACTGGCGAACCCCCTGGGTCTCGATGGCTTTGAGTTCATCGAGTTCTGCGCACCTGAAAGAGGTCCGCTGGAGGCCGTTTTCGTCGCGATGGGCTTTGCGTTGGTGGCGCGGCATCGCTCGAAGGCTGTCGATCTGTGGCGGCAGGGCGAAATCAACTTCGTGATCAACTATGAGCCCAGGTCGGCGGCAGCCTACTTCGCGGCCGAGCATGGACCTTCCGTGTGCGGCATGGGATTTCGTGTGAAAAATGCGCGCAGCGCCCACAAGTCAGCAGTCGAACGGGGTGCGGAGCCTGTTGAAATCGCTGCCGCACCCATGGAGTTGAAGCTGGCCGCGGTGCGCGGTATCGGGGGCGCGCTCATCTATTTTATTGATCGTTACGCGAGCCTGGAAAACCCGGGCGCGCTATCCATTTACGACGTTGATTTCGAGTACGTACCGGGTGCTGAGCGCACGCCAAAGGGCGCAGGCCTGAAGCTCATCGATCACCTGACCCACAATGTCTACCACGGGCGGATGGCCTATTGGGCCAACTACTATGAGCGTATTTACGGTTTTCGTGAGATCCGCTATTTCGACATCAAGGGCGAGTACACCGGGCTCACGAGCAAAGCGATGACCGCGCCGGATGGGAAGATCCGCATTCCGCTCAATGAAGAAGGCAAGGCAGGAGGCGGGCAGATTGAAGAATTCCTGCGCGCCTACAACGGTGAAGGGATTCAACATGTTGCATTTTTGAGCGATGACCTGATGGCCAGTTGGGACCGGCTCAAAGCTTTGGGCACCCGGTTCATGACCCCTCCCCCTGACACGTATTACGAGATGCTGGAGGAACGCCTGCCGGGGCACGGAGAGCCGGTACCGGAGCTGCGCAAGCGCGGCTTGCTCCTGGACGGCTCGACGCAGCACGGCGATCCTCGGCTGCTGCTGCAGATTTTCTCTCAGCCTGCGGTGGGCCCGGTGTTCTTTGAATTCATTCAGCGCAAACGCGATGAGGGATTCGGGGAAGGCAACTTCACGGCGCTGTTCCAATCAATCGAACGCGATCAGTTGAAGCGCGGAGTCCTGCAGCAAGGCAAGGCGCAGCCATGAGCAGTCCCCCGAGGCTCGATCGCATTCACCACGTGGCGTATCGCTGTCGCGACGCGAAGGAAACCGTGGAGTGGTACGCACGCGTACTCGGCATGGAGTACGTTGCCGCATTCGCCGAGGATACGGTTCCGTCAACGGGTGAGCCCGACCCGTACATGCACGTGTTCCTCGATTGTGGCGGAGGCAACGTGTTGGCGTTTTTCGAGTTGCCCAATCAACCGCAGATGGGACGGGACGCTAACACGCCGGCCTGGGTGCAACACCTGGCATTCCAGGTCGCCGACCTGGATGCTTTGCTCGGCGCGAAAGCACACGTCGAAGCGCAGGGGATTTCTGTCGTCGGTCCTACTTACCACGGCGTCTTCAAATCGATCTATTTCTCCGATCCCAACGGACACCGCATCGAGTTGGCTTGCAACATCGGCAACGCCGAGCAGCACGCGGAGATTCGGCGCCTCGCGCCCCTCATGCTCGAGGAATGGAGCCGCACCAAGCGGGCGCCCCGCCATGCAGCCTGGTTGCATCAGGAGCCGCAGGACTGATGAAGGTGGATCATACGCATGACCCGTCGGCGGCGAGCTGGGTCGATGGAGCGGAAGATCACCTGGATTTTCCGATTCAGAACCTGCCGCTGGGAGTATTCAGTGAATCCGGTGAGACAGCCAGAATCGGCATGGCCATCGGTGACTCGATCCTGGATCTTCGCTCGGCACAGCAGGCCGGCCTCATCTCGGACTTTCCCCCTGCGGCACTGAGCTCGAGCTCCTTGAATGAGCTCTTCAGCCTCGCTCGAGTGGAACGGGTGCGGCTGCGGCACCGGGTGTTTGAGCTGTTGTCCCGGAAAGATCTGGCGCCTCGAGTAGCGCCGCACCTGCACGCAGGCGGCCAATGTACGTTGGAACTACCTGTGCGCATCGGTGACTACACCGATTTCTATGCGGGTATTCATCATGCGCTCAACATCGGCAAACAACTGCGTCCCGACAATCCGTTATTGCCGAACTACAAGCATGTGCCGATTGCCTACCATGGCCGGGCCTCGTCCGTGGTGGTCTCCGGAACACCGGTGCTGAGACCAAACGGTCAACTCAAGAGTCCTGAGGCCGCCGCACCGGAGTTCGGACTCTCGCGACGATTGGACTTCGAGTTGGAATTGGGTGTGTGGATTGCCGGCGAGAATTCATTGGGCACAGCGGTACCGATCGCGGATGCCGCGCAGCGCGTCGCGGGTCTGTGCTTGCTGAATGATTGGTCGGCACGCGATATCCAGGCTTGGGAATATCAGCCGTTGGGGCCATTTCTGGCGAAGAACTTCCTCACAACCGTCTCTCCTTGGGTGATCACGGCTGAGGCGCTCGCGCCCTTTCGGATACCTCAACGAGCCAGATCAGGGGAGGATCCGGCGCCGCTGAGCTACCTATGGGATGAATCGGATCAGGCGCGCGGCGCATTCTCTATCAGTCTGGAAGTGCACCTCAGTACGAGAGAGATGCGCTCGGCCCATCTCGCGCCGTATCTCCTGACCTCGGGGTCGGCAAGCGATATGTATTGGACGCTGGCGCAGATGATTGCTCACCATTGTTGTGGGGGATGCAACCTTCGTCCAGGTGACTTGCTGGGGACGGGGACCATTTCAGGGCCTGATCCCTCGAGCTACGGGAGTCTGATGGAGATTACGCGGTCAGGGCGGGATCCCATCCGGCTTCCAACAGGCGAAACGCGAGGGTTTCTCGAAAGCGGCGACCAGGTCATCCTCAACGCGTTAGCTCGGGCGGATGGCTTTCGGTCTATTGGATTCGGGTCGTGTGTGGGGACGCTTTGTCAGGAGCCGCCTCGATCCGATCGACGTGAAACAAACACCCGCCGCGACCTTTCAGCAACGGCGGGTGCTCGCCAGGCCTGAGCCGATCCTGACATTCCTATGGCCCGGCGCCCGGTGTTGTGGCTATGACATCCACACGGGTGAGTATACTCAATGCCCGAGGCAATGGTTGCCATATGTGTCACATTTTGCCCCACATGCAGCATGTCTTTCGGGCCACGGTCACTGTGGCCAAAGATCATTTGTCCCGATGGCCGTGCCCCTCGTCATGGTCATGATTTTTGTCATGACCGTGTCCGTGACCATTACCATGACCGCCGCCACGGTCGCCGTCGCCGTGCCGGTAGCGCGGCACGTATTCGTTGTTGTACCAATCGTCTCGCACAAAGTAGACCCGCCGGCCGCAGGCGTTGTACTGCGCGCAATGCTTGGTCCAGTGCTTCTCATGGCCGGGCGGGACATGCAGGTAAATTGGCGGCGACGAAACAAACTGCGGGGACCGCTGGATCACGACGGGCTGTGAGTAGATCAATTGCGGCTGCGGCATGTTGCCAATGTCGATCTGTCCGTAGAAACCGGGCTGGCCAATGCTGATCGACACACCGACGTCGGCGGCAAACGCCGGGGCGATGCAGGCGCCGAGCAGCACCGTGCAAAGAATCTTCTTCATATCCTGGAACCTCTCATTGTGAGCCCCCACGAAGGGCGTTTGCGTGCGCTCGAATACAGTCGTTCAATTCATGGCCCACTCAAGGGATGTTGGCGGTCGTCGTCTGGTTCGCAGTAACCATGATGCCGGCTTTGACCGGGTTGAACGTCACCGTATTGTCGGCCTGATCGGGACTGTCCTGGGCTGCCTGACACGTGAAAGCGACCGTGTAGGTGCCCGGTGATAGAAAGGTGAACTGGTAGTAGTACGGTGTCGAGGTATTCGCGGCGAGCAGCTTGGAGGCTTGCGGCTGGTTGGTATCACTCGACGCAGCCGTACTATTCATGTCTTCGGGCGCGGTCACCGTGCCGCTGTACAAATAGACGCCTGGCGTGCATCCATCAGGTATGAGCGTGCTGTCCACTGCACCCTGGATATTGCCTACCGTAGTGTTATCGACGAGCTTCTCTACGGGTTTGAGAATACATGCCGGGGCCTGCCCCGGCGGGCAGGTGATGGCCTTGCGCAGATCGAAATCGATGGTGTAGTCCACCACGCCGCTGCTCGAAACGGTGAAACCGGACACGAGCTTCAGTCCGGTTTCGAAGCCGCTCGGCACCTGCAAGCCGTGCATCGTTCCGTCGGCGAGCATGATGTAGGAATTGCCCGGATCACCATCCGCCACCACCATCACGCGGATCTGGCCGTAGGAACCCGCGGGAATTGGCTGGTCGAAAAGCACAGCTGTCGCCGTGCCGCTTTGGTTGAGCAGGTCGATACTCTTGGGCTGTGGGAAGGTAATCTGAACCGGGTTGCCGCTATTGCCAGTCAATTCGACGCCGGTAAATTTCACTACCACCGCCTGGGCGCCGTCGACCGGCGCGTCGGCCACCGCCAACTTCATCTGCCCTGTGCCACCAGCGCCGCTGCCGCCACAGGCGGCAACTCCG
>Ga0307510_10008164_pt1 | contig 12465 bp, 9 predicted proteins | sample 12_EM_MG_FD_207224 | JGI IMG/M metagenome (GOLD analysis project Ga0307510, IMG submission 207224) | Populus trichocarpa ectomycorrhiza microbial communities from riparian zone in the Pacific Northwest, United States - 12_EM | ecosystem: Host-associated > Plants > Roots > Unclassified | place...
ATTTGATAATTTTTTTAAAATATATTAAAAAAATATTAAGAAAATAAAGAATTTTTTTATTAATAATTTGATTATAAACTTTATGTAGAGTCTTTTGTTTTCTTACCTAACATCTATTTTGAGTATATTTTTTTTATCCAAAACATCTTAGAAATCTTATTAAACTAATCTATGGTCACGAAAAACATAAAAAAAACATCTCAAAACACGAAATTCACTCGACATAAAAAAAAATCTAAAGCTCAGATATAATTTTCTAGATGTTTTCAAGATGAAAAAACACCTAATATTAACTCTTCTTATCATATAGAACTATTTAATATAAAAAAACAATTGTTTTAGAGGCCGAATTCCTCACCAACAGATACTTTCTCTCTCTAAACCAAAATGGAGGACTCGAATGAATTTTAATAGAAATTTCTAGTCTATCATCTATGTTACTTGTTTTTTTCACTCAAGTCCCTTTTCTTTCAACTCAAGCCTCCTTGCTAAAAAACAAACATGTAATTAAGCTTTAATTTGGTTTCAAAAGGGTTCATTCATGCAAAATAAAATTTAAGGATCGAATTGAATTTTTTTTAAATTACACCATTATAATTAACAGTGAAATGAGAGAGGATGCATGCTATTGTTTTTAACAGTAAAAACACCATACGTTTTTGCATTATGTATAGTAATGTATAATGAGGTTTTTCCAAGTTTTTACTTTCTTTGTTTATAATTTTACTTTTTAAAATTATCACAATAGTGAATGCTGCCTAACAAGAATTGCATAACGAAGCCCGACAGCCTTATACTCCACTCATTGTTTTATCACTGGTCAGATATATGCATAGGTTTTAAATTAAACAGATCACGGGATCTCCATCAACTACTTTAATTAAATAAAAAAAAAGGAGAGCTAAGAAGAAATAAGAAGGAAGAAGCGCACTTACCAGCCAGTGAGCCAAGAAGCAAGAGGCCCCCAATCTTTGCCACAAAGCCTTGCACTCCAAAAGTAAAGCCCTCCAGAAGTGGGATAAGCAGAACAAATCTCGGCCATTGACATCCCCACGGTGAGGGTCAGCATACCCACTACCGGCCACCCATATACCATCGTAACTGGCCCACCATAGGTTAGACCCGAACTGTACATCGTTGTCAGACCAGTGAGGACTGACACAATGGAGAAGGTCACTGAGAAATTTGCAATTAGCCTACACAAGTCGCAAAATTAACAAGCCATATTCAGAGGAAAAGAAAACATACACGGGAAGTTTAATCTATTAAGAGATGATCAAGGAAAGGATATACGCACGAGAGGGTACGGCTAAGTTCTTGCTTGTAACCCAGCTGTTTCAATTGACTGTCACCCGAATCATTAACAATGCCATCATCATTCCGAAGTGGGAGATAAACACCAGCTGTATCTTCATTCAGATCTGTCGTTCCGCCTCCCATGTCTTGAGAAGCTGAAAGGGAGAGTGTGATGTTTTGTTTCGGAATTTCTCAAAGATCGATGTCCAAGCCTTTAACATCGATTGATGTTCTTGTTTCTATAAGGGAGTTTGGTTGCTGTAAAAAGGAGCAATTCCGATCTAACAGTCAAACAGACAAACAACTCCTTTCTTGTAAATTTCTTGCCTTGTTTGCCTTTTCGATTGGCAAGTAGCTTTGCTTTTTTTCCATGAGTAGAGAAATGATAGAGTGGGAGTCACACGCTGCTTTTCTTTATTGTTCTTTTTGAGGACCCACTTGGCAATTGTATAGTTGTTGTTTGCACGATTGAAACTGTTATGGCGTGCTTTTTACGGTCACTTGGCAGCTAGTTTATATTATTTTTATTTATTTATAATATATTAAAATAAAATAATTTTTTTTATTTGAATATTTAAAAAGGAAAGAAAAAATAACAGTTTTATTCTAAAATAAACGAGAAAACGAGAGCAAAAAGGTATGTAGAGCTAGAGAGATTATTAGACTAGTCTAATCACGTTGAGTTTAAACCTTTTATTTATGAGCAAAAAAAGACGCAGCAAGTTACACTCTCCTGTCCTTTCCTTGCCTTCATCTTGTCAGCAAACAAACAGTTCGAATGGAGTCCAAAACGAACAGTGCCGGACTGCCGGGCATCAATATTACTACTCCGCTGAACGGAAAATGAAACTAGCATGAAGCACGCTGTTATCATAGACTCAAATGACTAGTGAGCGAATACAGAGTATACAGGGATTTAGAAGAGGATGTAGCTGACCTGAGAGAAGGGGGAAAAACAGAGAGTAGTGAAAGGGCGAGTATCAAATTCAAAGAAAATGCGCGTATCACCTGTAATCTAAATGCATCATTTTCCATCGGTATACGCTTTCCGCTGTCATGAAAGAAAAACATTTACTACTCATATAGATCAGAATTACTGCTTCTGTTATGGACCTGTGGTGAGAATGTTTGTATATCGTGTTCTAGTTTAAAAAATAAAACAAATAAGAATAAATTTTATTTTACTTAGAATTTTGGCCCATTTTGGAAATGTCATCCAAATTATGGCCAAAAGATTATGGTTATAAGAATAAATTTTATTTTACTTAGAATTTTGGCCCATTTTGGAAATGTCATCCAAATTATGGCCAAAAGATTATGGTTATGTTCAGTCGTTTCGTTCTAGTCAGATATAGATATTGTTATTTTATTTTTTAAATTATTATCCAGTTTTACTATGTCAATTATATTTCTTTGTCCAATCATTGGACCGGATTAAAATTTAGGAGGAGTTTCCTCATATATTTTTATATCTCAAGTTAAAATTTTAGAGCAACTGGAGTTTAGTAAAATCTTGCAAAACTGTCAACAACATTTTTATATTTTGTTTAAATTTGTAATTTTGTTCAGGAATGTCATTTTATTGTGTTCTTTTTATAGATTGATTTTTTTTTAATTTCATCATTCAATTACAAGTTTATTGGTAATTGAGTTTTATACTTTATTTTGATTTGCTTTATTTGGGGTTATCATGGTCTCATGACACATGTCATAAAATTGAACGTTGAACTCAAGTTATTATGAGTTGATTCAATATATTGTCGCATCAATATTTTTTTTTTAAATATATTTTCTTGAATTCTTTTTTAGTCAAACAATATATTTATCAGTTGTCTTGTTTATTTTTGGACCCGTCTAGTCGATCAGGTCATATCAAATCAATTTATTTTCTTACTTGTATTTAAAATTTGAATTCCATAATTTCAAGTTAGTTTATTTTTTTTTTAAATTGAAATTATATTTGTTAAATTAATATTTTAAATTATATGTATGTATATGTGTGCGCGCATAAACAATACAACCTCAAAGATACACGATAAAATACTCTGAAACTGAAATTTATCATTTCCATTGAAAAAACAAGATGATAACAGGAATAACTAAAAAAATGATAAAAATATTTATATTTATGATTTGTTCTTAATAAATATTAATAATTACTCTCATTACAACCTAAGATTTCTAGTAATTATACAAGGAATCAGAAAGCTACACGTTCCGTGCTTTGTTGTAAAGTTTCATCCCAGCTAGCTACCAGTCTTCTGCTCATGTTAGCTGCAATAAATTATGCTTCAAAAGCATGCGGATTTCTTTCCTTAAAAATCAAAGCCAGAATTCCATTAACCTCCCATTTCACAGTTTGATAATGGATGTCCCCTTCCACATTCTCTTTCTCTTGTAGCTCTATGCAACGCATTGTAACGAATCCGGCAATGCACCACTAAGATAAAGTTACGAACTTACTTTTTCAATTTATTTTATTTTATTTTATTTTATTACAAAGTATTCATTGAGATGTCAAATCCCAACGTCAGAAAATGTCAAGTCACTCGCAATCTCTAAAAGCAAATGGGACAAATTTATGTTATTGCTGGTGACATTTTTTTTTTATTAAATTGTTTTGATGAAATTAGTAATATTATAATCAAAACTTCAATATATCTTTTTGATCATTTAAATTTTTTTTCTAATTGTAATTCGCGCAACTCATTTTATATTTTTTTTAAAATGTCACTTTTCAAAACAGTGCATTTTTCAATTGCAATATAAACTATGTTATTTTAGTAGTTTATTTTTAAAATTTGTTATTTTACTAAAAAAGTGCTATTTCATTTTTGAAAAAAATAAAAACTGCGACCGTGCAGGCTACAATTGTAGATTTACAGAATTATCTCAAGAACTCATATCTGATTGGAACCCTCACTCAATTATTAACTTGAATCATTGTTCATTTCAATGTGTCACTTGCCAATTGGTTGAAATATAAATTATACTAGCCAACAAAAAAGGACAACAGGCCTGGCAGACCATCATTCCTTGACAATTTTATTACATAACTCCAACAGAGTTAGTTAGTTAGAAGGTTAATGAAATTTGTTTTATTTTTGGTTTTTGAAAAAAAGAATTATAATAGTTAATCTCAATTAATATATATAAATTCATTTGAAAATACTATGAATATCAAATAAAATACATGTTTTGATCATAAAGGATGTTCGTGCCTCTTTTATCATGAGATCATAGCACACATGATGTACAAGGTATCCACCAATATCTACCATTCATTTATTCATTTGACTATAATAATACATCCCCACTCTACATTCTATTGACCAAAAGAAAAGTAGAGAAGAAAGAATCCAAACTCGTACAAAATATGGACAAAAGTAGATCACAAGCTAGAAAATGCTTAGTCACCTCCTACCGGATTCCAAATCCTCCAAAGCAGCAAACTCGTTTCCGTGTTTCCTGACTTGCTGACTCACAACGGCTAAACTCATGGGCTGCACGTCAAGTTCATTCACAGACTCCCCTGAATTTGTATTGGAACGTGACTCCTCCATAGCTCTGAAATATTCGTAAGGTCCCCATCCTGTGGTCAAGAATATGAACAGGGAACGCTTAGAAAAATTCATCGCTTTCATTAGAGAGTCACTCTCACTCTCTCAGGTTTTTTTCATGAAAAAATGACCCAGCACTGCTTGAGAACGAACTTCTAACATGTCCAGATGACGCGCTCCGCAGGCAACAAGATGTTAAAGTAAAGATGCTATTGCCTTTTAAGAGAAAACACAACAGGGATGCGATATCTTATTCAGAGATTTAGAAAAAATTGAGCCCGTAGCAACAGTAACTAAGCTGGGGAAATAAAGGCGATGGAAATCTTACCTTCATCATTATATGGGGGTGGGAATAACTGTGCATAGCAGAATGTGGCCACAACCAGCCCTGTTACCATGTGAAAGAGGTTCTAAAGTCAAATTTTGAATTCCATGTCTGTATAGCTTTCTCTATCAGCAAGTGATGACAGAAAACAAACCTAGAAGGCCTCCAGCGAACACATCCTGCCAATGATGCCCGTAATCATCAACTCGAGAGATGCCTACAAGAGATGCCATAAGCAGAGGAAAAAAAACAATGCACAGCTTTGCCACGTGCCCTTTCTGATCAAATGCTTTGATTTTCCCAGATAAGTAAATTGAGAGAAAACCTAATCCAGCAAAGGACCCTGCATTGCAGCACTATTTTTTATCAGTTATTACATCTCACATGGCATTCAAGTATCTTCTTTCAAACACTCACTACTTGGAAAGCTGCTGTAAAATAGTAAGCAACGACTGTCTTGTGCCTGAAAAGTCCCAAGCCTTACTGATCAGCAAGAACTTGAGAGTACTTTGTTTCTCAAATGTTTTGCACAATCGAGTTGATTTTTCTTTTTGAAAATGATCCAAATGATAGGAAGTGCAACGTCAAAAGTGGCCAAATAATAGCATCGGTAAAGTTTCAGATTTCCAATTCATAGTATAAATCAACCAAAACAAACATAGAAAAATTTGCAGGATATATATGGCTACAACTGTACGTAGCTTACAAGAAGTATGGCCGCTTGGGAAACTCTTATGTCCTTCCCTAATGTCACTCTCTCTACCATGACATACTGCATTTCCCCACCGGTTATAGAGCTGAACAAGGCAAAAAACAATAAAATTAAAGGATTGGAAATAGTAACAGTGCCAACCAAACATGAAGCAAACAATTAATTATATTCAAAGGTCAATATCAGAATATAGCAGCTAGCTGGGAACATGGTAGCTTCAAGGAAGATAAAAGTTAAGTAAAGATTATTGAAATGGTCGAAAAGCAGAACTGTTGTCAAGGCATCGCTTAAAAAGAGAAAATTGACGGGATGTAAAGCTCTTATAAGAGAGAGAATAAACGTGCTTATATTAAAAAAAATGTACATAAAAAAAATGCACCAAGGAGTTAAGGAAAGGGTCGGAAACAGAGGCATACTTCATTCCCATCAGGAAAGCAGCGCCAAAAGAAGTCTGGTCGAGGCCGGCCAACTGCATTTTTTATTGCATCCGTGATGACCGCAGTAATCAGCACAGAAAATAAGAGGCCTGCTCTTGGTTCATACAAAAATCTTCATTAATATCCTACTTACGTCGAAGCAAACATGAAAGAAAAAAGACACAGGTAAAACATAAAAAGCACAGTGCAGATGAAATTACCTAAGATGCTGTGATGCAGATCATAGACATCTTTCCTTCGCGTATAGAATAAAAGGAAAACAGCAATGGGCAAAAAAACTGTGTACATCTGAATATCAAAAAGGTATAGACCCTGATGAATTATTTACTCCTCAACACCGCAAGGGAGCAAAAACAGAAAAATGAAGTATTATCCAATCTTAATTTGACTTTGGATGTTCAATCAATACATAATACAATCGACTCTCTGAAAACTTAAAGCCCATCCACGTAACAAACAACTAGATGAACTAATTCTGAAGAAAACTTACAGGAACACTCCATGCAGGCACTGTGTTTTCTTTCACAGGATATTTCAGGTCTGTCATCATATCCCTTCCCACAAATCGGTAAAAAGGATGGATTACATAGAGAATGACCTCAATCAACACAAGTAGCAGTAGAATAAGCCAATCCAGCATGTGATCCCTCGCAACTTTGGTTCCATGAGATTTGATAGTGTGTGTACCCATCTCTGCCGACCTCACTCTGCCCTTTTTTTGAAAATACAGTAACATAAAAATTTAAAACTAAAAAATCAGACCGGCAAAGTTAAGTGCTAAGACAAAAGCCGATCTCTCCCCATTATTGCCCGTTTCGTGACGTGTTACTTTCTTCCCTTTTGTGGCTGTGGTTATTTTAAATAAATCTAATTTCTCAATCAAATTCGTGCAGAATCCCGGGATATGAAATTTATTACAATTAGCATTACACATATTAAATTTCAAGTAATATTACACATATGTATACAGCTATATGGTATCTGTTTTGTTTGGTAAGCCATCAATTCTTGTTTGCAGCGTAGATTAAAACTTGCAAACAGTTGAAGCATTTTAGCGCATCTTTACCGACAGACAATTCTGGTGAAAATAAAAACCCGAGACTCAAAGAGTCCATGAAATCTAGTTTTAAAACTTGTTCCTCGTCCAATCCCCAGAAATCCATGGACAACTGTGGTCCATTATACATAGCGATGACAATTTTATCAGAAGTACTTCGCAAGCCTAAAAGATATCTTTTCAAATATAATAAAATATTATGTAAATTTATCTCATCAAATCTTGCATGCAAAATGATATCTTTTCAAATACAATTAAATATTATGTAAGTTTAATTAACTTATCAAACTTTGCCTGCAAAATTAAAGTACTCCTATGCTGATGATCATGGCATAACAGAACAAGGAAAAAAAAGAGGAAAGATTACACTGTACAACTAACCTGAAAGATACGATAGAAATTCGGGAAAGAAAAATATGAGAACATATTACTCCACGCCATTGATGCGCTAACTCAGCAACGAAATTATTTTCTACACAAAAAGAAAAGCAGCCAGAGAATGAGTCTGGAAGAGAATGAGAGACAAGTGGAGAACGAGAAGAGGGTACGAGGAGTACTAGTCAGTGACAAGAAAAGGTGAAAAGAATGGAATACTTATCTTCAATGGGAAAGAAGGGAAATAAAACAAAAAGAAAAGGAATTAAGTAATTTCAAAGCAAAACATGGGCGGTAGACAAGACAAAGATTTGGCACTGATACAAAGCCAAAAAGGTCAAAACGAACCGTGTGTTATTATAGAGCACTAGAGTTGTCGCCTGTTTTCCTTCGTATATATATAAAGGGGTACACGACAGTGCTTGGTTTTGGGTGGGATCCCGGAGGCAAGAAAGCGCTTTCAGTTTTGACGGTTGGGGGGAGGGGGTGAGGAAGAAGAACGAGGGAACTTTGAAGTTGATTTTTTGCCGCTGGGGTGGGCGGTTTAGGTTTTCCCAGATAAGCCGTCGGCGTAGACGGCCTTGTATTTTATACTAATACTTGTCGTTTTCGGATGAAAGTTTCGTGGGCAATGATAGCTAGGGACAGTTGCATGCCTTGAACAACTGCTGCTTGGACACTCCCCTCCTCAAAAAGACACATAGTTTTCCAAAAACCTAATTATTGTATAACCGCTAATGAAAACTCCCTTTCAGTCTGATGGTAGAAACAAACACTAAGATTTCGAATTGAAAATTAATCACTGAATCTGTCACTAGTCCACCAAAAAACAAAATACAGAATAAGAATAAAAATAGAATTAAAGAGCGTATTACTAAGATAAAAAAAAAATCCACTATCTGTTTGTGCTCTTTTAAGATGACATGCCCGAAACACATCAGATGTTTCACCTCCACAGGGACCAAAAGTAGAAATCAAAGAGACACTGTAGAGATTTATCTTGATAAGAAATTCAAAAACCAAGTGATAACAAAAAGAAATTGATATCCGAATTACTGCAGTACGTAATTAGATGATTATCATTGACATCAGTTCCTCTTCTATACTTTTAAATATAGTAATTAAAATCAAAAGAATATCAGTTGATTTTATCTGCACATGAGATTAGAGTGAAAATTGAAGACATTTACAAAACAAGATGACATCACATGGGAGTTGAGGCATCAATTTATGAAAACAGTTGATCAGTAAAACAGCAACCCTCCGAGCACGGATAAGAAGAAAATACAATAGAGTCGGAGCGTGAGTGTACATGACAAGGAGGATCAACGATTTCCACATAATCCTAATATGGTAGATGAAGGGCGAGGAACAGATCCAGATCGGAAGCATTTGTATGACCTTTAAATGAAAAGACGTGGGAGATGTAAGTTAGGCTATTATATATCTTTGTAGCCATTTTTTTAATAAAACTTTCAAGCAATCTCATAGTACGAGCAATCTCTAAGGCCGAAAAGGGAAAATAAAAAACCGATTCCTTATGCAGTTTTCAAAACAGTTCATGAGGCATTGAAAGACTTCGATGTCACTGTTAACTTTTTGAAATAGCGGGAAGAAGTGAAAGCCTTGGGGAATTTATGAGAAGATTCAATAATGACACCCCAAAGATAGTTGATTTGATAGCTTCGGTAGTAGCATCTACTTTGATAGCAGCTATTCCTGATGAAGAGTTCAAAAAAACTTTGGTATTGGAGGAATAAAAGTCCATGCAAGAGTTGAAATGTAAAGTTGAGAAGTGTATCATGTCTAATGGTAGAGCTTCGGAATCGTTAATGGGATAAACTAAATTAATGGCTAGCTGAGGATCTTGATTGATAATGATAATGCTGCATGTATATTATACTATATGATTGTTTGAGGCTTATAAGGGAAAATCAGATGGGGTTTGTGTTGATAGAGTATATGTTTGTTCGGCACAAGGATCAGGAAAAAGGGCTCGCATGGAAGAGAATATCTTCTAGAGACCAATATATTTTAACTTTGATCTCCATTTCTACTTGTCGAACACGAGACACAGAGACGATGATAAAGCATGAGATATAAATAATTACCACAGGAAAGGGATCCAGTGACATACAGGGGCTGTGATTGAGCCCGCGAAAAGCTAGCTAGAAACTAGAAAGTGTGTGAAATGGGATTATTACGAAGCTAAAAGAATAAAAATCACGATATCACGTGATAATGAATCGCAAGACTTGGAATTCTGATTGCTTCGAAAAATCCAAATGTGCTCACGTCGATCCACCAACGATGTGCAAAACTTTCAACGGTGGAGAGATTATAAAGGCATAAATTTCAAAACAAGCCAAGAGCATACGATATTACATTTTCCCATGTCATTATTTTTTGGGTTGACGAACACAAAGATCCATTTTTCATATCACATTTCTATTACTCCCAGAAATTAGTCCAAGTTAAAAAGGTTGCTTTATTAAGGATGAGTGATGGCTGGTTCGAATAATTCCAAGTAAAACACCTTTGTATCACAACATCATCGTCCCATCTCAGAATTATTTTTTTAAAAAAAAGATTACTCTAAAATTATGTTTAGTGCAAGATTAAAATTTGGAGAGAAAATTAAGCATTTATTGATCACATATTAAGGATATAAAAAGTATTTCCTTTCCTCTCAAAAATATACTAAACATGAGTGAAGAAGATGAAAAATTATAAGAGTAAATTTTCACTTCCTTTAACCTTCTACCGAACATATCCTAATAATAATTTATTTGTTCTCTACCTTTTCAATATCCAATATATATATATATATATCTTGAGGTGGTCTCCACCAGCTACGGATCTTTATTTGCAACTGGCTGCTCATAAATCCAATAAATGCAATTATTCTCCGACCGATATAGCAACTTGGCTATTTTGCGGTTCCATCACTTAAATCATTGCGTTTTCATATAAACGGGAAAGATATCAAAACAATCAGGTAAGTGCTAGGTGATAGGGAAAAGTAGAAAATAATTGATGACTCGGAAATCACAATAAAACTTATTCTCATTTTTATCAAGGTCTTGGACCTTAATCTGGTACAATATGTTTGTTTTTACTGCAAAAATAATGTTATTTTTTTGGGCTTAAAATTAAATTTTTTATCATTTTGATATACTAATATTAAAAATAAAAAAATATATATTAATATATTTCTAAATAAAAAATATATTTAAAAAAAAACTATACCATAACTGTAGCAATGACTTGGACGGCAATGAGTGCCTGTGGAATATTTATAATGGGAGAGTAAAATTCATTCGTTCTTTCCAACAGCTAGCATATATCAGGTTAAATTCCTCGAACCCACCAAACTTTAATCCTTTTCTACTGCTCCATCGATTGGCAATAGATAGAAGTGAAAATAGCTATGATTATGAACATGAATTTCCCCCTTTTTATTGCGGATCCTTTCGCGGCATCGTTACTGGTGAGCTGCGGATGAATGATTCGGGGATCCAGTCCGTTATAAGCTTCTGGGTATCAATATTCAACACAGTGGGTGACTATTCTTTTATTCTTTTGGGTTTTAAAAGTTGCTGAGCCTGTTGTGCATTGATTGATCATTAATCTTGTTGTCTGATTGACGTCTTGAATTTGCAATAAATCTCATGTTCAATTCACTTTTGCTCAACTCTATCTTAATAGAAAATACAAATCACTGGTAAGCAAAAGATATATGTATTTGGCCCTTTAATTTATTTTATATAACAAAATTATAATTTTTTTTTATCATACTATATAAAGTATTCTCCTTTGATGCACAAAAAGTGGACATCCCAATTACTTTTTTTTTTATTATTATTCCAGGTGTTTTTTCCCCTCATTTTTCATGCGAGATTCTCAGAATAAATGCAATTCAAAGCGGTGTTGTTATAATCAATGATATGTAGATTACTCGTGTGTCAATGTATTTAAGTTTTAATTTCTACTAAAAAAAATTGAACTTATAAAACAGGTTCACCTTGTCATATATACATATAAAAAAAATATTGAAAAAAGAGAAAATGATTGGAAAGTTTTTCAAGTAGATATTTTAAACTACAAATTTATTTTAAAATGAATGTTTAAATTTTTTTATAAAATATAAAAGTAGAAAAATCAAGAAACTGAATTTTTTTTTATTTTTAACGTGGGTGTCCGGGCTAGCTTGCATGCACCCCGATTAATTCCACAAGCCCTGAATTAAGTTAACGACCATGTAAGCTTCCAGTGGCTCTGAGATTTGTGGGACTCAAACTAGTAATCTTTAAAGAACAAATCTAAAACATAACTAGTTGAACTACACCCTTTAATATTAGAAACTGAATATATAATATATAATTAATGGTGTTAATTTTTTTCTTCCTTGAGAGCACAGAATTGTGACAGTAGAAAAAATATATGCGTGTGATATTGTTGAAAGCAAGAGTTTATTTTTTAAAATGATGCATTTATTTAAATCGACTTCGCTCTAACCCATTTAAAGTATAAGAAAAATTAACCGAAAAGGAATATATTTATGAAGATACAAGAAAAAAAAATCAAAGTAAAAACACTTCAATGATCTATCAATGATAATCTATTTTCTAATTAATTTATTTTCTTTTCTATAGTATCATATAACTATTAAGAAAAACAATATAGTTTATAATAATATTTAA
>Ga0307510_10008165_pt1 | contig 12465 bp, 8 predicted proteins | sample 12_EM_MG_FD_207224 | JGI IMG/M metagenome (GOLD analysis project Ga0307510, IMG submission 207224) | Populus trichocarpa ectomycorrhiza microbial communities from riparian zone in the Pacific Northwest, United States - 12_EM | ecosystem: Host-associated > Plants > Roots > Unclassified | place...
TTTGTAAGGTGTGCCAAGCCGTAGTTTGTAAGGTATGATATAGTTTGCCAAACAAGAGAAGGAACTTTTATAAGGTAGACGCTATACATGTGTGGCTACTCGGGCTCAACCCTAAACAGGAGTGGAGAAAATAACATTATTAGAGTAGTATCATAAATCGAGTTTATTAGGGCAAACCCCCATATTTACCAGTCACCAGGCTGTTTTCAAAACTCTCTTAAACCCTAAACTGCGCTGCTTCCAAACCAAAGTTCATAAGGTTCCCAAACTCTACCTCTCAAACAATGTGCTGCCAAACACGGTTTACCTTACAAACTGCATTTTATAAGGTAAACCTTACAAACTGCATTTTATAAGGTAAACCTTACAAACCGCAATTTGTAAGGTGTTACCTTACAAAAGTTGGCCTGCCAAACAGGGCCTTAGTCTCTGCCGGGCACAATTCTCGTTCGGCAGACCGTTGAATGCGAAAGGTTGTGGGATGGTGCCACCACCCCCAGAATGCTCCTCTGTTTACAACTTGCGGCACTTTAAGGAGTGCCCAACCACTCAACAAAACTTGCGTCTCAACTCAGGTTTGTCGCTTAGGAACATAACAGCCCCAAACGCGGGGAAACGAGCATAGCACAAGCCGGAACTTAATGAGATAAAGGTATAAGTAAAAAAAAGATCGGTTATTTGATAGGATGCCCCTCGGTCACGGCGAATTTAACAGAATGCCCCTGTGAAAAAAGGTTTCATAGAATGCCCCTCTGTCGGCCGAGATATAAGACTAGAAATGAAATAAGGGTGCTAACCCTAGTACATAGATGGTGTGTGAAGTAAGAACTATCTTGAACCTGGGCATACTTGTCTTGTTTCACACCCGGCACCACCACTATGGCTCTTCTACACAACCAATCCTTCGACACGTTTTTGGACTTCAAAGCGCAACTTCACCAATGGGCACTCTCCGATGATACTACCGGAAGGGAAATTCCAGGAGCGGGTAGCCGTCATCCACCGCACGTATCAATGAAGGCACCGGTAACACGAGTACCACGCGGAAGGCCAGCCAAAAAGGGCAAACGACTAGGGGACCACCGATCAGGCATTCCCAGCATCGGAGCAGAAATCATGAGTAGAGTACCTCCACGATGTTCTACCTGTGGTAAAGTTGGCCATTATGCTTGGACATGCCATCAATCACGTATTTAGTGCCTGCCTCTGTATTTTAGCATAATAATCTATTTACATTTTCAGCTTATAACATTCTGATTGATATAAGCTACTCGAACATAGGGTGGAAGGGCATTCTATCAAACTTTTTTTCACAGGGGCATTCTGTTAAATTCGCCGTGACAGAGGGGCATCCTATCAAATAACCGAAGAAAGATTTACTATCCAAGCCTATATCTGAATCAATAATTCCAGGTATTAATCGACAAGCAAGGTTGCTGAAATTGCGGTAGACTCTGCTTGTTGTGCTGAGACACAAAGTTACGACACTAAGCCTCAGACGTGGTATGATGAGCCGCAAACTTTGTTTATAAGTCGGAGCCCCGAAGTTCTAGGCCTTGGCACGAGTAAGAGCATCTCCGGCAAAAACTGAATAGAAAGTAGACCAGGGGTGGGGTCAGCGCACAGGAGTGCTCAATGGGCTTACTGAACAAAATCGCCGCTAGAATTAAAGTTTATTAAGTCACCTTTAGTGTATCGTTCGGTAGCCGTCCTGTTTGTTGATTCGGCTATCTTAAGCGCTCGATTTTGTGAATACTGGTATCTTGACAGTATAAACAGTTGTTTCTAAATCTCAAAACAGAAGGGCAACAATCATTTGAATGGGGCAATAGGAAGGAAGCACATATCCAAACAAGGTCTATGTAACCCCAGATGGCCGAATTAATGTTTTTGTAGTACTGAGTTTAAATAACAAGAATCGTCACCATGGCTAAGGTTATTTTGCTATATTTTCTTGAAGCCCTGTATCGTAATCTCTCATCACCGGCACTGCATATCCCTACGTATCCCCATCTCTGAATCCTTTTGTCTATTCCAGCCACATTCAGATTACGAAGTTCCGAAGGTTTCCAAAAAGAATTCAGCGTATATTAAAAATAACACTAACTGCCACGGTAGATTTGGAACATATACAGGGGAATACCGTAAAAACCGGAATAATTGGGCATAGGGCTAGGACGTCAGTAATTTCCCCTTTGGATTAGGGGAGAAAACACACCAAGGAGATTCCCTTGGGACCCTCATTTGAGACAGCAGACCTTACTAGGAGAGCCAAGTTCAACTTCCTAGCAGGATGCCCTATTATTTCGGTTTTCACGGTATCTGGCGACATGTGGAAAGCCGAGATTCCTATGTCGCAGACTTGTTGACTTGAGTGAATAGAAGCCCATTTGTCGAGCTTGAGGGTAATATCCCTTCATAGCAAAAAAGCATATGTTATCAAGAGAAAACTGGTGACAATCTGTTTGGCTGAAAAAGCTTTTCGACATTCCTCTAGACAGGTAAGCCCTGTTTTCTGTGCCCGAAAAAGGTCCTATTCTCATTTTTCTGGCATTTTTTCTCCACAGAAATAGAAACAAAATGCACGTGGGTTTGGCGCACATTCTACTAGGAACTCACGGATGAAGTCTAGTATCACAGAATATCACTCGTCTACTTCTGTCTTGAGACTGTTCAAAAAATGTATAATGGCCGAGCTATATACCGAGGGGGTATAAGAGCGAGAGATACTTAACCTAGCGCGGTGAAGGCCCACTATTTATGCTGTGAAAAGGCAACATAGAGCGGCAGTGGAGAAGAAGCTATAGGAAACAATATAGAAGACAGTAGAAAACAAATGAGAACAGCCATATATGGTCGGTTGATTGAGCAATAGAGTGAGGGAAAAGATAAATAGGGTATGTCAATGCGGAGAGTAGGAAACCGACGCTAAGTGAGAATTACCGGCTTTGTCGTACTCGAGGAAGTAGAAAATGCGTATCCGAAAGCCCAATTTCAACACCACCAGTATTCTTACAGAGCGTACAGTGCAGTAACATTCAATAGGGTGGGTTAAAGTAACCGACCAGACGCGTTTAGCCGGTCCAGTTAAAAGAACACTTCAGATCTCTGTAGAGATCTCCGAGGGAGTTGCACAAAATGGGCACTCATGAGGGACAGAAAACACATGAGCACTTTCTCCAACATCTGCTTTAATGGCAAAAGACAATGTTATGATATCCAGTCAGGGTTCCGAATGGTCCGCGGAAGACTAGACCTGACCAGCTAGTCCGATCCAAAGTCAGGTCTAGTCAGATGGTGGAAATTAGACTGACCGGACAGTCAGGATTATGGGAACCGACTCGGCCAGGATTGGGCCGACCAGGCCTGCCAAGCAACTGGATATGCACGGCCCGTTGATAGAATTAGCTTCCCATCTTGCTTTTTCCCATTTTCGTCATAATACATTACATTCAAATAATGCCCTTCTTAACCAAACCCCAGATTATACTCTAAAAACTCAGGCGATTTAGAATGGAGGTGGTTCCTTGCTTAGACTAGGAGTGGCGACAATATGTTTAAGAGTATGAAACTTTTTCTGTCCAATAAACGAGTGATAATACATGATCACTGCTCACACTACTGGTATTCGATAGCCCATATCCATCGCGTAATCACATCCCCACCACATGCTATCCTCCCCAGGATGCTCTATCAACTTGTATTGAAGGGTTATTGATTTATAATATGGCCAGCAGCTTTAACATCCTACTATTTCCATTCCGGTACTTTTAATCTTCCCGAGTTGGCTTGGGCGACACTCGGACCTTCATTGGATTCCACAGCACGGTGCCCACCCTACCCCCCCACTTTAGACTCCCGGAATATCACCTAAATTTCCTATATCGAACCCAATCATTGTCACACTTATTTTATTGAAATAAAAGGGCGCGCCTGTGCTGGGGTTCCTTTTTTCAGAATACTATCGCCTCTCATAATATGCAATCTTTTACAAAGACTGGTCTGGGGCCAGTCTAGATGGGACCGAACCACTCTAGTTAGCCAGGTCTAGTCATTGACATCAACCACGACTGACCAGCCTGGTCCTGCCTCCAAGACTTGACCGGTCGGACAATTCGGAACCCAGCTTGGACATGGGGGTCAGGTTGTGATACGTAGATTTTTAGATTTGCAAACAGATGCTTCTGTTGCGAGGATAATGCGCGCGTAACGGTCAACCGGTCGAACTAGACTAGGGCAAAACTACAAGGGTACTAGGGAGAATCAAAAACTTCATTTGCTCGTCGTCCTACAAAACTAACTAACCAAACATAAGTCTATATAAGAAAAAAACTCTCTCAATCATTCTATCGTCTGCCACACCTATCAATCACTCCTTCATGCGTAATCCCCTTCTGCCTGTAGATCTCCGTACTCTGAACGAAGGAAAGACAAAACCAAAAACCATTCCATCTATCCTTCCGTCTATCCTTCCGTCTAGAACAAATGAAACAACTACCCGCTTCTGTGAACTCTAACAGCTTCTACCTATATCATATACTAAGAATACTATAGGAAGTGAATCTCGATCAGAGAGAAAAAGTGAAAAACGAAACAGAAGGACCGTAGAGAAGAGATTACAAACGCAACGAATCTAACCCACACCAAAAACGTACAAACTACCGCCAAACTTACCGGATAGTATGAAATAATTCAGAAGGATGGCCACACTTTTGCTCTGCCATGGATGTCAGAAATAGTAAAAATGAGTTTGGCAAAAGTCTCAGAGAAAAAAAGAAACGCAGAACTAGAACAAGGAAGGTATCAAAGCGGATGAGCCCAGAAGGCGGCAATTGGCCGGCTGGGGGCTGTTTGAAAGGCAGAGGCCGTTCTTGGGGAAGCCCCGATAGGACAGAACTAGAGATAGCGCCGAGAGGAGGGTCATCTGCTTATTATTATACATTAAACTTGTCGAGTGTGACGACTTTGAAGCCAGCTAATGCTATAAGGCAGATGTCGGTAAAGGCTGGCTCCCTCGCCATATCTCCCTTCTTCCACCTGCCATATCAGCTTCTAGATAAATACCCAGACACAGCCTCCAGGAATATTGCATCTTTAACGGCTCACCACGCCTTCATCCTGTTCCTCGTCGCTTCCTTCCTCCCTTCCCCCATTGCACTTGTTCATCCTATTATCTTTTCGTCCTCTTCCCCAATCTACCTTGCCCTCCTGCCCTTTCCCTTTTTAGATGATCACGTGTTGTATATAAAGCAATATGTTCCATCACTGTGGGTGGATGTGTCACTTGGTCTGAAGCACCCCCACCAGCGACATAGGTTGGAATTGGATCACTGTTTTCAGATGATTTGCGATTAGGAGTTCTGGAATCCGATAATAGCCTCACTACACCCTCTTGCCCCTTCATGGAAGCATATGATAGGGGTGTTCGGCCATCATTATCAGATAAATTGGGATCAACATCCCTTCGTTTTAAAAGTAGCTTCACAGCACCTTCTTGCCCCTCCCCGGCAGCGAACGATAAAGGTGTTCGGCCATTGCGGTCTGCCGAATCGGGGTCGATATCCCCCCGCTCGAGAAGTAGCTTCACTAAACCTTCACGTCCACCCCCGGCAGCGAACGATAGTGGTGTTCGGCCATTGCCATCTGATGAATTAATATCAACATCTCCCCGTCCTAGAAGTAGCTTCACTACAGCTTCATGTGGCAGGGAACGGGAGAATAGGACCCTGCGATAGCTGGAGTGCCGAAGTCGCTCGACAGCAAATGATAGGGGTGTTCGGCCATTGCTATCTGCTGAATCTGGATTGGTATCCCCCCGTTGGAGAAGTAGCTTCACTACACCTTCTTGTCCCTCCCCGGCGGCAAACGATAATGGTGTTCGGCCATTGCTATCCGCTGAATCGGGATTTATATCCCCCCGTTGGAGAAGTAGCTTAACTACGTCTTCCTGTCCCTTCTCAGCGGCGAATGATAAGGGTGTTCGGCCATTGCTATCTGGTGAATTGGAGTTGATATCCCCCCGCTCGAGAAGTAGCTCCACTACACCTTCCTGTCCCTCCCCGGCAGCGAACGATAAGGGTGTTCGGTCATTGCTATCCGCTGAATCGGGGTCGATATCCCCTCGTTGGAGAAGTTGGTTGACTATACCTTCCCAGCCCTCCCCGGCAGCGAGGGATAAGGGTGTTCGGCTATAGCTATCCGGTGAATGGGGGTTGATATCCCCCCGCTCGAGAAGTAGCTTCAGAACACCTTCATGTCCCTCCCTAGCAGCAAAAGATAAGGGTGTTCGGCCATTCCTATCTGCTGAATCGGGATCAATATCCCCCCGTTCTGAGAAGTAGCTTAACTACACCTTCTTGTCCCTCCCCTGTAGCAAACGATAAGGGTGTTCGGCCATCGCTATCTGCTGAATCGGGATCAATATCCCCCCGTTGGAGAAGTAGCTTCACTACATCTTCCCATCCCTCCTCAGCAGCGAGAGATAAGGGTGCTCGCCCATTGCTATCTGCTGAATTAGGGTTGATATCTCCCCTCTCGAGAAGTAGCTTCACAACATTTTCCCGTCTCCCCCGAGCAGCGAACGATAAGGGTGTTCGGCCCTTGTTATCCGGTGAATTGGAGTTGATATCCCCCCGCTCGAGAAGTAGCTTCACTACACCTTCCTGTCCCTCCCTGGCAGCAAACGATAAGGGTGTTCGGCCATTGCTATCTGCTGAATTAGGGTCGACATCTCTGAGTTGGAGAAGTAGCTTCACTACACCATTCCGCCCCTTGTCGGCAGCGAACGATAAGGATGTTCGGCCATTGCTATCAGCCGAATTGGGGTCGATATCCCTCCGTTGGAGAAGTAGCTTCACTACACCATTCCGCCCCTTGTCGGCAGCGAACGATAAGGGTGTTCGGCCATTGCTATCTGCTGAATCGGGATTTATATCCCCACGTTGAAGTAGCAGCTTAACTACGCCTTCCTGTCCCCCCCCGGCAGCGAACGATAAGGATGTTCGGCCATTTCCATCCGCTGAATTGAGGTCGACATCCCCCAGTTGGAGAATTAGCTTCACTACACCTTCCCATCCCTCCCCGGCAGCGACCGATAAGGGTGTTCGGCCGTTTCTAAGGGCTGAATTGGGGCTGATATCCCCACGCTCGAAAAGTATCTTCACAAAATCTTCCCGCCTATCCCGAGCAGCGAAAGATAGAAGTTTTCGGCCATTGCTATCTGCTGAATTGGGGTTGACACCTCCCAGTCGGAGAAGTAGCTTCACTAAATCTTCCCGTCCCTCCCTAGTAGCGAACCATAGGGGTGTTCGGCCATTGTGATCTTGTGAATTGGGATCAACATCTCTCCTTTCCAGAAGGAGCTTCACTACAACTTCATGTTCCGGAGAACGGTAGAAAGGCGACGAGTGATAGCAGGAGACCCAAAGTCGCTCGGCAGCGAACGATAAGGGTGTCCGGCCATTGCCATCTGCTGAATTGGGGTTGACATCCACCCGTTGGAGAAGTAGCTTCACTACACCTCCCTGTCCATTCTCAGCAGCGAGCGATAGGGGTGTTCGGCCATTGATATCTGCTGAATCGGGGCTGATATCCTCCCGCTCGAGAAGTAGCTTTACCAAATCTTCCCTCCCCTCCATAGCAGCGAACCATAGTGGGGTTTGGCCATTGTTGTCTCGTGAATTGGGATCAACATCTCTCCGTTCCAGAAGGAGCTCAACTACAACTTCATGTTCCGGGGAATGGTAGAATCGAGAAGGGCGATGGCTGGAGCCCCAAAGTCGCTCGACAGCGAGCGATAAGGGTGTCTGGCCATTGCAATCTGCTGAATTGGGGTTGATATCCACCCGCTGGAGAAGTAGCTTCACAACACCATCCTGTCCCTCCTCGGCAGCGAACGATAAGGGTGTTCGGCCATCGCTATCTGCTGAATCGGGATCAATATCCCCCCGTTGGAGAAGTAGCTTCACTACACCTTCCCATCCCTCCTCAGCAGCGAACGATAAGGGTGTTCGGCCGTTGCTATCCGCTGAATTGGGGTTGATATCCCCACATTGGAGAAGTAGCTTCACTACACCTTCCCGTCCCTCCCCGGCAGCGAACGATAAGGGCGTTCGACCATTCCAGTCCACTAAATCGGGATTGACATCCCCGCGTTCCAGAAGAAGCTTTATTGCATCTTCATTACCTAGTTCGGCAGCAAATGAGAATACTGTGCGACCGTCTTTGATAACCGTGTCGGGTTTGATATCCTCTCGCCCTAGAAATAGCTCCACCATTTTTCTATTCTTATATTCAACAGCCCACATTAACGGCGTCCGACGCATAGAATCGCGCACATTCACTTGTCTTGCTTCGAGCTCCAGCATAGCAATCGCAATTTCTGCGATCCCTAAAAATGCGATGCAGTGTAGTCCACTAATTCCTTGAATATCCGCCCGGTATCCCATTGGTACCATCTTTCTCCAGAGGACAGCGGCGGATACGTGGTTTTCGTATCCGCCAAGCAGTTGCAAAGCTAGAGATTTCACTGGCTCCGTCACCTTCCTGGCTGCATGGGCTCCCCAGAAACATGAGGCATATTCAAGAAATGGTGTTGCCTCCAGAACGTTATCAAGGTTTGATGGCAGAGCCCGAATTGATGGAGCCCGAATTGATATAGCCCGAATTGATATAGCCCGAATTGACTCACAGTTCAGATAGGTGAGGCAGGTTTCTGCCATCATCGAGTGTGCCGTTACAAATAGAGTGGGATGTTGGCCTAGATACTCTTGAAGCGTGAAATGCAGGAGACGGGGGGTCGATGCCAATTCGTCAATAATGGCAAGTCCTAGGGTGTAGTCGAGTACAGTCCTCATTGAAGGTACATTCTGGATGTTAAAGTCTTCCGCCCCTAATTCTACCCCCAGAGCATGGCACAACTCTTGCGATCTCAAGGGCCGCTCGCAACGCGAAATCCACATCAAGGCTTCCAGCCCAAGCCTTGATTTGCTTCCACCTTGTTTTCTGCTCTCCTCTCCGATCCAATGTCGTGTCGTATGCATCCTGTAAACCAAGGCCCTTGGCAATTCTATGAAGTACTCGTCTCCTTTGGTGGATTGTGGGCTCTGCAAGGACTGCATCCATATTGAGTGAAGCAAGCAGGAACCTGGAGATCATCATCAGCCCAATCTCTATAATTCACCATCTCGAGAGAACACATACGTCTCCGAGACTACCTCCGGAATAATTCTTAGAATATCGACCTCCAATTCCTTGTTCATCGCATCGAGCTCCGAGTCTCTCTTCAGTCTCATCTTAAGATATAACACGATATCATGCGTTCTCGAACTGATCGGTAACATCTCGGCAGTGCTGGGGAAATATTTCTGCACCTCGCCACGTATGTGAAGCCTCCCAGTAAGAAATAGCCTGGCGTTTGGACACTTAAGCACAATTTCCTGCAGAGATTCCCAAAGCTCTGGCCGGTGCTTCGCGGGAAACTCGTCCAATGCATCTATGCAGATGAATACCCTCCGAAAACATGACAAAGACTTGGAGAGCATCTCGAGAATATCAGGCACTAGGAGTCTGCGGCCGCCAACCCCTCTCTTCGAATCCTCGAACGCCTTCTGTACTCGATCCGGGATAGGCTCCAGTGCGCTGACAACCTGCTTTAGCAGTACTTCAAGTATCCCGGTCGCCGATTGCTCATCCTGAGCGTTGAAGTCGCAGTACACACATGCCACAGCCATACCGTCCGCAGTGAGCTGATCGCATAGTCTATCTATCACAAGAGAGCTGTTATTACTCCTATTTAGCCTCGTGCGCACTCTTCAAGGGTATCCGCCAACCATACCTAAGATAAGTCTTTCCAACACCGGGATCCCCATCACAAAACAAGACTGGCTTGGCAGTTCCGGCGCCCCCTTGATTCCATTGAGTAAACTCTCTTGTAAGAAGAAGCCAGTCGCCCACCCCTGGCATCCGGTCCATGCCTATAGCCTGATGTCTTTCGCGAGGTTCGAGGGGAGATAGCCATTCCATAATGGCACGTTTCTCATCGGCTACCGATATATCGCAGTAATTCCACACGTTGTTGTTGCTGTTCCTGGAATTACCACAGTTTATTGAAATACTGGGCTTTTGACCTGCTGTCGGATTCATTCCGTCTAGCGTATCGGTTTTGTTGTTGAAATTTGTTCTTGGGGAGGGCAGGCACGGTGTTGAGGCACGGTGTCGATGGACTCGGCGGCATGAGGGGGTGGAGATTGAACAACACATTCCTTGCCGTATTGGTGTTACACAGTACCGTCGCACTATCCAATAGATGGGCATGTAATATCCCAAACCAAATACAGGATCTAGATACCGCCGGGTGTCAAATTAACGAGAACACTTGTACCTAGTAACCAAGTACCGCAGCTGAAAATCGGTGAATATATTTCCTTCGACAGCCACCAGATCTAAATTATATGGCAAAATTCCCACCTTCACAGCAGCATGCTTTCACTTTGGGAGTCAACCCAAGTTGTATTTTATTCCTTTGTTGTTGAGGTTGCCTAAATTGTTACAGCGAGTATTAAGTTGGGGTACTTTGTCGTCAGCTGAAAGTGTTCGCGTTAATTTGACATTTGGCGGTATGTCCCACGGGTATTTTATCAGAGAGCAGGGTTTACCTCTCCAGGAAGCTCCCTGATCGCCAGCTAATACTTGGGGTGGGAATGCGGTATTCGGGTGACCAAACCAGGCTTTTGCAAAATTCGTATGTCCTGCACCAGCGCACAGCGGCCAAGATTTTCTCATCCCAAGCACAACCACCTCGTTTCCTAGATCCTAATAGCGCTATCCGACATGAATCACCGCCCTTCCTAATACCGGTGGGTTTCTCCAAGTCATAACTTGACCTGCCGTTTCGGATCACCTGCCCCGCCAGGCGCATTCTTCACATCTTAGCTGCCCGGGACAGGTGGGTTCGGCTCCTTGAGTACCGGTATATAGTGTGCGAAACCTCTTATTATATCATTGTGTTATCAATGAAGTTTAAATGCTAAGCGCGTGATGGCAGCAGTTGAGAAGCTCTGGGAAACTTAATATGGATTTTCCACCATTTGAATCAAATTATTGTTCCCGACCTGGTTCCATCCATGTTCGAAACATGTGTGTTGCTTTTTCAATGGGACCGGATCAAGCGATACATTTGCTCGCAAGTTCAAGAATTATCCGCCACCCGCGTGGAAGGGATAGCAAAATTCATTCTACTCCGGCGCAAATTAACAATTCGGACGGTGCTGGAAGCAAAATGCATGTTGCAACATAGATATCAATGCCACATTGTCCAGATCTGTAATTTGAGCTTATGTGTTGTACTAGACTCAGCCTGCCGCCTACCGAAGACAAATGCATCGTTGGAGGAAACAACGCAGTGCTCGCGGGGGTGAATCATAAAACAAAACGAGCCCGTTAGATCCGAAAGACATTTTCCACCTTTTCTCTCCACCTGGTGCCAACGTTCTTAAGCTGCCAGTCCGGCAACTTCTTCAAAAAGCCTGGGTCAGTCTGGCAGATATCATCCTTGGTCTTGAAAGCTGAGCAGTGCGCAAGCAACCGCCAGGGAAAACGCGGAAGTAGTCTAAAGTTGCTAAATGCCTGTGCTAGAGCTACCAGATGCCCACGTACCTAGTGCTCGGGTAAAGTTATGGACGTGGGTGATGGGACAGACAGGGATTAAAGATCCATGGGGATACATAGATTTTTAATCCCTGTTTGTCTGATCACCCACGTCCATACCCGAGGACAAGGAGGAGCGCGGGCACACCCCCCTGCGCATCCCTTCCCAAAGCGGCTCTGTTATTCTCAATTTTAATACCGACTACACAACCTGCAGGTATTAGTGAACTGCCTGTCGGCTCTTCACTATTACTCACTCTCAAAGCTAGAAATGACCTGTGAAAGAACCGAACCCAATAAGCCGTGGGTGGAATGAAGTGTTTGCAAAGCCGCTCGTTAGGTAGAGAGAGTGCGGAAGAGCTTTATGAAAGTGAGAACAAGACAGAGATTAACTTAATTGTCAAATAAGAGTCGTGTTAAAACAAGTTTTATTTGTTTTGTTCGTCACCGGGGAGAGGATCCGTTGGGAGAGGAGGAGAAAGCAAAGGAGGCAAGACAGCTCCGCAACTAATGACAGCCAGGAAGACCTTATCATGAAGCCTCGACGAACAACCCATAATATCTAACACAATGAGCCCCCAGCGCTAGAGATTTCACTCAAGGCAAATCACTGTCATTGGTTAAACAACAGCCACAATCTCGCATCCAGAGCGCTGTTACAGTTCCCTCCCTTCATTCAAGGTATAGGATTTTTTTGCGGCCCCCGACTACATCTGATCGATAAACATTAGGCATAATACTTTGTTTACCTTCTTTTGCGCCTAATTCGGGGTATTTCTCCCGTGTTTCAAATCGCCTAGGCCGCTCCTCTTGGAGGTA
>Ga0307510_10008166_pt1 | contig 12464 bp, 13 predicted proteins | sample 12_EM_MG_FD_207224 | JGI IMG/M metagenome (GOLD analysis project Ga0307510, IMG submission 207224) | Populus trichocarpa ectomycorrhiza microbial communities from riparian zone in the Pacific Northwest, United States - 12_EM | ecosystem: Host-associated > Plants > Roots > Unclassified | place...
AATCCCCGTTCTTTTCACCAAATCTCTCTCTCCCCTTCCTCCTCATCCCTCTCACCCCCCCACTGGTCCCTGCCGTCTCTCTTCTATGAGCCTTCTTCTGCTCGCTTAAGCTTATCATGGTCGACTGGCAAAACCCCGTTACTATCTTCAATGAGCTCGGTTCGTCGATCAGCCTTTCTACAACCCCTTCTTTTCATCTCACTTCCTAAACTTTTCTTCCCTTTAACACCTTATGACGGGCAGGTTCTTCGATCAAGCTCGTACATGTCATCGACGGGATCTATCTGTACGTCCGTCCGCTTTTCACCATCTGGCGAGATACGATCCCCATCGCTCGAGGCTGACGGTTATCATCGATCCACGCTATTAGATGGGAGTTCATTTGCAATCTCGGCTTCGAGATAAGTCTACTTCGGTCGCGGCGTCAATGGCGATGGACTGCCGCCGTGAGTAGTCCCTTCCCTCCCATCTCATCACGTTTTATGACAACCGACGCGGGTTTTTTTCCCAACAGCTATACATCGCCTGTCGGTTTTTCACCATATCCCAGGTGGCTACGGACCTTGTCGGTTTGAATATGACGAACCAATTCAATTGCAAGGCACGCCTTTCTCATGCTTTGCTTCCGAAGTTTGTCATTTTGTCTCACCCCCCGTTTTCTTTCTCACAGGTCTGGTTGACCTTTTCTCTCGTATGTGTTTGGCTGTTTCGATATCCGCTCCCGTCCTGGTAATCTCGGTATCGCTAGCTCTTCCGGTACATCGCGACCTCGCTCGCTTTGAGCCTGTATGGTATTCGCACGTACGTCTTTTGCCGCTATATATAATCTAGCCATATTGACCGCGTAACATAGTATCGCGATCTGGCAACGCTCCATGTTCGCCGTCGTCATCACGGCTGCAGCCGTCACCGCCAATGTCGTAGTTTGGATCCACCGTACGTCACGTGCACTGTCCTTACGACGAAATGTTGACTTGTCTCGGGATTTGAGGCATATCTAAGGTAATTCTCCGTCTGCCCACTTCGTGGCACTTTAGACGCGTTCTAACCCTCATTTGAAGGCGAGCGCGGTCTGGGTGCCCGAACTGGAGACGTGCATGCGGCTGCATACGCACATTGCGCTCCTCAACAACAGCGTGCTACTCGCCGCCGAGGTTTTCTTCTTACTGCTCATGGCCAGCGGCATTTACATGCGCAATTCCGGGCTGCGTGCCTTTAAAATCATGTTCCGAGAAGTGCGAGATCATCGTTTTCACGTCGTCGGGTCATGCGTCTGAACCAGGTTATCTTGTCATCGACAGGGCCTGTTGTGGCTCACCTTTGCCGCACTAGTGCAGACTGTTCCAGTCGTAAGCGGCTATTTTCCCCATTTTTTTTAGCAGCTCGGTATTAATATCCTTTAGGTATTCCTCATCCTCAACCTCAATGGTAAGGTCTTCCTTTATGATCAGTGATCCATCACAGCAATATGTCTGACCATTCGGCTTCCAAGATCCAATGAACGGTGTACGTTATAATGCTTCTGTTCTCGCCAAACTCACGTCTCTGACCCGCCTATTCCGTTTTTCCGGCCGTTAGATTTTCGTCATTCCCGCAGGTAATTATCATTTCCGCTTCTGGAACATTTCCACACCCTGACAATTCTCCGCCTTCTTCAAAGTCATTTTCACGTAAGCGCACGCTTCGATCATGGATCGTGATCCTTACTGACCGTTCACGAAACCAAAAGCTCAATAGGTGCTACGCGCATGTATCGCACTCTATCCGATAGACAGGCTGGTAACTTGTACGGAATCCCGTCCACCCTTCCCTCCCTCCCCCGCACAATCGTTTGATGAAACGACCATACGCAGGCTTGACTTTTGGGAAACCTCGCGGGATGAGGCAACAGGCGAGATCCGATTCCGTCGACAGACCCAGTTGATCGCACGGACGGATGACCCGGCTGGCGACACGGCTTCCACGACGGCACTGCCTATGGGCCGCCTCGTCCGCGCGCCGCCGCAACCCGAAGAGCGCTTCGTGGAGCGCTTCGAGGCGCGCGATATCGTGTTGGATGACGAGAGCGAGTCGATTCGGGACCTGAAGCGCAGCATGGCCACGGAGGACGACAAGTCGGGGGCGGAGTGGGTACATGCAAAGTGAATACTGTAGTAGCTTGCACGCTTGCACGGGACGTTGCTCGAGGATATGGGATGTTTGCTGTAACTTAGCCTTCTTTCTTTAACTCTCACCTTCGCTACCCGGTTTTCTTGGTGTACATAGTAGATGATCTAGCTGACCTTTTGACAAGGATTCATCCATATCGTTGGCCGTGTAAGTTAATACCCGAGAATGGAAAACGGGTCCTGTCATGATCATGGCGTCGTATTGACGTGAGTCACCTATCCATCCAGCTTGTCCTCTTTCAATTGTCATCAGCATCATGCTCGTTCCGTGTGGCGTGTACACACGAATCACCTGCTCGACCACCTCGGGCCACAATAAACTGTATTGCTTTGCTTCGGCTTGGCAACACTCTCGATGTCGTTTGACCATACACCGCCGGCATGTTCAGAGTTTGTGGGCACGCCCGCTGCTCGAACGTATATATGTTGTTAATGTGTAAGCCAAAGATGTCATGTCATGGGCTGGGCTGGACCCCTTCGTGTGGGTTGCGTCGCAAGAAAACCGAGGTGAGGGTGGTAGGGTGTCGATCCGTTCTAGAAAGATGGGACGACTGTTGCCTATCTACGGATACTAAACTGCCTGATAGCCGAGTGATATCGGTTATTTCTCGAGGCTGCCTGACAGTGCCTGTTGAATCTGTTCTAATACTCGGAGGACAGTGCGAAACAAGTGTTGTTATACAGTATCGTGCCATGCGCACCACGTGCTCAAGCTTTCGCGGGAACTCGAAGAAGCGAAAATAGTCACATAGGTCTGATTCCGTCTGAACATTGTGTCCACCAAAAGAAAAGAAGGCATCTACGGTCCAATTTATTTTTTACTTCGTTCTTCATTGATCGTTGGTCGGGTCGGTGGGCCTCGGTCTTAATTCACATGGACGACCCTTTTTTTTTTTACATGCGCGAACCATTTTACATTTTACCCGGCGCTGCCCGGCTAACGTCGGACCTCATTTTCTTTCAAGTTGGCCGCCCTGATGCATTGTGCAGCTCTTTTCGATGCTCGAATGCACCCTCTTGCTGACTCGGGCGACCCTATATGATGAAAGGTTTTCCCCTCCGTTTCAACAAGCGACCCTTCCCGTCCTCTTCTCCCTCTTCCCATCCCCCGCCCACTCCCCGTCTCTGTCAACACCCTCGCATGAGCATTCTCTTGTCCTTTTGAAGTAACTATGGTCGATTGGCAGAGTCCCGTTACTATCCACAATGAGCTCGGTGCGTCAGTCTCAACGCTTTCTCTATCTGTTTATTTCTTTCCCTAATTACTTCGTACTCCTTTGTCTCTGGCAGGCGCGTATATCAAAGTCCTACATGTTGTTCACGGAGTCTATATGTGCGTTGTTCTCTCTCTCTCTCTCGAGCGATCCTACTGCCGTCGCGCAAGGCTCATGTTCAACCCGTGTCAGCTGGGAGTTCATTTCCAATCTCAACTTTGAGTACAGTTTGATTTCCGGCCGCCGTCTTTGGCGATGGACTGCTGCGGTGAGTGGAAACTTCTTTGCTTCTTTCTCCCCCCCTCTCTACCAATCGCATTACCACCCCGGTAACCAATGGACTTTTGTTCTTTTTTTTCTTCCCACAGATTTACATTGCCTGTCGGGTTTGTACCATCTCCCAGGTGGTCATAGATCTCGTTGGCCTGAATTTGACCTACCATCTAAACTGCAAGGCACGCTTTTCATGCTTGCTTCCCCAAATCGCCGTCCTGTTTACCCCTCCTTTCTCCAGATCTGGATGACCTTTTCTCTTGTATGTGCTGATCGCTGCGATTGCCGCTCCTGTGGTGGTGATCCGATCCTGTGTTGCTAGTTCTTCCGGTATGTCACAACTTCGATCGCTCTGAGCTTGTATGCCATCCGCACGTGAGTACGCCTTGTGCTCGAACCCTGGATGGTATAGCCTTGTCTGACTGCGCAACAGCATTGCGATCTTCCAACGCTCCAAAATTATCATCTTCACCACGGGTGCAGTTATCCTCGCTAACGTGATACTTTGGGTTCGCCGTACGTACCTTCCACACGTCCCCAATCACCTAGTGCTAACTCGTCTCGGAATTTAAGGCGTAACCGAGGTCATTCTCCCTTCGCCGCGTTGGTCTGCCATCGACACGTGCTGACACCGATTGGCAGGGGCGCGTGGTCTGGGTTCCCGATATGAAGACGTGCCTGCGGTTGCACACTCGCACGGCGTTCGTTCACAACGCCGTGATGCTTGGCTCCGAAGTTTTCTTATTATTGCTCTTGGCGGGCTGTATTTACTTCCACAATCCTGGGTTCCGTGCCTTGAAAACCATGTTCCGAGAGGTACGGGACAATCGTGCCCACGTCGCACCATGCGTCTGCTGAACTTAGTTGTCTGTCATGGCAGGGCCTGTTGTGGCTTACCTTCGCCGCCCTGATGCAGACTATCGTAGTTGTAAGCGGGTGTATTCCTTACTTTGGACATCTCGGTATTAACCTCCTCCAGACCTGCCTGATCCTGAACTTCAATGGTGAGGGGTCCTTTATAACCCTCACGCCGATGTGACTGAAAAATACGACTTCCAAGATCCAACGAATGTGGTGAGTTATGATAACATATTCTTTCTCATGTCTCTAACCCGCGGATTCCTTTCCTACCGTTAGCTGTTCATACCTCCCGCAGGTGAATACCGATTCCATTCCTGGAATAGTTCCACACCCTAACCGTTTATCCGTCCTGCTCCAAGTCATTTTCACGTAAGCGCGCGTTTCGATCATGAATGATCCTTCTTTCTTAACTGACCATTCACCCAAACAAAGCTCGATAGGTGCCACGCGCATGTACCGCACTCTATCCGATAGGCAGGCTGGTAATTTGTACGGACCCTGTTTCACTTTTTGCCCCACAAACCACTCATGAACTACCTCGCATGCGCATAGACTTGCCTTTTGGGAAGCCTCGCAGGACGGGGTGACGGGTGAGATCCGATTCCGTCGGCAGACCCAGCTCGTCGGTCGCTCAGGTGCCCGGAGTGGCGATTCGGCCTCCACCACCACCGCGTTGCCGATGTCCCGCCGGGTCCGCCCTCAGCATCAATCTGAGGAGCGCTTCGTGGAGCGCTTCGAGGCGCGCGATATCGTATTGGAACACGAGAGCGAGTCAATGCGGGATGGGATTCATAGCACCACGGAGGATGACAAATCAGAACTGGAGTGGGGGCATGCCAAGTGAATATAGCCCTTTCCGTGATTGGCAAGTTCGGAACAGGGATATTTACTTGTGAACCTTCATTTCTTATTTTCTCCTCTGCATCCATTTCTTGTTGCGCATAGAAGATCTAGGTCCCCTTTTGACAAGGATCCATCGTTGTATATGACTCGGGTCTTTGGGCCAATGAGGTTTTGCCGCTGGGAATGACGAACGGATTCTGTCAGAATTTGTATCAAACCCCGGTATCCAGCTCGTCCTCTTCATCTTGCCCTAACATAATTATCGCATATATGCTTGTTCCGCGGAGTCGGTGCCGTCAACGGGGGCCAAGTACATCCCGCGCTGGCGTCCATCGCAGCCCGCGGCCGCATCTTGTCTTGTGAGGGCACACGCACCCGAGTGTGCGCAGCAGCGGCTGAGGTTTTTTTTGGGTAGAGCTTCACCACGTCCTCGTCTATTGCTACTTAGTTTTCAACTTCTTCGTCGAGACGCTCTCAATCTCGTTCACGATTATGTTGATTGAGCAGTGCCTTGGGCAGTAAAACGTGGGGTGTGACTCACCGTGTGAGTTGGGAATGACCACGCGATCCCCGTTATAGCACTATGAGTTTCTGGACCCCCAAGGTACCCGTAGCAGTTTGCCCGCTGCCCGAACAGGGCGCTGTTGTAGAGACACCATGGGCGGGGGTTCATTTGCAGGTTGCGTCGCAAGAAGTCAGAGATAATGATAAATAACATCGATCGTCCTGAACCACGGACCACGGTAGAGCAACTGAGACGGCAGAGCATCATTCAATATACCCAATTTGTCATAATTGGCGGCCAATGCCATGATGGATTATGATACGCGACTTTGTCATATGCCTGCAAGCCGTATCTGGCATGGAAACCCTCACCGAACATTCATCAGCAAGATATTTTGGGTTAAATTTTTGTTTTCTGATTTTTATTTAAAAAAAGACACACCCCACAAGCTACTAAAATGTCGTGATAGAGAGGGAGAGGTGTGTTTTTATCACGACGTACTTCACATCCCACGCCGTCTTCAAAGAAGCACGGTGCTCTGATCCCCGGCTCACACGACCTTCTTTTGGCGAGACCATTTTACCGAAAAGCCGTTTGCCCCCGAGCGGCCACGTCCGATATTGTCATCGTCATTGGTTGATACTTGACACAGGTGTTTGTTCTCTGCACCTTAATGTGGACCCGAGTGAGCATATATGATGGATGAGGTTCCCGTCTTCCTCCCCATCCCCTCTCCTCCATTCTCCGCGCACTCTTCACCTCTGTCGAGACCGTTGTATGAGCTTTCCCCTGCCCTCTCAAGGTAATCATGGTCGACTGGCAGAACCCTGTTACTATCTTCAGTGATCTCGGTGTGTCGGCCTCAGTCGCCCTCGGCGTTGTCATCTCTGTTGTTCATTCTCTTTCCCCCCCTTTAATTCGCTGGCACTGGCAGATGCTTCGATCAAGGTCATACACGTCGTCGACGGAATCTATCTGTGCGTCTCCTTTTGTCCGAGTCTTACTGCGGTGGCTTGACACGTTTGCTCAACCCATGTTAGTTGGGAGTTCGTTTGCAATCTCGGCTTTGAGCATGGTTTACTTCGCGGCCGCCGCGTTTGGCGATGGACGGCAGCCGTGAGTAGCGCTTCTTTCGAGTTTCCTTCTCCATCATATCACATTCCGTGACAACCGCCGTGTTCCTCTCCAACAGCTTTACATTGCTTGTCGGATTTCTACCATGATCCAGGTGATCACGGACCTTGTTGGTCTGGGTCTGAATAAGCAATTCAACTGCGAGGCACGCTTTCATGCTTGCTTCACAAATCGTCACTCTTTTCACCTCCAATTATCCAGCTCTGGTTGATCTTTTCTCTCGTATGTGTTGGCCGCCCTCGATTTACGCTCCCGTGGTGGTGACTTTGACGTTGCTAGTCCTTCCGGTACCTCGCTACCTCGATCGCCTTGAGCCTGTATTCTCTCCGCATGTATGCCCTTTGCTCCAACCTGGATGATCTAGCCATATTCACTGCACGACAGCATCGCGATCTACCGACGCTCCAAAGTCATTATCACCATCACGTCTGCAGTCATCCTCGCCAACTTGGTAATTTGGGTTCGCCGTACGTACCGTACACACATTCCTGAGTCCTGGAAATGTAGTGCTGAATTGTCTCTGTACTGAAGGCGTAACCAAGGTAACCCTCCCTCCGTCTGGCACGGTGACGGCCCTCGCCGCATGCTGACACTGACTTGCAGACGAGCGCAGTTTGGGCACCACAGGTCCAGTCGTGCCTGCGGTTGGATACGCATGCTGGACTCCTTAACAACAGCGTGATGCTTGGCTCTGAAGTTTTCTTCTTATTGCTCATGGCGAGCGGCATTTACAAACACAACTCCGGGCTTCATGCTTTCAAAATCATGCACAGAGAAGTACGGGATCACCGCTCCAACGTTGAGTTACGCGTCCGAACTAAGTTATGTTTTATGACAGGGCCTGCTGTGGCTTACTTTCGCCGCGCTAATGCAGACTATTCCAGTCGTAAGCGGGTATATTCATCGCCTTGGGCATCTTGGTGTTGATCTCCATCTAGGTCTTCCTAATCCTTGACTTTAATGGTGAGTTTGTTTATGGCCCATCACGATAAGGTGGCTGACAACAGAGCTACCAAGATCCAATGAATGGTGTACGTTATAATATGATTCTCTTCTTAGCCGATCCATGTCTTTGATCCGCCTTTCCTTTCCTCCCACCAGCTATTCGTAATGCCCGCGGGTAATTATCATTTCCGTTCATGGAATATTCACACCCTAACAGCCCTTCCTTTTCCCAGTGATTTTCACGTAAGCATGTGCTTCGCTCATAAAGTGACCCTTGATGCTGACCGTTCACCTCACAAAGCTCGATAGGTGCCACCCGCATGTACCGCACTCTATCCGACCGACAGGCTGGTAATTTGTACGGACCCAGTTCACCATTTTTTCTGCTAAAAAAAAATTGTCACTCACGAACCATTGATGAACTACTACCTACCTCTCACACACAAAGGCTTGACTTTTGGGAAACGTCGCGAGATGAGATGACGGGCGCGATCCGATTCCGTCGGAAGACCCAGCTCGTTAACCGCACACCTGGCTTGAGTGGCGACTCGGCCTCCACCACGGGGTTGCAGATGGCCCGCCGGGGATGCCCGCCTCCGCAGCCCGAGGAACGCTACATGGAGCGCTTCGAGGCGCATGATATTGCATTGGACGATGAGAGCGAGTCGATGGGAGAGGGGAATCGTGGCATAGCCATGGGGGATGACAAGTCAGAGACGGTGTCGGTACATGCCATGTGAAGAGCGGTAATACATGATGCCAAGTTGCAGGGACTAGAAATAGATATTTACTGTAACACCATCTCCGTAACTCTTATCCTCACTTCCATTTTTCTTTCCGTGAGAGAAGTTCTGGGACACACTGTTGTATTGTGTAGTGGGGAAGCCAAAAGAAAGACGGGGTACAACCCGGGAGGACAGGGAATAAGATGGAACGCGAGACAACAGGGATAATCACGCAGGAATCCAGCCAGAACAGGGGAAATGGATCTACAATTTGCAGAATGCAGATTGGCAGAGGCGCATTGATAAGCCAACGCAGACAGATTGTCGACAACCAGTGGCCGTCTGTGCAGGTTTGCTCAGTACACGGATGCGTGGGGGGAACCCGGGCACACGCACTCAGGGCAAACGGGTGCAATCTTGGAGAAACCACTTCCTGAAAAGGGTTCAGTGAAAGTTCGGGATCAAATGACTGTCTATCCAGGCTTTCTCAGCACCGCGTGCATAGAGGGAAGCAAGGCACGCGGCGGCCACGGTCCATCAAGGCGCGCGATGTTGTGTGGGGTACATCGGGTTGCTTCGAGTCGGTTTCTACCATTTCCTCCTCGACGACCGTACTGCGTTGTCTACTTTATTTCGGCTGGTTTTCTTCATCGCGACGCTCTCCATGTCGCTCGGTCGTTACTTGAGCTGAAGTAAGCGTGTAATACATGTGAGGTGCCAGTGGTCCCTGGAACTTTCGCAGGCGCTTTGGGAACCCTGCGACGGAGCGAGGCTACATCCTATTTACAGCAAGCCGGGTGTAACAGTTTCGGACGTCGCTCTTTATAGTTTATACCGGTGGCGAGTGTAAATGATACACAGTGATAGAATTTATTCCGGAATCCTGTCGGTGCATGTGATCAGACTCTCAACAATATGTATACACAGAAACCACGTACCTCAAACCCTATGCAGACTATCCACTCCCGATCTGCCAGAACAAACCCGTTAAAGCCAATGCACAAGTTATTCGCTACGATGTCACGATATGGCAGGCACGTCTCAACTTGATGTTCCACCCAATGCTCGCCATAAACTTTGGTAGAAAATACCATTGGCCGCGGCTGGGATTGCCATGACGACATATCTTCCGCCATGGACTCAATGTGCCCCTTACATATGAGCCCATAATCGCGTACCCTCAGCGGAGAGAGGCCTACAATCCAGAAAGGGCCAACTGTTACTGATAGGTCTCCTCGGAAAAAATGCGTGATAGAAGGTCCCCACTCCTCCCAAGGAATGTAATGTACACGCGTGTGGATAGCAGAGAGGAGCCCCGCAATGCTGATAATCATGGTGCATTGGCATGAATATCCCAAGGACACGCGATAATGGAGAAGAAGTCCCATTGTACCGACTTTAGATGAGTAGAAGGGAACATGGTATCCCTGGGACGACCTTGATTGTTTGTAGTGCCTTGAGGTCGGCACCCACTCCATAGCAGAAAAGCGCCATGAAAGAGAGGTGATTGGTGTCACGGACGGTAACTCAAGGAGACACACCGTTCGCAGGAGGGTGACACCAGTAGAAGGGCAGACTTCAAGTCTATAGATTTCTAGGCGGTTTAGCTTCTCTCTTATCAGTGCGACCAAGCTGCTGTCGATGACCACAAAAGGAGTTGTATCCGGACACATGTCAGGAAAGTCGTGGAGCTGCAGAGGTCTACATGAGTCAAGGACAAACAAGGCTTGCTGTGGGAAGGCACTCACAAACGTCACAATTCCAGTTTTCCACGCAACCGAGTAGAAGACGACCGCGTTGCTGGGCTCCCAAGCTGATACCAAAATGTAATCTCCATCATCTCCCAGGAATTTTGTCCCAATGAAAATGTCACCGTCTGTGCAAAACAGCGGAAGCGGAAGTAGCACATTATGTGTTGGTGAGAGGGGATGGGGTGTGCCTGTCGTGAATTCAATGAAGGCAAGTTGATTCTGGGCAGTTTCCCTGTCTTGCTGGTTGCGATGACTGTCAAACCTGTCGGGTTTTGCACTCAAGATGGGATTTGAAAGGACACGAACCTCATAACTACCACCAAGTTATGGTCTACTGCAAATATCAACCAGGCCCTTGATGTAGAGAGAAGACAACTATTGTCTACTCTGATGTTGACCCAACGTAGTTCTTCATTCCGAGTAGCGGCGCAGAGGTCTGTATATGCGTATTGCGGCATTCCATCCGCTGTGAGGTGGTCATAGATAAGATAACCACCTTGTACAATGCATTGCTCCATGGAGGCGGGGAGATGGACGAAACATTTGGTAAATAAGTCGAATTGTAGGGCATTCCGTGACTGTTCATGACGTCGCAAAAGCTGTAAATGGTCAGAAATTGGGAAATCGGGGGGTAGAAGGTCGTCGACACCCATTATGTCAGTATGCAGGATGTATTGGAGGCATGCTGTACCATCGACGATGTCGCGGATCGTGTGGCATGTTTGCCGCATAGAAAACGTATCTGCGGCTGGAAGGAAAGACAAAATGTCGATGAGGAGTTCTGTTGAGAGATCGAGAAGGGCGGGCATAGAGGAGTAGCAGCGAAATACACAACAGAAATTGGCTTCTTAATGGACTTTTTTCGGATTGGTATTGAGACTATCGAGACAACCGTGGGAGGGGACCGTTTTGGGGCATACGGCGCTTACACTGGGCGCTACGAGCGCTATATGAAGCGCGATTTGAATTTCTCTTTTCTTTATCAGAAAAGTAAAGTAGCACTTACATCGCGTAACATGTACTGTACTGTACATAAGGACAAAGGCGCACTGGCACAGTCTGTGCCGGTGGGTACAGATCAACAGCTCCTTGTTTGGAGAGGCAGAGAGAATCATCAGAAATCGAGCGTCTGGTTTCTAGGGACTCACTGCCTGCCTAGTGCCTAAATTTGCGACATGTAGAATAGAATTGGTGTGAATTATTACCTTGGTTTCCAGGTTTTCGGAAGCCCGGAGACCAGGGGAACCAGTAGAAAAGGGAAACAACTTGGACGTTTTCCTGATGCTCATGTTCACCTAAATTTCCACCGCTCACCGTAAATGCAAACAAAAAAACCCCCGTGGAGAAACTGACATAGGTGAATAGTGGCCTCAAAATCGCCCTAAGCTCTGAGTTACAGGTTAATGATCGTGAATCAACGACATTTTGTGACATGTCAGAAGCTCTGGCCCAGGGCGTTCAAAAGGCAAAAAAATCAAGAGATCAGGAGGTTGTCGTCGTCGTGAAGCTAAGAATATACGATGATAGTATGATTCCTATTAGAAAAAAGCTTACAAAAATATTTTGATACGTGTTATTATAATAAATGCGGTGTCTTTTAAATGTTGTGGCCATAGGTGGGAGGAAGTGAACAAGTGTGATGTAAACAGTGATTAATCTGTTAGAACCTAGACGTGATCTAAGTACAGTTAGTTGTGTCTTGTGTGTAGGGGGAGCATTAGTCTACTTACCCCTCAGTCACTGTAGCATGAGTGAACTGAGGGAAAGGAGAGCGCACACAGGACGCGGCGAAGGGGGTCCTGAGTCACGTGTACACGAAGTAAGGTATCGTGACCAACTCGTGATCACCACGATCCAACATAATCACGTGGCATCACGTACTTCGCAGACTCGGAGGAAGTTGCTCTGACCCACGTTCAAGTTCGGGAACCAATGTCCGTCTGTCGGACTCTGTCCAGGCTTGTTCAGCACCGAGTGCATGGAGGGAAGAAAAGTACATAGTGGACTGTGTTAACGCGTTTCGAGTTTCTTTCGAGTCGGTTTCG
>Ga0307510_10008167_pt1 | contig 12463 bp, 11 predicted proteins | sample 12_EM_MG_FD_207224 | JGI IMG/M metagenome (GOLD analysis project Ga0307510, IMG submission 207224) | Populus trichocarpa ectomycorrhiza microbial communities from riparian zone in the Pacific Northwest, United States - 12_EM | ecosystem: Host-associated > Plants > Roots > Unclassified | place...
GCACGCCGCCGATGATCTGGCACGCCAGCCACAGGCCGAGCGCGCCGAAGATCACGCGGACGATGAATCTGGCGAGCATGGGCGCCTCCTGGATCGACCTTCAGCACTAGAGCCGCTTGCGCGTTCCGTGGGAAGGGTTTCGGCGACGACATGCGCGCGGCGCATTTCCGCCGCAGCGATGCGGTCAAGCTCGCGCTCGGCGACAAGGGATTTCCACGGATGGTTCGAAGGCTTCTGCTGGCGGCGGCGTTCCTGGCCCTCGCCGCACCTGTGGGCGCCCAGCCGAAGGGTGACGGGATCATCGAGATGCCGGGCCGCGATCCGCCCCCTGCGGCCAGCCCGCGCATCCGCCTGTTCATCAGCCCCATGGGCGAGCCGTTCCACGGGCCCGACGGCTTCGGGACCTGGCTCAGCGGCGCCGACGCCGACCACGACGGGGCGGTGACCGCCGCGGAGTTCCGCGCCGACGGCGAGCGGTTCTTCCACCTGCTGGACACCGATCGCAACGGCTACATCGACGGCTTCGAGATGCAGGCCTACGAGCGCGAGCGCGTGCCGGAAATCGGCGGCATCGGCATCGACGACGGCCCGCGAGGCGGCGGCATGTTCCGGGGACGCGGCGGCGGCCGGCGCGGCGGCGCTCAACGCGCGACCGGAGACAAGCCCGAAGCGGTGGCGCCTGGCGCCTTCCGCGGCGCGGGCCGCGAGGGCGCCGCGCGGTTTTCGCTGCTCAACATCCCCCAGCCGGTCGCCAACTGCGACGAGGACGGCGATGGCCGCGTGTCACTGGCGGAATGGGACCGCGCCGCCGCCCGCCGCTTCGCCATGCTGGACAAGACCCAGGCCGGCCGCATCACCCGCGATGGCCTTCGCCCGCCGCCCGGGGCCGACAAGCCGAAGCGCTAACCGGCCGCCACAGCCTCGACGACGGGCACCGTTTCCGACAGCCGCCCGCCGATGCGGATCGGCTCGACGCGGATCGCCAGGCCGGTGGCGTTGTCGGTCTCCACATAGACACCGCAGACGGTGGCGGGCCCTTCGGCGGGCTTGTAGCGGCCCCCGGAGATGCGGGTGGTGAAGCGCCTGAGCGGCTCTTCCTTGTGGTTGCCGATCACGCTGTCGTAGTCGGCGCAGGCGCCGGCGTCGGTCTGGTAGGCGGTGCCGCCCGGCAGGATCTGGCAGTCCGCGGTTGGCACATGGCTGTGGGTGCCCACCACCAAGCTGGCGCGCCCGTCGCAGAAGTGCCCCATGGCCATCTTCTCCGAGGTGGCCTCGGCGTGGATGTCGACCACCACCGCGTCGGCGACTGCGCCCAGCGGACAGGCCTCCAGCTCCTTGTCGACAGCCGCGAACGGGTCGTCGAGGGCGTCCATGAACACCCGGCCCAGGAGGTTGATCACCAGGATCTGCTTGCCGGTCGAGGTCTCGAACAGCTGCGCGCCGCGCCCCGGGGCGGCGGAGAACGCCGAATAGTTCAACGGCCGGATCAGCCTGGGCTCGCGCACGATGTAGGTCAGCGCTTCCTTCTGGTCCCAGGAGTGGTTGCCGAGCGTCAGCGCATCGGCGCCGGCGTCGAACAGCTCGCGCGCGGTGGCCTCGGTGATCCCGAAGCCCGCCGCGGCGTTCTCGGCGTTGATGATCACGAACTCCAGGCCGAGGCGCCGGCGCAGGCCCGGCAGGTGCTCGGCCAGGCCCTCGCGGCCCGACCGGCCGACCACATCTCCGAAAAAGGCAAATCTCATGAAGTCTCTCTAACGGACTTCAACGTATTCCGTCTCGGTAAGGATCGCATCGAGGCGCTGGTCGTGGCGGTCCTGGGGGATCTCCGCCAGCTCCTGGCCGGAAAACGCCAGGCCCAGCATGAAGACCGGCCGGTCGCGCCGAAGCCTGGCGAGCGTGCGGTCATAGTGGCCCGCGCCCTGGCCCAACCGCCCGCCCTTGCGGTCGAAGGCCAGCAACGGCGCGATGATCAGGTTGGGGACCAGCGCCGGGGCCGAGGGCGGTGGCGAGGGGATGCCGAAGGCGTCGGGGACCAGGCGGTCCTTGGGATCCCAGTAGCGGAAGGCGAGCGGGGAATTCTTGTCGAGGGCCACCGGCAGGGCGGCGGTGGCAAAGCCGGGATCGAAGCCAAGGATCGCCTCCAGCACCGGCTGCGGGTCCATTTCCGAGCCCTGCGGCCGATAGGCGGCGACGATCCGAAAGCGGCTGAAGCGAGAGAGCGGCAGGCGCCGGGCCGCCCGATCGGCGGCGTCGGGCTGCTCCTCGGCCAGCAGACGGCGCAGCGCCCGCATCCGCGTCCGCAACGCCGCCTTGTCGAGTGAATCGCCCACCCGTTGAACATACAGGGAAAAAGGTGGCGGCGCCGTGAGAACCGTGAAGGACTGTTTCATTCCCTCGACCTGGTAGACCAGGTGGGCGCCGTGTGCCCGGGACCAGGATCCCGGCCAGGGACAGCTCCCTATGAGTGAATTAAGGTCGCTGGAATATGTCGCCTTCGACGAGGGCCATAGCAGACCCGCCACTTACAGATGTAGGCCCGCGGGCGCCTCTTCTCAAGCGGCGTGACCGCCCCTGCGACGATTGCCCTTCAACCGGCGGGCGCTCTCCCCTAAGTCTTGCGCGTGGACGGATCGTCAGCATCAGCTATCAGCGGGGAAGGCCTCGCCAGACAGGCCAACGCCCTGGCCGCGGACCTGACGCGTCCGGACCCGCGCATCTACTGGCTCGACCTCGCCGCCACGACGCTGGCGATCTACGCCAGCCTCTGGATGGCCGTGGCGAGCCGAAGCCCGGCGTTGGCGCTCACGGCGGGCGCGGTCTGCGTGCTGGCGCTCTATCGCGGCATCAGTTTCATCCATGAGCTGACCCATCTGCGGCCCGACCAGGCGCCGGGCTTCCATTTCGCCTGGAACGCCCTGGTCGGCGTGCCCTTCCTCACCCCGTCCCTGATGTATGAGGGCGTGCATATCCTGCACCATGCCCGCGACCGCTACGGCACTGCCCGCGATCCCGAATACCACCCGCTGGGCCGCCTGCCGCCGCGCGAGCTCGCGCTCTTCCTCGGGATCGCGCTGCTGGCGCCGCTGGGCGTGATCCTGCGCTTCGCCGTCATCACGCCGCTCTCGCTGCTGGTCCCGCCGCTGCGTCGGATGGCGACCGCCAAGCTCTCGGCCATGACCATCAACCCGGCCTTTTCCCGCGAGGACTTCGATCGCGCCAATAGCCCCGCCTGGCTCGCCCAGGAAATCGGGTGCTGGCTGTGGAGTTGGACGGTGATCGGCCTGACGCTCGCGCGGACGATCCCGGTTCGGGCGCTCGGGATCACGCTGGCGATTTACGCCGCCATGGCCTTCCTGAACCAGCTCCGCACCGCTGTCGCCCACGTCTGGGACAACGACGGCAAGCCGATGAAGGTGCTAGATCAGTTCCTGGACACCGTGAACGTGCCGCCGCCGGCGACGCTGCCGATGCTCTGGGCGCCGGTGGGCCTGCGCTACCACGCCCTGCACCACCTGATGCCGCGGGTGCCCTATCACAACCTCGGGATCGCCCACCGCCGGCTGATGGCCGGACTGCCCACCGGCAGCCCTTATGCCAAGGCGTCCCGCGCGGAACTCGTCCCCGCGCTCGCCGACCTGCTCAAGCGGATGCGCGCGACGCGGTCTTAGGCGTCTTCGCTGGCCAGCTTCTCGATGCGCTTGGCGGCGGCTTCCAGGGCGGCGACGGCGCGGGTCTCGACGCGGCCGCGGTCGGCCTGGGCGCGGGCGATCTCAGCCTGCAGGGCCGCAAGGCGATTGCGGGCGTCGGACAGTTCGTCGGCCAGCAGCAGCGCGCCCATCAGGAAGAGCCGCGTGTCGCCGAGCTGGCCCATGTCCTGGCTGACCTGGCGCACCTGATGGTCGAAGAGGCGCGCCAGCTCCAGCAGGTGCTGTTCCTGGCCGTCCTCGCAGCCGACCGCATAGGGCCGGCCGTTCACCTCGACGCTGATCTGGGCCATGGCCTAATGCTCCGTTGAGCTGGAGGTGGAGGACGGATCGGCGCCGTTCAGCGCCGCGCGGATCTCCGCGATCGCCCGGCCGAGCGCGGCCGAGGCCTCGGCGCCGGCCTCCTCCAGCTCGCGTTCGCGGGCGCGGGCCTCGTCGAGCTGGGCCGCCAGGTTGGCGCGGTCCTGGTCGAACAGGCCGCCTGCTTCGTCCCCGGCCGTCTTCAGGCGCTGGGCAAGCCTCTGCTCGAGCACATGCACGGCCTGCTCAAGCCGTCTCGCCGCCAGGTCCAGGGCGCTCTCGCTGCCGCTCATCGCCGTCCTCCGCCAAGATTTGAGGCCTCAAAACTATAGACCTGCGTCGCCCTGCACCGGAAGCGCGCCCTTTTCTTGACCCTCGCACGCTCGCGTGCGACCCCGCCTCGCATTCCTTAACGCCGGATAGATTCCAAAGCCCGATGCCTGCCAACCTGACGAAAATGGCCGACGCCATCCGCGTGCTCTCCATGGACGCGGTCCATAAGGCGAAGTCCGGCCACCAGGGCATGCCCATGGGCATGGCCGACGTCGCCACGGTGCTGTTCACGAAATTCCTGAAATACGACGCCGCCCGGCCGGACTGGGCCGACCGCGACCGCTTCGTACTCTCCGCCGGCCACGGTTCGATGCTGCTCTACGCCCTGCTGCACCTCACCGGGGTGACGGCGGTGACCATGGAGCAGATCCGGAACTTCCGGCAGCTGGGCTCCAACACGCCCGGCCACCCCGAGTACGGCCACACGCCGGGCGTCGAGACCACCACCGGACCTCTGGGCCAGGGCCTGGCCACCGCCGTTGGCATGGCCATGGCCGAGCGCCATGTGAACGCCCGCTTCGGCGACGCCCTGGTCGACCACCGTACCTGGGTGATCGCCGGCGACGGCTGCCTGATGGAGGGCGTCAGCCACGAGGCGATCAGCCTGGCGGGCCGCTTCAAGCTTTCCAGGCTCACCGTCCTCTTCGACGACAACAACACCACCATCGACGGCGAGGCGACCATCGCCGAGACCGGCGACCAGCTCGCCCGCTTCAAGGCGGCCGGTTGGGCGGTGAAGGCGGTCGACGGCCACGACCATGGCAAGATCGCTGCGGCGATGCGCTGGGCCACCAAGCAAGACCGGCCGACGCTGATCGCCTGCAAGACCAAGATTTCCAAGGGCGCGGGCCCGAAGGAAGGTGACCCCCACAGCCACGGCTACACCCTGTTCGATCCCGAGATCGCCGCGTCGCGCGCCGCCATGGGTTGGACCGTCGAACCCTTCACCGTGCCGGACGAGGTGCTGAAGCCCTGGCGCGCCGCGGGCCGCAGGGGCGCCAGGGTCCGCAAGGCCTGGGAGGCGGCCCTCGCCGGTTCCAACCTGAAGTCCGACTTCGACCTGGCTATGGCGGGCGACCTGCCGGCCGGCGCCTTCGAGGCCATCGACGCCCACATCGCCAGGGCCGAGGCCGAAAAGCCCGCGCTGGCCACCCGCCAGCACTCCGGCGCGGCGCTGGAGCAGCTGATCGCGGCGATCCCGGAGATGGTCGGCGGCTCGGCGGACCTGACCGGCTCCAACAACACCATCGTCAAGGGCATGGGAACCTTCGACGGCCCCGGCTTCGCGGGTCGCTACGTCCACTACGGCGTGCGCGAGTTCGGCATGGCCGCGGCGATGAACGGCATGGCGCTGCACGGCGGGGTGATCCCCTATTCCGGCACCTTCCTGGTGTTCTCCGACTACAGCCGCCCGGCGATCCGGCTGGGCGCGCTGATGGGCGCGCGGGTGATCCATGTGATGACCCACGACAGCATCGGCCTCGGCGAGGACGGCCCGACCCACCAGCCGGTGGAGCACCTGGCCAGCCTGCGGGCCATGCCCAACCTCAACGTCTTCCGCCCGGCCGACGCGGTGGAAACCGCCGAATGCTGGAAGCTGGCGCTAGAGGCCAAACGCACCCCCTCGCTGATGGCGCTCTCCCGTCAGAAGGTCCCGGCGGTCCGCACCACGGTCGCCGGCGAGAACCTCTGCGCCCGCGGCGCCTATCAGCTGGCCGCCGCCGGCCATCCGGCCCAGGTGACCATTTTCGCCACCGGCTCTGAGGTCGGCGTCGCCATGGCCGCCCGCGACCTGCTGGAAGCCGACGGCGTCGGCGCGCGGGTGGTCTCGGTCCCCTGCTGGGAGTTGTTCGCCGCCCAGCCCGCTGACTATCAGGCCCATCTGATTGGTGAAACGGAGGTCCGGGTCGCCGTCGAGGCGGGCGTGCGCCTGGGCTGGGAGCGGTTCATCGGCGCGGACGGCGTCTTCGTCGGCATGGACGGCTTCGGGGCCAGCGCGCCCTACGAAAAGCTCTACGAACACTTCGGGATCACCGCCGCCGCGGTCGCCGCCGCGGCGAAGGCCAAGCTCTAAGCCGATGCGGCCTCCCGTCTTGAGATTGGGCACGCCCCTTTCGCCCACCGCCGTCAAGGTGATGCTGCTGGGCTCGGGCGAGCTCGGCAAGGAGGTGGCCATCGAGCTGCAGCGGCTGGGCTGCGAGGTGATCGCCGTCGACCGCTATGCCGACGCGCCGGCCATGCAGGTGGCGCACCGGTCGCACGTAATCGCCATGACCGATGCCGCGGCGCTCAGGGCCCTCGTCGAGGCCGAGCGGCCGCACCTGATCGTGCCGGAGATCGAGGCCATCGCCACCGACGAGCTGGCGGCCATCGAGGCGGCGGGCCTGGCGACCGTGATCCCCACGGCGCGAGCCGCCCAGCTGACCATGAACCGCGAGGGCATCCGCCGGCTGGCGGCCGAACACCTGAAGCTACCCACCAGCGCCTACGCTTTTGCTTCGACCGAGGCCGAACTGTCGGCGGGGGCGGAGACCGTGGGTTTCCCCTGCTTCGTCAAGCCGGTGATGAGCTCGTCGGGCAAGGGCCAGTCCTACGTCGAGACGCCCGACCAGATCGCGGCGGCCTGGCGCTATGCCCTGCAATCCGGCCGCGTCGAGCAGGCCCGGGTGATCGTCGAGGGCCTGGTGAAGTTCGACTTCGAGATCACCCAGCTCACCGTCCGTTCGCTAGGGTCCGACGGCCAGGTGATCACCAGCTTCTGCGAACCCATCGGCCACCGCCAGGTAAAGGGCGACTATGTGGAGAGCTGGCAGCCGCAGGCGATGACGCCGGCGGCGCTGGCCGCTGCGCGCAAGATCGCCGGGCAGGTCACCGCCGAACTGGGCGGCCTCGGCCTCTTCGGCGTCGAGCTCTTCGTGCGCGGCGATGAGGTGCTGTTCTCCGAGGTCAGCCCGCGCCCGCACGACACCGGGCTCGTGACGCTGGTCACCCAATATCAGAGCGAATTCGCCATCCACGCCCGCGCCATCCTGGGCCTGCCGGTGGACGTGGCCCTGCGCGAACCCGGCGCCAGCGCGGTGATCTATGGCGGGATGGACGCCAGGGGCATCGCCTTCGAAGGCGTCGCCGAGGCGCTGGCCGTCCCCGGCGCGGACCTGCGCCTGTTCGGCAAGCCCGAGAGCTACGAACGCCGCCGCATGGGCGTGGCGCTGGCCCGCGCCAAGGACACCGACGAGGCCCGCAAGCGCGCCGCCGAAGCGGCCGGCAAGGTGCGGCCCGTCACAGGCTGACACCCAACTTGACCGTGCGAGGGGTTGACTTAGGCCCCCCCGACCTCAAAAACCGCCACCAATTCAAGCTGGCCGCCTAGGAGCTCCACCTCATGACCGTCCGCGTCGCCATCAATGGGTTCGGCCGTATCGGCAGGCTCGTCCTGCGCTCGATCGTCGAACATGGGCGCACCGACATCGAGGTGGTGGCGATCAACGACCTCGGCCCCGTCGAGACCAACGCCCACCTGCTGCGCTACGACAGCGTGCACGGCCGGTTCCCCGGCACGGTCACCACTGGCGAGGACTGGATCGACGCGGGCCAGGGCAAGATCAAGGTCACGGCGATCCGCGATCCCAAGGACCTGCCGCACAAGGCGCTCAGCGTCGACATCGCGCTGGAGTGCACCGGCCTCTTCACCGCCCGCGACAAGGCCGCCGCCCACCTGGAGGCCGGCGCCAAGCGGGTGATCATCTCCGCGCCCGGCGACGGCGTCGACAAGACCATCGTCTTCGGCGTGAACCACGACACGCTCACCAAGGACGACGTGATCATCTCCAACGCGTCCTGCACCACCAACTGCCTGGCGCCGGTGGCCCACGTGCTGCAGGGCCTCTGCGGCATCGAGCGTGGCTACATGACCACGATCCACTCCTACACCGGCGACCAGCCGACGCTGGACACCATGCACAAGGACCTCTACCGCGCCCGCGCCGCGGCCATGTCGATGATCCCGACCTCCACCGGCGCGGCCAAGGCGCTCGGCCTGGTGATCCCGGCGCTGAAGGGCAAGCTGGACGGCTCCTCGATCCGGGTGCCGACGCCGAACGTCTCGGTGGTCGACCTGACCTTCGTGCCGAGCAAGGCCACTACGGTCGAGGCGATCAACGCCGCCATGGAAGCCGCCGCGGCCTCGGGCCCGCTGAAGGGCGTCCTGGCCGTCACCAAGGACCCGCTGGTCTCCATCGACTTCAACCACGCGCCGGCGTCGTCCACCGTCGCCCTGCCGCAGACCCAGATCGTCGACGGCGGCCTCGGCCGGGTGCTCTCCTGGTACGACAACGAGTGGGGCTTCTCGACCCGGATGAGCGACACCGCCCTCGCCATGGCGAAGTTCCTCTAAGCCCGATGCCCTTCAGGACCCTCGACGACGCGGACCTCAAGGGCAAACGGGCCCTGGTGCGGGTCGACTTCAACGTCCCGATGGACGACGGCAAGGTCACCGACGACACGCGCCTGCGCGCGGCCAAGCCCACCATCGACAAGCTGCGCGCCGGCGGGGCCAAGGTGATCCTGCTGGCCCACTTCGACCGGCCCAAGGGCAAGGTCGTGGCGTCGATGCGCCTCAAGCCCATCGTCGAGCCGCTGGCCAAAGTGCTGGGCGTTCCGGTGGCCTTCGCCGAGGACTGCGTGGGCCCCAAGGCGCGCGCCGCCGTTGGCGCACTGCAGCCCGGCGACGTGCTGCTGCTCGAAAACGTCCGCTTCCACGCCGGCGAAGAGGCCAACGACCCGGCCTTCGCCAACGAGCTCGCGGCCAACGGCGACCTCTACGTCAACGACGCCTTCTCCGCCGCCCACCGGGCCCACGCCTCCACCGAACGCCTCGCCCACCTGCTGCCAGCCTATGCGGGCGAGCAGATGCGGCTGGAGCTGAATGCGCTCGACGCCGCTCTGGGCCACCCTGAACGGCCGGTGCTGGGCATCGTCGGAGGCTCCAAGGTCTCCACCAAGCTCGACCTCCTGGGCCACCTGGTCACCAAGCTGGACAAGCTGGCCATCGGCGGCGGCATGGCCAACACCTTCCTCTACGCCCAGGGCCACGACGTCGGCGCCTCCTATTGCGAGAAGGAGCTGGCCGACACCGCGCGCGACATCATCCGCCTGGCCGGCCAGAACAACTGCAAGCTCTTCCTGCCGCTGGACATCGTGGTGGCCGAGAAGATCGCGCCCGGCGCACCGGCGCGGATCCGCGATGTGGGCTCGATCGACGACGACGAGCGCATCCTCGACGCCGGCCCCGAGACCGTCGAGCGCCTGTGCCGCGCCATGGCCAATTCCAAGACCCTGATCTGGAATGGTCCTTTAGGCGTCTTCGAGATCCCGCCTTTCGACAAAGGGACTATGGAAGCGGCACGTTACGCCGCCGAACTTGCCAAAGCGGGGAAGCTGGTGGCGGTGGCCGGCGGCGGTGATACGGTGGCGGCCCTCAACGCAGCGGGCGTGGTGGACGATTTCACCTTCGTTTCCACCGCGGGCGGCGCGTTTCTTGAATGGATGGAGGGCAAAACCCTGCCCGGCGTGGCGGCTTTGTCCCGATAACGAACGAACGAGCGGTAAGAACGATGGCCCGGATCACCCTGCGACAGCTTCTCGACCACGCCGCAGAGCACAGCTACGGCGTGCCGGCGTTCAATATCAATAACATGGAACAGGCGCTGGCGATCATGGAGGCCGCGGAGGCCACCGACTCGCCGGTGATCATGCAGGCCTCGCGCGGCGCCCGCTCCTACGCCAACGACATTGTGCTGAAGCACCTGATCGACGCCATGGCGGAGATGTATCCGCACATCCCGATCTGCATGCACCAGGACCACGGCAACAACGAAGCCACCTGCGCCACGGCGATCCAGTACGGCTTCACCAGCGTGATGATGGACGGCTCGCTGAAGGCCGACGGCAAGACGCCGGCCGACTACGACTACAACGTCGAGGTCACCCGCAATGTCGTGAACATGGCCCACTGGGTCGGCGCCTCGGTGGAGGGCGAGCTCGGCGTGCTCGGCAGCCTCGAAACCGGCATGGGCGAGAAGGAAGACGGCCACGGCTTCGAGGGCAAGCTCGGCCACGACCAGCTGCTGACCGACCCGGATCAGGCCGTGGAATTCGTCAAGGCCACCGAGGTCGACGCGCTGGCCATCGCCATGGGCACCAGCCACGGCGCCTACAAGTTCACGCGGCAGCCGGACGGCGACGTGCTGGCCATGAACGTGATCGAGGAAATCCACCGCCGCCTGCCCAACACCCACCTGGTGATGCACGGCTCCTCGTCGGTGCCGCAGGATCTGCAGGACGAGATCAACAAATACGGCGGCGAGATGCCCCAGACCTGGGGCGTGCCGGTGGAAGAGATCCAGCGCGGCATCAAGCACGGCGTGCGCAAGATCAATATCGACACCGACAACCGCATGGCCATCACCGCCGCGATCCGCAAGGTCTTCGCCGAGAAGCCGGGCGAGTTCGATCCGCGCGGCTACCTGAAGCCCGCCAAGGAAGCCATGCGCAAGGTCTGCGTCCAGCGCTTCGAGGAGTTTGGCACGGCCGGCCACGCCGCCAAGATCAAGGCCGTGCCGCTGTCGGCCATGGCCAAGCGCTATGCCGCCGGCGAGCTGAACCCCAAGATCGGCCTGACCCGCCACGCGGCGGAGTAGCGCCTAGTCTTCGATGCGGGCGCCCCGCATCTCCTTCACGAACAAGAGGCCGACCACGAAGGTGACCGCCGCGACGGTCACCGGATACCACAGGCCGTAGTAGATATTGCCTGTGGCGGCGACCATGGCGAAGGCGGTGGTGGGCAGGAAGCCGCCGAACCAGCCGTTGCCGATGTGGTAGGGCAGGCTCATCGAGGTGTAGCGGATGCGCGCCGGGAACATCTCCACCAGGGCTGCGGCGACCGGCCCGTAGACCATGGTCACATAGAGGACCAGCAGCCAGAGCAGGCCCACGACCAGGGGCTTGTTCATCGTCGCGGGATCGGACCTGGCGGGATAGCCGGCGGCCTTCAGGGCTGCGCCGAGTGTTTTGGTCCAGGCCGCCTTGGCTTCCTTCAATTCCGACGGCGAAAGCTGTTCGCCGTTCGGAGGGAAAAGAGGCTTTGCGGTCCGAGCGCCGCCGATAAAGACCGTTGTTCCCTGGTCTGACTCTTCCTCTTCCAGCCGCTCATTGGTGTAGGGGACGCCGGCGGTCGCCAGCGCCGATTTGGCAAGATCGCAGGACGAAGCAAAAACCTGCTTCCCCACAGGATCGAACTGGAAGGCGCAGCTGGTGTCGTCGTGCACCACCGTGATGGGCGCGCTCGCCGTGGCCGCCGCCAGCTGCGGGTTGGCCGCGACGGTCAGCGCCTTGAAGATCGGGAAATAGGTCAGCACGGCCAGCAGGCAGCCCGCCAGGATGATCGGCTTGCGGCCGATCTTGTCCGAGAGCCAACCGAAGACCACGAAGAAGGGCGTACCCAGCAGCAGGGCGATGGCCACCAGCTGGTTGGTCAGCACGCCGTCGACCTTCAGCATCTTCTCCAGGAAGAACAGGGCGTAGAACTGGCCGGTGTACCAGACCACCGCCTGGCCCGCGGTGAGGCCGGCAAGGGCCAAGAGCACCAGTTTCAGATTCGGCCACCTGGCGAAGCTCTCGGTCAGCGGCGCCTTCGAGGTGGTCCCCTCGAGGACCATCTTCTGGAAGACCGGGCTCTCGTTGAGCTTCAGGCGGATCCAGATCGAGACCGCCAAGAGCACGATCGAGACCAGGAACGGAACGCGCCAGGCCCAGGCCTTGAAGGCGGGCTCGCCCACCTGGGTGCGCACCAGGATGATGACGATCAGGCTGAGGAAGAGGCCGAAGGTGGCTGTGGTCTGGATCCAGCTGGTGTAGAGGCCCCGCTTACCCTCCGGCGCATGCTCGGCGACGTAGGTGGCCGCCCCGCCGTACTCGCCGCCGAGCGCCAGGCCCTGCACCAGGCGCATCGCGACCAGAAGCACGGGCGCGGCGACCCCGATCTGATCGTAGCCGGGCAGGAGGCCGACCACGAAGGTCGACAGCCCCATCAGGACCATGGTCACCAGGAAGGTGTTCTTGCGCCCCCA
>Ga0307510_10008169_pt1 | contig 12462 bp, 7 predicted proteins | sample 12_EM_MG_FD_207224 | JGI IMG/M metagenome (GOLD analysis project Ga0307510, IMG submission 207224) | Populus trichocarpa ectomycorrhiza microbial communities from riparian zone in the Pacific Northwest, United States - 12_EM | ecosystem: Host-associated > Plants > Roots > Unclassified | place...
AGTCAAAATGGCCATCTGACTGATTTATTTATCACTTCTTTGCTTTCACTTTCTGGGTAGGCAGATCACAAGAAGGAAACTAATGTAAAATCATTGAAGAGAAAGGACAATTGGGACAGGCAATATATATGTTTGCATGTGGCACCTTCACATTTTGTTCTAAAGTTCTTGAGTTCTGCAAATACAAACAAAGAAGTCAATTCACAATTAGTGTTTGCAACTGAATTAATATATTTATACATATAATTTATTAGGTTAGAAACTTAGTTAATTTCCAGCCCCACATCTTTAACAGAAGCAAAATAATTGAGGTCTGCAAACTGGCAGCAGTGACCGTAACTTAGTGCCAACACCATGAAAGAAAACCACTGCCAGAACAATATCAGAACAGCATGAGGTGGGAAAATAAACGACGAATCCTAAAAAGGCTAAAGGCAAAGTAGAGACTTGAGTTACAAGCTTCGAAGAGATAAAAAGGATTGGTCTGACTCGTGTCTAGCATGCCATGGCCACACATGTCTCTCATGGATCACCATGCCTTGATACCCCTCATGCACACAAGCAAAGATAAAAGGCCAGTGATCATAACCACCAAAAGCCCCCTCTTCCCTTGCCATTTCCCACTTTCCAAAGCACTCAAAACAAGTAGAGAAAAAAAAAATTGAAGGAGTTTCAAGCACAGAGGGGCTACTTACCTTTGTGCTCTTAGCTATGAAAGTTCCAGTTCCCTCAACACAAAACAGCAGCTGCAACAACCAGTCTCAAAATCCAAAACCAGTGTCTTGCAACAACACCAACAATAACAGCAGAAACATCAGAATTAACCCCAACAATCAAAACTTGTGCTACGAACCCACTTCGGTTCTTGACCTGCGTCGCAGTCCAAGTCCTGCACGAGCTGGCAAACCGGCCCCTGCAAACGATCCTATTGAGTGGGATGATCATGTCTTGCAAACTTTGGATTGGGATTCTATCATGAGAGATTTGGACTTCCATGATGATTCTGCTCCTGCCCTCATCAAGAATTTTCCACAGTTCGGTCCCTGCAGTGAGTCTCAAATCCAAAGCCATAACCTTCCTGAGTTCACTGCATCTCATCAGATGGATGCTACCCAGTTTCTTCACTCTGATTTTAACGATATGTACATTAATTCTATCCCAACTCACAATTTGACTTCTCTTGATTTGTCCCATAGTTTTCATAACAATATTGGAAATTGGAATGCTGGTTTTGATTTCATTCAAGAGCTTATCAAAGCAGCAGATTGTTTCGACACGAACGAGCTACAACTTGCACAAGCGATACTGGAACGGCTCAATCATCGACTTCAATCACCAATTGGTAAACCACTCCAAAGAGCCGCTTTTTTCTTCAAAGACGCTCTCCAGTCTCTCCTTGCTACCGGATCAACTCGGCCGCAAACAAATCCTGTAATCCCTTCGTGGTCCAATATTGTCCAAACCATTAAGGCCTACGAGGCCTTCTTTAGGATCTCTCCAATCCCCATGTTCGCTGACTTCACCACCAACCAAGCTATTCTTGATTCCCTTAATGGAAATTCAGTGTTTCTTCATGTCATAGACTTTGATATTGGATTTGGCTGCCACTATGCTTCTTTAATGAGGGAACTTGTAGACAAAGCAGACTCGTGCAATAACCTCACATCTCAGCTTCTTCGAATCACTGCTGTTATAACAGAAGACACTGTGATTGAAACCAAATTGATCAAAGAAAGACTCTCTCAATTCGCTCATGAGCTCAAGATCAGACTCCATATAGAGTTTGTGCCTTTCCGTACTTTTGAAATGCTATCTTTCAAAGCAATCGAGTTTGTTGATGGAGAGAAAACTGCTGTTATCTTATCTCCAATAATATTTCGCCGTCTAGGTTCAACAAATAATGTTACTACGTTTGTTAATGATGTCCGCCGAGTTTCACCAAGTGTAGTCATAGTTGTGGACAGTGAAGGGTGGACAGAATCTGGAACTGGATCGTCTTTTAGGAGGAACTTTGTTGATTGTCTTGAATTTTATTCAATGATGTTTGATTCCTTGGATGCAGCAGCTATTACTGGTGGCGATTGGGCTAGGAAAATTGAGATATTCCTGCTGAAACCCAAGATTTTAGCAGCAGTTGAAGGGTGCGGAAGGCGAGTAGCGTCTCGATGGAGGGAGGTATTTGTTGGGGCAGGAATGAGGCCAGTGCACTTGAGTCAGTTTGCTGATTTTCAAGCCGAGTCTTTGCTGGGGAAGGTGCAAGTGAGAGGTTTCTATGTGGCAAAACGGCTGGCTGAGTTGGTTCTTTGCTGGAAAGATAGGCCCCTTATTGCTACATCAGCTTGGAAGTGTTAGAAACAAATGGTGATCTTGGTATATTAGAAGTTGATTAGGTTGTTTTTTTGGGATGTAATGATGAATGTATCCCAAAACTATATAGTTTCTTACTTTTGGTAGTTCTCTCTTTTCTGTTGGTGTCTTGCTAGAAAGAAAGAATGGGGCTGAGTTTCTCTAGTCACTGTCTAGGTCTCTCTTTTGTATAACTTGCACAGAACTTTTGCCTGTTATCAAAAGATCTGTAGAAATATAAATTGAAAGGGATAATCCCAATTAGGGAATCATAATCTGCCAGTTCTCTGTTCCCATGATTATTTTTTTGCATGAAGTGTTTCTGACTGAAAAAGAAGTCCTTAATGGTCCAAGAAACCATATGAAATGTGCAATCCAAACCTCCAAGAGTTTCACCAATTTACAGCAGAAAATCTCCAGGCCTCCATAGCTGACTAAACCACAAGAGACATCAGTACTTTCATAATACCAAGAAAAGCCACCCGCTAAAATCAAGCGGGACAGAACAGCAGCAAACGAAACCAGAAGGCCTCAATCCGAGCTTGATCATCATTTACTATGCCGCTACCAATTTAGAAAATCCAAAACTCAAGGCTTCCAGCCGGCAAAATCCCTCAACAGATTTGACGGAAAACCAGAGAGCAGGGAGGGAAACAGCAGCATAGAAAGAACAAAACTTGATTTTCTACAGATTTTACCCTTTTATAATTTTATTTTATTTTATGAATTCTGTTTTATTCTCCTACTATATGTTTGTATAACATTTTTGTGTCCTTCCCCATTCCTTACATTGGGTGTCAATAATCTATGCATGTACATAAAAAAAATACATTTAGAAATTTAAAAAATGATAAAAAAAAAAAAAAAAAGGAAGGTTGGCAACTGAACGAACACGGCATGAAAACAGCCATGCCAAGTCTGTCAGCAACAAAAAAATAGAATCCATTTATTCGAAAGAGAACAGCCAGATTTAAGAGATAAATGTAAGCCCTGGTCACATCAGCATGGTAATACCCTTTTAAATTAAATAAATAAAAAATTGTAGAAAATTAACGCAAGAATAATTTCTCAGTGCAGAAAGGAATCTTAAAACATGAAAAAACTGATAATTATCAAAAAGATAGAACTCTTACCCATAAAAAACCAAAAAAAACAGAGAGAGATGACATGAAAAATAAATTTGATTGTTTATAACCAATCCACATGAAAAATAAATAAATGATAGGGTGGTATTCTAATAAAATAGTAATAATATCAATTAAACAAAAAAATCAAACATATTTAAGCCAAAAATTAATACTGGGAAATTAGTTTTATTATGTTTGGAAACCTCATATGTTGGAAAAAAAGAAAAAGAAAACTAGTATTAACAGATCATTTCATCTATCTCCTTCAACAGTAAGAAAACTAGTAGTAATAATTTGATTTAAAGCCCATGCTAGGTAAGGAGTTGAATTGGGAGATTTTAAAGTTTTCTTATTTGATCAAGTTTAATGACATTATAAATTTTTTTTTTGTTTGGAAATATGTTTTTTTGTTTAAAAGAATTTTGATCTGATTTGTTAGGCAATTATCTGGTTATATCTGAAAATACAAAGGAATTTCATCAAAAATTAATTTTTATGGGAATTGTCCGTGGAAAATATCCCATCATTTGTTTTCCTACAAAGTTTATTTTTCTATCATTTATTTTAAAACAAATAATCAAGTAAAAAAGTATATTATTAATTAATTCATGATGGAAATTTTTGTTGGAAAAATTATTAAAATTTTTCCTCATAAGAAGAAATAAAAAACTAAAAAAATAATATAGTATGTTTTTAAAATATATTAAAAATCTTAACAAAACATTTTTTTTCTTTTTACAATCCAATCCTCATAAAAAAAATTGCGAAACAACGTTAAAAAAATGTTTTTCTAATATAATAAAACCTAAAATACATAATGTCGATTAAACAAAAAAAATCAAACATACTCATAAAGTCTATCCTAATAATATCGAATCACCAATTATATCACAAAATTATATGGTGGATGAATTTAATTATCATGATTATTAATTAATCGTTAAGAAGAGAGAAAGACGAGAAAAAAAAAAGAGAGAGAAACTCAAATTTCAGGAAAGAAATTGGAGGGATTGTTATTTACCTGTGAAAATTATTATTATTATAAAAAAATTAATTTTTTATGGAGTTATCGATAGAATTAAATTTCCATTAGTAATTTCTTCAAAAATAATAATAAAAATTAAAACATAAATTGAATTCTTTTCTGAAAAACTATTTTATCAGTAATTAGCACCAATTCCCGTCGATAAATAACGATTTTTATACTATTTAATTGTATTTTATCTTATAGAGACTAATTAATTAATTTCAAAATATAAACTATTCAGTCGCTATCTTTATCAAACATGATAGCTGGAAGTCTTTTTTCTCACCATTTCTCGCAAAATTCAAGATAATCTTGAATTAATATTTTAAAAATACTAGTGTTAATTAAAATCAGAACATGAATTAAAAATTTAAAACTATAAGATACAGTATACATATTTTTTAAATATAATTCTCAATTAACTTCTATAGTATTAAATTTTAATTTTTTTTAATTTTTAAAATTGTCACATATTAATTCTTTTATGCCCAATGAACAGCAGACACTTGATAGATTAACAAACAACCTCAACTGAATCTTTAATAAATAAAAAGGATAGAATCATAGTTTTTAAATCTAATTGAATGTCAATCTAAGATAAATTCTTGATTAAGAGGGTTTACGCGGTTAATTTAGCTTAACCAATTTTTTTAAATTAAAAAATAAAAATAATATTATTTAAAAAAAGAAATTGTAATTTACTAAGTTTTTTTCTAAACTAAACGAGTGATGGGATAATTCAGGTTTTTAATTAAATTATATTGGATCAATTTTTTTTATTTATTTTTTTTGGTTGAAACCTGGGAAGACTTAGAGTTCGGGTCACTGGTAACAAATTATTGAATTTTAAAACTATAGATAAATTATTAAAATAAAACAAAACAATCTACCCAAGGGCAAAATCGAAAGAAAACCAAGAGTGCATGGACAAAAAGTGTCATAAACCCTATTTTCTTGTCAAACACTCAGTTTCACATCTTAAGAAACTCTCTGCTTCGATTCCTATGGCTCTTCTGGGATCCAACGTAGTAAACGAGGTTAGCAATTACAGTAGCATCCTGATGTTCTTATGTTTTACACAAAAAACTAGCATCTGTTAAGGTTTCGATTTTAATATTGTTTTACGCAATTAATTTACCAGTCATTAAATCCCATTAATTATCCAATTTTGAAGTTTTTATGGATGTACGGATCTATTTCATTCGATGATTAAGAGAACAGACAAAATTAACTGTGTAATTGAATTGAAGAAGCTGATTTCATGATTTAGATGCCTTAAAATTATGCTAGCTGTCGTGGGCCATTACCAGTGCAGCATTAAAAATGGTGTGAATGGATTAAATTTGGTGGATGAATTGCAATTGAACCTTATTTAGGAGGCATGTTGTCTTCTAGAGGGATCTAGTGTCTCAAAGGGTTATGGAATGTTTAGCCCATGATAGAATTGAATGCAGGCGACCGGTGGTGAAGCTAGAGGTAGTTTGAAAAGAGGCTAAAAGAAAGGGAAGGGTCCATATGGGTGTTAAACTGAAGGGTAGTTGAATGGGCTAGTTGCATATTTTGGATGGCTGTTTTGTAAGCATATCTGCCCGCTGTTGGATGAGGGGAGGTTCATGTAGCCAACACCACCTAGTTACGGGTTGAGGTTGTGGATTTTGCATAAATCCTCGTGTGTTTTTAAATAATTTTGTGTTTATGATTTTTTATTATGTGAAGCAGGTCGGGTTGCGGTTACTTCTTTGCCCACTTGGATCGAACATTGTAGTAAGAACAGCATGGTGAGTTTTGATTGATGGATGTTTGATAAGTATAGTTTTCATTTTGGCATCCATGTTGATATATATCTCTTTTAGTACTTAAGGTGTAAATAATTTTTTGTTCCAGATGTCTATCTAGGATTCCAGTTTTGGGTTTTGGATAGCCGCTATCTATTGTTTCACCCTGTTTTTCATCATTTGATGCTAAAAGATGGTAGCAATTAACTTGATTTTTTTCCCACTCATGCAGCTGTTCTGTGGGGATTGTTATACCTGTGTACCATACATTCAAAGCAATTGAGAGAAAAGATGAAAATGAGGAACAGAAGTGGCTAATGTACTGGGCAGGTTAGAGAGTTTCTGTTTCTTAGGTTTTCTTTCTCATCCTTTTTCCCATGCAAAATTTGTTTTAGGTTCTTAGAAACAAATAAGTAATCGGTGCCTTTTTTTTTTAATTCTTTCAACCTACTTTTAAGGCAATGACTATCTTCATTTTATTCTTCATGAGTAAATTTTTCCCTGCTTGTGTCCTATAATAGCTATTCAATTCTAATTTTCAGTTTTCAGTATGCCTGTTCCCTTTCTTTTGAATGTTTACATGAGTATTGAGGTAGGAAGAAACAAATAAGTAAGACCTTATTTTTATATTGTGTTGCATGCCTTTTACTGTGTTGCAAAGTGGACATGGAATCTTGGCACGCTGCACCCTCTACTTTTTATGTCTGACATTAATTGAGCAGTCAATCAAAGCAATGCATATCTACCTAGAGCTTATGATCCATATTTGTGCGGTGCTCGATGTTTGATAATTATGTCCTTTTATTATGTTTTGTTTTGTTTTGAGAGATGGTTGTAGTTGGGGACCCGCTTATCTCTTGGCATTGTTATTCATGCCTCCTGAGTATCTTGCTATAATTGCAGCATATGGATCTTTCACCCTTGCGGAGGTTTTTACAGACAAGTTGATCTCTTGGTAAGTTCTGAACCCTGAGCTTTTAGTTCTGAAGTCTAAATCATCCGATTTGGTTCCATAGGACTAGTTCTTTCTAATCTTGTAAATGCAGCATAGAACTTAAAAATATTCCATCTAGGAGTTAAGAGATACGTAGCATGCATAACTTGTATATCTATTTATTTATTACTTTGATTAGTCCTTGATCATTGTTTATCTTTCTCCAGGTTTCCGATGTATTATCACATGAAGTTTGCTTTTTTGGTGTGGCTTCAACTTCCATCTGCTGAAGTAAATTTTGATCCTAAACTCCTTAATTCTCCTCAGATAGAATTGAGTTGTTTCCTCTGATTGAATGCCCTCAATCTTATGTCATTTTATAAATGTCGACAAAATAAATCTAGCTTGTGTATTGGTTATCATTTGTTGGGAGCTAGTGATATATTTATCACTGGCATTTTGTGGTGCCACAGCTCTATTATACACAGCATGATGAAGTATATTTGATCAAGACATGGGATGAACCTATACTGAAATTGAATATCTCACTTTCAAACAGGGGGCTAAGCAATTGTATATGAACCACCTGCGTCCTTTCTTATCGAGGCATCAAGCTAGAGTTGATCTGATTATGGGCTTAGCATATGGTGAAATGGTATGTCCTCTTTATTGTTATCAAGTTTAGGACATTGTAATTTATATGAATTCTTAACTCTGAAGTGCATTTATGTCCATTTTCCAATTTACTTTAAGATGGTTCAAGACCAGTGACTTTTTCCTATTCTGTTCCCTGTAATTGATCAAAATATTGCATGTAGACTGCATCCTTTTTGTTCTGAGTTTCATCTTACACGTGAAAATGCAAATTTAAAGTGATCTGATTTCTTCAATTTTGCAGGTCAAACTCATCAGCAATCACCAAGCAGAACTTCAATATGTTAAGAGAATGCTTTTGAAGGTTATGGGATCAGGTTCGGATGATGTAGACACATGTTTTAGTTAGTTTGTTTATGCTACCGATCTCCATTCTGGCCAATCCTGAAACTTTGCTATCTTTCTCTGAACCAGCTGACCAAATGTTAAAGGATGCTCCTAATCACCCAGAAGGGCATCCTGAAGTCCCTGCCATCGAAGAAGAGCAGACAAGAACAATCTTGGATACTGAATCTGATCATGCTGATTGAAACTCTCTATCCTTCACCATTCATGTGCCCAATTTCAAATCCCTGACAAAGGATTAAGAGCTCTCCCATCCATCATTGAGGCGTTACCATTCAAATTCTTTATGCCTTTCATCAAAGTTTGCTTCCCTAACCAATCAGCTGAGGAAAACCTACCTTAAACTCCAGTCAATATGTTGCTTATGAGCTTAGATTTTTCAACAGGATCACAGAAGTAGTGTTTACACTTGTATGTATGTAAGAATAAGATAACTAGATTAGCACCTTGTTTGATTGACCCTCGTCGCTTACCCGCATTTCTCTTGGTATACCTAGCCTACCGAAAAGCAAAGAAACAAAGATATGGTTTGATTTGCGTTCTTCATTCTGTACTATGTCAGGTTTTCGATAAAAACATGTAAATATATTAAACAATTCAAAAACAACACAGACGATTGCTGCTTGTGTTTGTTGTTTTAATAATTGCCTGGATTACTCAAGCATTCAGTATAAGAGTCATCATCTGCAATTAGACTCCCTACTTTGTGCTGGAATCTATCAATTCTCGTTCTTGAATTGCAATGATGGCAAGGCAAATCTGTAACTGGACACCGCTTTATCATCTCGCTGTTTTTTCGTTTAATGAAAATATGTGATCTGAACGGTTTGATCACATCTCGCATCGGGTTGTTAAACTTTGTTTGCACAGAAAGCTGATGTCTAATAATGCACAAATTCCAGATTTCCTAAACTAACTGATTAAGCCAACATCGGATCTTGATGATTTGGAATAAAAGCAGAAGCCATTTCCACACTTTTCAGGTTTATATTACCCGAATTATATAAGCTAACATTAAGACTAAGAGGTTCCTTTTTAACCAGAGAAGTTGATTGAACTTAATAATCCAACAATGCTCATGGATTCATTAAGGTTTCTAGCTCCAGTTAAAATTTTGTAAATAAATTTCGCTATTACAAACTAGGGTTAAAGGTATGGATCAGTATGGAAAGCCAATGTTCTATGCTCGACTAATGGTAGTCATAATATACGGGAGGAATTCACGAAAATTTTCTTCCAGTTCCGGATTCCAAGTCATGACTCAGTCTTTACTGTCAACTGTCTCCCTCACCACCATGAGACTCTGGAACCGAAGCAGGGTTGCTCTGTTCAAGTTTAGCTACAACTTCTGGTCCATACAACCGAGTCAACTCCTCCTGTTATGACAGCAAACCCACATTTGTTAAATGAGTGGTGTCGTACTGATTAACTTTTAGCAAGGATTTCATTACCCTGTTTTATGATTAGGAAAACAAAATAAATATAAAGTAACAATGGCGAAGATGCTAATGTTGCACGTGCCAATCACTAAATAAATAAGAACGGGCTTCAAAAAGAGTCCAGTGACAAAAATGAACCTTAATGGAATCATTTTCGGATTTAAGCTTATTGCATTCTTCAGAGAGACTCTGCAATTCATTTCTGAGATTGCTATTGTCACTGCTCAAATTCTGTACCCTGGCTTGTAGCTCCTCGCACTCTGCCTGGTAAAGATGAAAAATCAAAGCAATAGATATAAGCATTTTAACAGGAGATTAACAACAGCAAACGTTTCCCAAAATTTACAATATGTCGAACAACAACGCAAAGAAGCTTTCCTTTTATATTAAAAGAGCGATAACAAGCGAGTTCTAATTTGGACCTTGAACTTTGAAAGGGCTCTTAAGGATCATGGGGCTTTTACACTGTAAAAAAATTCTTAAGCTGTTGAACTCTTTTTTGAGGCCAATGAAAAGGAAGTGAAATTATTTCAGGACATGTTAAGTGTACTCCTTAAGACTGTTGTCGTGAAGGTGGACTTCTATTCATAAATTTCTATTTGATTTAGAGAATCATCCTTCACTACTGAGTTTGATAAAGAAAGTTTAAGTAGCCTGTTTTACCACGAGCAATCACTCCAGATCTAAAATAAAAGAAGTGGGAGATATGGCATCTGTACTGGCACTAACAATGGTGAAGAAATAAGCAAACACTCAATGACAAGAAAAGGTACAAACCACAACAGTACCTGTTTGCGTAATCTGGACCTTCTGGCTGACTCTCTATTAGATTGTTTCCTCTTCTGTCTTTTCAATTCACGTTCATCCTGTCAGAACCCAAATCTATAATTCAGTGGAAGAAAAAGGAATCCAGATAGCCTAACAGCTGCGCGGACAAACAGAAAAAAGCCTCCTGTAAATAACACCCCCTCTTTATCATTCTCAAAAACAAATTGACCTGTACCTTGTGAGATACGAGAAGGCCACTGAGTGTATGAGTTTTTCACAAAATTTGAGATATTATAAATTTTTTTTAAAAAAAACAGAACACAGCAGAATATGAACATGAAAAAAATGAAATAGAAACCTATTGATTAGACCATACAGCAAAATTTGACTTTCAGAAACTGAATTTTACTACAGGATTAAAAAAAAGCTCAAGAATGATACAAGTAAACGCAGCGCTCATACTTGAATCCATTGTTCAGGCAATCCAGCAGGAACAACTCCAGATGTGGCACAAGATGGATTTGGTCTCATTTTTGTAGCTCCAGCAGCAGAAGATGCATTCCATAAGTCCATCCCAATGTTTAAATTAGTTGCAGGCATAGACGCCACAGGTTTCCCAGGCACAGAAGCTTGGATATTTGCTCCAGCTGAGGTACTTTGTGCATTAGCTGTGAAGAAAGTCAACATGTTAGCAAGCTATCACAGCAAACAAACAAAAACAGGTAGAGAAAAAAAAGAGAAATGTACCATCTGCAAGCATCTGGTTGAAGCTTCCCTTCTTGCTTGCACCATATTCCTGGAATATTTAGGCAGGTATTCATTAAATAAAAGATAAATCATCAAGTAAACACGCTTTCTATTGGCTAGGTTAGCATAGAAAACTGCAATTCCAAAATTATTCAGGGCATCTGGATTTCTACAGCATGAACAAACTAAATAAAACCAGTTTCTGGGATAGGTCACCTATGCTTCTACATGATATTCGTCATTCGCACTAAGCAATAACAGCACACAGAAAGCAAATAATGAGAGTGCACAGAAAAATACCTGCTGGTTAGTATTCTCGTCACTGGCATCAGATGAGCCATCACTACCACTTTCAGCACTGTTCAGTTAGCATATAGGTCAATATCACAAGAATTGAATGTATAAGCATTTCAAAGGGAAAAATCACCAATAAACTTGAGCTTAATTAACCTTTGGGAGGCACCATCATTTCCAGAACCAGAAGCTGCCTTTCCGCTCTCCCCTGCTTTGCCTCCAGAAGTTCCCTTGGTTTTTTTAGCTGAAGCACGGTCCTTTCCATTGGGGACCTTTCCTTCCATCTCTATATTTGCCTGGGCTGAATTTGGTGTCTGCAAGAGAGATGATGAATAAGAAATATCAGATGACCAAATAACAGGCAGGAATTATAGAATCCTAAGAGTGGGAAATAGTAATATTTGGCTACGGTTCTAGAAGGGAATTCACCACACACACACACACACACACAAAAGAAAATAAATCTTGTATAAGAAACACTCAATATTACCGGGGCCATGTTCGGATGAGCATACACTCCTCCTGCAGGATATAAAGCTGGGTATGGAACTGGAGTTCCGTAAGGTGGGATTAAAGGATGCTGAAAATTGTCAACAGAAAATAAAATAAAATTAAGTGGCTTCTCCTTCAGATAAGGGTAACTGACATGCTTTTCTCAAACAATAGGAGATATCCACCTGGCTTCCCCATAGATAGGGGTGAGAGGCTGGTGAAGCTACGGTTGAGGCATAAAAGGGAGGCGGGGTAGCTCCGGCACCATAATAAGCCTAAAACAGAAGCCGAGTTATGAGCATTTAATGTTATTTCTGCAGATATTTATATCAATATGAATTTTATAAACATAAACCTGCATAGAACTTGACCAATCAGGATACAAAGGTGTTGTGGGTATTTCCTGTATACACAATGAAGAGGGGTTAGTACGCTTGCCGGCATGTGAATCTTTGTGCCTGTGTTTGTACAATCGTGTGTGTGTGTGTGTGTGTGTGTCTATGCGAGAAAGAAA
>Ga0307510_10008171_pt1 | contig 12461 bp, 12 predicted proteins | sample 12_EM_MG_FD_207224 | JGI IMG/M metagenome (GOLD analysis project Ga0307510, IMG submission 207224) | Populus trichocarpa ectomycorrhiza microbial communities from riparian zone in the Pacific Northwest, United States - 12_EM | ecosystem: Host-associated > Plants > Roots > Unclassified | place...
AAAAAAAAAACAAATACAAAAACAAATGATAAAAATATAATTTATTTCTCTTCTTTATCTTTTAATTTATAAATAAATTATAAAAAATAAATGATATCATGCAACTAATTATTCCTCATCACCATACAATTACTCCATAATCACCAGGTTGTAAAAAAACAACTCATGAGGGAAAATAAAAAACTTTAATTTCTCCATTTTGAAAAAAATAAATTTGACAGAAGTTAACATAATATCTCCCATGATCCTCAACAACCTTTGAATTTACGGCATGGTCACCAAGCTTCGAATTATATTTTGAAATAATTTCTAAAAATAAAACACAGAAATCATTCAAATGATAATGCAAATTAGGAAACAAATCACATCATCAAGCGCCAGATCTCCAATTTTACCTTTGCATAAAGTAGCAAATCCCTAAGCTTTTGCTACAAAAGTGAAAACAGCTAAATATCCCACTTCATACCACGCGCATACAAGGCGTGTGGTTTACTCGCTATATACCCAATCAAGCGTGCACTTCACTCTCCACAATATAGACTGTGAACCATAGATCTGTCAAGATGAACCGTTTGATTTGATTACCTTCTTGACAAACTCGACGGTCGAAATGCTTGCACGTTGTTCCCTCTGCAGATTTGAATTCAAAAGAACCACCAGTTAACGTTACGATTTCAAAGCCCTAGGTTCCGATCCGAACCTCACTCCACACCAAACTATAAACAAAAAGAAGCAAAATTTTGCTTAGTTTCTCATTTCCAAGAGATAAAGAACCAAACTTTGATAGCATTCTCTGATCCTCTCTCTCTCTAAATTTCTCCCCCGTTCTCTCTCTTCACTTCTTGGATTCTTTTAGGCTTTCTAAGCAGTGAAAGGTACCCAAAAAAGTGAAACAAGTAGGTTCTTCTTGAACATCAATGTCTGTTTCATTGGTTACTGTGGTTTTTTTTTTTGTTGTTTTGAAGATGAATGTAAAATGGGTTTTTGTTTTTTAAATGTGGGGTTTTGGTTTTCTAATTACTGTAGTTTGTTTTGATTGTTTTCTTTAAGGAACAAGAAGGGTCTTTTGTTGGTGTTAATGGAGGATTCTTCAGGAACTGAATTATATGATATATTGGCTTCAAGAAAAGCTGAAGAAGCAGGTTTGATTATTGTTTACTATCTCTTTCTTGTTTCTACTTTACCCATTTGTTTGGTTTCCGAGAAAACATAGTGTTTATGATTTTTAGTTTCTATTATAGTAAAATCAAATCTTATACAATTGTTAATTTTTGAAGAATATGGTGATAATCTTTAATGTTATTGTTTTTATTTGCAGCATGGCGAAGATATCAAGCGGCTTCATGGCTTGAAAATCTCGTGGGTCCAATAGGCATATCAAACAATCCATCAGAGAAAGAGTTCATTTCTCGCTTGAGAAATGGCTTGGTTCTTTGCAATGCTATAAATAAAGTTCATCCAGGGGCAGTGCCTAAGGTACTTTCACTGCTAGTTCTAATTCATTTATCATTATTAGGAAAATTTGGCTAAAAGTCCCAATGAAATGTGAAAATAGTCTCTTTAACAAAGCTTTTTTTTCTTTGTTTTGACCATAGAGCTGGTCTAGATTTTAAGTGATTTCAGTGTTTTAATTGTTTGCTTTGAAAATTATATCAAGGTGGTGGAGATTCACGCACCTTTACTACCATTAACCCGAGAATCCCAGCCATTACCAGCCTATCAGTATTTTGAGAATGTAAAGAATTTTCTGGTGGCTGTTGAAGAGTTGAGGCTGCCTGCCTTCGAAGCTTCTGATCTTGAAAGGGTAAATTTGGCTTTATTTATGTGTCTGATTGTATAAGCATTTGCAAATGTATTTATTTATGAATGTCAGCACCAACAATTGACTAATGAGTTTTTCGATTTAATCTTGAAAGGATTCTTTGGAGGCAGGGTCGGGGACTAATGTGGTTGATTGCATCTTAGCGCTTAAATCATACCATGAGTACAAGCAGATGAACCCTAATGGATTCTATAAGCCTGCTAGATCTCCTATGGTTATTCATTCTGCTATCAGGAACAATTCTCAACCCATCTCATCAGACTCATGTAGGCGTTTGGACATGTCTGCGGCCTGTGAAAAAGAGCCACCAACAGGTTCAGAATTGAAGAAAATTGAAGGTATTAGCTCTCTCTTTCCCTGCACAAGTCGATAGGCATCTCTGGGATACATTCAAAGTTTTTTAGTAGTTGTAATAAATGAAGCAAGACATCTCATGGTGTCATATCACTTGAATACAAAACACCTGCTAAACAGAAACTGTAAGTCATAGCATGTACTATGGTTTTTGCTTTTTCTTGGTATATCCTTCCCCTCTTTGATGTGATGTATTGGACTTTGCAGATTTAATTGCCAAGAAACTTGCTGAGCATATGGCTGATACCAAGGAAAACATGGATAGCAACTTTCTCATGTCCCTCCGTACTGGCAACAACATGGTAATGATCAATCTATATGACGTATGCAATTTACTGTTATATAGAGCATATTGTTCTTATCAATGTTTTTCTAATGCTACAGGATCCAATGAAGTTGTTCAGTGATATCCTGTTAAGCTGTTTAGGGGATAAGCTTCAAAACAAGTTCCCAGAGGTTAGTTTATTTAAATCGACACAATCCTCTACGGTTGCTCCCTGCATGCAAAAAGATTTCCTAGTAAAAAAGCACCCCTGATTTGAGGATATTCACTGTTTAATAGTTAGCCAGGAGCATCTGAGTTACATGAGAATGCTTAGTCTAGCGCAAAAAGTGCAAATCCTTAGAAATACCTAGATTTACCCTCCCAAATAATTTGACTTTTTTACCTATTTATAAAGATATAAGCATCATCTCGCCACCATTTCAAATCGCATGTTTAAATGGAAATCTTTTGGTTACAAGATAGTAGCGCTTACACGTTTCCTGTCGAATCTTTCTTTATTGAACTGTGTTTTCATATATGAAGTTATTATGAACATGTTCTACATCTTCTGGTCCAAACAGTTGAAATCAACAGCTAAAGGTGGTAGCTTACCTGCTCATTCATCAATAAAGCCTAAGGAGGATTCGTCTGAACCAGGAGATTCTAAGGTTAGTTTTTTTTAGTTTATTACAAATGTAGTCGATAGATAAGCATGTAGAAAGCTGTAATTGTGTTAAAGTTCCATCAACTTCTTTAATATTTTTTCTCTTTCTCCTCTGGCCATGGAATATACAATTTGAAGATTTTAAGTGTCATCGTTGCTGCTCTATACATGTCTTGCGATCATCTTCAATCTGTTGATTCTCACAGTAAAAGAAAAAAGTTAATTTGCTGTTAGCATATCATAAGTGCACGTTGATTAAAAATATATTTTTTTTTTACGTATTTTTTCTTGGTTGTTAACATTCTAATTGGATTTGCAATTACCTTACCTTGATGAAATTACATCTCTTTTCTTCGTTCATGATTCAAACCATTAGTCTCTGACGAGATATTCTGATGTGCCTGTGACTCATGTTTTACAGTGTTGCCAAGCTTGCTTAAGAAAGGGCAACTGCAACCACAGACAATTAATTCAAATGCAAGAAAAGGAACTTCTGGTTAGTACCTATTTGTTATTCTCCTCTCCTCTACGTGGATTGAAAGGTTGCAGTGCAGCAGTAATTGTTTTGTTTTGACATGTAAAAGGCTATTACTCAAGTGACATAAAATCACTTAAGAAAATTTGGCTAGAAAGTTTGTTTAATTAGGATAGATGTGAAGAAACAAAATGGCCTCAGTCTCATTTATCAAGCTAACAATTTTGTTTAGACTTCAGAGGATTAGACTTTTTATGAATTCTTTTGGTTGTTGTTTTTTTTTTTTTCAGGATATAAAGGCCTTGTTGACGTTGACAAAAAGGGAGTTCCAGGGCTTACAGTCACAACTGCAGACAGATTTGAGAGAACTCGGTATATTACTTTTATAAATAACTTATTGTACGAGAATAACCATGCATTAACTTTGACAGTGTCACCATCCCTTTCTCAATGTGTGTAATTAAATATCTTCACTGCTACGATTAATGCTATCTGTCTTAGATTTCTGTTCTTCAGACTCGACTCCATTATTACTTGTGATATCTTGGAAGCTCCATGAGATATTCTGACGAGCTCAGCTTGTTGACAATCTCATAAATTAGATGTCAAATATCATTTTTCCTGTAAATACCAATCTCTAGACACATCAATATCATTCACATTTGTACAAAAAGAATTGCAAGCTAAATGCTCTTGTAATTGATACGGATCAGGAATTCAAGTACAAGAGATGTCTACTGCAGCTCTTGGATACCATAGGGTATTGAAAGAGAACAGGAACTTGTACAACATGGTTCAGGATTTGAAAGGTTAGCTTGCTGTTATAAAACATGAATTTCACTTATTTCCCGAATCTTGTTACAATCTTTAAAATGTTAATTTTTATTATGAGCGACTGATGTTCAATATCCTGATCTGTTCCAATTATTATTTCCCACAGGAAATATCCGAGTTTACTGCAGAATCAGGCCTGCTTTCGGTGATAGAACAAGCAATGTTATTGATTATATTGGACATGACGGTTCGCTAGTGATTTCGGATCCACTAAAGCCCCAAAAGGATGGAAAGAAAGTTTTTCAGTTTAACCGGGTGTTTGGACCTACTGCCACTCAAGGTACTATTATCTAATAGCAACTTTTTTCCAGTGCAGCTTATGTATTGAATCTGATGATTTTGCATATTGCCTCTTGATTTCCAGATGAGGTATTTATGGACACTCAACCACTGATCAGGTCTGTGATGGATGGTTATAATGTATGCATTTTCGCTTATGGTCAAACTGGATCTGGAAAAACATATACCATGGTAAGTTTTTCTAATCTTAGTTGACTTTAGTCTATTCCCTTTTGAATAGAAACATGGAATTCTTCTCTTTACATGTTAGCTATCTGCACAATAACCAATATTCTCCCAGCTGATATATATATATTTTGTGGTAACAGAGTGGTCCATCAGGCCGGTCAACCAAGGATATGGGGATTAATTATCTAGCTTTGAGTGATCTCTTCCAGATGTCTAATGAAAGGAAGGACATCGTAAATTACAGCATTCAAGTTCAAATGGTTGAAATTTACAATGAACAAGTACGAGACCTTCTTGCAGAAGATTCAACAGCTACCAAATATCCTTTTAGCTATTATTATTATTATTATTATTTGAAAATCATAAAAACAGTGAAAAATAAGCATTCATAGTAGGTGAGTCAAGGTTGTTACTCTACCGTTTCATAGTAACCATGCATATGTAACAAGTTTTGTATTCTTAACCATGCACAAATTAGAGATTCGGAGTTGTACCGGTGAAAATGGCTTGAGCCTTCCGGATGCTAAAATGCATTCTGTGAACTCCACTGCAGACGTTCTTAATCTGATGAAACTCGGTGAAGCGAATCGTGTTGTCAGTTCCACTGCACTCAACAACCGGAGCAGTCGTTCCCATAGGTCAGTTTTCTGGTAGATTTATACAAACTAGGATGAAATCTGAAACTATGAAAGTATCTGTTTCATTTTATTGATAGGGTGGTTTAACATGTTGCTGCAGTATCCTGACAGTTCATGTACATGGTAAAGATGTATCTGGAAGCACCCTCCACAGTTGCCTCCATTTGGTAGACCTTGCAGGAAGTGAAAGAGTGGATAAATCAGAAGTTATGGGAGATAGGCTCAAAGAGGCGCAGTACATTAATAAGTCTCTCTCCTGTCTAGGAGATGTAATCACAGCCTTGGCTCAAAAGAATTCTCATATCCCTTACAGAAACAGCAAACTCACACTTCTACTACAAGATTCCTTAGGTTGTGATGTGCAAATAAGACAAATGAACTTGTTTCTCAAAAATTCCAGCTTCTCTAGACTGTTTTCTCTGATTTGGTATTGATTCCTAGCATGTACTTACTTTTTTCTTGGCGTTTTTTACTTCAGGGGGACACGCTAAAACGTTAATGTTTGCCCATTTAAGTCCAGAAGGAGATTCTTTTGGTGAAACCATCAGTACTTTGAAGTTTGCTCAGAGGGTATCAACTATTGAACTCGGTGCTGTTCGTGCAAACAAAGAGAGCGGTGAGATTATGCAACTCAAGGATCAGGTAAATCTGAATTTTATTTATCTGGATTTCAGAATCTGTTTTTGGTCCAATTTTCCCTGTTACAAGTCCTGCAAACGGTGGGCTAGTAAGTCGCCTATGTGATGTTTTTTGGATTCTTATCTTGTTGCAACAAAAACACTATGGTCTATACTTGTTGCATCAGTTGGTTGTTTCTCACAAGTATATCCAAAATGTAAAACATTCCATCATACTGTTGGCTTCTTTCCTCACTTATTGGTGCTGTTGTATTTTCTTCTTCTTCTTCTTTGAATTGAGGCTACTATAGTTTACTTTTGTTATTTTTTCCTTACGAACTGAAATTGCACGCTTTGAGAGCAATTGTTGATCATGTTCCTTTTCTATTCTCTTTTGTTATCAAATCAAATGGATGTAAATTCTACTCAAGGATATCAGGTTACATAACAGTTTCAACACGGACGACTTTCAGGTTGAGAACCTCAAGAAAGCATTGGCCAGCAAGGAAGCGAAGAATGTGCAGTTTAATAAATTGAAGGACCCAAGATCTCCATGTGAGATACCAAAAGTGATGCCTGAGCGAACTCCTCCACGTGCACGGAGGCTGAGTATTGAGAATGGCAGCAGCAGGAAGTCTGAGAAAATCACGAATACTGAAGATAGAAAGGCATCAAAAACCCCTTCTGTACCAACTCGTTCCAAAAGATTAAGCTTGGAAGGGCCAAAGTATGACAAGAAAGAGCATTTCCAGGCAAACGGAGCAGATGATGTAAGCAGGCCCCTACGTTTTGACTCGGTAACACTGCAGAAACATGGTTTTATTCAGGATGCAGAGGCAGTGTCAAAATCATTAGGGCATTCTGCTAGTGGCAGTTCCACCGTTGAAGTTTATCGCCTCAATACTCGAAGTCCTACTAGTTTGTATCAGAAGAGAATGGTCAAAACAGATAATAGTAGGACGCAAATTCCAACTCTTCAGCTACCAATAACACCAGAACCGCAAGTAATTTCCAGAAATGAGGTTAAGATTCTGGTGCAGAGTGAACTTGGTGTTTCTACAGATTCTCAGGCAGCCAATCTTGTTCGTAGCACTCATGGAAAAGGATCTCAAATAAGGAAATCCCTTCGTACGATTGGAAAACTGATTAACGGCTCCGATAAGAGGTGTGTATGTGCAGACATTTGTAAAATTTGATTCATATTTCTATTATAGTAATTAATAAGATTGGTTGATTCCAGACTTAGGAAGGTAATTCTTGACTGTTGTATTCAACCACCAGCTCATCAAGTCAAAATATGAAATCATTATCCACTGAAATGTGAAAGTGAAATTTCTTTGCAGTAACATATTGTCTCAAATTACAGGAATCAGCAGATTTCAAAGGAAGAATTCTCACCTATCATTGGCATATGCAATGACACTGATCTAAAGACACCACTTACAGCCAATGCCAGGACACTAAGAAGGCAATCTCTTACAGGAGTTCAAACATCAACATCACGCAGATCTTCTCTTGGAGGAAAGCCTATTGAACCTGGCAAGTGTAAAACCTACTCGAGCATTATTTGCTCAACCTCACTGCATAGAAAAAACATCATCTATAATAAGAGAAGGACCTCAGTTCATGTAATGTTCCGTTTTGTTGATGCAGATGACCCTAGAAGGGATGCAGATGACCCTAGAAGGAATGCCAAGACGCCCCCTCCAGTCCATCCCTCAACAAGGTTGACAAAACGATGGCTTTAGGTCAAAACGTCTGATTGACAAAACTCTAGAAGGAATGCCAAGATGCAACTGACAGTGATGGCTGTTCTATCAAGCTAATTGAAGAAGACAGCAATGATGCTTAGGCTCGAAGCACACTGCCATCTCAAGTTAGGAGGGAGACACACTTACATGTCAATGAGAGTTTTGCTGATAGACTGAGTGTCAGGATTACATGTACATGCCATAAAAAAATGCCAGAGAGGGAACGAAGTGTAACCTGATTCATAATTGAAATGCTTGTTCTCAAAGCCTGGTTTTTTTTTCCCCTCAATTTTCCAGCACTAGGCATGCTGCTTCTCTTTCTAAAGATTCTTTTTTATAGAAATGGAATTGTGGTTGTTTTTCAAAATACTTTTCATTAAATATATATTAAATTTTAAAAAAAAAATATTATTTTTGATATCAATGCATCAAAATGATTTAAAAACATCAAAAACATATTAATTTAAAACGTAAAAACAAACAAAACATATCTCTAAACTATTGATATCAATTAGAGTCAAGAGCAGAATGGTAGATACTTGTTTCTGCTGCAGCCCTTAGTGAACGTGGATGTTGTTCCTTGCGAGATAAGACTGAGGCAATAATAGAGCACCTTATGCACATCATGTGATCACATGTTATCGTTGACTAAATCAGTAAATACAGACCAACATTCACGAGGTCTCAAATTTTATGGAAAATTGCAATACGTGTCAATCTTAGCCGTACAGCATCCTCCATTCCAAATTTGATTTCATTTATTTTTAGCTTTATTTTGGTCAGGAAAAACGCATACTCAAACGCAACAGACGTCAAAATTAACAGGATTGGAAAAGGGCAAAAGATAAAAGCTTGAAGCAGCAGAAGCTGAGATAACCAATTTGGAGAGACTGAAAGTGAACGAAATGAAAAATATCATTATCAGCCCAGCTAAAATACTTGTAACATTGCGTAATTTACACATAAGAAGCTTATTATTATTCGGTGCCTTGTGTAGCGAGGACATATTAAAAGACTCTGTAGTTTATACAAACATATACGCCTAGTTGCCCTTTTGTGCCTGCTAATGTACAGAGATGAATCAATCAATGATGTACGTAAAGAAAAAGAAAAAACCATTTATCCAACTTCATACAAGTACTGAATATCACTGTGATTAGAGATGAGATCTGCGGTTCATTTTTGCGATAGTGTAACTGTAAGCACGAAGTAACCTCTTTTGAAATCTTCCAAGGTTTAGCCTCACATTTTGGTTGTCAAGATAGATCGACTTTGTGTATTGCCATCCCTTTTCGGACACACTTTCGGGATCTCGAAGAACAGGATCGTTCCTATCATATTTGTCATACAACGAACTCTCTCTCGGAAGAATTTGGTAGCCAATATACTTTAAACCAAGCTTCCTTGCAGGTTCCCCGTAATAAGCGTCGGCTGCCCATTCTGTTCCCAGAGGGATGACTTGGATAAAAACAGAGCCAGGCCTCATAAACAGAAAATGAGTCATGGCAGCGCCATGGACACCTATCATAACTTCACTTGAATTAAGTGCCCCATAAATCCTGGCTAGTTCTGTTGTTCGTTCAGGCCTCACTACTTCAACTCGGAATCCAATTTCTTCAGCCATCTTCACCAATAAATCCTCATTCGTTATAGCTCTAGAGCCATTTCTAGATAATATGACCAGCTTAGGTCTCTTCAAGGTTGCATCTTGCACTTCCTTTCTGATCTCCGATGATGATGAATGCACTTTCTGTTTTAGCTTTTCTTGAGCTAGCCGTTCATCTTCTTTAAGCAAACTTTGAACTCGAGGCAAGTATGCTCGGTCTAGAACATTGCGAAAATCAACAACGCTTTTATTCCCTTGCATCAGCGAAGGATCCACTGTGAGCTCGTCGTGGATTCTAAGACCGACAATGGCTTCAGGAAAGCAATGAGTTCTCTTGTCTCCACTAAAATCAATTGCAGGATAATCCGAAAGATGTGATAGAATATCTCCATACTTCATTATCCACCAATCATGATACTCAAGAATTACAAACACAACCTTCTTATTGAAATGCTGTGATGTAATGTACAAAGGCAAAAGCCCATCATTGAATTCATGATAAACATTACCAGTGTAGCCTCCAGTCGAAAAGAACACTGCCGGTACATCATGCTTGACATCACAATGATGGTTATTCCTAAAATTTTCTGTCTTCACAATAAGATCTAATTCATCAATTGTGTCCATCACACTCGTTTCCCATTTTCTGGTGTATGGTTTGACCTTTTCGTGTTGGAGTTCCTCATCTTTATCAACTGAACTCGAAACATTTTTTATCACAGCATCGGTACTTTTTGAGGTGTAGAGGAAGATTGAAGAAGAGGCAGAGTTTGTCCTTACATCCCCTTTCATAACACAGACATCCGAACGAGTACTGCTCCGGTCACAGCATATGGTTCCTGGATTTACCACCAAAAAATTGCGTCAAAATTTGAGGAAATTAACAGTAAATCACAATTCATTTTGCTACAAGAGTCTTAACATTTTATTGAACTCAGAAAACAAATATAAGGTAAGAAAGAAACTTTTAACCCAGTAACTTTGTGTCTACTTTTGTGGTTTCCAGAAACTAGATCATTCACTCACCTTCATGAGCTAATCACTGAAAAAAAAATACAGTTTCATCTTTTCGGCCTAACTTTTCTAGGTTACGTGTCGATGTAGCCTAAGGAAACTCTAAATATCAAAAAGCAACAGACTTCCAGTCTGTTAATACCTTATACTGTTAAATTCAATTCAATCTTATTAACAGAAGAAGAAGAAGGAAAGAGCAACAGCACATAAAAATACAAAGTACTAACCATTAGAAATCGAAGAACACAGAGAAGCTTTTGCATTTACATTAGCAGCAACCCCATCACTCTCTACACCAAAAGAATCTGCAAAAACCACAGACACGCATCAAGACAAAGCCAAAAGAAGAAAGAAAAAATAACCAAAACCCATGAAAGAGAAAAAGGAACTTACACAAGAGAGAAAAGGCAGAGGGAGAGCAAAACAAGTGAGCACCTAAAATAAGACAGCAAGAGAGAAGAGAAAGGATGAGAAGAGAAAAAAGCTTAGGCCTTGATCTCCTGAAATAACCAGAGCTTGTTGCACTCATCAAAGATAGCATCTCATCCTCCCCAGCATGATGATGCTCACCCTTCTTTAACTGATGATACCTAAAGTACTGCACCATTGCCAACTATTCTCAATGCAAAGCTTCTACCTTTTTTGGCTTTATCAAAAACCCAACGACTAAAACAAGAGAAAGAAAGAGTTTTTTTAAAGCTAACAAAGCCTATAAGCAAACCCCAGTATTTTACTACAAAGAGAATATTAAAAGGAAAAAGAAAAAAGAAATCTTGAGTCTTATGTACTTCCTTTCTTTTACAAAGGTTTTTCTTTTTTGAGACAGAGAGAGGGTTTTGGGTTGTGAAAGTGTTGAACTAAAACCCGGTTTTGAACAGAGAAGTGCAAGTGCTTGTAGAGAGAAAAAAACAAGTTGGTTTACAAGTTGTCTTAATATTTGTTATGCCGCGGGATGTTCTGGGGTGTTTCTGTGGGTTCAAAATCGAAAGACACAGAGGTTTTTTTGTAGGTAATGTCAGAGGGTGTTTCTAGGGACGTGTTATTTGTGTGTGTGTGTGTATGTGGGAGAGAGAGAGAGAGGGAAGAGAACGAAGGAGCCAAGGAGGAAAGCAAGAGAGGTGTCTAAAATGGAGGCTATGGTATTCAGCTTTTGAAAAATTAAATTGTATTTTTTAAGCAGTCAAATTGCGTGTAAAGAGAGAATCGAAGAGCTGTCCTTCCCTTCTTTGGTTGGCTTTGCCCATCTCTTCGAGCTAGTGGGAATGTGATTGGATTCTAACTTCGCTTCTCTGCTAACTGTAATTATTGTTTTTTTTAATTTAGAATTGGTCCTTCTGATCCTTACATTTTGCTTGATGTGAACTCTCCACTTTTCTTCTTATCTAGTTCGTCCCACTAGTTAAAAACTCTTCTTAATATAGTCCTTTCCATAGCAATAAAACTCGGCCTTGCAAGTCAAATCGGTGACCCGCCAACTCGAGACCGAGCTCGAGCCGGGTTTTATTTTGAGATTGATCTTTTTACCAGATAAAATACTGGATTATTCTAGCAAACCCGCAACATACGTGTGATCTTATAACCATGGAATCCTTTCCTTTAGCTTTCATCCAACTCACTATTAGTTCTTGACAGCATGTCCGAAAAGGTGAATTAAGCGTATAGCATATGCCACAGGCCATGCATCAAGAATAAACAGTGTTTTGGACGGAAATCGGATAGAGGGATGCCATCGATAAAATTTCTTGAGTAAAGGAACCAACTAAGAACAGTAAACGGGCCATATTAAGACAATATTGAGAGTATAAGGATCAAATAATAAATATTAATTATATTTCTTACTATATATATTCCACGCGTCTTTCTCAGGCGTGTGTCATAATGACACAGATTCTGTTGGCCAATGAAAGGTGATTTAACATAATTTAATTAAGTGGATCAAAATGAATTAATTAA
>Ga0307510_10008172_pt1 | contig 12461 bp, 11 predicted proteins | sample 12_EM_MG_FD_207224 | JGI IMG/M metagenome (GOLD analysis project Ga0307510, IMG submission 207224) | Populus trichocarpa ectomycorrhiza microbial communities from riparian zone in the Pacific Northwest, United States - 12_EM | ecosystem: Host-associated > Plants > Roots > Unclassified | place...
GTGGAATTTGTAAAGAAGGATCTCTAATTGAAGCACTCAAACTTTTTAGAAAAATGGAAGAGGACGGCTGCACACCAAATGCTTGCTCCTATAATGTGATTATCCAAGGATTTCTCCAACACAAGGATACATCAACAGCAATGCAGCTTATCTGTGAAATGGTCAATCGGGGATTCTCTACAGATGCTGCCACCAGAACCTTGCTGCTAGATCTACCCACCAATGATGGGAGTCCTGCTCTTAAAAATTTGCCAGGGCTCTGTGACGATCATCAAGATGTAAAGGTGAGGTGACCTTTGAATACTCAATGTTGCTTTGATTAATGCAGCAAATTAAAAGTTGTTTCTATTACCCTTGCAGCTTTTGTTGCATTTGGTTTCGTGCTTGGGACTTTTCTCCACTAGCATTTAGGTCATATTTATGCTCTGTAGAGTTGCACTAGTGTCATCTTTCTGGCCTTGTAGACATTTATGCTTGTAACAAACAATATATTTTAACTGAACTTATGTAAACCAAGGAGGTTGGGAGACTGCGTGCTTGTGTACTCGCCCATGGAAACTCCTGTGCCTTTAGCTGCCCTGTCTCTACCTTCATAAATGAAACTAACTGGAAAACATCTATTCACTAGTGAAATTCCTGGCATTGTCATTTCTGAATAAACATGGTTTATTGAGGTTTACGTGCATTGAAATTTGTAGCGCTGTTGCTCTTATGAACATTCTGGTCCTTAATTTATTTGGCTGATTTTGATGATATAGGTGATTTCATTTTTTTGTAATTTCAGAATTATAAGTTGCTTGTTTTGTTCTCAACTGGTTGTGATTTTCATGAGTACTTCATTAAGACAGTTCTATCAATGGGAGGGGAAGAATTTAATTGGAATCTGCTAGTATAATTTAGTATTTTATTTTCTGATTCTGGGGCAATAGTTGAAGCAGAAAAGAAGTTGCATTCAAATTCCTATTTGAGGTAGTCTTAGTGTCTAGCAGTACTTGCCATCAAAATATGAAGTGGCTTCTCTCTTCGTAATAGTATGTTGCCCTGATAGAAAAATAACAATGAGTTAGTGTTTTCTGTATGCAAAGAGGCGAATGTTGCAGTCTATATGCATTCCCTGCATAGAAAAGTAATGAACCTATGATATCAGATTCATGGGATTCAACCTTAATTCTCATTTTCCTCTAGGAGTATAAAACATAAGATCTCCCTTGGATTTCTGGGCTACAACGTAGGTCCTATTTGCCTGTCTCCTATCAGAACTCATGTGAACTATTACACTGAGTGCATGACCCACAGTGCTCTTAGATATAAAAAGGCTTGGAAGATATTTAGGTCTATCTCTATCATTTTCTGTTACGATTATAATGTGCTAAAAATTTACAAAACCACCGTATTAGTTTAGTGCAGCTTCTGCCTTGGCCTTTTTGGAGTGATCAATCAAGAAGTTCTTCCATCATAAAAGGGTAAGCTTGTTATTCAAAATATCATTACTCATTGCCAAAAGCTTTTTTTTTTTGGTTTCCAACACCTTGGGTGATGAAAAATTGCTAAAACAATTGACTTTTTGGTGTATAAAATTGCATGAAACGAGCCTTGTCCTTGTAAAATGGGAGCAGTTTAAGGACAGCCTCCTAGTACCCAATTACCTTGTTTGTGTCGGCATTCCTTCCATTGTGTCTACCTTCCAAGCTATTTCTGACCTCCGCTTGGATGCTGGAATGCAAAGCCCTTTATTCCACCACCTCCTCTCCACAAACAGGCAAATGCTTTTTTCCCGACCTTATCTCTCAATTGCAAATTTCTAAAAGTGTCTTCCAAAATATCACTAGATACCTGAGCCCTTCCCTTCCATAATCAAATTCATGATATCGGAAATAGGATCTTTTCAGGTGCTCCCGGCATACCACTACTCTCACATGAAAGTAGAGATGGGTTTTCTTTGTATTTATACTTTGCGGGTTTTTACAAGTGAATTTGCGGATTCTGTATATATTTTATGCTGTTATTTAATTATTGGTCTCTTTTTGAGGGAGTTTTCATCAATAGGCTTTGACTTCTTTTGGTATTTTGTGTTTGATCATGATACAGTCTTCCTGGATGGGGATTTTGGTTTCTTGTTTGTTGATTTTGGTTCTTACCGGATCAGGATTTTAGATTTTGGTTCTTGTTTATTTTATTTATATGCATGGTGTGCCTGCTCAGTGTAAGATTTTGGATTGGTGTTGGGTTTTGAGGTAGGTATTGATATGTCTTTGTACTTTGCTGTCTGTTCTTAACAATTTGGGTCGTTTGCTCATAAATTGCTTGTTTTATGATTTATTTTGTCTTGTTCTTGTGCATACTGGTTTCAATAATCGCTTGACATGGTTTTTTCTTTTGTTTGGTCCTGTAAATTTTTTGTTGATAGACTTTTCATTTTGGTAATGTTTAAGAATGAGGTAATGGTTCTAAATTTCCCAGTGTATGCCTCATGTATGCTTGTTGAGCAATCTTTGCTAAGGTACTCGTTAATATTAATTTCCTAAAAGCGGGCTAATCACAATATTGACCGGGATGCTTTGTTCTGTAATAAACATCATATATTCTTGACATTGTTTTATCTGGTATTGATTCATGATAATGTTTTTGATATTGGTACTGATTTACTGATTTGATTGGCTCACTGGAAGCAGGGTTGTGATGCTTCAGTCTTCATGAATGATGATGATGCTCTTGCACTTGCCACCAAATAAAAACCATTCCATTGAGAGGCAAGCTGTTCGCAACAAGACCTTGAGAGGTTTTTTTGTGAAATGGACATGATCACAGAGCAGCTTGACAATTCATGCCCAGGGTTGGTTTTATGTGCTGATACGCCTGCACTTGCCACCAGATACGGTGTGTTCTGGTATGTTCTACTGCTTTTGTTTCTTTGCATGGTAAAGCACTCGACAGCTGATCTTTTAGTCATTTAGTGCTGAAATGATCATAGTTGGTTCCTCAGGTTTTAGGTTTTTTTTTTTAAAAAAAAACTCTGTAGAAAAACTCGAGCTTTTCTTATTGACACAATTATCTGCACCAGACTCATTCAAGTGAAGTCTTGGCTAATTAGATTACAAGATTTGTAGTCTGTGTGATGTTAGATGTTTGATAGCAATGCAAAGATATTAGGACCTCATCATTTCAATTCAAATTTCATGAGTTTTCTTCCTGTTTAGTCACTGAACTTTCTGAAATAAGAAATGAATCATTCCTAGTCTCAGCAATGTGATTTTTCGCTATCCAAGGACCATTCATAAATCATTATCATTGAGTATGCTTATGGTGTTTGTTCTTGCAGGCTGGTGGTCCATTTCCAGATTTTACTGGCAGGAGAGACGGTGCTCAATCGTAGTATGATGAAGCCATGGATGAGATTCCAAGGAATAATGATAACATGACCCAAAAAGCATTCCTCTTTTCCGCAGGGGTTTTGATGAAAGAGAAACAATAGTTTTTAGGTGGTGTTTTTTCACTATCTTGATCAGAAAAGATAGTAACAGTGGAGGTAGAGAAAAGACAATATAAAAAGAAAATGGAGACATAATTGTATTAGTTTGTGATGAACAAGATAGATAGAGTGATTGTTTTGTATCCTGTTATAGATAAAATATATATAAAAAAATGTATTTTACTATTAAATCTTCATATTTTAGAAGTTAATTAGATTTTTTTTTGTGTAAGTTTATACTCAGCCTCAGCTCTCGTGTGTTGCAACCCAACTACCGTGATCTTCTCTTTGATTCCCCTCCTCTTTTGTCCCACAGTCTCGGCTTTCCACAGGAAAACCATCACCCCTATGGAAATTAATATTTAGCAGAGGATTTGCAAAGATTAGGGTTTTCAAATGTGGAGACTACAATCAATAATGATAATGACAATCAGAAAACTCGCGCCCCATTCTTTATTTATTGTGGAATGGTTCGGGTGGAGTCTGGTTACGAAGGTAGAAGGTTTTGATTGGTGGTGGCTGACTGTGTTATCATGAGAAATAACGATTGTTGTTATGGGCTGTGGGTTTGGAGAAGACGATGTTTGGTTGGCTCTGAGTACGAGATTAAGATATACCTTAGTTTTATTGGTTTTTTTTTTATTGATTTTTAAAATATATTTTAACTTAAGTTTTAAAATGTAATATTTAAAAACTTGGAAATAAAATAATAAAATAATCAAATTATAAAATGCGATAATTTATCATAATTAATTTTATTCATACATTCACTCGAGTTGATACAAATCAATTGTTAATCCAACTTAAGACATGACCCTTGTCCTAGATTGACCCCAAACTGATTTTGAAAATCATGATAATAATAATTTTTATTCTTACATGTTTTAGTTGGATAATTTTAGAATTTTTACAAATATATTTTAGAAATAAAAAAGAATAAATATTATTTATCGAGACATGTCATCTTTATACCTTTTGTTTTAAAAATATATAAATTCACTTTAAAATTGTGTTGGGGACAAGTTTATTTCTATATCTTTGATTTTGTCTTTTTAATAAAATACATTTTTGTTTTTACTGTCTTTATGTTTTCTATCCCGAGACAGTAACGAAACACTACTTTAAATTGTATTTAGTTAATGATCTAGAAGAGATATATATAAAAAAAAGACAGAAACATGTTTAGTTGGTAAAATAAAAATATTAAATAAATTCGTTTCCAATTAATTATAAAATAAATTTTTATATTTTCAAAATATAAATCACAGGGCGACATATTGTTTTCACAATTTCCGTCTATTTTATCAAAAAATATAACCAAATGCTATCGTAAATACTCGCCAGCCAACATAAAGCAAGCTTTGATAACTGGCATTGTTAGTAAGCTGCAATACATACAGATAGCTAAACAAAGCGCAAGCTGATCTAACATAAAGCAATGATTACATGTTAACCAAGAGCCTTGAAATTAAATGATTAAAATTTCTCATCAGCCTTCCAAGCATGATAAAGCTTTCTTCCTCAGCACCATATTCAAGTTTGTACTTGTTAGCATAGCTAGGAGCCAGCATTTCTATAAATCCAGTCTAGAAAAATCCCAGCCATCGCCTAGAGAATACTGCAAGATTAGGGCTATGCTTGCGATGACGGAACAACCTTTAGAAGGGACTTTACTATGAGAACTTTCAGGAGTTATGATGAAGATATCAAGCACCCAAGGCCAGGTTTTGGAACAAGTGCTCCTTGCCTATCATCCAATCTTGAAATGACAGTGTCCATCTACACCTAACCATAGTTCTAAGACCCAGCCACATGCATTCCGAGCTTTGTTTTGTCCCAAGGATGCTGCCATGTGAGGAATGCATCTGGGAAAACAATAAATATTTTCCAGCTAGCTGGTGGGCAATCAAATGGAAAAGTTAATCTACAATCCTTTTTTGTTCCTTTTCAAGTAAAACTGTGCGTTACTCCCTTCTCCTTCGCAGAAGTGCCATTGCTTCTGCAAGGAGTTTATGTCTTTCTCTGCGGCCCTGTTACAGCACCATGTGATCCTTATTTAGTAGGAGAATGACACCATGCTTTATTAGTTGGATAAGGATTGTTAATAGTTAATAAGTAACTATTAGTTAGCACAAGGGATCAACACCTCTATAAATATCACTGTAGAATTCCTAAAGAGAATAAGAATGAAATCAGTATAGTCTATTTTGTAGAAATTCTGTAGAATCCCTTTTCTCTCTTTCTCTCAATTTCTTCTATCTCTCCCTAAATCTTTCTTTCTATCAAGAATCACTTTGTTAAGCCTAGTTCTTAACAGGCCCGCAATCCTTTCTTAACTTGTCTTGTCCCTCTTATGTGAATTGTTCAATCCTGAAAATTTCACACTTTTGATTACACGTGTGTGTATAAAATTCCTGAACCTAATCTGCTTTTTGAGGCATCAAATCATAAATCTCTCATTTGAAAAGCGTAAGATTTTACAGAAATCTCTGCAATGCTATATTATTCATCAACCTGCTTTCATAACTTGTATATAGTTGAGAAGAATATGGTACAAAGCCTGTGACCTGAACCCTATCCTCGAGCAATCCCACACCACAAATGAGAAAACATAACCCCCACAAAGAAAGAAAGAAAGAAAAGAACTACTAAATCTCACTGCTTTAGCAAACACAATTATTTCAAATACTGATTTTGTCGAGTGATTCCCTGGATTCTGCTCAATCTGCATGATTTATCAGGTGTTCGTATGCTTCATCCTTTTGCCTGCGCAGATGTGCCAGTTGCCGCTCTAAGGAGATTATACGTTTTTCTACTGCCGGCAATTTTTCCTCAACTTCCTTAATGCTAGCTTTCAAAAACAAATGTTGCTTCCTTAAATCCACCAGTTCCTTAGCATGAAACTAGAAGAAGAAAAATGTATCATTGGTAGGTGGTAAGGTAGATGAAGTAATATAAAGTTGATTTTTATCTTGTTATTTAAACTCACTTTGATTTCCTCTTGCAAGGCTTTTTTTGTACCTAGTGAATTCCATATCTTTCCCTTGACAGTAGCATTAGCAATAGCTTTCTCCTTGGCGATTTCAAGATGTTGAATCTCTTTCAGTATACTCTTATCTCCGACTGTGCTGGCATTGTAGCAACCGCGTAGCAATTGGTAATTCAATGGACAAATCTAACACAAACAGGGAGTAAATTTAGGTCTACATAACAGTGAATATATTAAGAGAATAAGAAAACAGATTCAGTATTTCAACTTACAGAACTATCGATCTCTTTCAGTGATGACCACAAACTGACAGTCTTACCCTTCTCACTTGCCTTGATCTCTCTCAGAAGTTTTTTCTCTGCAGCCAGATTCTTGCTTCCATGTAGCAGTTTGAAATTCAGGTTCTGAACTCAGTTTCATAGGTCAGTTAGAAAGAGCATGGTAAGTGGAGAAGAACTATAGTCAAGATGTTACGGAGCCAAAATGGCTTTGACTAATTGAACTCTAAACATGCTATTCATTCTTACACGACAATTGATGTCATCAGCAACTAAGCATGAATTTATCTCTCGATCCTGGTACGCGCTGTTTGTGAAACTCAGCTTGTCTAGAGCTGCCTGTAAATGTCCCTGCTGTTTCTTCCTCAAAACCATGTCGTATTCCAATCTCTTTTCTCTTTCATGTAGGATTTTCAACCTTGAGATTATGTATTCTCGATCCGACTGTTATTGTAAGAAAAATTAGTAATATCAGATCTTTCAACAGAAGTCTTGCTGTTTTATGACATCATACTGGCTTTTGATATATATCATTAGCTACCATTCTTTAGGATAGTTAGCATTTTAGTTGGTAAATCTACTACGCTTTTCGTATCATTGTAATAATTCCAAATCGTAATGCCACATACCCTTCTTTCGGCTATTTTTTTGTCTACCTCAAGCCTTCTCTCATTTAGACTTCTTATCAGGATCTCAGCCTCTTCTATTCTGAATCTTGAATCTGGATCTTCACATGGCTTGACAATATAGGGTTGGTCATTTGCATTGCCATTTATGGGATCCGTGGCTAATTCACCTTCAGTCACTAGAGTAGTTGTCGTAAAATTCCCTCCCGAGACATCCATAGCTTCAACTTCTGCTGGCTATCACAAACAAAGAAATTCCTAGTCTTAAATTGAGACTTCAAATATTTGACAGCCAAATAGGATTCAAGATTCTTACCTCAAGCAACTGGATAACCAAACAGTTCCGGTGAACTGAAAATATGACTGCAACCCTGATTTATAGCCTTAACTACGTAACATACAAAGAGTTGATCCAAACCAGCATCTCCGATAATTGCTTACCTGTCTGTCACCAATTCAGTACTTGCTCCCCACGCCAAGAAAGTCTGACTTCGTGAAATAGAAGGGTTTTTTCTTCTTCTTGTTGTTCAGATGTCATTCTTAATGGTGGGATTAGCATGGTCAACAATGAGAAAAATATTAGCAAATGGCCCATTAGAGAATCATATGGAGGTTTCGAATGAATGTACCTGTATTCACAGAGCAGGTCAACGGGGAAGGACATTTTTGCTTATAAAATCATGTAAGATTTTGAAAAAAAAACAGGGAAATCGCATTTGATATGGACATTTTGTTTGTCCCAAAACAAAAATGAAACAAATCAGACGAGAAAACAAGCAATGATTTAAAATTAAGCATGCCCACTTAAGGCAATACCGTCGAAGTGTAATTTAACCATTTAAACTTCTAGATTAAATTGATTATTTAACATAGTATTAGAACTTTAATGATTAAATGATAAAGACTTGAGCTAAAGCCCCTCTTAAACTGCCTCGTAATTTTCACAGTTGAGTGTGTGTGTGGTTCTTCAACAGCTTGAGGTGGCACCAAACGCTCTTGCTGTAGCCAGAAAACCATACGTAGACTTTACAATAACAACCATAAAGGAAACAGCATTGACATAACGAAACAGTAAAAATTCTCAACCATTATATTTTGCCTTGTAGAAGATTTTCCCAACCAAAACAAGATTTGGAACATATATAAAGTTTCTTTTTTCTTGCAGACTTTCTTGTCTTTTACAGAAGTGACTGCATTAGTTTTTTCTGCTACTGTAAAACCTCATTTGAAACAGAAAAATCAATATGTTTACATTTGCTTATTTTTTGCAGGGCTGACAAGTACCAACACTGTAAAACTTAGCCAATCATCCTTTTCTTCTCTTTTTTTTTGCTAACTTTTGAGGAAACACTTGACCATGTTCCCGACAAACTAGTTGATCAATGCAGTTGACGTTTTTAGCTTGCAAGAGTAACTCCCTATTATGGGAACTTCATTTCAAAACCCTACTTAGGAAGAATTCAATTAGTTGAAAAATGTGGCGAATTGGACATGCGTTGCATATCATGTTCCTGCGTTACTGCATGTTTTGGCAAATGCAGACTTTAAATGTAACCTCTTGCAAATTGCAGCTGTCCAAGCTCATCTTCAAATTGTACACAGAAGTAGGCGGACAACAGATTTCATACTTTCATTTTGTTGTTACAGGACTTCTTAAACAGATGCTTGTCAAGCTAGGTTTACTGCATGCACCAGACTGGACAATGAATTACTTGCTGCACAATGTACTGCGCCAAGCGGTGCCAGCAGAAATACCAGGGGATTGTTGAGATTATCATATGTAGAAGAGATGTATTCTCTGAATTCGTGTGTTCTGCAAAACCCTAAAAATTGTAGCCTTGCTCAAGGGAATTGAACTGCCAGCTCATGGGAGTGGAGTCCATGCTAATGACGGGGTAAAATGACAAGACAATTTTTTTGTGGCAAAGTCGAAAGAAAATCATTAGATAGGTAAAGATTTAATTTGCTCTTTTGAGCTTCAAATTGTACAATCCATCAACTAACACACTTTTGATTACAAGCAGATAAATTCCTAAACCTAACCTCCTTTTTGAGGCATCAAATCATAAGCCTCTTATGTGAAAAAGCATAAGATTTTACAGCAGTCTCTGCAATCTCTATAATGCTATATAATATCTAATTCATCTACCTGCTTTCATAACTTGTATATAATTGAGAAGAATATGGTACAAAACCTGTGACCTGAATCCCTTGCTGGAGCAATCCCAAACCACAAATGAGAACTCATACCCCCCCAAAGAAATTGAACCATTAAATTTCACTGCCTCTGCAAACACAATTCTTTCAAATATTTATTTTGTGGAGAAATTCCATGGATTCTGGCCAATCTACATGATTGATCAGTCAGTATTCTGTATGTTGATTCCCTTTCCCATGGAACAATCCCAAAATCATCATTAAAGTCGTCCATTCCTTCAACAAACAACTGCCAGATCAAAGCACCTGCCCCAGCCCGCTTTCTCTTTGAAGATTTATATATGATGTCAAAAATGGTTTTGTAAAATCGATCCCGTTGAGATGGCTGGAAGTCCTTGTTCAGGTTGGACAAACCAAATTCAGTGAAGAAGACAGGTTTATTTAGCTCATAGTGACCATCTTCAATGTGTGAAAGCATCCACTTGGAGACGTATTTCAGTTTATCTTCAAATTCTTGATGAGGAAACCTACCAATGTAAAGGATAAATTGGTTACAAGTCAGATGTACAAGCATGAAAGGACAAGGCATCCATTTAAAGCTATTAAGGGTATCCCAGCAGAACTGGAACATGGCTTCTCAGTGTTTCACAAAATGCATCACACAAACCAAATAACAAAAAGACAAAAACATAATGGCTAGTTAATAACATCAGGTTTTATTTTTTTCTTTACTGACTTGAGCAAATTACAATAGAGCTAAGTAAACATGCATCACTAACCAATGATCAGGGTATATATGAACAGAGGCAAAGTCAATGGCAGGCGCTTTGGAGTTGCGAACAAAATCAGATCCAAGGCTTGATGCCCAAGATTCTGGGTTCACAGTTAACCTTTTGGGATTTTTAGGACCATAAAAACCTTCCAGGCCCACTGTTAGAAGATGGTTCTTGTCAATTGTTTTCACGAAAGCTGACATTTCTTCTATCCAATCCTGCAATTCGATACCATGAGTTAATGCATACTCACATAATAATCAATCATTTGAAGGGAAAAAAATCTCTCCCTCTTCTTAGTCTGTTTTCTAAACAAACAAAAGTAAATAAAGGCAGAATTAAGGTTTGGTTATGGCAGTTTCCAACTTAACTAAGCTTGAAGCTAAATAGTTTGGTTCATCTACATACATTTGCTTCCTCTGATCAGTTGCAATAACGTGTAGATGTTGTCAAAAAAATGTAAGTCGTGAAAGAGAGTTTAGAACATATTTTCAGTAATCTAGCGCACCTATTCATGAGAATTTCACAGAAAAAGTATTACAGTTGCTATTACAGCAACCAAGTTTGAGATGAAGCCCAAAGTCCAGGAAATTAATGATTTTATTTGAAAGCCAGCTTTAAGTTTGGAAGTACTTGATGTTTGTAAGAAAATAAAAAGGGAAAAGAGTTCACAACTTACTTGAAGAGTGTCACCTGAAGGATCAGACATGCAACGGGGCTCATTCATCAACTCCCATGCAAATATGGTAGGATCATTCCTATATTCAATCCCTGTGATGGTGTTTTTCCTGGTCAACAAAGTCTGGAAAAAGGATTTATTTTAGAAATGATAAAAAAATTCCTAATGAAACAAAATAGTTCCAAGTACTATAGAATTATAACTTAACAAGTTTCCACAGTGCCTTGCAAGATAAGTAGGCATGAAATTGATTTCTTAAAAGAAATGTCCATGAACTTCCAACCATATAGTTTAGGTCCAATGCAATGAAAATCAGGAATTGTTACACCAATTTTTAAAGAACTTGATATCAAATATAGGAAGATCAGGGTAAAAGAAGTGCTGCTAGCTGTACATCCTAATAGTTCCAGTATACCTAACAAGAAAATACAAACACCGAAACATACTATCCTATATCTAACAGCTAAATAGTTCTTACAAGGAAAACAATCATGGTTTTAAGCATGTAAATACAATAAAAACTTCACCTTAAGGAACACAAGGAAATGAAGGATAAATAGTTAATAACTTGCAAAAAATGACATAAGAAATTTCTTTCATTTACTCATGCTATCTATCATCAGATAAAGTCCCAGTAAAAAATCTTGGACAGAGCATAACTTTTCCTAAGTCCATGAATGATTGCTGAGGGCATTTGCGACCCATTCTAGATTAGGATGTGCAGTGCAGCCACCTTTGGCAATTAGTTACACTCAACAAATTTCACAACAAGTTTAAGGTATGTGGTGGCATGGCTTATTTCTGTAAAAGAAGGATAACTAACAGAAGCTACAATTGTGAATAGTTGGACCTCGTGTTTATTATAAACTAAATGGCTCCTGCTAATGCAAATATGTCTAGCATCTATCTGCTTCCATTTTAGGGGCACACTAAAAAGTCAGGGTACTAACTACCAACATGAATGAGAAGGAAATTTTCAAGGTAGCTCGCAAAATAAATAAGTACCTTTACATAATGCTTGAAATATCTTTTGATGGATGGATCAAAGAAGAAAGAATCATTTGACGAGCTCAAACCAATGCCTTCCTCCCATGCCCAATTCACATACTGAGTCTTTCCACCATATGCCTTTAAGTTGTTGACTAAACTAAGTAGTAGTCTGACTCCATGTTGCCTGGCTTCTGCAATAACATAATCCAAAGCCTGCCAAAATCTCAGTCATTAAAATAATGCTGGTATTATCGTTATTGATCTTGATAACAATGAAATCAGTAAAATGCCTTCTCAGCTTTGGACATTTTCAATGAGTTAATGCCATGAAAAACTCCAACGCATTTCAATATAAACATGAAGAGAGAAAATTCTTTAAAGACTTAACCTTTTTTAGCCTAAATTATTTCTTCATTGAAAGTTTATATGTGGAGAAGGCAGACTTTCTGTCATAAATATATTTTCAAACTGAGGGATGGAACAACAATTGACAAGAAAAT
>Ga0307510_10008173_pt1 | contig 12461 bp, 9 predicted proteins | sample 12_EM_MG_FD_207224 | JGI IMG/M metagenome (GOLD analysis project Ga0307510, IMG submission 207224) | Populus trichocarpa ectomycorrhiza microbial communities from riparian zone in the Pacific Northwest, United States - 12_EM | ecosystem: Host-associated > Plants > Roots > Unclassified | place...
AAGCAAAATAGTATTCAACTAAATCATTAACTTGTGTTATGCTACGAATTGGATTGTTTTTTTAATATGAAAAATATCTAGATTTTCTTATTATTATTTTTAATAAAAAAATAAAATTTAAATTTTATAGAAATTGATTCAATATGATTCGGTCATTCAATAACAACACAGATAACTGGTAAAAACATAATTTGACTTAAAATAAATATTTAAAATGATAATTTTTATAAAAATTAAGACGGTAACATATTGGATTAATTCGGGATAACCCAAATTAACATGTCAATCCACATACAGGTTCATGAGACCATGATAACTTCATAATAAAGAAATCAAAATAAATTATGAAACTCAATTTCCAATAAACTTAATGTTGAAAGATAAACTTGAAAAACAAAATCAATTAAAAAAAAATTACTCGAGTCAATTCATGTAACTTATCAAATTTAAATCATGTGGGAATTGATCAGATATGACCTGGTCAATTTAACAGGTTCAAAGATAACACAGGTGACTGGTAAAAACATAATTTGACTCAAAAAAATATTCAAGATAATATTTTATTTTATAAATATTAAGATGGTAACATATTAGATTGATTCGGGATAACCTGTGTTAACTTGTCAATCCACATACAGGTCATATGACCACAAGAACCTCATAAAAAAATCAAAACAAATTATAAAGCTCAATTTAAAATAAACTCAATGTTGAAGGGTAAAATTGAAAAACAAAATCAATTAAAAAAAGAACAAAAAAATTAATCAAATCAACTCGAGTTAACTTGTTAAACCTGCGACCCAGGTTATGAGACTGAGATAACCCAATAGAAAAAGAAAAAAAAACAAATTATAAACCTCAATATTTAATAAACATAATGTTGAAGAATGTAATTAAAATTAAAAAATCGATTAAAAAAAACACAAAAAAACAACTCAAGTTAACTCCAATTAACTAGCTAAACTCGTGACCCAATTCATGAGATAGAAATAACCTCATAGAAAACAAACCGAAATAAATCACTAAACTTAATTCTCAATCAATCTGATGTTGAAAGATAAAATTAAAAAAACAAAATCAATTAGAACATAGGGAAAAGGTTCAAGTTAACAAATCATGAAACTCATCAACACCAAAATCAATTTTCTTATTGTCAGAATGTTTCTACCATCAACTTTCACTCTTTTCTTTTATTTTTAAAAGATTTTTTTCTTCTCTCAAACTCAAGAATCGAAACATAAACAAAATAAATTTTTTAATCAAAATATAAAATGCTAAAATTAAAAAGACAAAAGAGTCATCGAATAATATGTGGACAAACATAAGCTCTTATCCCTAATCAAGTTCAAAAATATAATCAAAATATTTAACTCTCAATAATATGCAAATAGATCGTACCATAAACTAAAAACATCACAATCAGTACATGCAAGGATACAATTAAAAACATCTCAATAATATGGTATGTGGCGAATAAAAAGTCATAAATAAGAAAAAGAATTTGATTACATAATAGTTTTTAGGACTAGAAAATAAAAAGAGAAGGAAAACAAATATTTCGTGACAGTCATCTTGGACAGAGGGCCAAGTTATAAACGTGGAATAAATACATGAATTCGGTTAAAACGAAACACAGACTCAGTCAAAACTTTAAGGAGTGCAGGATAAAACCCAAACAAATCAACGAAATGACACACAGCATAATTCAACATCCAATTCCCACAAGACTTTATTCATCAAATGTGCTCATGAATCCACCGAGAAAGCCAGCTCCGTTACAACTTCCACACAAAATCTCCCTTTTACCTCTGCAAGGAAATACACGTTTAAGAGATCAGCTTACTAAGAGCCATGGAGGAAGCTCATCTGTTTGTGGATTGGTCAAACCAGAAATTTGAAAAATAGCTAGCTAAGACTACAATGTTTTAAATCTTGTTAAATACAGGCTGGACCATATCCACCCAGGGAGAAGGGTGCATGAGATGATACATTTCCTTATCTAATCCAATTATCGGCACCTATATTTAGTTTAGCAAGCAAAAAAGGCAGGTGTTTATGAACCCAGCTCGTGAATACCTCAAGGTTCTTTCTCAGTGAAAGCAAATGTTTTGAACTCTACAGCCTACACAGTTTTTGAAAATGGTAGATATTTTGAAAGAACCACATTAATGTGGTCAAGCTTGACGGAATGATATAGCAATTACTGTTAGTAGTACTTTTACTGGTTTATCACTATGTAGCTAGCAGATAATTGTGAGAGGACAACTTGCTTCCTTTACCTGCAGAGCCAACATAATCCACCAGCTTTAAACTGTCCATTGAAGTGGTCCATAGAATTAACTCCCGAACCTTTGCATTGAGTACACGATATTGCACCTGGTAATGTGATAGAAAGGTATAAAGTTACACGAGCTAAAACTTTCTTAGGATAGTATTAACAAGCGATTACAAGCTTTTGACTCAAGTTAATGAAGATGACACTTCACAGAAAACTCATGCAGGGTATCAAAGGGAAGACAAGATCCCAATGTACAATATTCTAAATGAACTATGGAACCGTCTGGATCAATGGGAAAGTTCTGTTTGTAATTTCATTGACCAAAAACTTTGTGAAGGATTAATTATGCCAGCAGGAAATCCAATAGATAATTTACATCTGTAATCACATTAAACAATCAGTAATGGTTTATTGCAGACATCAAGACCAAGAAAGCTCCATCCAATTTGTATGGAAATCAGCATCAGCATGCATACCAGGAATGGAAAGGAAAGCGATGCTAAAACAGAATGAAATTCTAAGAACAGCAAATCATAAGACAAGCATGCATAGATTGAAGCTCTACTTCTACAGGGCCACATACAGCAAGTACAATTGCAAGAAACTTGCAGCCGAGCTGTCAAACTGACAAGAAGACACGACACTGAAAATATAAGAATCCAATAAAGGAGAAATGAAAAAAGAAAACACAAAGTAGATATAGGGAGTAAATTACAACTAACCATTTCCATCACAATCAGCACAGACTATGCTTTTTGGTTTGGTGCCTTTGGAGCTTTTGTTACTACCATCTGTAGCCTGTCAAACAAATCTGAAGTGACTTTCCGGAAAAGAGTATCTCAAAATAGAAAAGAAAAGAGTAGGAGAAGACAATCAAGCTTCACACATTGTCACCATGAAAAGTATTATGTGAACCATAGGCATTTAACATTGGCAGCTGGCCATGGAAATATTACAACAAATGTCTAAAATCTAAATATATTTCAACATGGTGTTAGTCATTTAACTCCATATCAGTTTGGTGTTAGTGTTTTAACTTTAGAGTGTTTGAATCTTCTTAGTTTTGCATATTCTTTCAGGAATTTGAATCTTTATAAGCCCACTTGTTGGCAGCCATGTCCCCCGTCCCCTCAAAAGGTCAGGTTGAAGCCTCTCTTCCTTCTTCTTTTTTCAAGTATGAAAAAAACTTTTTAACTTAAATTGAACAAGTGGTCATTTCTTTTCTTTACAGGGATAGCAATGTTACTGTAAAAGCATCCCACAATCCCCCCATTGTTAGTTTTACTTTAACATACCCATTAAGGATCGTTTGATTAAAGATCTGTCAGACTAATCAAACTTGGCAACAGCAAGATTTGATAAGAGCCCACATGAAGATTTAGGAAGGCAACGATAAATCCTCGAACATGCCAGACTGAGGTTTAGAGAAGAAGAAAACCCCACCCCTAATGCTCGACCTATAAATTATGCAGTACAAAGTGGATTGAAAAGGTGATGCTTTTTATGATAAATTAAAGGCATTGCACTCCTAGGTGAAGTTGAAGAGCAATACGCACAACAAGATAAGCCTAAAATGAACACTTGGGAACACATAAAATAAAAACAGACAAGCAATTCTTGTTGATCAATTAAATTGAGATGAATGGAAAGTTCCATTCATAAAGAGAAAGAGACATGATATGCCAAAATATACTATTGAGTCTAACAAACTCTCACTTTGAAATGGTTTGAATGAAACCAGTGAAAAAATGACCTCCTGTTATCTTGTGAGTTTGAACCAGTCCATAAGAAAATAAATGGTTTCAATCTTTATGCTTGGCAGAAAAACATGGCAATATAGTTCCCCGAAAGGCCTTTGTCCAAAAAAGGTTTCTCATGTTTCTCCATTAATATACATTAAGAGCCAACAAGCACTTGTCGCGGTTCTGACAGCAAGTTAAAGTATTGCAAAAGCAAAAATGATGATTTAACTCCAACTACACTCGCTAAGTTATATCAGACTTGGGATTATTACTTTGATGTATGAAGTTTGATCAATAACAACTCTTTCAAGGCTCTAACATAGCAATTACCCTACAGAGCACTCGATGAAAAATTAGAAAAATAAAACACAGGAATCTTTAAAAGAAAGCATAATTATGATAAGCACACTCACCTTGACCTCCAAGGATGGAAATCTACAGGTATGGAACACTGGCTTCGCCCGAAGAAACTTCCCAGCAACCGAATTCCCAATGAATGCTGCTTAGCATGATAGAAACCCAAATACTGTCAACGTTTATTTGAAAGAGAGAGGAGGAGAGAGAGAGAGAGTTGCCTGGACGTTTTAGAGAAACAGAGGGGCAAAGAGGTGTTGAATTCACAACGGTTGCCATTCTGAAGAGATTGCTATCGAGGAGGATGAGATGGAAGAGTTCTTGCGAAAGTGCGTTTCAATTTTCAAATATTTATTTTTTTGGTGAAAGAACAGGGAAGGGAAGGGTAGGGAAGGGACTCATCAGATAAGGCTCCCTCCTTGCTAATTTCATTGGCCCAGCAAAAAAATAAAACAAAAAAAAAACCTGAAAACCAAAGGCGTCGTTTACAAGATTGAAACATGTGTCGTTTGAGTTTTTAATCCACCAGCCAAAATCTGCTTTGTAGTTTTTTCACCCATTTTTTTATTGATTGAATATTTTAACAAATGAATCTGACTTTTTTAATTTTCTATCAATGAACTGCGTATTCCTCGTATTTTTCAGGTTTTTTCAAGTGAATTTGCTTTCAAAATTTTCTTTTTATTTATAATTATTAAATGTGAAAATCTTTTTACCATAAACTTAAGTATGAACAGTGAAAAATATCATGAAAATGATTTTTATGAACCAAAATAAATGGATGGATGAATAGATAAAATATCAGAGTTTTAATTAATAAAACTACAAAGAAAAATGAAATACCGCCCACCAAGTAGTGTAAAGCCACTTGCCGTTCATTATAAACCTAGAGTATGTTTAAAATTGTAGTAGAGATTACTTTTTAAAGTACTTTTTGCTTAAAAATGTATCAAAATAAAATTTTAAAAAAAATCATTTTGATACCAACACAATAAAACAATCCAAAAATACATAAAAAAAAATAATTTAATGTTAAAGAAAAATTCAAACTTTTTCAAGACATGAATTGTTATTGATCCACACACACACATACTTAACAATTTATTATAATCATATCTAGAATGATTATCAATAAATGTTAGTTGTTGACAAAAACACGGGCGTGTGTGTGTAGACTTAATAATTTATTAGATCTTTTATCATTTCTAATAAAGGGTGTTAAATGTATCCAATAAACAAGTTTCATATGATTCATAATCAAATAGATTAAAATATCTTTTTTTTATATGACTTAGTGATCCTTATTTTATTTATATGACCCAATGATGTAGACACCTCGTAAGATACATTAAAATTAGATTTGAATGGTTTGCAACTTGACTTAATAAGAACATGCCTTGGAGAATTGACGATCAAATAATTGATGTTTTTTTTCAAGTAAGGAGTGTCAAAGTAATAAATAACTTTGCAAGACTGGGGTTGATCCATGTGGAGGTTAAGGATATAGAACCACAAATAATAAAAGAAATAGAGTTAAAATGATCTAAAATATCTGATATTAATGTAAGGATTTAATAGAGATAAAACAATTGTTAATGTTAGAGAATTACTCAACTGGAAATCATACGCAAATGAGGATCTAAATGGATGTTTTATCATTATTGGCTCGGTTTAAGTTATTAACATGATTATTGTAATAATCTTTAATTATCTTATTTAAGTAACACCAACACTTATAAATATTGTCAAATATTCATGGTGTTAACTTATGTCAACAACAAATCAAGATCTTTTCATAGCACAAATATCGGTTCTCTATACGATAGGCTATGAAAGAATAAAGTATTTGTTGTGTTAAGAATTGTACACCACGAATCAAAACTCACCACAAATTAAGATAACAATTATAATGCATGTTAACAACAAACTTTTTTTTAATGTAAACATTAAAGTTCATGTTGAGTTTGTACTATATTTATTCTTATATCATTGAGTGCTAGCTCTGTTTTTTATTATTATTATTATTTCAGGTGTTTATGTAACTAACATAGGTTTTCTTTATTGAGGTTAGTGCATAGAAAATGAGGTATGACATTTTGTTTATAAAGAAACCTAAAAATCTTATAAATTATATAGTATCAATTTGTCCCTTAAATAATATCACATATATTATTTCAAGAAATTTTTTTTAATTTATTCAATCAAGTCCCTTCTTGATTCTTTCTAGGTCTGGAATTGTAATCCCCTATATTAATTACATTATAGTCTTCAATTTCTAAAACTTATTTACAATCAAGTCACTTTTGATTAATCATCTTATTTTAATTTTTGACAAATGGTTCTTATGTGTGTGACTCATTAGGTTCTCTAATACTTTGTCCTAAATATAAATTATGATCCTAAATAAATTAAATAATTTAATTTATTATCAATTCAATAATTGACTGATTTATATTTAAAGACCAAGTACAATGTTTAACAACCTATTATGATCCCTCAAATATAAGTAGTTTGATTTAACATTTCAGTTACTATTTTCTTAGTGTAATTATTATCCATTCACCAATAATGTTTTATTTAGACATTATAGCATGAAGTATGTTCGCTTTGTTATATCATTTTTTTTTCTCAACACTATAGTCATTGACTCTTTGAATAAGATTTGGAACTCTTTTCAAATCTCATTTTACCTTGATCAAGAATCTCATAATCAATACTATTTGAGAACATTTGAAATATTTTTTCTAATTCACCTAGGGCGAAGAATCCTTTCTTGATTACTCAAATATATTCAGATAGTTTATGTTATACCCAATATCTTCTTATTTTTTACCTTTTATTAGGACAACATGCAATCAAGATCAAAGCATAACATTCTCTATATAAGATAACTTAGTGATTTCAAGTCTAATGATCATTTGCATAACTATTACATGAACATTTTCATAGACATAAAATGATCTTTCCATATAAAACTCTTATGCAGGTTTGTTCAATGTATATGTTATCTGACAAACATCTACATATTAATTTCAAGTATCTTTCATACCTTAGTTTTTTAGAACAACTGCTTTCTTTCATCAAGGAAGAAATATTATATTCATTGGTCTCAACAATTCTAATTAATGTTCAATCTTAAAAGAACATATTAACCAAGAAAATTTAGGAACAATGCTTTGATACATAAAAATCTCATAATTATAACAACTTTATGATTTTCTTTACAAATCATTATGTCCCATGGACTTTATCTTTACTATAGATTGATTTATAAAATATAAATGAATATTAAAAATAAAAAATCCTTTATTAATAATAAATATATTTTACATGAATAAAATTAGTATTACGTGTAACCAACCAATTGACTACATGACATATTTACTTACAAATGAATCTTCTCTTGATCTTTTAAATACCTTTATATAGTTTATGTTATGTCCAATATATATTCATTTATTACCCTTGATTAAGATAACATATAGTCAATGTCAAAACATAGTACTTCTTATATAAGATAAGTTGTTGATATCAAGTTTAACGATTACGCACACAACTATAATACAAATTTTTTCATACACATGAGTAATCTTTCCTTACGAAAATCCTCATTGTTGGCAGCTTTTGTCTCAAAAGTTTAGAATCAATGTATGCTAAAGAGTCTCCACATTATTGTGATAAAAATTAAAGGGTATTTTTAAGATTTAAGAAATTTATAGTTATGATATATAGTTAAGCTAAGCCTGAATAAATTCCTTGTTGTGATAGCTTTTTCATATATAGAATGACTAACAAGTGCTTTTAGGGCACATGTTAAAAAATCATCGTATTAGAGAGTTGAATCTGGGTTTTTTTTTTTTTTTTTTTTTTGGTTTAAGAAATAATTTTGAAGTAAAAGAGTATATTGATGACAGATGAACTATAACTCAACAGCAAAGTTGCTTTTGATTAATGTTTGAGTAAAGCCTACCAACCCGACACGGACAAGGACTCTATAGGGAGGAGGGGACTTGAATATGGGAGAAAACATTGGGATTTCTCCTAAAAATCGCTTGTAACATTTTTTGAAAAAAGGTATATAATATTGATAATTACATTTTGATCCATTCAGAACCATCGATGAAGGTAAGTGAAGTAAAGGGCTTAGCTTCCGAGTCAGTGAGTTCTCTCGACCATGACACTCTCCCTGCGAAGCTTGCTCCAGGCCCTGTGCATTTGTATTGCCCATAGAACACAGTCCTGCCAAGAAACAAATTATAGCAAGGAACCCGAGTAATTAACGTCATTAGCAATATGCTTCCAAACACACACACTCTATCGCATATTACCATCTAGTTATACATGGGCAAACAAGAAAAGCTAGCATAAACATTTTCTTCCCTTTCATTTGTTTTCCCCTCCCCCCTGACACGGTGGCCAGAGGCTTTCAGCCTCTCGCAAACACATCCTAATGATGTTTTTTTAAATAATTTTTTATGCTGAAATGTATGTTAATGATATTTTTTTATATTTTAAAAATTATTTTTCACATCAACACATCAAAACAATCCAAAATATACAAACCATATTAAATTTTAACAAAAAAAAAATTGAATTTTTTGGGAACACGGTTTGCACCGCGTTCCCAAACGGTTTCTAAGAAAAATAGCTCTTACAGCGTTAAGTTTGATATTGTCCTCTCTATATGGCTTATAAGGTTTTATTGCTGATTTTAACTGTTATATTTGTCAAAAAATCATCTCAATTCAATAATTTAAATTGTTAAATAAAATTTCAAGATATGATTGAAAGTCTTTTGAGCTTGAAATTTACACAACTCTACATTATATTATCCTTGATTTTTATCAAATAAATGAAGATGATGAGACTTGAACTTGTAACCACTTGATTATTAAAATTATGATACCATATAAAAGAACCATCTTAATCTAATAGTTTAAATTATTAGGTAATGTTTTAAGATATGATTTATATTATTTTTTAGATGTAGTCACATCTCATAAATAATATACACTTATTAACGTTTTTAATTAAATGATTAAGGATAAATATATGCCATGCATGTGGTGAATTCCTTAGCATTTCTTACTGAATTATAGTTGGAAATGCAGAGAGAGAGAGAGAGAGAGAGAGAGAGAGAGAGAGATTTACAATTCACGGTTAGGATCTCCCCAATTATACCAGCCCTTGGGAATGATGATGTTGTCCATGTAAGTGTAAGCAAAGACGACCCGAGAAAAGGGGCCCCACGCCCTCCCAAGGTAAAGAGCGCCTGACCCCGTGACCTTACAGTTCACAAATGAGAAGCCCGTGTCTTCTAGAAGACTACTCCTGCCTTGTGCCGTCAGGGCCCCAGTGAATTGAGCTATTGCATGCACGTGACACCCCTTCATTCACACCATATGATATCGTTAATTATTTAAACAATGTTACATCAACGACACAACTCCTACAACTCCTTGTATTTTTATTTTTTTTAGTTTAATGTGGGTGTCCGGACCAGCTTGCGCACATCTCAACTAATCCCACGGGCCCTGAAATTAACGACCATATAAGTCTCCAGTGGCCATCATACGAGCAAGCATAGGGCTCGAACCTGAAACTATAAAAGGAACAAACCTTTTGGTTTCAAGCTTTTATCAATGTACCACCACCTAGATGGTTAAATTCTTCCTTCCTTAATTTCAGTCAAGAGGTTGTAATGAATTTTTTCTTCTTTATTCAACTTTCAATACAATATTTTATTACTTTAGTCATAGCTACCGCCAAATCTAAAACAATCCATAAATTATTATTTTTTTGCCTCTGGTATGTCATCATGATTTTTCTCAATTTAATAAAGGATTGAAGATTATTTCTTGTTTTATGAAGCAAATTAACATTCAATAGTTTTGAATCACAATTAGAAATGATATCTATTGGTGTTGTAAATGGTAAGTTATAGTTTTCGTTATTTTATTTCATCCGAATTTAATTGGAATAATATATATAGATTTATTTGTAATTAAATAGCTATTTTCCTTCCTCAGAAAATAATAATAAATCACAATTAAAAGTAATTAATTAGTAATGAATGATTCTAACCTCAAATAAGGACAACCCGTTGCCAAAAATGAAATCCACAGAACCTTCAATGTAGCAATCCTTGTAATAATGCCTGCCCAGATGATCATATAGTGTGTCCTGCGCTCCCAAGAATTTGCACCCCAGGAAAGCTGCTGTATCTGCCGATATTCTTAATGCCACTGCTTGCTGTCCCATGGCTCCTGGTGCCGGCAGCGGCGCCGTGTTCTGCACCGCAATTTCCCTTACAACATGAAGCACTCAGAGCAAATATAATATATATTTTGTAGGTTCACAGCAAAATATATATTACCTTGAACGTGATGTTCTTGGCAACAAAAAACGGGGAATTCACAGCAAAAGTAGCCGAACTGTAGGTTCCCATAGGCTGTCCTCTAGCCCCTGGTGTTTGAGCAGTGTCTCCCCATTGAACAATTGTATTATCTGCTCCTGCTCCTTCCATGGTTATGAAGGATTTTAATGGAGGTATATTCACCTTTTCTCTATAAAAGCATGCAAAAACATATATCCTTGATCAAATTTCATTAATTTTGAAGGGGAGTTTTGTCAGCTAAAACAAGCTACAGTGCCTGGTTGATCCAACAACATCCATACCGACAATTTTGAGAAAAAGAAGACTATATATCTAAGCTGGTAGTTCATAGTTGCTTAAGAGTTGTTAACCACATAATTTTCTAGAAAATTAAAGTAAAAAAAAAAACATGGAAGTTTCCTATTCAATACAATATTTTTCTAGTAAAGAATATATTTTTGATATTTTCCGCAATTTTTCTTTACAAGTTTTACATTTAAATAAAAAGATAAATAATAAAATATTTTTCATTTATAAACAAGCACTTTTAATTAGCAACATCAAACATTATATATATTGACTCTAAAAACTTTGGATGATATCTAAAATTTCATGATAGCTTAAGGGGGTTATTATAATTTATCCAATTATCATGTACAAATGATTTAATCAAAATTTATTTTATGTTAATATTAATAGTTAGTCGGTTGGAAAATTATATTAAATTACAAAATAAATACCAATTAACATTTTGGACATGTGTGAGAAAATATATTGATTAAGGAAAACCATAAAGTTTAATTCTAAGTGGAATGACATATACTTATGTTTACTGAAAATAATACATTTGTTATAGGCTTATAATTTATTCGAACAACAATATGTATTTAATGACTTTATGAAATTCAAGATTATATATATTATGTAATTTGTTGATGAATTTACTATCTCACTTTATAGCTATGAATTAATAAAGTAAAATTTATTTTTTGGATTTTAGAACTCTGAATCTTGGGATGAAATAGTAAATTTGTTTAAATTCCTTGTCAAATTCCTACATAAATAAAATACAATTAAAGACATATTACTATAAATTGTTAATTGAAACCAAAAATAAATAATCACATGTCCAACAATCATATTCCACAAGGATATCTAAAAATTTTCATACCAAATAATCTTTATACATAATTAATGTCAATTTTAGTAAAAAACTTTTTTATCATGAGATGTTTTAATTTGAAGTGATTTCATAAAAAATAATTTAGTAAAATTAGTAAAAAAAAACACATAAAAAAGTAATCTAAATCTAAAAATTTAATTTTTATTGGATTAGATTTGATGAATATTTTTTTTAATATAAATTTTTGAATGAAAGTCTTTTGAGAATTTTCATAGACCTTTATTATTTTTAATTTTATTAATTTGACAAGAAAGTATAAGGATATTGATGAGCACTTAAATACTAAATAATATAATTATCTCAACATAAAAAAAAATTAAGCTTTTAAATAATATTATAAAAATGGTTTTATTTTAGTTTGTAATAAGATACCTTTCAAAATCATTTTTCCATAGAAATATAAAACTGAAGCCTGATAAAAGTTCGAATTAGTGGGTTGAGGGAGCGATTCTTTGAACAGCCGTTGTGTTTAGAAATTCAGCTGTGGAGGAACCATCAATTCAATGCATAAGGGTTTCTTATAAGTGA
>Ga0307510_10008175_pt1 | contig 12460 bp, 17 predicted proteins | sample 12_EM_MG_FD_207224 | JGI IMG/M metagenome (GOLD analysis project Ga0307510, IMG submission 207224) | Populus trichocarpa ectomycorrhiza microbial communities from riparian zone in the Pacific Northwest, United States - 12_EM | ecosystem: Host-associated > Plants > Roots > Unclassified | place...
TTTAGTCGGGTCTATTATGTAATTTCTCGCCACTCAAACATCTACAAACAGACCCGACTCGCTCAGCAAACAGTCGCAGAGTCGGGTAAATTTTCCAACCGTGAGCCCACCTACAACTTCATGGGTGCTGTACTCCAGGCACCGAACTCTGAGGTCTATTCATTTACTTCGCACCTACCGCACGATCTCTTTTTCGAGGAGCTGACAAACAATATCCTGGACATGAGAGGGGCAATGCCGCAGGTATACTGTATCTGGGACTTATCCTGAGGCTCGAGGATCTTTTTCTATCACCACATTCTCCCTCGATCTTCTAGGCATATCCTTCGAAACAGATGTATGGGTACTGGTACAGCCATGCGAGAGAGAGACCTGCTCCAGTGATAGCTCAGGGTCTCTTCACCATATACTCGAAACCCCGAGGGAGAGAAGATAACCCAAGGCCAATTGCTGACCAAAAAAACGGCTGTGGCACGATTCTATTTGTGTGTCGCGGTGTTTCTTCTATTTTACACTATTTACTTGAAAGTTTGCACAGACTGTTTCATTCTGTCCCGCTGTCGTAATGGTGGTGGTCGTACCTGTCTAAGATTGTCACAGGATACTTCAGCCAAGACTTCTGGATTCTATCTCGGGGACATATTCTATGTCTGGTCGATCTCAACCCACTTCCTTCTCTGTGGCCAAGTCTCTTCCTCTCATTTCACCAATATATACCGACGTGGTTGAAAAATTCCATCAATTTCTGCTCCCCTAAATGTTCATAGGCTTTATCCATGATGTTTCGTTTCCATATATGGTCAATATGGTTACTCCTCATTACATCAATATTACTGTGAGTACGCAGATCCCATTGATGATTTTCGTCTGATCGCATTTCTAGTTTGTTTGACTTCATGTCTTCCATACACAGAGAAGGTCTATATAAAGTGCAATCAATGGTTTGTCTGTCATGAGTGAAAATGCTGTGGTTGGAGAGAAACATAATTTATTTTCGCCCAACTTCCTGCCCATATTCAAGACCACATACTGGCATAGTGTAGCACCAGTGGTGCAGTGAACAGTGGACATGATACTTGCCTTGAAAGCAAGTGGCACAGGTTCGGTCCTGCTTGCCTTGGTAGTGAACAAGAACACTTGCCTAGAAAGCAGGTGGCTTGGGATCGATTCTCCTTTTGGGTAATGATTTTTTGTCGTCCATTTACGATTATCTCGGGCCGACTTTTGGTGTATCCGTACGTCCATCGCACCTCCGATGAAGCACAATACAACCACCACGTTTCCGCAAAAAATATTCCAAGCATCACAACAACGCCAACTTGTACTGGTATACCTTGACTCTCCAATCGAATCTACATTAATTACACTGGCTGTGGGCATCGTCACTTTGGCCCTTGGTCGAATCCACCCATCTGCCTACTTCAACCTGCAGGACTTGCTCGCACGACTATCACTCATCCCCCAGGTGGAGACCCTCGCGCAAACCATTCACACTCTTGTTCAAACTCGTGCTCTTGAGATGCAGCTATCCGAGGATTCCGAGGCCCCGATCACGGATCGCGCCACACTTCCTAACCTTCATTGGTTCATTTTGCGGTGAAAGCGCATACTTTGCAGCACTTCTTCCTCACGTCACTACTCCACTCCTCGAGAGACCCAAATCATCTTCTCCAAACAGCTCTCGTCTTCTGTCACGTGCTTTTTTCAATTGATGGGAACAAGAGCCTCTTAGGTTCAACAGCGAGATCAATCACACATTACGGCGTGGTGTGTCAGGGACGGCGATGTCTCGCGCCCCCCTTCCCTCGCGGGGATTTCACTCAGGGTGCCCATCTACGCAATGTCACTGCTCAGCGCAGTGGTTGCCCTGTCGTCCCATTTGCGGGCTCTCATTCGTTTCCAAGCTTCACCGTCGCCACCGAACATTCAAGAACACCAGGATACCACTTCGTGGACGCAAGGTTATCTTCTGACTCCCCACCAAAAGGTTTCAAATACCCCGTCCACACATGGCATGCTGTTCATTTGTTTTTGTTCTCGCATTGTTTGTCCTGATTGGCGGATAACTGTGATTCCCGCCAAGGAACTCTAGGAGCTTCAAGTTGTCGTCACGTACCACTTTTCCCCCACAGTCTGGAGTTCTGGGAAGCCAGAGAACCCCTGAAAATAACCTCCCCGCGGACTGTGTTATTCGCATCTGACCGCTGGACGTAATAGGTTCGCTGTTGCCGCGACCATGCAAGTCATATGTGCGCCAGAGTCCTGAGAAGCGTCCGAATCAACGCCACACGCCACGTGAGGAAACCTTATTCAGTTGAAAAGTCCCCGAGAATACTTCATCCGGTATCGTACAGATCACCGTACTCTCGGACATAAATTGTACAAACTGAAGTACAGGCCGTAGACCAGTGGCCAAGCAAGGCGATTGAATCGTGCAGTGTGCACGGAGCTGAAGCCTGCAAAGCGCTAGGTCGTAGCCAATACCATGAGCTTCGCTGAGTAAAGCATTTACAGTGTAAACTCGAATCGGGGATGACGGTCTCCGAGCCGCCTCCGCTCCTCAGGGGAGCCCCACTCTCCACGTCCAAGTCCCTTCCCGTGAGTCTGAAGATACCTCTCCACCTTCTTGCACTTTTTCGCATTGCTGGCGCGGAAGTAGGCAAGAACACCGGCAGATGAAGCAATCATGCCAAGTGAGACAGCCAGGTTGATAGGGGTCGCCTTGTGGAACCGCGGAGGGTCAGTGAAGAACCATGGGGAAACGATTCCGCCTATGTTGGCCGCAAAGAAGGCGGCAGCAACTGCAGTCGTGCGGCGGTAATGCGGTTGTGTGTTGTTCGCAAGCCACGTGATGAGGCAAGGAGGGCTGCCATAACTACCTATGATCTCGAAATATAGTGCGGCGTAGTTCGTATTTTTGTTCTTTGACCCTGGATACATGGACAAATAACCGTCACTTTAGAGATCAAAATGGAAGATTGAATGGCACAGCGTACTGAGGAACATCGAGTAGCCTGTTGCAGCTGAAAGCGCACAGACTATTGCACCGCCCCACGGTTCTTGTACTTATCGCAGAAATAGGCGCAAACGATGTTGAAAACGAAGGAGCAAGCGAACGGAGGTACCTAGTAGTAGTGGCGTTCAAATCCTATGTAGCCTCTCGGCGGATTAATGAACGTACCGTTAGCGGCTGTGTGCGGCTGGGGGAATGTCCAAGGCCAGAAACAATGGGTGGTGTACTGCAGAATAAAGTTCGGTCAATGTGCTCGGTTGGGAAGGAAACCGAGAGTCAATACAAGCTGGAAAGACCATGGGACTGTCAAACATTCGACATGTATCCATGATTATTTGCAAGAGAGAACGCAGAGCAAATTCACCGTTACGCCGGTGAGGAACGAGGAAACTGTCAGCATCAGAACGTGGGGCGCATCTGTAAATGTGCTGGCGACTTCATTCCAACTGATTTCCTCCTTATATTTGCCATTGTATCAGCGTCACCACTCCAATCGTCGGCAAGGTCTCGGCAATATGCCTCACGCTCCTCTTCGGTGAGAATTTTGATAGCTCTAGGTGAAGTGGGGACGAAATGCCAAGCAAGGAGACCAAAGGCGATGGTGACAACTCCCTCCTGAGTAAAGGTGTCGATGATATGTAAGATACGACGAATGAGAGGATACGAACGACAATAAAGATCCACTGCCAGCCTGCGATTCCATGCTTGCCATCGAGATGTCGAATGCCGAAAGCCAGAAGGCCAGAGAAGGCGATAGCAAGAGAGGTGAGGCTGAACATCATGGCAAGGCGGAGCTGCAGGGCATGGCGTCTATAAAAGCTGGAGAGGAGGAGGACGACGCCAGGTGCGAGGCCACCTGAGGAAGCACAGTATCAGTATTGAGGAAGATCTATGCTAATGGATTATACCCTGAAGGGCGCCGAGGAAGATCCGGCACACGAGAAGTCCGTGATAAGAATGTACGGCACCTAATCTGTGCGGTGAGTGCTATGACGGGCGGATTCAGCAAAAAATAGCTACCCTGACATGCACAGACTACTCCCCAGAGGACGGCCATAACGGGGATGGTCACGTTGGCACCGATGCGCTTCATGAGCAAGTTCATGGGAAGCTCCACGAGAATGTACGGGACACTTTTTGATAATCAGCCAAGAAATATCAGGGAAGACCGAAATTGCTACTAAGTAATAGACAATGCAGTCGAGAACTGATTTGGCGTCATGCCGAGGCTTTTCGTGAGCCCGTCTACTCGAGCATTGCCGATATTCCTTTTGGATTTTGTCAGAAAGACAGATGAACCACTTAGAGTCACGTACGCTCTATCCTGCCAGCGTTTGGTTATTGATGAGGCTTCCAGGGGTGTGGCAGCAGTGCACTCACCAAGTATGACAGGAAAACTGTACGAAGGGAAAACAATTAGTGGTAGAATGTGAGACGAGCTGCCTAAGGGACATACAGAACATGCCAACTATGGGAATGAGATAGACGTCTATCTTCAGAGTCGCTCTCCGGAGGACTTTCGGGTCTGCAGCCTGGTTTTGCTCGGGATCATCTCCACGCAATCTGTGGATGATATCAGAGGTATTCTCCTTGTTAGGTGAAGGAGAGCGTCCGGAGCGGATTGTTGTATGCATGAGAAAATGACCGGGGAGATGAGTCGGGCGGGAATGGCATCATATAGCACACAAACCACTTTAATACCATTCGCCCTACGCCAACGTGACCTCGGCCAGGCCCCACGCCACAGATGAGAGACGGTGTCAGCAGTAGATCGGGAATCTGACCCCCGATACCACACTGGAAAGCCTTGGCAGAGGTGATCATTCAGGACATACTGTCACTTTCCTGGTAACCGTACAGCTGACTTAAGCAGCCTGGTAGTCGTACAAAATACATGGAGGCACAACCAAATAAAATAAAAATTCCATCTTAGTTTCATGTCAAAGTTGACAAAAATGCGAATCCACTTGTCTTTTTTTCGAGCAAAAAGACCAAGTTTTCATTGATTCCCTTCTCTCAAGTCCTGAGGTCAAGTGCACGCATCTGTCACACTGAAATTTTAAGTTTGGGTCGGTGCTTCAAATCAGAGCCGGTTGATGGGAGGGCACGTGATATCCAATGGACGTGGGCGACAAAAAAATAGATTGCACCACCCGGAATCGAACCAAGAGACCCACTAATGTAAGCAAAACTGAATAACCATTACACCATTCAATTCTACCATCATTATGCATTTTATGATATATGACCAACTGCTGCCAATAACGAGTAGCTACAAGTTGAATAGCAGCCGATTTGTTCCCCCCCACCACATGCAAAAATATCCCGCATTGCTCAAAATGACGTTATGTCGGTGCTTTAAAAAGCACCACACTTTATTGTGACGAACTGTGACTGTACGACTAGTAGGTCACTTAGGTCAGCTGTACGGTAACCAGGTAAGTGACAGTATGCGCGAATAGCTCATATGTCTAATACTCGTATCATCTCCCTTCTCCGATAAGACTTCTCCCACGAACTTCATGGCTTTGCAAGTTAGCCCTAATCATGCAAAAATATGCAAGGAATTCGCACTACCGTCATGTGGAGAAGGATGCCCGCTGTCCACTGGGGGTGTTGGCCACGACTGGTTTTACTACCGCTCTATGGGCTCCTTCGGAGCATGAGTTAGAGGACGCATCGCTCAAGACAGAAGAATGCATGCTCAACACGCTCAGCTTTTTCCGGCGCTAGGGCGCGTTACTTTTCTGCTCTCTGAGCCCTATTCCTCGCACTTGTCCTGATTGTAACGCAGTCGAGGATACGGGCATCCATCCACCTCGTGGCGTCACGGCCTCTCCACGCTATGCACGACGTGCTCGCTTTGCTCGTGGGCCTTATGACCCAATCGCTACCACACTCCTATGTATAAACTAGGGTGTTCTCCTGACAGAAGTCGTACATGAGCCCCGGGGTAGTGGCGATGATATTTCGAAGGTCAGAAACACTTGTATCCATGGCATTGTGTCGCTCGCTCGCTGTCACAGGTTAATCTCGCGAGAGCACATCGAAAGGCAGATGACATGCTTTTTGATGCCTTTGGTGACTCTGGATTAGCTGTGCTGTGGCCTTGATTCCGATGAGTTACAACTCAATTAATGGCTTACATTGCCACTAATTGAGCAGTGACTCGCTAGCATCGTGGCTTCCTAGCTCTAAGATGGAATCCGTGTCACGGTGCCAATCTCGCCATAATGCACAAAAGGGCTACAGCCAGTCTGACTGCGATATTTCGCTAGCTATCAACCGCCGACTCGTGGGCCAGTGCGGTGCACACCAGCTGTATTCCCATGTCTTGGGGAATATAGCATACACGTTGCTCACTGGAAGTTGTATCGACATTCTACTTATTTAGCGCATCAACTAGGCAAACAACAACGTGAATATCTGCTAATATTGTCGTGCCACACATGCAAACTATGGCCAACAGCAGGTGGCTCGATTCCTCTCTCCCAATATAAAAATTGCCTTCCACGACCACTGGCACTGATAAGCATGTTCGGCTCATTTACAAAAAATGGGCCTTCTCTACCTCGTTCATCCCACGAAATTCGCCATTTGCGAGAGGAGGCACTTGCACGTGACTAGACAACACGAAGCGTCACGTGGCAGTCTTGGTTTAAGCAATATATTTGGAAGACAGAAAAGGCAACGGCGGCGTCGATCCACGGTGCACGCGTCTTTTTCCATCCTATCGACATTTGCTATTTTGCTATCCCCAAGGCTGTGATAAATTTGCCATCACTTGTACGCTGGGAGGAAATTAGTGAAGGGTTTTTAACCCGCAGCACAGAGGCAGGACCATGATGACGAGAGAGGGTTGTGGTGGACCCGGTGAGGGTTGGAGCTATTAGATTCGCACGTTTCATCACCTCATTGAATGCTCATGGCATGAATGCCGTAAAATCGGCGCAACAATGCGCTGCGAAGCACACAGGGGACTCGATCTACATGTGCGCCCCAATCACACACCGAAGTGGTAAGCGGCATCAAACGAGGCCGAGATCATTCCGAGCGGGTTAAAATGGCGCAATGTAGTGTGATAGGGCTGACGCTCCAGAACTTACGAGCATGGAGGATCCTCAGAATGACAGCCACGGAAATATTACCGTTCACTGTCCTCGTGACATACAGGACAAAGAGTCGGAAAATGCACAAATGCAACAAAAAGTAGTACGTCTGGGGGGAATTGGTACGCAGGGCCGTCACGAATGCTGCACCTTCGTCCGCGCGCTCGGCAATTGTCGACCACCTCGCCCACGTGCCCATGGATATTCCCGCCATATTGTGGTCGGCTTTTCGGACAAGGCCGCTTGGTCCGGTGCTATTAATTGTACCTCGACTTGTTCAGCGCCGGCTGAGTTGTACGTTAACCACCAAGGACATGATAAAGCTCAAGGTATTTACCAACAGTCCCAGATTGGCACACTAACTACAGTATGTATGTATTGTAAAACGGCCATCGTCTCTATAAGAAAATGAGGATCACCCGAAGATCGAAATAACAAGTGGCGTAGGCTTACTGAGATGATCGTTCATCGATGTTCAACGTTCATCCCTCGCACTTGCCGCGAGGCCATCACGATGACGCCGTGATCCGTGTTTGAACCGAATCGAAAGGGTAAAACCTTACCGGGAATTCCCGGTCCAGCAAACGGTATTTCGGGCCCCGATCCTCCACATTCTCGCTCGCCTGCGTTCATCCATGATGACAGAACGCAAATCTATCATCTTTGATCGACGATCTGAAAACACGCTATACATCAAGAGAACGGATCTCTTGTCTTTCGGCGGCATATACGGCCCCGTGGGCCATGGGCTGTCCAAGCCTGGTCTCAGTCCTTACTTCTCGTCTAAGTGGCGACCTGCTGGGCCATCACTGTTGTAGCCCGCCCCCTTTCTCTTTAACCTAGCTCCATGTCCATTTCTCCTAATGGATCTGCTAAGGACCTGCATCCCAAGTTCGACAAAATTTCATTTGTCAGGTATATGAAAAATGTTGGCAGGGCATATCGAAAGCAGGCTACCGTATTAATTTCTATTTGTCGAACTTTCGTCCAAGCGGGAGAGGAAACACCAGATCCGGATGCAGAGCTGAGAATGTAATGCCGCTCGACCATGTTCGCCTTATCCGCAGTTCTGACGATGCTTTGCTGACAGCGCGTTACAACTTGTCGACGATGCAATCCGCTCCGCTGCCGACGAGGAAAACAGGACCCGTCCTTCTAAGGGGGTAGATGATAAACTCGAAAGGGCCATTGAGGCCTTGAGTCGTTATGAAGTGAGATACCACCCCCAGAACCCGAGGCCCAAGGACTCGGACAGAACCGTACGACAAAGGATGGTGATGGCACAGGAGGAGGATGAGTCCTCTTCGGAGATGTTAAACCGCCTGAAAGAGAAGTTGTCCCTAAACGTGAGACTTGTACATATGGCTCCACGCAGTACTAATACTGGCCCTAGGATATCGAGGAACCAGAGAAAATTACAACTGTTAAGTTCCTTCTCTTCGATACCTTACCCGATGAAAACCCAATCACCGCGACACGTAAGCGCCGAGACGGCGGCCTATTGACGTCCCTTTCAGTTTCTAACTCTCATGCCAGAGGCACTTTGTCCAAAATCAAACATTCACGAAGTCCTTTGGAACTTTGGTCGTTTTCCGGACGAAAGACGTCTTACTCTCAAGCAGAACCCTCATTTCTACAAAGTCTCGGATCTTCCCATGTCGCAGAGTGCATACGTGGGGAAATTCAAAATCGACCCAATCTACGATTTTCATGCTCCGAGGATCTGTGTCCTCACCGACAAACCTGGTCGGGTATTTCTCAACAATGGTCGGATTACACGCGCTTTTGGCAACTTCTGGAAGCCAAGTGAGGCCATCATTTTCAAAGGTTCGTCGGATTTGAGTCATCTTCTCTCACCCCTTCAATTCACGACATCCTTGTAGACGTCTGTGGAAAAGTAGAGGGCGAAAGTCTCTTTCACGCATCCATTCTGGGTGCACCCAAGGCGTGGCATCTGGAAAAACTCCCGCTGTCGCAAAAAGCTCTGCGAGCGGTGCCGCGGAATCGTGCCAACCCATCATCTACCATCACAGCATCCTCAACAGAATCTGTAGTATATGGCCCGTTCGATGACTGGAGAGAACCGATTCGCCGAGACTCGATTCCCCTCAACACCAATGTTCGCATAACGGACTCGCCACAGGGCAAATCCAGAAGGCCATTGTCAGAGTTACGAAACGACACATCATTCACAGCGCCGCAGATGCACGGATCAACGCCACCCACGGCGGTCTCTCAGCAGCCTTCGTTGTCCCGGCGGCTCAGGGTGTCCACGAGAAGGTCGGCGTCGCCATCACAGGTGGAACCATTCCCGCCCCCTCCGAGTCTGCCATCCCCCATAACGGCATCGCCATCGAATGACCGGGCTACCCCCAAACAAACATTCGCTGAAACACAGGAACTCGATGGCACTCCCGTGCATCCATCCCCGACAGAGGAGCGGGAATGTCCAAGTCTGACGCATTTACCACCAACAGTGCCACGCTTTCGACCGCGCTTTCAACCGTCCTCATTTGTAAAGAATATGAAAAATAGCGGTAGGGTGTATCGGAATCAGGCAACGACATTAATATCCCTTTGCCGAACGTTTGTTCAATCCCAGGAACGAAATCCAGATTCAGACGCCACACTTCGCTTGTAAGGACCCTGTGTTATTTTGTTCATCTTCACGTGGTTCCCTAACTATTTCATGAAAGAGCGCTAGAGGCTGCCGACGTTGCATTGAGCGCCGCTGCTCAGGTGACGTTCTTGACATCTACGGAAGCGGACGAGAAATTTCAGAGGGCCATCGAGGTGCTGGGTCTCTACGAACAGGACCTTTTCCTTCCCAGAGGCCCGGTCTCGAATGACCACAGCTCTCGGTTCGTCCTTGAATTGATGGCCGCAGCGAAAGAGAAGGATAAGCTCTCATCCATACTTATCAATTCGTTGAAAAACAAACTTCAGGTAAGAGAGGAAGTTTCGCTTTCCTTGATCGCATTTTAATGCTGATCCCTAGCGAGCTGAGCGAGAACCGATGAAAATAGTGGAGTTTCTCATCCACAATTCACTTCCTGATAGGAATCCCATCATCGTACCTCGTGAGCGTATATTTTTCGAGTACACTCTCATGTAAACTAACTCCTGGTTCAGAAGTGCTCCATAAAAACTCGGATCTGTTGGAAATTCTGTGGAACTTCAGCCGTTTCAAGGACAAGAAAAGCCGCTTGACCCTCTCGCAGAATCCTCACTTCTACGCATGGCTCCCCACATTCCCGGGAGAGTACAGGGAAAACTTCACGGCTGAGCCGATCGAGACTTTTCAGCAGCATGCGAGGATCCATGTTCTCACGGATATCCCTGGCCCATTGGGCCGGGTGTTCCTTGAAACGGGTCCGAACACGCGGGCTTTTGGCAATGTCTGGATTCCTGGTAGTGCTATTATTTTCAAAAGTGAGACCCTTTCTCGGGCTGTTATCTTGTTTTCTCCATTACTGACCTCCTTTTAGACGTCCACGGAAGGCTCGAGGGCGAAGCCATCGTCGGAGCTGCTATTCAGGATACGGCCAGCCTGCGGTACTTTGAAGAGTCTCCGCTACCTCCTGCCCCTCGGTGGGCACGTTCGTCGCGAATTCAGTACAGCCCATCACCTTTCATGATCGCACAACCAAGAAATTTCACAGCAGGAGTACCGATACAAGACTGGAGAGAACCGATTCGCAGAATGCTGCGACCCCTGAATGTTAGTATCAATATACGCATCATGGCTGATCCGCCCAGCGACACCAGTCCCACCTATTCGGCTCGCTCTTCCCCAATCCCAACGGGAGTCTCTAGTAACAGTGATGGTAGTCTATTACAAATTATATCGTCCTAAGTTTGACTGTCACGCATTACGACACAAATCCCTATTTCTTGCAAAGTAACATCTACGTCCCTCCCCAAATGATCTCAGGTTGTAGGTTAGTCGTCGAAAATACCAACACCCCCACCTCTGAGTCCAATGGCCACCGTACCTAGGCATGGAACTACCACCACAGGATACGATACCAAGTTAGCATATTTACTTGTACTTGTACACATCCTAATTTTTCCAGCCAGCACTTTCGTATTGATCATATTAGTTGCTGTATGTACAGTAGTAGTGTGTCACATTACTATGAGTGTCTATAGTCCAGGCTCGCGGTGGCAGCGTCCTTTGCATCAAGGCGAGCTATGTACCAAAGGAACACCGTGACATTCGTCACAACAGTAAGAGAGACATCAGTTGCCATTACTTCCAACTTTGTTGGCTGTCAATGCCTTGCAACACAGTGCATAAGCACCCACAACTCGTATAAGGTAAGTTTATTGCAGCGGCATTTTGAAATTTCTCCATGTCAAGAGATGGTCCAAGTCTACCAAAGTCCACCAAATTACCCCAAGCCCGGCGCACTATTCTAGTATGTCGCGATGAGATCCATCAGCAACTTGTGATGGCTAACTAGGCTAACACAAGGCAAGTAGGGTGACGGCAGTTCTTAAACCTGTATATGAGGATCTAGATTATGTTAAGGGTAGATGTTTGGAGTGGTTGTCGATGAGGAAATGAGCCGTTAAGTAGCACAGCAAAGTAATCACATGACCTTGACGACCATGGAGTTGAGGCCCGACGCAAAGCGCACCTGCGACCGAGTTGTTGATTTCGCCGACTGGGTGAAATGTCACTCTGGATGCAAGATCGGAAGACTGGGCGTTCGCCTGCGTCCGGCGCATATCTTGCAAGTACCAGGCGTGAACGGCGATCAACAAAAAAAAAAGGCTGGGGTCGCGCACCTCGACGATGCAGTACTGCCACGACAAGCACGCACCGGATGACTCACCCACCTAAGCCCCTTCTGCCCACCAAAGATGACGTAGATCCCGCAGTCTTGTTTTCGATGATCTCACGCGTGGTTTCCTTGGGCGTACTATGGAAAGGCAAGCCTTGTCGGCAAGGGCTTTCGAGGTCGCAAAGTTTGAGCTGGCGGGGATGGTGTAGATACCAGCGGTTTGGCTGCATGCCAACTGGAGTAGTCGGACGCACCGTAGATTGGACGCTGTAAAATGCTGTGTGTAGGTTCTGTACCCCGAGGTGTACAGTAATAACGAAAACAAAAGGTCGGACACACCATGACGGGCCTGGGCATTAACATGCAGTGTGTGTGGGTCATTAGTTGTTTATAGTGCAATTCAGGAGTATACCAAGGCTCAACGTGCGCACAGGCGTGGCGCATGTAGACACAGTGTCGCAGGCGGGCGACAGTATCTTGACTTCCGGCCTCTTCCGGCAGTGAGTCGGAGTTTGAGACGTAAACGCAGCCTGCGGCGGCGTCCTCAC
>Ga0307510_10008176_pt1 | contig 12460 bp, 8 predicted proteins | sample 12_EM_MG_FD_207224 | JGI IMG/M metagenome (GOLD analysis project Ga0307510, IMG submission 207224) | Populus trichocarpa ectomycorrhiza microbial communities from riparian zone in the Pacific Northwest, United States - 12_EM | ecosystem: Host-associated > Plants > Roots > Unclassified | place...
GATTGTCGTGAATGCCAATGTTTTGACTGTAGACCCCAGACAACCGCGCGCGGAGGCGTTTGCTGTCCGCGGAGGGCGTTTCATTGCTGTGGGAAGCAATGATGAAATCAAGGCTCTGGCCGGACGGAACACGCAAACACAGGATGCGCAACGAGCAACAGTAGTGCCCGGCTTCATTGACTGCCACAACCATGCGGTCGGAAATGTGCTGCTGTATGAGGTGCTGGTCGGCAACCCGTTCGAAGTTGAATTCGTCACCATCGATTCCATCGTCGGGAAGCTGGCCGCCAAAGCCCGGCAGACGCCGCCCGGGTATTGGATTGAAGGCTTCTTCTATGACGATACCAAGGTAAAGGACAAGCGCGAGGTCAACATTCATGATCTCGACGAGGTCTCCACCGCGCATCCTGTCGCTGTACGCCATCGCGGCGGACACACGACTTACTACAACAGCAAGGCATTTGAGCTCGCGGGGATTGCGCCGAACGTACAAAACCCACCGGGTGGAACATTCGATCGCGACGCCCACGGTGCGCTGAACGGCAGGGTTACCGATCGCGCCAGGGATATCTTCGACAAGGTAGGTAAGCGACCTGCGTTCACCGAAGAGGCAAAGCGCCAGCGTGACCGCGATGGCATCGCACATATTTCCAAACAATTTGTCCGATATGGCGTGACGAGTGTCCATCATCAGGGCGGAGATTTGAGTGCGATCCAGGACGTACGGGCCCGCGGCGCCCTGCTGCATCGGGTCAGCTACGAGGTCAGCGGCAGCATTCTGGATGCAATGATTGAAAACGGAGTCAAAACCGGGTTTGGAGACGAGTGGCTGAGATTCGGTGCCACATCGGAGCACACTGTCGATGGCTCATTTTCCGAGCGCACCATGGCCATCAGCGTTCCGTACCCCGGCAGTAAATCGGGCTACAAGGGCAATGTGACGGAAACCCAGGAAGTGCTCGATGCCTGGATTCTGAAAGTGCACCGCGCGGGGATTCAAGTGAACTGCCACGCCAATGGCGATGTTGCAATCGACTCGGTATTGACGGCACTCGAGCGGGCACAGCAGGCTTTCCCAGTTCCGGATGCACGCCCGAAGATTACGCATTGCACATTGATCACAGACGATCTATTGCGTCGGATCAAGGCGCTGGGCGCAGTGCCGACGCCGTTTACAACATACGCCTATTACAACACCGATAAATTCCACTTCTACGGCGAAGAGTTGCTGAAGCGCTGCATGGCGTATCGATCGTTCATCGACACCGGGATCGTGGCTGCCGCGGGTTCGGACTTTTCCCCGGGACCATTCGCTCCGTTGATGGGCATGCAGGGAATGGCGACCCGTACCGGGTGGAATGGCGAAAAATGGGGTGTCAATCAGCGCGTGAGCGTGGCGGAAGCGCTGCAAATCAACACGTTGAATGGAGCCTACGCGTCTCACGAAGAGTCGATCAAAGGCAGCATTACGCCGGGCAAGTGGGCGGACTATGTTGTGCTGCAGGGGGATCCTCTCACGGTTCCCGCCGAGACGATCAAGGACATCAAGATATTGCGCACCGTGACAGGTGGTAAGACGGTCTACGAGGCATAACGAGAGCATGGGAACGAAGCACAAAAAGTCGAACGGCGGTGATTCGGGTGCGGGCAGCTCCAGTGGCGCGCGCGATTTGGGCACGGATCGATGCATCCCGCGCCGCGACTTTCTGCAGGGCGCGCTGATCGCGGCGGCGGGCGTCGCAACTGAGTTGCCGCTAGCGTCACTGGCAGCGAGCCCATTGGAAATTCTCGGCGCGCAGGATCGCCCCGGCTACTACCCGCCCGTACTCACCGGCATGCGCGGCAGCCATCCCGGCTCGTTTGAAAACGCGCACGCCGCTCGGGACGGATACATTCCCACCGATGCGATCGACACTAAACAAAGCTATGACCTGGTGGTGGTGGGCGCAGGCATCAGTGGCCTGGCCGCCGCCCATTTCTATCGTGCCCGCGCCTCGCGCAACAGCCGCATTCTGATCCTCGACAATCATGACGACATTGGCGGACACGCCAAGCGCAACGAGTTCATGTTGAACGGGCGATTGAATCTCCTGAACGGCGGAACGCTCTCGATCGAGAGCCCGCGCCCCTACAGCCCGGTCGCGGCCCAGGTGCTCGTCGATTGCGGAATCGACGTCGAAAGGCTCAGTGGCAAGATTGAGAATCGCGGCTTCTACGGTTCTCTGGGCCTGCACGGCGGTGTGTTTCTCGATCGGGAAACATTCGGGGCCGAGCATTTGATAGTGGGTTGGAAATCCTCCCCGGTCGCTCAGGCGCTCGCCAGGAGTGGATTACCGGAACGGGTACAGCGCGACATTGAGCGCGTGGAAGAGGGAAACGTTGACTATCTGCCCGGACTGACCTCGGCTCAGAAAAAGCTGCGCCTGTCGTCCATCAGTTACCACGATTATCTGCGGGATCTGCTCAAAGTCGATCCGCTGACACTTGCCTTCTATCAGACGCACACGCACGGGTTGTGGGGAGTGGGCATCGACGCCGTGTCGGCGCTCGATTGTTGGGGATCGGATCTGCCGGGATTTTCCGGATTGAGGCTCGAGCCGGGCGCCATTGCGCGCATGGGCTACACACCCGCCGGCTTCGCCGACACCGGCGGTTCGAAAACTCTCCACTTCCCGGACGGCAACGCGACGGTCGCGCGCTCGCTGCTGAGAAATCTGATGCCGGGTGCGTTACCCGGACAGACAGTGGAGGATCTCGTTACCACCAGGGTCGAGTACGCACAGCTCGATGCGCCCGGCGGGCCGATCCGCGTTCGACTCAACAGCACCGCCGTAAGAGTTGCTCAGAAGGGCGCAGCTGTTGATGTGACATACGTCCGGGATGGCAAGGCCTACACCGTGCACGGCGCGAAATGCATTCTGGCCTGCTACAACATGATGATCCCTTATCTGTGCCCGGAGCTTCCCGAGCGACAGAAGCAGGCTCTGCACAGCCTGGTCAAGACTCCGCTCGTGTACACGAGCGTGGCTCTCAGAAACTGGCAGGCGTTCGCGAAGCTCGGAGTGTCAGGTGTCCAGGCACCCGGCGGCTATCACTCGAATTTCCGGCTGAATCCGAAGGTGGATATCGGTCAGTACCGCAGCAGCACGGACCCCTCGGAGCCGATTCTGCTGCATATGACTCGTACTCCGTGCCGACCGGGGCTGACAGAGCACGAGCAGCACAAGGTGGGCCGCGCCGAGTTGTTGAACACGGCATTTTCCACATTTGAGCGGAACATCCGGGACCAACTGGCGCGCACGCTCGGCGCAGGTGGATTCGATCCGGCAAGCGATATCGAGGCGATCACGGTCAATCGATGGCCGCACGGTTATGCGCCGGAATATAACCCGCTGTTTGATCCGGAATTACCCGAAGCCGAACAGCCTAACGTGATCGGGCGCGCGCCCTTTGGACGAGTGGCAATCGCGAATTCCGATTCGGGGCGTGCGGCCTACACCGACTCGGCCATCGATCAGGCGAGTCGGGCCGTGAATGAGATTCTCGGCGGCTGAGGCCGCCGACGCGATGTCCGTGCTCGATTACTGTTAGGAGTCGAAGCCACTGGCGCCAATGAGGCCCATGCCGTCGCTGATGTCGGCGGAGATGGCTGCCCGCAAGCCTTCCGCATCACCCGCTTCGATGCAGGCAATAGCCACTCGATGCTGGTCCACGAGATTCGCCGTGCCGAATCTGCCGTAGACCACCCGCATGTACGGACCAAACTGCAGCCACAATGTCTCAATGAGCTGCAGCAGGGTCCGGCGCGGTTGGGCGCTGTAGATCAGGAAATGGAAGTTGAAGTTACCTTCCATATACGCTCCAACATCACCCGTGCGCATGGCAACGCCCATTCCCTTGTCGGTTTCGCGCAGCTTTTTGAGCAGTGCAGGGCCGATGAACGGGAAGGCTGCCTCGGCCGCCTCGGGCTCGAGCAACATCCGGCACCGCAACAGATCGTCAAAGCGCGTGGCGGTCATTGCCGGAACGGCGATTTTTCGCTTGGAGCGGATTTCGACGGCACCTTCGGCTGCAAGGCGCCGCAAAGCCTCGCGCACGGGCATCTGGCTCACACCCAACTCCGCCGCCAGTCCCCGGGTCGACAAGCGGCTCTCGGGCATGACCCGGCCCGTCACGAATCGCTTGCGCAGCTCGCCATAGATGGTGGCATGCAGCAGATCGCTTCCATCGGCCGAAGGCTTCGTGCTCACGCGAGTGGGTCGGGGGCCGCCGCTTCGGGTCCTGCGTACAGCAGTCTTGGCCTTGGTGGGGCGGGCGGGTCGGGAAGTTCGAGCGTCCATGAGAGCCTCGTTCCGGGGGTAGAGGTTCAATAATAGATGTTTCGCGCGATACGCGCGCATCTTGTCTGCGATCACAGTTGGCGGTAGTCTCAGTTTCGAGCGACCGGGGCGCAACAGGGACTTCCATTGAATAAAAAAGCACGCCTTCTGATTCTGACAGCCGCATGCATCGCATCCACCACCTGGGCCGATCAGCAACTGAAGCCCGTCAAGGTAACGGCCGCCCAGGCGGCCGGACCCATCTTTCAACGCAAGGATGCGGTGCGAGAGAACAGCAAGGAAGGGCCGACGACGGATCTCACCCTGCTGCGTTCCGCAGACAAGAAGGTGCAGATGGGTATGTACCAGGCGGGACCGAGTGATACGGCCATCGACTCCTATCCGGAGGATGAATTCTGCTACTTCCTCTCCGGAAGCGTGAAACTCACTTCTGCCGACGGCTCGGTTGTCGAGCTCAAAGCCGGTGAGGCGGTCGCGATTCCCAAGGGCTGGAAGGGACGTTGGACGACTCCCGGCTACACCAAATACTACGTCGTTTACGACTCCGGTACAGGCTCCCGCTGAGTCAACATGCCGACAGCCGCGATCATTCTGTATAGCTGTCTGGTCGTGGTGAATCTGGTCTTTCTCGTGGCCTGGATCAGGGCCGCGAGAGGCAGGCGCGCTCGCGCGCGGCCGTCCGCCGGCGATCTTGCCATCGGCGCCGGAACCAGCTTCCTGGATACCTTAGGCATCGGCAACTACGCCCAGATAACGGCGCTGTTCAAACTACGGGGCCGCCCCGCCGATGATCTCATTCCGGGCACGCTCAATGTCGGAAACACCATTCCGTCGTTTGTGAGCGCGGGCGCCGGTGCCTGGGTTGGCGCCGGGTTCGTGAGCCGTATGAAGCGGCGCACCATTCAGCTATTTATGGGTATCGCGCTGCTGGTTGCGGCGCTTTTCTTCACTCTGACGAATGTAGGTGTGCTGCCGCCTACGGGCACCGCGATGGGTCTGGAAGGGTGGCGGTTTGGGGCGGCCGTGGGCGCCAACTTCGTGTTGGGCGCATTGATGTGTGTTGGAATCGGCAACTACGCGCCCAGCATGGCGCTTCTGGCATTTCTCGGCATGCATCCGATCGCCGCCTATCCGATCATGATGGGCAGTGACGGGGTGCTGATTCCCATCGCCAGTCTCGGATTTCTCAAATCGGGGCGCTTCGCGCCCGCAGTAGCCATCGGGCTCATCATCGGGGGTATATGCGGCACGCTGTTGGCATTTCCTCTCGTAAAAACACTGGGGGATCACCTCACTGTCATGCGTTGGGTCGTCATCGCCGTGGTGATCTATGCTGCTGTCTCGATGTTGCGCTCGGCCAGTCGCGCCCAATCTGAGATCACAGAATGAAGGCAATGAATGGATCCAGCAACGCGCTGGCGCCTACGCCCGAGCACGTCGAGTCGTACTACGCGGCAACAGTTGCCGAGCCTGTCGCCGCAGAGGCGGTGGAGGGCACGCTGAAATGCGATGTTTGCGTGGTCGGCGCAGGTTACACAGGGCTGTCGGCTGCGCTGCATTTGGCTCGTCGAGGGGTTTCAGTTGTGGTGCTGGAGCAGGCGCTGCTGGGATGGGGGGCCTCCGGTCGCAACGGAGGGCAGATCCACGTGGGCATGCGCCGCAATCAGCAATGGATCGAGTCTCATTTAGGCCGCGAGAACGCACTTGCGCAGTGGCAATTGGCTCTGCGTGCGCGAGATCATCTGGATTGGCTCGTGAACACGCACGCGATTCGTTGCGATCTGCGCAATGGCCTGCTACATGCCGATCACAGGCAGCGGTACGTGCGCGATTCGCATCGCTACGCCGAATACCTGCATCGTCACTACGGATACACGAGCCTGCGGATGGTGGGGGCAGAGGAAATCCGGCATCTGGTTGCGACCCGGGGCTATTTCGGCGGAACGCTGGATGAGCGCGGCGGACATCTGCATCCACTGAACTTTGCTTTGGGGATTGCCCGCGCCGCTCGTGAATGTGGCGCACGGTTGCATGAGCAAAGCGAAGTCACCGATCTAACCCGGACGGCCTCGGGTTGGGCAGTGTCTACCGCGAAAGCAACCGTCAATGCCCAGAGCGTGCTTCTGGCGGGCAACGGATACTTGCGCGGTCTGTCGGCGCAAGTTGCGACGCACGTCATGCCGATCAACAACTTCATTGCGGTCACCGAGCCTCTGGGTGAAGGGGAGGCACTCGAGCTCATCCGCAATGGCTATGCTGTCAGTGACTCCCGGTTCGTGGTCTATTATTTCCGGATCACTGCCGATCATCGGCTTCTGTTCGGCGGCGGCGAAAATTACACCTACCGGTTCCCGGACCACATTGGCGAATATGTTCGCAAGCACATTGTGCGCGTGTTTCCGCAACTGGCCGCGGTTCGTATCGATTATGGTTGGGGAGGCACGCTGGCGATTACACCCAATAGAATGCCCTATGTTCGCGAGCTGCTGCCCGGTTTGTTCAATGCCAGCGGTTTTTCCGGAAAGGGCGTTGTACTTGCGCCGTATGTCGGGAAAATCATGGCGGATGCGATCAGCGGCGAGCGCGATGAGTTTGACCTGTTGAATCGGATGCCGGTGCCGCGTTTTCCCGGCGGTCCGGCCCTTCGCACCCCGACCTTGATTGCTGCAATGTCGCTCGCTGCGCTGCGCGACCGGCTATGAGGCGGAACATGACCGACTTTGCAACTGTGGATGAGCTCGAGCGATTTGCACAGTCCAATCCAGACATCGACTCACTCGACGCGTTCATGATCGATGTGAACGGTCACGCGTTGGGCAAGCGGCTGCCCATGGCGGAGGCTCGCAAAGTATTTGCAAACGGCGTGGCCTTTTCGGCCTGCGCACCTCTTCTGGATTGCCGGGGACGCGGTCATGACGCCGGTGGGAGGGGTGCCAGCGATGGCGATCCCGATGGTGTTGCATGGCCGATTGCGCAGACCCTTGCACGCGTCCCTTGGGCGAATACCCCTACGGCACAAGTTATGTGTGTGATGCGGGAATTCGGCACTCGCGAGCGGTTGTGGTTCGATCAGCGCGTGGTCCTCGAAGACATCATTGCCCAATGCCGTGCGCACGGACTGCATGCGATCATCGCGTGTGAGCTGGAGTTCTATCTCGTCGACCGGGCTCGAACGACGCCAGGCCAACTGCGGATCGCCGCCAATCCTCGCACGGGTTCGGCACCGAACCGGCCCGCCAACCTCTCACTCGAGAGTATCGAGGACCAGTCGGGCTTTTTGGCCCAGATCGAGACGGCGGCGCAGGCGCAGGGAATACCGCTGGGCGGCGCCGTGTCCGAATATGGCATCGGCCAATTCGAGGTCAATCTGCGACACGTGGCCGATCCCCTGTTGGCCGCCGATCATGCCGCTTTGTTGCGCCGATTGGTGCGGGGAGTGGCTCGCGCCAACGGTGTGGATGCCACCTTCATTGCAAAGCCGTTCAGGGACCAACCCGGGAATGGCTTGCACGTTCACGTCAGCCTGGTCGACGCAGCGGGCCGCAATCGATTCGGCGCCGACGGCGGGACGCAGTTGCTGCACCAGGCCGTCGCGGGGATGCAGGCGCTGATGTTCGATTCGCTCTCCCTCTTTGCGCCCAACTTCAACTCCTTCCGGCGTTTCCTCGGCCCGTATGTTCCTAACACGGCGGCATGGGGGCACAACAATCGCAGCGTGGCATTCCGGATTCCCGCCGCAGGAGGCGCGGATATGCGGATCGAGCACCGAGTTGCCGGCGCCGACGCAAGTCCGCACCTGGTGGTCGCTGGGGTGCTGGCGGCAGTTTTGCACGGGATCACTCACGGGCTCGAGCCCTCAACGCCCATCGACGGGCGGGCGCTTGTCGGCCGTGACCCTTCCTTCCCTCGGGGCTTGTGGGCTGCGCTGGACCGGTTGGTCGGTTCGCACACTCTGGCGGAATATTTTCCGCAGCGTTACCTCGAGGCCTATGCTCATTTGAAGCGCGGCGAGTTTGAAACGCTCTTCGAGGATATCACGGCCCGCGAGCTCGATTTCTATGGGTGATTCAGACAAATGATTTCGCGGCGAGGTTTCATCAGGACGTCGGTCGCGGCAGGCGGCGCTCTTCTGTTGCAAGTCTCGCTGCCTCGGTCATCCGAAGGCAAACAGCCTGCGGGCGGCACGCTCAACGCCTACATCAAGATCGATGCGAACGACCGCATCACCGTCGTGATGCCCAAAGTGGAGATGGGGCAGGGTACCTATACCTCCCTGCCGATGCTGGTTGCGGAAGAGTTGGAAGCTTCACTGGATCGGATCGATGTCATTGCGGCGCCAGCCGACCCGAAGGTCTACGGATTCGACGGCGATCAGTCCACCGGCGGCTCGACGACGATCCGGCTATGTTGGGTGCCCCTGCGCCAGGCAGGCGCTGCGGCGCGCATGATGCTGATAGGTGCAGCGGCAAAGCGCTGGCATGTGGCTGCGGAAACCTGTCATGCCGAACAGGGACAGGTTATCCATTCCACTTCCGGCCGTCGTCTGCGGTACGGTGAAATCGCGGCGGCCGCAGCCTCGATCCCCATTCCAGCCGATCCGCCTCTGAAGCCTGCGAGTGATTTCAGAATCATCGGTCGACCGACCGCGCGGCGGGACTCTTGGCAGAAAACCAATGGCTCCGCCGTTTTTGGAATCGATGTGCAACTCGACGGGATGAAGGTTGCCGTGATTGCGATTGCGCCGGTATCCGGGTCGAAGTCGGTGGAGCCGTTGAACCTGTCTGCGGCACTCGCTGTTCCGGGCGTGTCCCAGGTCGTGAACGAGGGTGATGTCGTGGCGGTGATTGCTGCCGATACCTGGGCGGCCACGAAGGGAATGCGCTCGCTTGCGGTTCGCTGGAGCACATCACCACACGCTTCGATCAAACAGAAAAATCTGGTCAACGCCTTGGAAGCTGCCGTACACAGGCCAGGAGCCGTTGCGGGAAAGGCGGGCGATGCGGGGCAGGAGATGGCGCGCGCAGTTACGCGTGTGGAGGCCATTTATCACCAACCGTTTCTCGCGCATGCAACCATGGAGCCGATGAACTGTACGGTCCATTGGCAGGAGGACCTTTGCGAAATCTGGACGGGAACTCAGGCACCGGATCGCGCGGTAGCCAAGCTCGCGGAGCTCGGAATCGAGCCCGGGAGCATCCGCATCAACAATCAACTCATTGGCGGCGGTTTTGGGCGTCGCCTGGAAGTGGACGGCGTCGTCTATGCAGTTCGTATTGCCCGCCACGTGCAGGGTCCGGTCAAGGTCTTGTGGAGCCGCGAAGAGGACATCCAACACGACATGTACCGGCCGTTCTACGTCGACCGGATCTCGGCGGGCCTCGACGGTAACGGGCATCCAACCTCCTGGATGCACACAATTGCAGGCTCAGCCGTGTCCGCCGTTTATTCCGGCGAACCGCTGAAGAATGGCGTCGACGACGATGCGGTGGATACCGCCGCGAACCCTGTGTACACCTTGCCCAACCTGGAAGTCAGGTTCGTGCAGGAAGAGCCTGCCGGCGTACCGACCTCGTGGTGGCGCGGCGTCGGACCGACTCGAAGCATCTTCGTGGTGGAAAGCTTCATGGACGAGCTGGCGGCGCGGGCCAAGGCCGATCCGGTGAAGTTCCGGCGCCCGCTCATCAAGGCTCCCCGGATGCGCGCGGTTCTGGATCTGGCGGTCGAGAAATCGCATTGGAATGAACCGTTGCCGCCGGGCCGCGGCCGGGGTATCGCCCTCCAGTTTGCGTTCGGCAGCTATCTGGCGCAGGTGATTGAAGTTGACGTGGATTCTGCTCGGCGTGTCAGGATTCACCGCGTGGTGTGTGTACTCGACTGCGGCCAGTTGATCAATCCCGATACCGTGCGCGCGCAACTCGAAGGCGGCAGCCTGTTTGGCCTCAGCGCGGCGTTGTACAACGAGATTACCTTTGAGGGCGGGCGGGTCCAGCAACGCAACTTCAACGATTTTCGTGCGCTGCGAATGTCCGAGGCGCCGGTCGTGGAGACGCATCTCATCGAAAATCACGAGAACCCGGGTGGTGTGGGGGAAACCGCCACAGCGAGTGCGGCCGCGGCGCTCTGCAATGCCATCCACGCCGCGTGCGGCATCCGCGTTCGCACGTTGCCGGTCGCGCGCGGCCTGGCATCAGTGGGGCTGGCTAGTTAGCCGGCTTCGCCGGCGGCCCCGCTTCCCCTTCGAGCGCCCCAATGAGTTGATCAACCTGTTGGGCGCGGCTTTCGACGCCCTTCGCCGCGCCGATTTTCCCCTCGCGACGCAGGTTGCGCGCTTCTTCCAGGAGATCCTCGCGGTGATGAAGCGCTCGCCCATGAATGCTGGGTGTGGTCGTCCGCTTGCTTTTGGCAGCCATGACTATTCCCCCTTCGTGGCGGGTAGGTGTCGTCCAGGGCCTCCAGCATACGCCTGACCCGGCCTGGAGGTGAACTGGGGTCAACGCTGGCGCGCTGACCCCATGGGTGCTTATCCAGGGTTACCGAACATCACTGGCGGTCGTCATCGTCCCCGGATACCGCCGCGGTGTACGAATCCTGGTTCGGCGAGGTCACCCCGGGCTTGCCGCGAAAGTCGGTCCAACAGGGATGCAGAACCCCATCAAACCCCATGGCGGCCGCCGTGTAGTCGCCGATAAACTCACCTTGCAGGACCGTGCCACTCACGAGCCCGATACCGACGAACTGAATATTCGGATTCGAGGTCTGGGTCGTGATGCGACGCAAGCTGCTGTGAGCCAGTGCTCCCAGGTTCCATTCAGGCGCCTGGACGTAGGCATAGTCCAGACCGATTCCTTTGGGATCGTAGTGACGGGTGTAGAAGGTCACTCCAACCTTGCCGGCATTGGCCGCCACGGCTGGATAAACCTCATCGTCACTCGAGCCGATGTCCACAGTCCTGGACCAGTGCACGCCGTCAAACGATGCAGACAGCAATGCATCCCCATTGGTCTTGATGGATGCACCGGTGTTTGGGTCGTACTTGCCATTGCGATCATCGGCCCACGTCACCACCAGCAAGTCGGTAAATGGATCGATGGTCATTTGCGGGAAGCTGTTGATGCGCCAGTTCTCACCCGTCAACGTATCCCGACCGACGTCCTGGTTGAATGGGAAGTCAAAGTCTGGTGCGGCCTCCACATTTTTGAACGTCTTGCCGCGGTCATGCGAGACAGCAACGATGACAGCGTCGTGGTCAGTAGCCTGATCGCAGTCGAGTGTCTGACATACCGCAGACTCATACGCGATGAACAGGTCGCCTCTCGAGTTGACACGCGGATTGGATCCTGAGCTGAACGGTGTCACCCCACCAGTTTTAAAGGACGATGCTGGATTCACTGCCACAGATGCTGACCAGTTCTTGCCGCCATCATCGGAGCGCGAAACCTGGATAGGTGAGTCGGTCGGGCCAAAAGAAGTCCAGGTTACGTAGACGGTACCCGTGCGCGGATCGACTGTGATCCACTCCTTGTCGTTGAAGAATGGCGTATCTGTTGGGTTGCCGCTGGCATCAACTCCATCGGTATGTACGATCACGGGCTCGCCCCAGGTGAGGCCCCCGTCCGTGGACTTGTTGACTACAACGCCACTTGCATCATTCAGCCGGCTGAAAACCAGATTGGCGTAATAGACCGTGTTGTGAGGACCGAACGCGACGGCCGGATCACCGGCCGAGTCCATGTCGGAGAGTGTTCCCGTAGCCCCTGTCTGGAAGGTCAGATGCGGGAGCTGAACGTTTTTCCAGGTCCGGCCGCCATCGAAGGTCGTATAGGCAATTCCCGACCCGTCGTTGCGATTCTCGCGTGTATTGAAGATCCGGTAGTCGTTGGTGCCTGCCACCAGGTTCCGCGGATTCTGAGGATTGACCGCAATAGTGGTTTCGTTCTGGGCCGTATTGCAGCCTAGCTGGGTTCCCGCCGCGACGATGGCATCGTCCTTGATCTGATCGACGTTGGGGAACGGATTACGGTAGTTGTTCAACTGCCCTATGTATGACTGACATAGCGCTGACAGGGTCGGATCGAGGGATATGGCCGTGTCGTCATCGCCCGGGTCGCCGCCTTCGCCTT
>Ga0307510_10008179_pt1 | contig 12457 bp, 7 predicted proteins | sample 12_EM_MG_FD_207224 | JGI IMG/M metagenome (GOLD analysis project Ga0307510, IMG submission 207224) | Populus trichocarpa ectomycorrhiza microbial communities from riparian zone in the Pacific Northwest, United States - 12_EM | ecosystem: Host-associated > Plants > Roots > Unclassified | place...
TAAAAGGCTGTTAGTGGGTGCTCCATGTCTTCAGAGCTATTCTGTTAGGAGCCAATCTGTTAGGATTTCCTGTTTTATTGCTATTTTCGTGCTTTGTCAGTTGTAATGTTGCTGGCCTATTTAGGCAACAAAGAAGAGGAATAAGGGAAGGAATCAAGCATTTAAACATTCTTTCCACTCTGTTATTCTTCTTCTTCTTGTCTTACCAAATTAATTCTATCAAGCAAGAAGAGAGAATGTAGGAGAGTAATCCCACAAAGTTATGAGGTATTTGTGAGATAGTAAGTGAGGTGTTTTTCTCCTAGTAATAGAGAGATTTCAGTTGTTTTCTTATTAGTAGAGAAAGGTTGTAATTCCCACGTTGCTTAGTAAAATCATTCTATACTTGCCTGTGGACGTAGCCAAATTGGGTGAACCACATAAATTCTTATTTGTCTAATTTCTCATTTTATCATATTCTTTGTCTTTTATCTTGTCGGGTTTGCATGCCAGTATCCTAACAGCTGTTGGAGCCCATATCTGTCAAGGATTATAGGTGGGTGAAGCAAGGGAGCAGGCTAGAAGCTGAGGTATTAATTCAGTGGAGATATCTGCCTTAGGGGGAAGCTACGTGGGAATCAGTTAAACAGATGGAGAATTAATTTTTCACTTTCAACCTTGAGGGCAAGGTCGAAGTCCCAGGGTCGGCAAATGATAGATCCCGAAGACTCAGGAAGCCTAATCCAAGATATCTTGATGACTTGATGTATTGACCGCAGAACAGGAAAGATCAAGTCAGAAGGATGTTAAAGTTGGAGCTGGAGCTATTCAAAAGGAAGGAAGTCATGAACCAGATGCTTGTCTTTAGGTGCAGGGTTAGGCAATATTGTTAAGTTTGTTTAGAGGTTAGTTGAGATTATTAGGGAGATAGTCTTTGGTTGATTTCTTTAATTAAGTCTTCAGGACATGTAGTTTAGGGGAGAATTTGATTGTAATCATGGTGTTATCTCCGGCCTAAATTGGAGAGTTATTTAGCAATTTAGTATTCTAGTCTGACTCAGTTTCTGGGTTCCATCAAATGATGTTGTCCTTTGTAGCGTATTTGTGAAGAACTTCTCTGCCAAGTAAGGGAAAGAAGGTGAAAGGGGAGAAAGAGAAATAAGAACAAGGAAATGAACATAAAATAAGATAAATTTATTAGCCTAGAGTTGTATACTTGGAAAATATGAAAACTGTACAGTAAACAAGAATACAAGATACATTTCCGAGGCTAGCTACTAGTTCCACTAATCATTCAGAGCCTGAATATATTTGGAAATTATTCTAGAGAAATTAAAAATGCTACCTAAATCCCATAATTCTTCCGCGTATTATTAGAGGATTTAAGTATTACATTTGTTTGTGGAATAAGTGGTGGACATCTCACTGTGGCAGGATGGTGAATCCCATGCCAGATTAGACTTCCATGCATCAGCCAAGTTTGAAGGCAAGCTGAAGGGAAATCCAATCGATCGAATAGTCCCCACCAGGTTATTTTCATGAATTGAACTTGGATTCTTTCTAAAACCTGCCTCATCATCTCCTGTACCCGTATTACCTTGCATTTCTTGTAGCAAATTGATCGAGAATCCATTGAACTGCTGCTGTGACCCTTCATATTCTATGCTCTCAGAAGTTTTACCAGCTTCACCTATCAAGGCAGGGTTCAAGAGCATGGAATGAGCATCATCTGTAGACTTTATGGGACCCGAAATCTCGAGTTGTGAACATAAGAAGTTGTTGGAAAGGTCACCATTTGATACAGGGCATAGATATGATTTGTAGACTGCGGGATTAATAGGTTTGTAAGAGGGTATGTCTAGAACAGAGAAACTAGCAGGAGAGGCCTGCTGGAAGTCACTATTGGAGCCTATATGGAAACTTGATCCTATTTCAGTTACGCAAGACATGTTCTCTGAACAGAACTGAGGGAAGTGTGCCCCTTGAGCAAATAAATCAGAAGCAGTAGTGTCTGGTAATGGAGAGACCCAAGAGTGAGAAAGAGCTCTTTGTGCCATGGAATTGGTTTTCTTGAATATCCTACAAATAGCCCACGCATCCTACAATCATAGGAGAAAAATATTATTCATATTCGCAAAAATAATAATAATAAAGGTTTATTATCGAGAAGAAAATGAACGGTATATATTTTGAAGTACAGTACTGAAGCATGCATAGCATTACATTTGCAGGAAGGCTTTTGTCCAGGAGCTTCTTTGGTGGTGATGGTTCTGCAAGAGAAGGTAGCCGAAACTCGTGCATCATCCAGTCAGTTTTGATCCCTTTAGCTGCTCTACCTCTGTAGAACACCAGAGACTTCTTCAAACCTATGCACTTGGTGCCATCAGAGGAATAAATGGGACGGTCTGTTCCAGTCGCCTTCCAAAACCCAGCTCCCGTAACTCGATTTGGCCTTGCACTGTTCCTGTATTTACGGTCCCTTGGGCAGTAAAAGTACAACTCTTTCTCCCCTGTAGTTGCCAGCTCTTCTTGTAGAAAAAAGGAGATCAAGAAACTACTCAATAAATAAGTTGAAATATTTAGAATGAACTACTCCATATGCCAAGCTTGGCATAAAGTATACAATAATGTCATAGTAATATTTACTTAAAAGTTTACAAGTTAAAATCATGATGCTGAAATTTTGTTTGCTTCCTAATGAAAGCTTGACAAAAGAATCTTCCAAACATGAAGATCATTCAAATGAATGCACCTTAACTTACATACTCGATATGCTTTCAGAAGAAAGATGCAAGGAAATTTCTTACACTGACGAAAAGGGAGAGGAAAACAAGTTTGTTTTACATGCATGCAAAAACTAATTACTCAGCCCTAAATCAAACCAGTTGCCAAAAGAAAGAAAATGGAGAAAATTGTAAAGTGTTGAGTTCCTTACTTGGAAGATCCCAGGGATCATATTTATAAATATCAACTTGCTTAATCAGCTCAATAGGAAGAGATCGCTGCTGTATCTTTCTTTTGAGATAGAACCCAACAAGCTCTTCATCAGTCGGATGAAACCGAAATCCAGGCAACATCACATCATCAATCTTATCAACATCATTCTTCTCGTCCATCTTCCTCCTCTCACTTCTCTCTAAACCTTTCCCTTGGAGTAGTACACTAAATCTAGAGAGAGGTGAGGTGGAGAAATTAATTAGATGCAGTACTGGAATCTAAATATGAAGTGAACCTAAGTAGGAGAAGTAGGTTTAATCGTGTTCCTAAATCTTGAAATTGAAGAAGCTGTTGGAGAAACTAATCCAAACCCAATATTGATAATCTCAAAAACTGTTTATTGTAACAGTACGTAGTAGTGGAGCTAGCTCAAGCTGTGAGGAACATGAAACTTAAAAGAGAGCTATAAGTAAACAGAAGAGAAGTACTTGAGTTTTTACTTAATTAAAAACCAAATTCTATATGCTTCCTGAGAAGGGTTCTGCCTCCGAAGCTTAAGCCGCCATTTGAGGATGACTGCAATGGAGAGTGTGTTTCTGCGACAATCACGATGACTTTGTAAGAAATATTTGAGCTGAGCTATAGCTATTTAAGCTCATGACTTGTTAAAAGGAAATTGTGGTTTTTGATGGAGCTACCTCATGACTTGCTCTCTCTTAAATCCAATTTAAGGATCTCAAGAGACTACAAAAATAGCAGTCTTTTGAGATTTGTAAACCAAGTTGTTAATTTTCACTCTTCTTGGATTAAAAAAAGCTCTTCATTTTATCTTCAACAAATCAAAGACAAAATGACAAACCAAGCTCCCAATGTCATACTTTTTTTTATTTCACTTTGTAAAAATATTCATAGCTTGAATTTGTTTTTTCTTTAAATTATTGGGAGAGGTCTCTTGATGGACCAGGTTCCAACAATACAAAAAAGTTTAAATTTATATTTAATTCAATGCATGAGATTCTCTGCAAATTCTCCTGAGAAAAATTATCTATTTTGGTTTCCCTTGGATCAAAAAAATTCCCTTTCCATTCTTTCTTAGACCTTCCATTCCATTCTTTCTGCTACATATGAACATGTGATGAGTCATAGCTGCTAGGTTTGGATTTTATATATGGAGATTCCTCAGATGGGTTATTAAGTACTAAAATAATATGGAAAGGGTTCCCAACTGGGCTAACTTAACCTAATTAAAAAATCAGTAAATAATTATTTGACACTTTGAGAGGACATACCCATTGCAAATATCCTTAATTTTCAGGGTAGCTCATAAGTATCCACCTCCAGCATATTGAATCCACTGAACTAAGAAAAGGCTCCAAAGCAACTCCATTGTAGCTTTTTTACATGATGAAATTCAGAATTTAAATATATATACATTTCTAAAAAATATAGGAGCTCTTTCTTGAAAATAGCTCATTTGATAATAAATAATATTTTTCTTTTGTTTTAATTGTTTTCAGCTTGTGTATATAATTCATGGCTGTAAGCGAACATTTTTCTCAAGTGAATTTTCTATCCTTGATTGGAAAAAAAAAAGGGGGTTCTAATTACTTAAAATAATTGGAAGTACGCATGATCAAGTGGTAGAGATTTTGTCATTTTGTAGTAAAGCAAATAACTCGAGACCATTATTAATATAACGAAGAGAAAATAAAGGTAAGACATGATATAAAATAATAAGCTCATAAGCAGCAATTTCCATATCCCTGAAAAGTTTTCCTGTATCATTTTCTTATAAAATAATGCTACAGGTATTGGCAGTGGTACTCTTCCTACAACCTTTACTAAAATCAAGATTACTTATTAACAAATATTAAAAAAAAAAATACAAGGTAAATTTACTGTGTGACAAATTTTACTGTTAATTTGTATAATGTAATTACCATTTTTCCCTTCTAAAAAAATCAATAACCATGGTTTTGGGAGTATTTTAATTTTTTAACAAAATTTATTGGTCATTAATGAATTGATTAGAGATAAAGTTCTCCTTCTGCTTCTTTAAAGCACTATGGAATAATATAAAATTTTAGATCGGATATTAAAGTGGTTTTTTTGTCATTTCGTTTTTTACATAGTAAAATGACTATTACTTTTAAAATCAAGATTTTAAAAACCTGCGTTCTGAGAATTTTTCATCTTTTTATTATGATTTTTTTATTGTTATGAAGTTTATAGAGAAAAATTTAGCTTTTTAATGAACATAAAATAATATTTTAATGAAAAAGTTGTTGAGACATATTGTACTATTCATGGATATAATGTAATTATCATTTCGCTCTTCTAAAAAAAACAAAGCTCTTTTAAAAAAAACAAATGGCCTTGATGAAGATATTTTGATTTTCTCACAAAGTCCATTAATTATTATCTGAACGATTGTTGATAAAGTTGTTTTTTTATTTTTTTAAAGCAGAATGAAATTGTTCATTTACTCTTAAAAGTATAATTTTTAGAAATGGCATCAAGGGTTTTTTAGTTATTTGTTTTGCAAAATAAAATGACTATTATCCTTAAAATTAAAAAATTTAAAGCTTGTATATAGGGGCTTTTAAATTTTTTTCATTATGATTTTATTATTATTATGAAATTAATTTATAGCAACTTATTTTTTTAATAAACATAAAATAATATTTTAATCGAAACAAACAAATTCTATATGTTATCATCGAACTAAGAAATTGTAATGAATAGATCAGTACTTATATCAAATCATAACTTCATCAAGCCAAATAAAAAAGAAGAAAAAACAATCTTCAACAGATAAAACAAAGTAAAGAACATATTGCAAGTTTTCATATCTGTGAATACATAGAAAATAGTAGTATTAGCCATAAGAATTATACTATATTTGTTTTATTAATAATCGGTATTTGTTGGGGGGAAAAAATCTCATTACATTTATAAGAAACATGGAATTGTGATCTTATTAAGAATGTATCTAGAGAGCCCTTATTAAATTAAAATTAAAAATAATAATTGGCTTCATTCTTAGTTTGTTTGTTTTTTTGTCAATTATTTTTTTTTCATTCACATAAGTTTTTTTTTTAATTTAATCTTTTCAAATTGAGTTTATTTGAGATTGAATTTGATAGTTTGATTCGATTATGTTGATATGAGATTCCCGCGATGTCAAAATAATATCTCAATATTGAATTGATGTTCAGTTTTACAAAAACAAAATCTCATTTTATTATTTGAGGTAATGAAAAATTAGAGGGACTTGAATTGAAACAGGAGGGAAATAGCCTTTGTTGTTTTAAGAACAATTCTACTTATTTTTTAGTTCACTAGCTTTTTTTTTTTTTAGTTATATGGGGTTCTCACGATGTAAAAAAAATATTGTTATTGGGTTGTTCAATTTTATAGAAAGAAAATATTGTTTTGGATTTTTTACCGATTATAAGATGTTTTGAGCCTAAAAATGAATTTAAAGAGGTTTTTTAAATGTTTCTTAGATGTTTTCTAGTAAAACAAATGATGAAAACAAGTTTTCTTTTTATGGAGGTGTTGAGCATGTTTTTGTAGCCACCAAAAGTAGTCGAAGACGCACTGATGGTGATGAGTCATCTGTCACTGTAAACAACATGTCACCTAGTTTGTTTGAATAGATAAGCAAATGATGTGTTATTTTCCTATCTAAGAAGGAGAAAAAAAGACCAGGCACATAGACATGGTTATGGCTAGTTGCACTTGCCAACCTAGCCTTGTGTATCTAGGTTTTATTATAAAGGCCTTTTTTCCCTTTAATTTTCTTGTGCTTATGATAAACTGTTATTTAAAAAGCATATATCCTGGTGAAATGAAAGTAGATGAAAAAAAGATGCACATTAATAAAATAAATGAGTTTTGAATAAAGAGATACCTTTTTTTAATTTCTATTCTAGATCTTTCAATTTTTTTCAATTGATTTCAATTATAATCAAATAAAGAACTTCATTTTAAAAACCTATATATTTTTACTTATGTGATTCTCAGTTTACTTTAATAGACATGTGCATTAAATCTTCATTACATAATCTCGTTTTTTTTTTTAATAATATTATGGCAAGCAAAGACAATGATTTGCATCTTTATTTTGTGTTGAAATTTCTTTTTTGATCGAACCCACAATGAAATATTGGTCAACTAGCTATTATACAACTAATCAAGATGTCACCGAATAATACTATAGTAGATTGTTGGGTTAGATAATAACATTGCGGCTTCATTCATGAAAACCGCAAGAAATCAATCGGGCTAGCTAGGCCATATAAAACAATCAACATGTTCACCAAACAGTAAGAAATAAGTAGCACAACCATTTGTTGGTTTGTCTAATGATGCTATATGACGAATAAGATTTTATTAGTAAATTTTTGTTTATATTTTCCAAAAATATTGGATTGAGAAAAAGATGCAGGTATGCTTTTTCTAAACTCTTGGGCGTATTGTGCTAGTATGCCCCAACATAGACGCAGCTAGGTATGGCACTTGCCAGACCCGGTACTTGGGTATGGCAGCTGCTACCAAGCCTAACAGCTTGGCCTAGCATGCGTTTCCCAAGGATGTCGAGCCCGATGATTTTTTTCATCGCTCCTCGAGCATTGCTAGATTCGCTACACCCAAGGATTCAAACATAATACCTATATCTAACGCCATCAATTCCATAGATTTTTTACATAAATCTTAGAAAAATTATTTCTTAACAAATAGGTTTAATTAAATAAGTCTACACTCCACCAACACCATGAGGTGTATTAAAATTTATCATGGTCTACCATGTCTCCATCTCTTAGCTGGATAAAATGAGTATGATATATCTCACAATACAAATTAATATATCACAAAGGTAAAATTACACTCCAAACTCTTTTCTCCATAAAAAGACAAGACTTTTGGGCTATAAATACTCCATGAATCCTTCAAAATAAAGATTCACAAACTCTTCATTCTTAGTATTTTTAGCATACATATTTTAAGAGTTTACTTCTCTAAAATATTATTGCACGTTTTCTCTCTAAAAAGACACTTAAACATCTGAAAGTCTTCACATCCATCAAAGAGGATCTTTTATAGATAATAACCACAAGTCATCTTGGCCTACTAGGCACCAAGTACAAGCTACTAACCACCTTGGCTATGGAGAATGGGTCAGATTACAAGGACCAATTTATTAACTTATTATCCAACTCGGGAGCCTTGTTCCTAAGCTACTTGGATTTTTTAGGACATCATTATTGGCATTGTTTTTGGGAAACTAATCAAAAAGCCATTGGTATCTTCCAAAAACTTGCTTTTGGCATTTCCAGGTCATTTGATGCAACCATATTATTCGATAGTTTCACCCATATTTAACTAGTGTTTTGCCTGTGTTTTATATATAAAATTCCTTGATATTCTTTGTTTTATGTTTTGAAGGCACTTTTGGATGAAAGATGCAAAAATGAGTAAATTGAAGATAATTGGCAGATTTGACCTTCAGTCGATGTTTTGTGCAGAGCGTGAGCTCTAGAGGTTGAAATGAAGTGATTCCAGTGGCATTAAAAAGATAACATCCATACCTTTCTGGACATCTAAGGCAAGAAAATAAAATAAGGAAGAGCATGGAAATCACAGCCTTCAAAGTCAAATCTCGCAATCTGCCAGTGTTGACCTTCAGTCATTCCAACTTAAATATCTGGAGCTACAGAAGTCCAATTGATGTAAACTCAATTTGTTTGGATTACTGACTCAAAGACCTATAAACGCTCCAACTTTCAGACCAAAACGATGTCATATGAGAGAGATATAATTTTTCAAAGATGACAACTGTATTTTGCCAGCAAACAGGTTTCGTGAAGAAACGAGTCCAAATTACATTCCGAAGCATCTAAACCGATATCCAAGTTTTTATTTTAGCAATTTAGCTCCTCTAAGTCAAAGCTTGAAGATTTCATGCAAGGCTATTTCTCCTTTTTTAGGAAAATAGTTATTGAAGTACTTAAATGTAAATAGTCTACTTAAGGGAAGACCATTTTGTAAAATAGAGACTAGGGTTTCCTAGGATATAAAAAGAATGAGAGAAGAGAAGAGGGATAGCCAGCCAAGAGGAGAAAAATGCCCCCCTCCTCTAAGAAACTCGAAATCATGCATTCCTCCTTCTTTTTGATTAGTTGTTCAACAAACATGCAAGGCTAAACTCTTTTTCTTGGTTGCAAGGACACGGAAACTTTTGGATTTCAAGAACTGTGAGATTTATTTTACTCAGTTTATATGATGAATATGTTTGTTCTCCTATGCTTATTTTTCCTATGATTGTTTATTTTAATTGCTAGAGTGGACTTTAAGTTATTATTGTAGACAATCTATTGCTAAGTTTGATATCAAAATCGGAGTTGTGGTATATGAACTTGTGAAGCAACTGAGTTTAATAATTGTGGTGGATCTATGTTATTAATCTTAGGGAGAACATTCAATCAAATCAAACATAGACTACAGACAATTATGTTTTCTTGATTAATCAACTTATCTAGTTATTAAGGCTGCCATTGAATTAAATTACTAGTGCAGACACTATGGTTGTTTGATGGTTAGGGTTAGTTATACGGTGGATCCGTTAACTAACCAATGTTAAGAAGAGATAAATATTCAGAATATAAATTGATGTTTCGTTTCCATGATCAGTTCTGATTTCTGTAGGAGGATGTGTGCGCACCAAGGTTTATTCGCTTGATAATTTTCTGATTTTATTAAATTTCGTTTGATAGTTTTCTATTTTCTTTTGCTTTAGCCTAGATAACATCCAAACCCCCCAAATTGCATATCATCTAGCATAAAAATCTGACTTGAACCTTCCTCGTGGGATCGACCCCTTACTTGCTCTATATTATCTTGTGTGTTGTGTTTGAAGCTAGGGTAATTAATTTGTACGATCGCGACATCGCAACATCATTCTATGACACACAACCAATGCCCACCTAGGTTAGGACGCGAGACAAGTCTATTTGTTGCCACGGACACTCCTACCCAACCGGACCTTTAATAACTCACTAGTCAGGTGCAACTCTTCACTCAAGTCATGTTGGCAACTTGAGGGAAAAATCAGACCTTACCACCCCAACAAGTCATAACATCCTCAACAATACACAATGCTTTAGCGCCATAGCCACCGGCTGCACCAAGAGCCTGTAAACAAGTACATTACCCATAAAAGACTAGGCAAAATGATATTTATGGGAGTTTCTCAAGGTGTCACTCATGCCAATGCGACACCTATGCACAAAGCAAATACTCTGAATGCACTCCCCTTAGATATAATAAGATGGACATAAGTAATTGTAACCATCGTTCTACACCAAGCTCTCAAGGCTCCCAAGAGCCCAACAAACTAAGAGACAGTATGTGCATGAGCATACCCAAGAGAATGTCTATAGCCCATATCAGTGGAGAAGTTCTCCTTTGTCCAAACATATATTGAGCACTAAACTCCCTAAGAAATATATTTTCATAAAAATGAGTTTGAACAATTATGATAGCTTGGCCAACTCAATAGAGCATGTACAAGAAGTGTTCAATAGCTTGGAGTTGGTCATCCAAGACCATGACTTGATGTGCAAGATACTCCATACAACCTTTAAAGGGTCTACACATGCCTGTTATAACAAATTAGAACCATACTCTATTGAAGGATTTAATGACCTCTGCGCCAAGTTAGTGTGGTGACAATGATATCTTGGAGCAGCCTCACGCTGGAAACCAAGAACAGGGACTATCACAGAATCTCTCTATGTTGGAATCACTCCAAGGAAAACTCAACTCAGAGTCGTAGGATGGCCAAAAATTATTGCCTTCCATATTATTTGCATCCTCCTTTAAATACTAATACAATTTCCGGTTCCAACTAGGAAAATAATAAACTAGGAAAAAAATAACAGAATAGGTTTCCAAATCCAACTAGGAAAGTAATAAACTAGAAAAAAATTAATAACAGAAAAGAACAAAATTACAGCAGCTCCCATGTTGATGTAGGCTTTGATCACGAAACTATAGGAGGTCCTGTTCCCTGATTTGCATCAACTGCCAGTCCCCCTGAAGAACTTGACTCTGGCAAGTTTTGACTGGTGTATGCCGTAAATAGGTGTGGGTGTAAACGCTTGATCTCTGAGGCTTGCAACCAGACAGAGTCCGAACCTGGATGATTTTTCCATTGCACTAAAAACTTATAATAACCTCCTCGACAAGTGGTAACAAATTGGTGGTCAAGAATGGCAGCAATCTCATCTCGTGGTGCTGTAAGTTCTGGAACTCGTGGTACTAGTATTATGGCCGGAACTGGTAGTGCAGTAATGTCTTCGACATTGCCTTTGAACTCCGTAAGATCTTCAATGTTAAAAATGGGACTAATACCAAAGTTAGATGGTAAATCAATGATGTAGGCATTAGCACCCAATTTCTTGGTGACTTGGAAAGGGCCTGCTCTGCGTGCATGAAGCTTAGTAAAACTCCCTGAAGGAAAACGCTCTGGACGCAAACGAACTAGAACCATATCACCTGTATTAAATTTTCGATCCTTGCCTTTTGCATTAGCCACAGCTGATTAGTACTTAAAAGTGCATTTTTATCAAGGTTTTATATCATCATTTTGCACTTGAAGTACCAATAACTCCTTAACTAAAGCATGTTTTATAATAACATATCTAATAATATAAGATACCTTTAATTTATGGTAAATGTTCATCTTAAATGCAGACCTATCACATAAATAAAAGAATTGATTGATGAGTTGAAGTACTGAAATTGAAAGGACAAAGAGATGGCCAAACTTAGAAAAGAGATGTTGGTGCAGTCCAAACTAGAACATTGTTCGGTAATCGGGTCATATCTGGAGCTGTAGATCTCGGATTTAGGTCTACTTTATATGGATGGAAAGGTAAAACATAGGCCTACAACTTTCATGCGGAGTCCAAGATTTAACAAGGTCGTTTTCAAGTCCAAATTGTAGCAACAACGAAGAAGTCTGAATCTGCCCTACAGCCCACACACTGTTCAGTGTTCAGCCCATATCTCGAGTTCTAGAAGTCCAAATGATCTCAATGTTTTACCCTGGAAAGCTGAGACAATTTCCTAGAACTTTCATGATTTAAATCTGTTCAAATTATGACGTTATCAATGACGTTTTTGGCAGACAAGAAGATAAGAATTGTCACCAAGTCAAGATGTGGCCACTCACTCATCAATTAGTCAACAAATCAATAATTCCAAATTTTAGCCTATAAAAGGAGGCATTTGTCATGTATTTAGGCATCTTGGTGTTCAGATCAAGATCATGCTCTTGCTCTCTCTTTTGTAATACTTAAGTTTTGTTTATATTAATCTCTTGTTTATGCCTTTCATTTCCTTTTCTTTACTTAGTTAACTTCTTTCTCATTTATGTTCTTATCTTGTTTATTTATGTTTCTTTCTTTCATTATGTTTAGCTAAGTTAATTATGTCAAGGTGAAAAGGGTACACTAATGGTGTAAGAATAAGT